>Ga0075471_10002422_pt1 | contig 12258 bp, 6 predicted proteins | sample DEB19_08_DNA_2_FD_74787 | JGI IMG/M metagenome (GOLD analysis project Ga0075471, IMG submission 74787) | Aqueous microbial communities from the Delaware River and Bay under freshwater to marine salinity gradient to study organic matter... | ecosystem: Environmental > Aquatic > Marine > Coastal ... | reverse complement strand
TATGCTTCTCCATGTATTCGCTCATGTCGATACGCGTCATGGCGTTGTCGTCATCGAAAAGGAACTCAGCGAGAGCTTTGCACAGCTCTGTTTTTCCGACACCCGTTGGGCCTAGGAAGAGGAAGCTGCCAATCGGACGGTTTTCATCCTGAATGCCGGCACGTGCACGACGCACTGCATTGCTGACAGCGATAATGGCATCCTTCTGGCCGATGACGCGTACGCTAAGTCGATCCTCCATTTTGATGAGCTTAGATCGTTCGCCCTCCTGCAGGCGTGAAACAGGAATGCCAGTCCAATTTGCAACAACTTTAGCGATGTCTTCTTCGGTAACTTCTTCACGCAGAAGTGTGTTCGCAGTTCTAGGCTCCCGTTTCTCAGTTGGAGCCGCTTGGAGCTTTTTCTCCAAATCAGGAATCAAGCCATACTGAATTTCACCGGCGCGGGCAAAGTCGCCACGGCGCTGGGCTTGCTCGAGTTCGGTGCGGAGGCGGTCGATCTCTTCTTTAACTTTGCGCCCGGCCTGAACAGATTCTTTTTCTTTCATCCACTGCGCTTTGAGCGCCGAAGATTTTTCTTTGAGGTCAGCTATCTCTTTTTCGAGCTTCTCAAGCCGGGCCTTGGAAGCAGCATCTTTTTCTTTTTTAAGCACCTGACGCTCCATTTCGTGCTGCATGATCTCACGCTCGATGACATCAATCTCCGTAGGCATGGAGTCGAGCTCAATCTTGATGCGACTGGCGGCTTCATCAACGAGGTCGATGGCTTTGTCCGGCAGGAAGCGATCGGTGATGTAGCGATTGCTTAACGTGGCAGCGGCAATGATAGCACCATCTTGAATTCGCACACCGTGGTGTACCTCGTAGCGTTCCTTCAGGCCACGCAGGATGGCAATAGTGTCTTCAACGCTCGGCTCGCCAACCATCACGGGCTGAAAGCGGCGCTCAAGCGCAGGGTCCTTCTCGATGTATTTGCGATACTCATCAAGCGTGGTCGCACCAATGCAGCGCAGCTCCCCGCGAGCGAGCTGTGGCTTCAAAAGATTGCCAGCATCCATCGCGCCCTCAGCCTTGCCCGCACCGACGATGGTGTGTAACTCATCGATGAAGAGGATAATCTCACCCTGGCTCGACGTGACTTCTTTCAGGAATGCCTTCAGGCGTTCTTCGAACTCACCACGGAACTTCGCACCTGCCATCATGCCGCCAAGGTCCATGCTAATGAGTTTTTTGCCCTTCAGCGAATCAGGCACATCACCGGCAACGATGCGTCGTGCGAGACCTTCGGCGATGGCGGTTTTGCCGACGCCGGGCTCGCCGATGAGCACGGGGTTGTTTTTGCTGCGACGGCTGAGGACCTGCATGACGCGGCGAATTTCCTCATCACGTCCAATGACAGGGTCGATTTTGCCGGCTTTGGCACGAGCCGTGAGATCTGTGCCGTATTTCTCCAGTGTCTGGTATTTGCCCTCGGGGTCCTGATCGATCACACGCTGGCTGCCACGCACGGCGCTGAGCGACTTCGTAACAGTTTCGTAGGTAAGCCCGGCCTGCTTCAGCAAGTCAGAGAGTTCCGACTTCGTCTTGAAGAGAGCCAACAGGATATGCTCGACGCTCAAATACTCGTCTTTGAGCTTCTTTTGCTCGTCCTCGGCTTTGGTCATGAATTCGCGAAACTCGTTCGAGAGATAGAGGCCACCGGTGGAACCAGATATCTTGGGTTGCTTGGCAAGGACTTGTGAGACGTTCGAACTAAGTAGTGAGACTGCTTCCGGATCGGCGGCGGCTTTTTGGAAAAGAGGTTTGGCGATCCCGCCCTCCTGCTCCAGCAGGGCGAGGAGTAGATGGGCCACCTTCAGTTCCTGATGACCATGCCGAGTAGCGATAGACTGGCAGGCATTGAAGGCTTCTTGGAGCTTCACAGTGAATTTTTCAGGGGACATGGTTGATGCAGTTGTGGCTTGTTTGCTAAGTGGTCCGCTTAAACCATGCCACAAGGACCTGATGACCCGCTATCCTTCATTTGACTTGCTTTGCACGCTTTTTGGCCGCTTTGGGCCACAAGGTATGAAAGCGGCCAATTGGCACTCGAAAGGCCGTTCTGGCTCAAGTGTGGTGTGACACGAAGTCGCCATCAGTGAGCTTTTTTGATGACCCGGATCGCTAGGATGCGATCGGTGAGGTGACTTAGCTTTACAGGCTTCTTCGGCTCGTCGGTGAGTGGGTCCCGCACAAGGTAGTCGAGGCCTTCCTTACCAACCACGAGCACCCAGTGGCGGGCTCCATTTGACAGCGGGAAGGCGATTAGCGGAAAAGCTCCTGCCTTCAAAGCATTATCGATCCATTCGTAGCGAGGGCGTTGGTGATACTCAGCAGTCAGTTTGCCCTCGGTGACGCGGCTGACTGCGCTCCAAATCAGCCAACCCTGTGGTTGGAAACCATCTTGGTGCTTTAAGCGCTCATTGAGCTCCGATGGCGAAAGACGAAAGCCGAGGAGGGTAGTAGCCATCGCGGTGCTGCATATAAGGCAGCCATGCGTGCCCAGCTTACAACCGGACGTGCCGAGTTCGATTTCCGCCCAGCGAGCATCGTTTTGGCAGAAAGTGCGCATTGGATCGGGCAGCCGCACATAAAGGTATTCACCACCGAGCGCATCGATGGAGGGCGTGAACCAGTTCCGCAAGCCTTGGCAGGCACACAACAAGATTGTTAGCATCAAAAGTGCGGAACGCCGTCTCATGTGCACCAATCAGTGCTTGGCCTCTTCCTTCTTGCCGTGGGAGCCGTCGTGATCAGAACCGTGGGCCTTGTGCATACCTTCGTGGAGGCCTTGGGTCTCTTTCCAAGAGTGCTTGTCACAGGAAACGGAAGCAAAAACAAAGGCGGCAGCGCCAAGCAAGATCGTAAGGGACTTCTTCATGGGTTATTTCAAGGTCGTTATTCTATCGCCAGAGTTTGATGGCGCAAATGGCATTTCAGCCCCCCCACCACCCGCGCATCGAGGGGCAACACACCAGAGAGCATGCTTAAGACTGAAAAAATATGCGAGACAAATCGCCGGATGCTAATCAGCGAGAGAAGGCGTTCATGCGAATCTTCTGCTTCGACAAGCGCCCCTCCTGCTTCAAAATCTGCCGCATATTGAAGACCGAACGCTCCAGGCCCGATCTCGCCGCTCGACTGCACGACGTACCGCACGCCCCGGGTGTTTATGTGATGCGTGATCGCCTAGATCGAGTGATCTATGTGGGCAAGGCCCGCGACCTGAGAAAGCGTTTATCAAACTACTTCCTGCCCTCCGCCACCCGCAAAGCCGACCTCAAGACGCGGGCACTCATCGTCAGCATTTGGAGTTTTGACCTACATTTGCTGCGTAGCGAAACCGAGGCACTCCTGCTCGAAGGCAAGCTCATCAAAGAATTCCGTCCGCGCTACAACATCAGCTTCCGCGATGACAAACGCTTCCTGCTCGTGCGGGTGCATTTCGGTGATGAGTTCCCTCGGTTGGGTCTCACACGGCTAAAGAAAGACGATGGTGCGAGCTACTATGGCCCCTTCGCACACTCTGGAGCCCTGCGCACGACTTTGAACTGGTTGAGCAAAAGCTTCGGTCTCCGTGCGTGCCGCCCTCTGCGCCCCGACGAGGCAGACTACAAGCATTGCAGCAACGACATCATTAAAAACTGCTGTGCTCCCTGTATCGGCCGGGTCAGTGCTGAGGAGTATCGACAGCGTGTGCGAAATGCATGCGAGTTTCTGCAAGGCAAATCAAAGGACTTGCTCGCCGCCTTAGAGGAGGAAATGCAAAAGGCAGCCGCAAGGCTCGACTTTGAAAAAGCCGCGGAGTTACGCGACATGCTCAAGGACATGCGGCAGACGACCGCGCCAGTTCGCCGATTCGAGCGGGGGGCGCGCGCCCGTGCTATGTCCACCATCGACCCCATGGCTGATGTGCGTGAACTTCAGAACATCCTGCGTCTGGATTGCCCTCCTCTCGTCATGGAGTGCTTTGACATCGCGAACATCGGCACCGCGCACTGCGTTGCCAGCATGGTGCGATTCAAGGATGGCGTTCCCGACAACGCGAACTACCGCCGCTACCGTATCCGTGCTGTCAGTGGTCAAAATGACTTCATCAGCATGGCAGAGGTCATTCGCCGTCGTTTCTCACGCATCCTGCTCGAAGGTGCGAAAGCTGATCCTGATGCCGAATTCAATCAGGAGGCTCCGCGCGAAGCGATGATGCGGCTGGCGGAGCGTGAGAAGCCGGAGTTGAAGGGGCAGAAGTTCGTGTCGCTGCCCGATTTGGTGATCGTGGATGGTGGCAAGGGCCAGCTCGGCATGGCGGTGAAGGAATTGCAGCAGCTCGGACTGCATGACTTGCCGATCATCGGTCTCGCGAAGGAAAACGAAGAGGTCTATCGCCCCGGCGAAAGTGAGCCAGTGATCATTCCGCATGATCGCGGCGCTTTGAAGCTGCTCCAGCGCATCCGCGACGAGGCACATCGCTGGGCAAACGGCTATCATCAACTGCTGCTGAACCGCCGCGTGGCCGAGAGCATCCTCGATGAATGCCCCGGCATTTCAAAAGCACGGAAAACGACGTTGTTGAAGCACTTTGGCTCCGTCGCCCGCCTACGGAAAGCCACGCCTGAACAGATCACCAAAGTGCCTGGCATCAGCCCGGCCTTGGCGCAGGAGATTCACGCCTTCTTGATCTCGCGGTCGTGAAGCGAGAGATGCTCATCGAACACACGTTTTTTCAATCATGTCCCAACCGAAGCCCAAACCCATCGACCCCGCTGAAGTGCCATCCCTTGCCCGCGAGACCATGCAGCGGGCGAAGTTCCCCATCCTCGCCACTTGCGATGGTGACCAAGCTCGCGCGAGGCCTGTCTCACCAGTGCTCACAGATGGCTTTATCGTCTATGTGGCCAATCTGCGACGCTACAATAAGACCAAGGAGCTTGAGGCCAATCCGAAGGCCGAGCTTTGCTACACCGACGACGTTCACAACCAAGTGCGCATCACCGCAACCGCCGAAATCGTAACCGACCGGCCACTGCTGGAGGAAATCTGGCAGTCTAATCCCCTGCTCCGCACCTACCTCGGCAGCCTCGAAAATCCCGAACTGATCATCTATCGCTTCAAACCCAACTGCGTGCGTTACATGCGAGAATGGGCGCTGGAATATTTTGAACTGCCGCTTTGATCGCGAGGCGGAAGGATACTGCGGCGCGGGGCGTTTTTCTCCTCACTCATGAAACACGCCCTGCTCGCTCTTTTCTTCTTCAGCGGCCTCACCGCCTCCGCGGCCACCTTCCGCGCCGGAGTGGCCACGGTGGACGTTTCGCCCACAGAGTTCCCGCGGATCATCGCGGGCGGGTTTCTCGAAGGTCGGGGCGAAAAGCTCGCGGACAAACTCTTCGTGCGCAGTTTCGTGCTTGATGACGGCAAAATGAAGATTGCCTTCGCCATCGTGGACACGTGCATGATGGAGCAGTCGCTCATTGATGAGGCCAAAGGCATCGCGGCGAAGCAGTGCGGCATCCCGGTGGATCGCATGATGGTCAGCGCCACGCACACGCACTCCGCCCCGGCGGCGATGGGCTGCCTCGGCACGCGGAAGGACACCGTGTATGCGAAATTCCTCACGCCGAAGATCGCCGAGGCCATCGTGACGGCGAATGCGGCACTGCAACCGGCGCGCATCGGCTGGGGCTCGTTCGACGACTGGGAGCACACGCACAACCGCCGCTGGATTCGCCTGCCGGGCAAGGAAGTCGTCGATCCCTTCGGCCAGCCCACAGGCCGCGCGAACATGCATCCAGGCTACCTCAGCAAGGACGTCGTCGGCCCCAGCGGCCCGGTGGACCCGCAGCTCAGCGTCATCGCGCTGCAAACGCTCGATGGCAAACCGCTCGGCGTGCTCGCGAACTACTCGCAACACTACTTTGGCACCGGCCCGATCTCAGCCGACTACTTCGGCCTCTTCTGCAAACACCTCGCCGCGAAACTGGGCCAGCAGGGCGATGGCAACGGCCCCTTCGTCTGCGCCATGAGCCAGGGCACCAGCGGTGACCAGATGTGGATGGACTACGGCGCGGAGAAAAAGACGATCACCATCGACACCTACGCCTCCGAGGTCGCCGACAGCGCCATGAAGGCCCTGCAAACCGTGAAGTATGTCGATCACGCCCCGCTCGGCATGATCGAGAAGACGCTGGAGCTCAAGTATCGCGTCCCCGACGAAAAACGCCTCGCTTGGGCCCGCCCCATCGCCGCGAAGATCGACAACGACGTACCGAAGAGCAAAGAGGAAGTGTATGCGAGAGAAGCGCTGATTTTGCATGAGCGGCAAAAGACCAGCGTGAAGCTCCAAGCCATCCGCATCGGCGATCTGAGCATCGCCACGCTGCCGAACGAGGTATATGCGATCACGGGATTGAAGCTGCGGGAGTGGGCGCCCTTCAAAATGCATTTCAACATTGAACTGGCGAATGGAGCCGAAGGTTACATTCCGCCATACAACCAGCACGAATTGGGAGGCTACACGACTTGGCCCGCAAGAACAGCCGGTTTAGAGGAAGGGGCGGAAGGATTGATTTTTAGCGCATTGTTTGCCTCGTGTTTTGAACTGGCTGGCAAACCCAAACAGCTTCCTAGTCACGAGAACGGGCAATACGCCGAGGAAGTGCTGCGTTCTGAACCCGCCAAATATGCTCGCCTGGAAAATGAGGGAGGATGTCAGCTGGCGGAAAGAACTCCGCGCCCCAGTGGTGCCGTCATGGCTGATGGCGGCTTCGCCACCTACCTGCCTGGGCCGGGCAGCGGTCTTGGGTATGGAGACGAGTCGGCCCTCAAATCCTCTGCTTTTTCGGGGCCACACCAGATCAATCGCTGCATCCACATTGCTGGCGGGCATCTGGGCACATTCTTGAAGAATACAGAGAGAAAGTTGATCAACGGCAATTGGCAGACGGTGGAGATCACACCTCCCACATCCATCGCCCTCTGGTTCTGGCTCGGGCATGAGAGCGGCGCAAGTGACCGCACAGGCGAGCTGATCAACGCGCTGGGCGTCAGTCTGAAGGCGCATCAGGACGCTCAGCATCGTGTGAGACTCATGTTGGGCAGCGAGGTGACGAAAGAAGAGCTGTTCGCGGATGACTGGCACTTCGCCGTGCTCATCCGCGACGGTGAAAACGTGCGGGTGCATCTTGATGGCAGTGAAAAGCCTGTTTTGATTGGGAAAGCTGGGAAAACTGAGGATGAGGTACTTTTCGGGAAAGGACTCGAAGGACGGCTCGATGAGATCACGATCTGGAAGCGGGCGATTGAGCCATCTTTGATCACGAAGCTCTGGAACATCTCGAAAGTGGGCGAGGAGAATGCACAGCGGGCAGTCAGGCGGACGGAGCGGAAGAAGCGAATGCAGGCGCATAGCTCGATCTTGCTGAAGGCGCATGAAAACTGGTCCGCGTCGATGCGCTTCAAGAACACGAAGGCCAACAACGTCAGCGCCGTGACCGCCTACCTCATCTCACGCGGACCGAAGGGCGATCATCAAGCGCCGGGCGATCACCTCGGCATTGGCGGGAGCTACAAGGATTCGTCGCCGGGCCGGTTGTTCGTCTTCAATGGCAATGCCGCCTCGCAAATCGTGCGCGGCACGACGGTCATCGAGCCGGGCACGTGGAATGACGTGAAGCTGGAGCGCCTCGGCCCTCGCGTGAAGGTCACGCTCAATGGCAAGGTGGAGATCGACGCCGAACTGCCCGTGACCGCGCCCGGCGCGAAGGAATTGTTCTTCGGCAAGCGCTGCGATGACTTCGCGCCGCTGGAAGGTGCGTTTGAAAAGGTCGAGGTGGCCGGTTTGGAAAAACCCGCCTCACCTGCGCCCGCACCGAAGATCGAACTGGCTTCCCAACCCCTCTCTCCCGAAGAATCCGCGAAGAAGTGGCATGTGCGCGACGGTTACCGCATCGAGCTCGTCGCGGCGGAGCCGGTGGTGCTCGATCCGGTCGCGTTTGATTGGGATGAGCAGGGCCGACTGTGGGTCATCGAGATGGCGGACTACCCGCTCGGCATGGATGGCAACGGCAAGGTCGGCGGACGTGTCGTGCGGCTGGAGGACACGGATCGCGACGGTCGCTACGACAAGCGCCACGTCATCGTCAGCGATTTGAGCTATCCCACCGGCATCTTGACCTGGCGTGAAGGCGTCATCGTCACCGCCGCACCGGACATCTTTTTCATTTCGCCGGATGGCACGAAAAAAATGCTCTACACCGGCTTCAGCACCGGCAACCAGCAGCTCCGCGTGAACGGCCTGCGCTGGGGCATGGACGGCTGGGTGTATTGCGCCGCGGGTGCGCATCACGGCGGCTACAACAAAGGCACGCAAATCGAGTGCAAGATCACCGGCGATAAGATCGACCTTGGCAGCCGGGATTTCCGCTTCAAGCCGGACACCGGCGAGTTCGATCCGCAGACCGGCCCTTCGCAGTTCGGCCGCGCCCGCGATGACTGGGGCCAATGGTTCGGCGTGCAGAACAGTTTCCCGCTCTGGCACTACGTCCTGCAGGATCACTACCTACGCCGCAATCCGCACGTCATCCCTCCGGACCCGATCCATCAGCTCTTCCCGCGGAATCCGCCCGTGTATCCCGCCAGCAGCATGGAGAAGCGCTTCCACAGCTTCGACCAGGCCGGGCGCTTCACCAGCGCCTGCGGCATCGAGGTGTATCGCGATGTGAAGCTCTTCAACGACAGCAAAACGCACGCCTTCACCTGCGAGCCCTTCCACAACGTCGTGCAGCATCACCTCCTCGAAGACGAAGGCGTCACCTTCAAAGCCGTGCGCGATCCCGCCGAGTCCAAGATGGACTTCCTCGCCAGCGAAGACCGCTGGTGCCGCCCCGTCATGGTCCGCACCGGCCCGGATGGCGCTTTGTGGATCGCCGACATGTATCGCTACATGATCGAGCACCCGCAGTGGCTGCCGCAGAACGGCAAAGAGGAGCTTCTGCCGCATTACCGCGAAGGAGACGACAAGGGGCGGATTTGGCGAGTGGTGTCTGACTTCATGATAAAGGCCGAGAAGCACAAGGATGACGGCGGAGAGATCAAATTCACCAAATGGACCGAAAGGCGCAAAGGTTGGTCGAATGAGCTCAATGGCTGGCTCAGGGACAAAGCTCAGATGCTGACCTCACAAGGCGAAGAGATTGCGAATCAGGCGCATGGTGATGCCGCCATCGCTCAACTCACATGGACAGCGTTGCAGAAAGGCAAGTTAACGAATGAGATGTGCCTCAAGCTTCTGGAGCTCAAATCTCCACGTGTTCGCGAACAAGCCCTGAAAATGACCGAAAAGCTCGAATGGAAGGTCAACGAAGCGTCCGCACTCCAAAAAGCATTCACGAACCTCGTGAACGACAAGGACGCCAAAGTGCGCCTTCAGCTAGCCTGCACGCTGGGTGAATTGAAGTTCGACTGGGCAGGAGATTTGCTCGCGGAGTTGCTGGATGCCGCTCCTGCGGATTCTCCGCTGCAAGGCGCGGCTTTGAGTTCGGTGTTACCGCATCTGGAGAGAGTTTGTACCGCTTTTCCGGAAGGGGGAGAGCCGGAGAACAACAAAGCCATCGGAATGCTCTTCCGCTGTGCTTTGGCGACAAAAAACGAAAAGGCTATTTCGGCTCTGCTCTCACAGGTTGAGGCCAAAATGCACTTTGAGGAGCTTCTGGCCGTTTTGGATGAGAAAAACCTCTCGCTGGCCGCTTTCGCGAAACAGGTCACGGATGCCAAGGCGCGTGAAGCGGTCGAAAAAATGGCCGCGAGGCTGCAACAGGCAGCCGACTCCATTCAAACGGCTCCGACGATGGAATCGCTGGCCTTGCTGGCCTCGGATCGCGAGCATCGGGAACGGGTGAAGGCGCTCCTGCCGGAGCTTTGGGCGAAAAAGGGCAACGCAGAGGTGCTGCGGCTTGTCTCGAAGCTGCAACCGCAGGGCGGCGAGCAGTTTTTGCTCGAAGGCTGGGACCAGCGCACACCGGTGCTGCGCGTGCAGATCCTCGAAACACTGCTCTCGAACGACGCATGGACGCTGGCGCTGCTGAAACGGCCCGAAGCCAAATCCGCCGACGCGGCGACGCGGGCGCGGCTGATGAAGCATCCGAAGAAAAACATCGCCAGCCTCGCGGAGAAAGTCTTCGCGGACTCCACGAGCGCCAATCGGGCGGCGGTGGTGGAGAAGTTCAAACCAGCGCTGAAGCTGCAAGGCGATGCAGCACGCGGGAAGACCGTTTTCGCGAGTGTGTGCATCAGTTGCCACAAACTCGACGGCGTGGGCCTCGAACTCGGCCCGGACCTGCGCAGCGTGGCGCAGCACGACGCCGAAAAGCTCCTCAACTCCATCCTCGACCCCAGCGCCATCATCGAGCCCGGCTTCATGGCCTACCACTGCACCCTGAAGAGCGGCGAGCAGCTCTACGGCGTCATCGCCACCGAAACGAGTGCGAGCTTGACGCTGAAAATGGCCGGGAACATCACAAAATCATTCCTGCGCAGCGATGTTACGTCGTTAAAGAGCGCTGGCATTTCTTTGATGCCAGAAGGGCTCGAAGCCACCATGAATGCGCAGTCAATGTCTGATCTAATTGCTTACTTGAAGCAGTCTAGGTAATTGTTTTGAGCTCATTTGATAAAATTTTCTGAATGCGAAAATCTTTATCCAGCCTCATGCGTTCTCGAGAATAACCCTCAGTAGTATAGACGCACTAAACCATGCGATGAACATGGCTAATTTGTTACGCTGAGACGAAAAAATTAGATGGTGCCGAAAATTGTTCTACCCGTGCTAAGTAGATCGTTGCAGGCTTCCTTCATTCGGTCGCAAAGACCTTGTTCACCCTTTTTCAGGTAAGATCGGGGATCATAGGCTTTTTTGTCACCGATCTCACCATCGATTTTGAGAACGCCGTCATAGTTTTTCATCACATGTCCCACAATCGGACGCGTGAAAGCATATTGCGTATCGGTATCAATATTCATCTTCACAACGCCGTAGCCTAGCGTTTCACGAATCTCTTCGAGAGGAGTGCCAGAACCGCCGTGGAAAACGAGGTCCATCTCAGCAGATACACCGTGCTTATCCATCACCGCTTTCTGGCCATCGCGAAGGATGGTAGGCTTGAGCTTGACAGCGCCAGGCTTGTAGGAGCCGTGAACGTTGCCAAAGGTGGCGGCGAACATGAAGCGTCCGATACCGTTGAGAGCTTCGTAAACAGCAACCATGTCCTCAGGGGTGGTGTAAAGCTTATCATTGGCCACGCCAGAAGTGTCGTGGCCATCCTCCTCACCACCTACCACGCCAGCCTCTACCTCAAGGATGATGTCGAGTAAGGCGCATTGCTTGAGGAGTTCTTTGGAGGCCTTGATGTTCTCATCAAGGCTGAGTTCGGATCCGTCAAACATGTGGGAGTTGAACAGATTGCCCTTGCCAGCATCGCGGCGAGCTTTCGTGGCAGCAAGAAGAGGCTTCAGGAACTTCTCGACGTTCTTGGGGTGGCAGTGATCGGTGTGAAGAGCAACAAATATGTCGTATTTAGCAGCGAGGATGTGGACGGCCTCGGCCAGCACTATGGCTCCGAGGGCCATGTCTTTGACGGCGGTGCCAGAAGCAAACTCTCCACCACCTGTCGAAACCTGAATAATGCCGTCAGATTTGCTCTCAGCGAAGGCTTTCAATGCCCCATTGATAGTGGGCAAAGAAGTAACGTTGATGGCTGGATAGGCATAACCACCCTTTTGGGCGGCGTCCAGCATGGCACGATATTGAGCAGGATTGGCGACGGGCATCTTCTTAGATTCTGGATTCTAGATTCTTGGTTCCTGTTTGGGTAGCGATTGATTTCATGAAACAGCAACCATCATTCATGAATCTAACATTTTCAAAGCAATGAGCGGGCCAGCAATGAAGTGTCTTTTAGTTAAACCCACGGATTGACTGGACCCGAACACGCCGAGTGCTGTGAACAGCATCTCCTGGGAGGTCGACTTCATCGCCGGCAACGCGACCAATGAGAGCTTTGGCTTTTTCGGAAAGGTAAGAAATGATGTTTTTATCCAAGTCACTGTCCCAAGCGCCCAAAATGCTCAGGGTCTCAGTTGAGCCGTCGCCCAGATCGGCTAATTCGACAACTGTTCCGATACCAATTTTGTCCGTAGGCATGCCAGCAAAGTCAGTCCCATGTGC
>Ga0075471_10002419_pt1 | contig 12266 bp, 12 predicted proteins | sample DEB19_08_DNA_2_FD_74787 | JGI IMG/M metagenome (GOLD analysis project Ga0075471, IMG submission 74787) | Aqueous microbial communities from the Delaware River and Bay under freshwater to marine salinity gradient to study organic matter... | ecosystem: Environmental > Aquatic > Marine > Coastal ... | reverse complement strand
CGGCCAGGTCGGCGAGATCGTCGGCATCGACCCCGAGCTCGTCGCGTCGCTCGAGCAGCGCGACTTCGTCCCGGTGATCGCGCCGGTCGGCGCGAGCGCCGAGGGAGAGAGCCTGAACATCAACGCCGACACGGCCGCGGGCCGGCTCGCGGAGGCGCTGCGCGCGGAGAAGCTCCTGCTGCTCACCGACGTGACGGGGATCAAGGACGCCGACGGCAACCTGATCGCGACCCTGACGGCGTCGGAGGCCGAGCGGCTGATCGCGAGCGGTGTCGTCACCGCGGGCATGATCCCCAAGGTCGAGTGCGCGCTCCAGGCGCTCCACGGCGGCGTCCAGAAGGTGCACGTGATCGACGGAAGGGTGCGCCACGCGGTCCTGCTCGAGCTCTTCACCGACCAGGGCGTCGGCACCGAGCTCGGGCGAGACGCGATCGCGCCCGGCAAGCGCGGCGGGCGGGCGTCGACGCGGGCGAGGAGCGCGGGTTGAGCGCCCCGCCGCCGGAGCCTCCCGGCCCGAAGAGTGCCGCGATCATCGCCCGCAACCAGCGCTACCTGATCCCGACCTACGCCCGCTCCGACGTGGTGATCGCGCGCGGCCGCGGCGCCGAGATCTGGGACGCCGACGGGCGCCGACGCCTCGACTGGTTCTCCAGCATCCTCTGCACGAACCTCGGGCACTGCCATCCCGCGGTCACCGCCGCGATCCAGCGCCAGGCCGAGACCGTCGTGCACGTCTCGAACATCCAGCACAGCGAACCGCAGTCGCGGCTCGCCGAGCTGCTGGTCGAGAACTCGTTCGGCGACGCGGTCTTTCTCTGCAACAGCGGCGCCGAGGCGAACGAGGCCGCGATCAAGGCGGCCCGGCGCTACGGGCACGCGCGCGGCGGGCGCTACGAGGTCGTGACCGCCCTCGGCTCCTTCCACGGCCGCACCTTCGCCGCGATCGCGGCGACCGGACAGGAGAAGGTGCGCCGGGGCTTCGAGCCCTCGCTGCCCGGCTTCCGCTACGCGCCGTTCGGCGACTCGGCCGCGGTCGAGGCCGCGATCGGTCCTCACACGGTGGCCGTGCTGGTCGAGCCGGTGCAGGGCGAGGGCGGCGTCGTGGTACCGCCCGAGGGCTACCTCGCCCGCCTGCGCGAGATCTGCGACCGCCACGACCTGCTGCTCATGCTCGACGAGGTGCAGACCGGCTGCGGCCGGACGGGGACGCTGTGGGCCCACGAGCAGACCGGTGTCGCGCCCGACGTGATGACGCTCGCGAAGTCGCTCGGCAACGGCGTCCCGGTCGGCGCGATGGTCGCGAACCGGCGCGCTGCCGCGGGGCTCGACCTGGGCTCCCACGGCTCGACCTTCGGCGGCAACTGCGTGACCAACGCCGCCGCCGTCGCGACGATCGAGACGCTGCTCGACGGACGCACCCTGCCGCGCGCGCGCGAGGCCGCCGCACGCCTGCGGGCCGGCCTCGACGCGCTCGGAACCCGGCACCCGGACCTCGTCCGGGAGGTGCGGGGGCTCGGGATGCTGTGCGGCATGGAGCTGGTCGACGCCGACCGGGCGAAGGCGGTCGCCGCGCGGGCCCTCGACCTGGGCCTCCTCCTGAACGTCACCGCCGAGCGGGTGCTGCGCATCGCGCCGCCGATCGTCATCACCGACCCGCAGATCGACGAGGGTCTCGACCTCCTCGGAAAGGCGCTCGCGGAGTGAACAAGGACCTGCTCTCGCTCGCCGAACTCTCCCGCGAGGAGATCCTCGCGATCTGCGACGACGCGGAGACGCTCAAGGCCGAACTCCGCTCCGGCATGGGCCCGCGACCGCTCGTCGGCCGCACGCTCGCGATGATCTTCGAGAAGCCGAGCCTGCGCACCCGCGTCACCTTCGAGACCGGCGTGAAGCAGCTGGGTGGCGCCTCGGTCTACCTGACCCACGAAGACATCCGGCTCGGCGAGCGCGAGACCGTCGCCGACATCGCACGCAACCTCTCGCGCTGGGTGGACCTGGTCGTCGCGCGGACGTTCTCGCACGCGACGCTCGTCGAGCTCGCGCACCACGCGACGATCCCCGTGATCAACGGCCTGTCGGACCTGAGCCACCCCTGCCAGGTGCTCGCCGACCTCGTCACGCTGCGCGAGCACCGTGGCCCGGACCTCTCCGGGACGGAGATCGCCTTCGTCGGCGACGGCAACAACGTCGTGAACTCGTGGCTCGAGGCGGCCGGTCGCGTCGGATTCGGCTTCCGCCTGGGCTGCCCCCGGGGCTACGAGCCCGACGCGGCGATCCTCGCCGCCGCGCAGGAGCGGAATCCCGGCCGGGTGGTCGTCGTGCACGACCCGGCCGAGGCGGTGCGCGGCGCCGACGCCGTCTACACCGACGTCTGGACGAGCATGGGGCAGGAGGCGGAGACCGAGCGGCGGCGGCGCGACTTCGCGGGCTTCCAGGTGAACGCGAAGCTCATGTCGCACGCGAAGCCCGACGCGCTCGTCATGCACTGCCTGCCCGCCCATCGCGGCGAGGAGATCACCGCCGACGTGCTCGAGGGACCGCGCTCGGTCGTCTTCGACGAGGCGGAGAACCGGCTCCACGCCCAGAAGGCGGTGATGGTCCGCCTCCACGAACGCATGCAGTCGGGCCAGGCCCGCTAAGGAGACCCCGAGGTGACGAAGCCCGCCGTGAAGAAGATCGTGCTCGCGTATTCCGGGGGCCTCGACACCTCGGTCATCCTCGGCTGGCTGCGGCAGGAGTACGGCGCCGAGGTGATCGCCTACTGCGCCGACGTCGGACAGGGCGAGGAACTCGCGCCGGTCGACGGCAAGGCGCGGGCGAGCGGCGCCTCCCACGTCGTCATCGAGGACCTGCGCGAGGTCTTCGCGCGCGACTACGTGTTCCCGATCCTGCGCGCCAACGCGCTCTACGAAGGCACCTACATGCTCGGCACCTCGATCGCGCGCCCGCTCATCGCGCGCCGGCAGGTCGAGATCGCGCTCGAGCACGGCGCCGACGCGGTCGCCCACGGGGCGACCGGCAAGGGCAACGACCAGGTGCGCTTCGAGCTCACCTTCGCGGCGCTCGCCCCGCAGCTCAAGGTCATCGCGCCCTGGCGCGACTGGGACTTCCAGGGTCGCGCCGACCTGATCGCCTACGCCGAGAAGCACGCGATCCCGATCCCGGTGACGCGCGAGAAGCCCTACTCCTCGGACCGCAACCTGCTCCACATGAGTTTCGAGGGCGGCATCCTCGAGGACCCGTGGCGCGAGCCCTACGACGACATGTTCGTGATGACGACCGCGCCCGAGAAGGCGCCGGACCGGCCGCAGTACGTCGAGATCGAGTACCGCGGCGGCGACCCGGTCGCGGTCGACGGCGAGGCGCTCTCGCCGGCCTCCCTGCTCGCGCGGCTGAACGAGATCGGCGGGCGCCACGGCATCGGTCGCATGGACATCGTCGAGAACCGCTACGTCGGCATGAAGTCGCGCGGCGTCTACGAGACCCCCGGCGGGACGATCCTCCACGTCGCGCACCGCGCCGTCGAGTCGCTCACGCTCGACCGCGAGGTCGTCCACCTGCGAGACGGGTTGATCCCGCGCTACGCGGAGATGGTCTACTACGGCACCTGGTTCGCGCCCGAGCGCGAGATGCTGCAGGCCGCGATCGACGAGTCGCAGAAGCCGGTCGCAGGCGTCGCCCGGATCAAGCTCTACAAGGGCAACGCCACGGTCGCCGGCCGCAAGGCGGAGAAGTCGCTGTTCGACCCCGGCATCGCGAGTTTCGAGGAGGCGGGCGGCTACCGGCAGAGCGACGCGACAGGCTTCATCTCGCTGAACGGGCTGCGGCTGCGCCTGCGCAAGCTCAAGCAGGGCTGAGCGGCGCGGCCGTCCGGCCGGTCGTGGAGCGCGCGGGCGCGCCGTGGTAATCCGGCCGCGATGCCACGCACCCCGCGCCCGAAGAAGGCCGTCGCGAAACCCCGCGCCGCCGCCCCGGCCAAGGCCTGGGCGGGGCGCTTCCGCGAGCCCACCGATCCCGCGGTCGAGGCCTTCAGCACCTCGATCGCGACCGACCTCGCGATGGCGCGCCACGACATCCGGGGCTCGGTCGCCCACGTGCGCGGCCTGCGGCGGGCGGGGCTCCTGACCGCGAAGGAGGCCGCGGCGATCGAGCGCGGGCTCGGCCGCGTCCTGCGCGAGATCGAGACGAACCGCTTCGAGGTCCGCCCGCAGGACGAGGACGTCCACATGGCCGTCGAGCGGCGGCTGACCGAGATCGTCGGCCCGGTCGGGGGCAAGGTCCACACCGGCCGCAGCCGCAACGACCAGGTCGCGACCGACCTGCGGCTCTGGCTGCGCGACGAGATCGACGCGACCGTCTCCGACCTGCACGACCTGGTGCGGGCGCTGCTCGGTCGCGCCCGCTCGGACCTGGGCGTCGTCCTGCCCGGCTACACCCACCTCCAGCGCGCGCAGCCCGTGCTGCTCTCCCACCACTGGCTCGCGCACGTCGAGATGCTGCTGCGCGACGCGGACCGCCTCGCCGACGCCCGCCGCCGCGCGAACGTGATGCCGCTCGGCTCGGGCGCGCTCGCCGGCGCGGGCTTCCCGATCGACCGGGAGCGCGTCGCGCGCGACCTCGGCTTCGACGGCGTGTCGCGCAACTCGCTCGACGCGGTCTCCGACCGCGACTTCGTCGCCGAGTTCCTCGCCGCGGCCTCGATCCTCGCGATGCACCTCTCGCGGCTCGGCGAGGAGATCGTGCTCTGGTCCTCGCAGGAGTTCGGCTTCGTCGTCCTGCCCGACGCGTTCGCGACCGGCAGCTCGATGATGCCGCAGAAGAAGAACCCCGACGTGGCCGAGCTCGTCCGCGGCAAGACCGGGCGGGTCTACGGCGCGCTGGTCTCGATCCTCACCACGCTGAAGGGCCTGCCGCTCGCCTACAACCGCGACCTCCAGGAGGACAAGCCGCCGCTCTTCGACGCGGCCCGGCAGGTGCGCGCGTCGCTGCAGGTGCTCGCGCGGATGATGCCGCGGCTCGAGCCGGCGGCGGCGACGATGCGCGCGGCCGCGGGCGGGCTCTCGCTCGCGACCGAGCTCGCCGACTTCCTGGTCGAGCGCGGCCTGCCCTTCCGGCAGGCCCACGAGGTGGTCGGGCGCGTCGTGCGCGAGTGCGTCGACCGGGGCCGCGACCTGGAATCCATGACCGTCGCCGACCTCGCGTCGTTTTCGCCGCTGCTCGACCACCGGGCGCTCGCGCACCTGACGATCGAGAGCGCGCTCGCGCGCCGCAGTTCGACCGGCGGGACCTCCCGCGCGGGCGTCGAGCGGCGACTGCGCGAGCTCGAGGCGGCCCACGGCCGGGGTCGGGCCGCCGGGCGACGGCGCCGGTGAGGCAGCGACCCGCCCGGCGTGCGAGCGGACGCCTCCCCTTCGCACCCCCCGCACGCGCCGCCGTCGCGACGGCCCTGCTCGGAGCGGCGCTCGCCGCCTGCGGGCGCAAGGCGCTGCCGCGCCCGCCCCAGTGGGTCATCCCCGAGAGCCCCGCCCCGCTCGAGGTGAGCGTCGTCGACGACGGCACCAAGCTCTCCTGGAGGCGCCCGACGAAGTACGTCGACGACCGTCCGCTCGACGACCTCGGCCGCTTCGACGTCGATCGCTCCTGCCTCGGGATGCCGTGGGAGAAGATCGCGGAGCTCCAGGTCGGCGACCGCGAGCGCTTCCGGCGCAACCGCGCGTTCGCCTGGATCGACCGCTCCTTCCGCCCCCCGGAGCCCTGCCACTACCGGGTGACGGCCTACACCCTCGACGGCTACGCGAGCGCGCCGGCCGAGAGCTGGCTCGGGGCGCCCTCGCCCACGCCGGCTCCGTCCCCGACGCCCGGTCCCCGCGACGCCGCCCGGATCGATGCACCGGCACCTTCGCCGGCCGGGGACGGCGGGCCGCCTGCCCCGCTCGCGTCGCCGACGCCCGCGGTCCCGCCGCTGCCCGAGCTCGCCCGCTGAACGGCGCGCGCGTCGCGGCTCAGACCGCCAGCGCCTCCTCGCACTCGGCCGCGGTGATGTCGGCGAGCGTCTCGCGGCGCGACATCAGGATCGCGCGACCGTCGTCCCACCAGACCTGCGGCACGCGGCCGAGCGAGTTGTAGTTCGAGCTCATCGAGGCACCGTAGGCACCCGCGTCGTGCAGCACGACGAAGTCGCCGACGCGCGGCTCGGGCAGCTCCCGCGGCTCGATCAGCTCGTCCGCGTGCCGGGTGAACACGTCGCCCGACTCGCACAGCGGACCCGCGACCGCGAAGCGCCCGACCGGCCCCGGCACCTCCGACACGACGTCGATGCGGTGGTAGGAGCCGTACATCGCCGGGCGCACGAGGTCGCAGAAGCCCGCGTCGACCATGATGAAGGCCTGCCCCGGCCCCTTGTCGTTCTCCCGCGTCGACTTCACGTCGGCGACCCGCGCCACCAGCGTCGCCGAGGGCGCGACGAAGAACCGGCCGGGCTCGATCTCCACTCGGATCGGGCGGCCGGCGACCTCGCGGAAGCGGTCGCGCGCCTCGCCGAGGATGCGGGCGAGGCGGCCGAGGTCCGGCGACCATGCCGGATCGCGGTAGGAGTGCGGGATCCCGCCGCCCAGGTTCACGGCGCGGCAGTCGGGAAACCGGCGCAGGAGCTCGGCAAAGCGGCCGGCGAGCCGCGCGAGGTTCTGCTCGAGCTCGGCGATCTCGGGCCCGCTGCCGACGTGCGCGTGCAGCAGCTCGACCCGCAGCCCCGCGGAGAGCGCCGCGTCGGCGACCGCGGCCGCGTCGTCGATCCAGATGCCGTGCTTCGAGCTCGGGCCGCCGGTGTCGCAGGCCTGGACGTGTCCGTGACCGAACCCGGGGTTGAGCCGCAGACCGACCGGTCCTCGCCAGCCGCCACCCGCGAGCGTCCGGACCTGCCCCGGCGAGCCGAGGTTCGGCAGGACGCCCTCGCGCAGGACGACCTCGAGCGCGTTGTCGCGGAACACGTCGGCGGTGAGCAGCACGACCGGCGGCTCGTGGCCCATCGGGAAGCCGGCCGCCTTCGCCCGCAGCACCTCGTTGCCGGAGACCGCGTCGATCCAGATGCCGGCGCGCTGCACCTCCCGGAGCACGAGGTGCGCCGAGCAGGCCTTCATCGCGTAGCGCGCCTGGAGGCCGTCCGCCGAGGTCAGGTCGCGGATCGCGTCGATGCGCCGGCGCACCGCGGCGGCGTCGTAGAGGTAGAAGGGCGTCCCGATCGCGGACGCGATGCGGGAGAGAAACGCGTGGTCGGTCGAAGGGTTCGGCTGCATCACGCCTCTGGGTGCCACCGCCGGGCCGGGCGTTCAAGTGGGCGGGCGCGGATCGGCGCGGCCGCCGGAGCCGCGAGCGGCCCGGCGGACGTGGCGCGCGGCGATCGGGGCATGGTAGGAGCGGCGGATGCGGCTGCGGTTCACCAAGATGCACGGGATCGGCAACGACTACGTCTACGTCGACGCCTTCGCGCAGACGCTCGCCGACCCCGCGGAGGCCGCCCGCCGCGTCTCCCCGCGCCGCACCTCGATCGGCTCCGACGGACTCATCCTGATCGCGCCGTCGGAGACGGCCGACGTCCGCATGGAGATGTACAATGCCGACGGCAGCCGCGGCGCCATGTGCGGCAACGGCATCCGCTGCGTCGCGAAGTACGCGTGGGACCACGGGCTCGCCCGGCGCAACCCGATGCGCGTCGAGACCGACTCGGGCGTGAAGACGGTCGACCTCGAGGTCGAAGGCGGCCTCGTGTCCTCGGTCGCCGTCGACATGGGCCCGCCGATCCTCGACCCCGCCCGCGTCCCGATCGCGGCGCCGGCGAAGATGGTCGACGCACCGTTCTCGATCGGCGGGCACGAACTGCGCGTCACCTGCGTGTCGATGGGCAACCCGCACTGCGTGATCTTCGTCGACTCGACGGAGGACGCCCCCGTCACCACGCTCGGCCCCGAGATCGAGAACCACCCGCTCTTCCCGCAGCGGGTGAACGTCGAGTTCGTGCAGGTGCTCGGTCCGGCGCCGTCGGACCGCCTGCGCATGCGCGTGTGGGAGCGCGGCTCGGGCGAGACCGCGGCCTGCGGCACCGGCGCCTGCGCGGTCGCCGTCGCGGCCGCGCTGACCGGGCGCGGCCGGCGCACGGTCGACGTCGAACTGCTCGGCGGCGACCTCCGCATCGAGTGGCGGGAGTCCGACGACCACGTGATCATGACCGGCGGCGCGACCGAGGTCTTCACCGGGGAGGTCGACCTATGAGCCAGAATCCCTGTCCCTTCACCGGCTCGATCGTCGCGCTCGCGACGCCCTTCCGCGGCGGCAAGGTCGACTGGGCGGCGCTCGAGGCGCTGATCGAGGCGCAGGTCGCGGCCGGCCAGCGGGGCCTCGTCCCCTGCGGCTCGACCGGGGAGTCGGCGACGCTCACCCACGAGGAGCACACCGAGGTGGTCGCCTTCACGGTGAAGCGCGCGGCCGGCCGCGTCCCGGTGATCGCCGGCACCGGGTCGAACTCGACCGCGGAGGCGATCCGGCTCACGCGCGAGGCCGAGCGCGCGGGCGCGCAGGGCGCGCTGCTGATCTCGCCCTACTACAACAAGCCGACGCAGGCCGGGATCCTCGCGCACTACCGCGCCGTCGCCGAGGCCACGGCCCTGCCGCTGGTCGTCTACAACATCCCCGGTCGCACCTCGTCGACGATCGAGCCCGAGACGCTCGCGCGCCTCGGCGAGATTCCGAACGTCGTCGGGGTGAAGGACTCGACCGGCTCGCTCGACCGGATCATGGACACGGTCGCCGCCTGCGGCGCGAACCTCGCCGTGATCTCGGGCGACGACTCGCTCACGCTGCCGATCGTCGCCATGGGCGGCGTCGGCGCGATCTCGGCGCTCGCGAACGTCGTGCCGCGGGAGATGGCCCAGCTGACGGACGCCGCGCTCGCCGGCCGCTGGGACGAAGCTCGCGGGCTTCACTTCCGGCTGCTGCCGCTCATGCGGGCCGCGTTCCTCGAGACCAACCCGATCCCGGTGAAGGCCGCTCTCGCGATGCTCGGGCGCTGCGCCGACGAGCTCCGCCTGCCGCTCCTGCCGATGACGCCCGCCCCGCGCGAGAAGCTCCGCCGGGTGCTCGCCGACCTCGGGCTGCCGCTCGTCGCGGGGGCCGCTTGAGCCCCGCCGCCCCGGTCGGGGTGGTGATCGCCGGCGCGGCCGGCCGCATGGGACGCATGCTGGTGTCGCTCGCGCGCGCGAATCCCGCGCTGCGGGTGGTCGGCGCACTCGAAGCCGCGGGGCACCCCGGGCTCGGGGCCGACGCCGGGCGGACGGCCGGAGGCGGCGACCTGGGCGTGCCGATCGCGGCGGAGATGCCGGAGGCACCCGCGGGCACGGTCCTGATCGACTTCACCGCCCCCGGCCCGACGCTCGACCACGTGCGCGCGGCGGCCGACCTGGGCTGGGGCGCCGTCGTGGGCACGACCGGCTTCACCCGCGAGGAGGAGCACGCGATCGACTCGCTCGGCGACCGGATCCCGCTGCTTCGCGCCGCGAACATGAGCGTCGGCGTGACGGTGCTCCTCGACGTCGCCCGGGAGGTCGCGGCCCGGCTCGGCGAGTCCTTCGACGTCGAGATCTCGGAGATCCACCACCGGCTGAAGAAGGACTCGCCCTCGGGCACCGCCCTCGCGCTCGGCCGCGCGGTCGCCGCGGGCCGCGGCGTGGTGCTCGAGGAGCGCGCGGTCTACGGCCGGGAAGGACTCGTGGGCGAGCGTCCCGCCGGCGAGATCGGCGTCCTCGCCTTGCGCGGCGGGGACGTGATCGGCGACCACACCGTGCACTTCTTCGGCACGGGCGAACGCATCGAGCTCACCCACCGGGCGCAGAGCCGGGAGGCGTTCGCCGCGGGCGCGCTGCGCGCCGCGGCGTGGATTTCCGGACGCCCGCCGGGTCGCTACTCGATGCGCGACGTGCTGTCGGCGGCCTGATTCAGCGTCGCTCGCGACCGCCGCCGCCGCGCCATCCGCCGCCACCGCCCCCGCGCGCGCCCTCGGGCTGGGGCTTCGCCTCGTTGACGGTGAGCGCACGGCCCGAGAGCTCGCGGCCGTTCCACGTCTGGATGGCCTTCTGGCCCTCGGCCGCGGAAGCCATCTCGACGAAGCCGAACCCGCGGGACTGCCCGGAGTCGCGGTCCATGATCACCCGCGCGGAGACGACCGTTCCGGCCTCCTGGAAGGCCTCCTGCAGCTCGTCGTTGCCGACGTTGTAGGGAAGATTGCCGACGAAGAGCCTCACCTGACTGCTCCTGACTGCGACGCGACGCCGCCGAACGGGCGACCGGACCCGTCGGGGCCGGCGCGATGTCGGAGCGCTTCTATGCCTGACGTCCCGGTCGGGCAAGCGGGATTCGGTTGTCGGGCGGGGAATGCTCCGCTAAAGGACCGCCGTTTCGGGCCTCGGGGAGCCCGGGAGGGGCATTTCGGCCCTCCCGGAGCGGTTTCCCGGGCCACGGGGAGGGGACAGCCGCCGGACATGCCGCACCGGGCCTTCATCGGAGTCGGGTCCAACCTGGGGGACCGCCGGGCCAACGTCGCCGAGGCCTTGGCCCGGATGGCGGAGATCCCCGAGACCCGGGTCGCCCGGACCTCGTCGCTCTACGAGAGCGAGCCCCACGGCGTGGCGAAGAACCTCTTCGTCAACATGGTCGTGGAACTCGAGACCGACCTCTCCGCGGTCGACATGCTCTCGCGACTCGCCGACATCGAGGACCAGATGGGTCGCAAGCGGGCGAAGCCGAAGGCCAAGCCCGCCCCCGCCGCCAAGGGCAAGGCCGCGAAGGCGCCCGCGAAGAAGGACGTCTCGCGCCTGATCGACCTCGACATCCTCTTCTTCAACACCGAGGTCGTGAACACGCCGAAGCTGCGGGTGCCGCACCCGGAGATCCCGCGCCGCCGCTTCGTCCTGATGCCGCTGGCCGAGGTGGCGCCGCAGCTGGTTCACCCCGAGACCGGACTGACCGTCTCGAAGATGCTCGCGACCACCGAGGACCGCAAGCGCGTCGTCCTGATGCCGCCTCGCTGAGCGGGCGCGCGCGTCAGTCCTCGGCCGCGAGGGCTGCGCGGGCTTCCGCGATCTTCCGGTCGAGGACCTCGCGGCCGCGGGCGATCTCCGCAGCCGCGTCCGCACGCGCGAGGATCGCTCCGTCGGCGACCAGCGCGGCATAAGCCTCCACCGCGCGATCGAACGCCACGAGCGAGGCGCGACCGGGCCAGCGCCCGGCGACGATGCGCGAGAAGTCCCGTGCCCGCTCGAGCGGGTAGGTGAACTCCCCCCATCGCTCGGTCGGGACGACGACGTGGTCTTCGGCGAACTGCTGCAGTTTCGCGGCGTAGTCGGACAGGAGATCGAGATGGGTCCGGACGAGGCGCGGGTAGCGCTGCCAGTAGCAGCCGGCCGCCAGCAGCGAGCCCGCGGCGATCGCCGCGACGACGAACCTTCGCCTGTCCATCCGTCTCCCCCGGGGAACTCCGACGCCGACGATCGTCCCGTCCGACGCACCCGCAGTCCCTACCGCGGAAGCCGGCCGGCGCGACGAGCCCGAAACCCCTCCCCTTCTAGCCCACGCGATCCGATCGGCCAGACGATGCTCCCTCGACGTCGTCTCCGCGGGCCGTCGCCGTTGTCATGTCGGACATCCGGGGGTACGAGGGGGTCCGTGCCGAAGATCGACGGACGGGATCTCGCGAGGCGGTCGGACCCTCGAGGCGTCGGCACCTCCGCCGCCCGCACGCGCCCGTTCGCCCCCGGCCGACGCCGTCCCGCGGCAACGGCATCCCCCGTCGTTCCGCGGCGCTCGCTCTGAGCGGCCGCTTCGAGGAGCCCCGCGATGGCGATCAGGATCAACCGCGTCTACACCCGCACCGGCGACAAGGGCATGACCCACCTCGTCGGGGGCGGCGAGGTGCGCAAGGACGCTGCCCGGGTCGAGGCCTACGGCACCGTCGACGAGCTCAACTCGGTGCTCGGCCTGGCCCGCGTGTTCAACGAGGAGATGATCGTCGCGGACGCAGCGGTCCCCACCCGGGCCGCGGCCGCCGCTGCGTCTCGCGAGCTCGAGGACGTGCTCATGCGACTGCAGAACGAGCTGTTCGACCTCGGCAGCGAACTCGCGACGCCTCCCGGCTCGGAGTACCCCGGCATGTTCCGCGTGGGCGACGAGCAGGTCACCGCGCTCGAGCGGCTGATCGACCGCTGCCAGGAGGACCTGGAGCC
>Ga0075471_10002418_pt1 | contig 12272 bp, 10 predicted proteins | sample DEB19_08_DNA_2_FD_74787 | JGI IMG/M metagenome (GOLD analysis project Ga0075471, IMG submission 74787) | Aqueous microbial communities from the Delaware River and Bay under freshwater to marine salinity gradient to study organic matter... | ecosystem: Environmental > Aquatic > Marine > Coastal ... | reverse complement strand
CGGGCTGGCAGCCTTGTTCGCCGAAGAACTCGGCGTCGTGTTGCAGGTGCGCGAGTCTGAACTTGCCGCGGTCGAGGCCGTTTTTGCCGCGCACGGGCTTGCCGGAGCCGTCACGCGCATCGGACGACCGCTCGAGACGTCGCGCATCGTGTTGCGCGCCGGCGAGGTGTGCATCGAAGAGGATTGGTCGACGCTGAAACGCGAGTGGTCCGAAACCTCGTATCGCATGCGCGCACTGCGCGACGATCCCGAGTGCGCGCGCGAAGAATTCGCACTCGCGACGCGTTTCGACGCGCCGGCGTTGCAAGTTGCGTTGTCTTTCGATGCCGAGCAGGACGTGGCGGCGCCGTTCGTGGCGCGCGGTGCGCGTCCGGCGGTCGCCATCTTGCGCGAGCAAGGCGTGAACAGTCAGTCCGAGATGGCCGCAGTCTTCGATCGCGCAGGGTTCGAAGCGCACGACGTGCACATGACCGATCTGATCGCGGGGCGTCGCGCGTTGACGGAGTTTCGCGGGCTCGTGGCCTGCGGCGGATTTTCCTACGGCGACGTGCTCGGCGCGGGCGAGGGTTGGGCCAAATCCATCCTGTTCAACGCGCGACTGCGCGACATGTTCGAGGATTACTTCGCGCGCAGCGATCGCTTCGCGCTCGGCGTGTGCAACGGTTGCCAGATGATGGCGCAACTCGCGCCCATCGTGCCCGGTGCCGAGCACTGGCCGCGTTTCGTGCGCAATCGGGTCGAACAATTCGAAGCGCGCGCGACGCTGGTCGAAGTGCAGGATTCGCCGTCGATCCTGTTGGCCGGCATGCGCGGTTCGATGCTGCCGATCGCGGTGTCGCACGGCGAAGGGCGGGCGGAATTCCGCGATGTCATGCAGGCGGCGCGTTGCGAATCCTCGGGCACCGTCGGCTTGCGTTACGTGAGCGCGGCGGGTGCGATCGCCGTCGACTATCCGTCGAACCCGAACGGTTCACCCAATGGTCTGGCGGCGTTGTGCAATCTCGACGGTCGCGTCACCATCGCGATGCCGCACCCGGAGCGCGTGTTCCGCAACGTGCAGATGTCGTGGCGACCGACCGCCGCACCCGAGTATTCGGGTTGGATGCGCTTGTTCCGCAACGCCCGCGTCTGGGTTGGTTGAAGCCTCGCGCTCAGCGCGTCAAAGGTTTGTAGCGGATGCGATGCGGCTGGGCCGCATCTTCGCCGCGACGCTTGCGATAGTCCTCGACGTATTCCTGGTAATTCCCCTCGAACCACACCACTTCCGAGTTGCCTTCGAAGGCGAGGATGTGGGTGGCGATGCGATCGAGGAACCAGCGATCATGCGAGATCACCACGGCGCAGCCCGGGAACGCGAGCAGACCCTCTTCTAGGGCGCGCAGCGTCTCGACGTCGAGATCGTTGGTCGGTTCGTCGAGCAACAGGACGTTGCCGCCGGACTTCAATACTTTGGCCAGATGCACGCGGTTGCGTTCGCCGCCCGACAACTCGCCGATCAGTTGCTGCTGCTGCGTGCCTTTGAAATTGAAGCGACCGACGTAGCCGCGCGAGGGGGTCTCGTAGTTGCCGACCTTGATGAGGTCGAGCCCGTTGGAGATTTCCTGCCAGACGCTGTTTTTGTCGTTGAGTGCTTGGCGCGACTGGTCGACGTAGGCGAGTTTGACCGTGGGCCCGATGCGGATCTCGCCTGCGTCCGGCGTCTCGGCTCCGGTGAGCATGCGGAACAGCGTCGTCTTGCCGGCGCCGTTCGGGCCGATGATGCCGACGATGCCGCCCGGCGGCAGGTTGAAGTTCAGGTTGTCGATCAGCAGCCGATCGCCGAAGGCTTTGCGCAGACCTTTGGCTTCGATCACGAGATCACCGAGACGCTCGCCCGGCGGAACGTAGATTTCGTTGGTCTCGTTGCGTTCCTGGAATTCGCGCGAGGCGAGCTCTTCGTACCGCTGCATGCGCGCCTTGCTCTTGGCCTGCCGCGCCTTCGGATTCTGGCGGACCCATTCAAGCTCGCGCTCCAGAGTCTTGCGCAGTGCTTCGCGCTCGCGCTCTTCCTGGGCGAGACGCTTTTCCTTCTGCTCGAGCCAGCTCGAATAGTTGCCGTGATAGGGGATGCCGTGGCCGCGGTCGAGTTCGAGGATCCACTCGGCGACGTTGTCGAGGAAGTAGCGATCGTGCGTGACCGCGATCACGGTGCTCGGATACGCCTCCAGATATTTTTCCAGCCACGCGATCGACTCGGCGTCGAGGTGGTTGGTCGGTTCGTCGAGCAACAACATGTCGGGCGCCGAGAGCAGCAGCCGGCACAACGCGACGCGACGCTTTTCACCGCCGGAGAGTTGGCCGATGAGCGCATCCCAGGGCGGCAGGCGCAGCGCGTCGGCGGCGATCTCGAGCTTTCGGTCGAGTTCCCAGCCGCCCGCGGCGTCGATGTCGTCTTGCAGCTTGGCTTGCTCTTCGAGCAGTTTGTTCATCTCGTCGTCGGACATCGGTTCGGCGAACTGTTCGCTGATCGCGTTGAAGCGTTCGACTTTCGCGAACATTCCGCCGATGCCCTGTACGACTTCTTCGCGCACCGTTTTTGCCGCGTCGAGTTCGGGTTCCTGCGGCAGGTATCCGACTTTGATCCCCGATTGCGGGCGCGCTTCACCCTCGATGTTCGAGTCGAGCCCCGCCATGATCTTGAGCAGCGTGGATTTGCCCGAGCCGTTGAGGCCCAGCACGCCGATCTTGGCGCCGGGGAAAAATGACAGACTGATGTCGCGCAGGATGTGCCGTTTGGGAGGCACGATCTTGCCGACGCGGTTCATCGTGTAAATGTATTGAGCCATGGGCGCATTATCGCCTGTGCTAGGCTCGGCCGCATCATGTCCGAGGTTTTGGTCATCGCGGGTGAACGATTGGCCCGTTACGGGTTCGGCCACAACCACCCGTTCGGCACGGATCGTCACGCGGCGTTCTACCGCGAGTTCGCGGCGCGCGGGCTCGAGCGACGTTGTCTCGTCGAAGATACGCGCATGGCCACGCTCGAAGAGCTGCAACTGTTCCACACGCTGCCCTACCTCGAGTTCGTGCAAGCGCGCTCGGGCGAGGGGGTCGGGCATCTGGATGGCGGCGACACGCCGGTGTTCCGCGGCATTTTCGAGGCGGCCTCCGACGTCGCCGGCGGTGCGCTCGTGGCGGCCGAGGCGATGATGTTCGGCCGTGTGCGCCGCGCCTTCGTGCCGATCGCCGGTTTGCATCACGCCGCGCGGGGCGGTGCGGCCGGGTTTTGTGCGCTGAACGATTGCGGCGTCGTGATCGAGTGGCTGCGCGCGGCGCGCGGGCTCGAGCGCATAGCCTATGTCGACATCGATGCGCATCACGGCGACGGCGTGTTCTACGCGTTCGAAGACGACCCGCAGCTGGTGTTCGCCGATCTGCACGAGGATGGGAGATTTCTCTATCCGGGCACCGGCAGCGAAGCCGAGCGGGGCAAGGGCGCGGCGGCCGGCACCAAACTCAACATTCCCTTGGCGCCCGGCGCCGACGATCACGCATTCGCGGCCGTATGGCCGCGCGTGTTGCGTCATCTCGAGGCCCATGCGCCGCAATTCATCGTTCTGCAGTGCGGCGCCGACAGCCTGGCGGGCGATCCGCTTGCGCATCTGGCGTTCTCGGACGCGGTGCATCGCCAGGCCGCCGCCGATCTCACGGCGCTCGCCGAGCGGCTCGGCCACGGGCGGGTTCTGGCATTGGGCGGCGGCGGGTACGACCGCGGCAACATCGCGCGCGGCTGGAACGCGGTGGTGGAGGGTTTGTTCGTTTAGAATAGCGGCAACCCTTTTGCCTGCGCCGAGGCCTCCGACGATGTTCCCAGCCGATACGAAAATTGCGGGATTCGATCCCGAGCTCGATGCCGCCATCCACGCCGAAATGCAGCGGCAAGAAGATCACATCGAACTCATCGCCTCGGAGAACTACGCCAGCCCGCGCGTGCTCGAGGCGCAGGGCTCGGTGCTCACCAACAAGTACGCCGAAGGGTATCCGGGCAAGCGCTACTACGGCGGCTGCGAACACGTCGACGTCGCCGAGACGCTCGCCATCGAGCGTGCCAAAAAATTGTTCGGTGCCGATTACGCGAACGTGCAGCCGCACTCGGGCTCGCAGGCCAATGCGGCGGTCTACCTCGCGCTTCTGAAAGCCGGTGATCCGATTCTCGGCATGAGTCTCGATCACGGCGGCCACCTCACGCACGGCGCCAAAGTGAATTTCTCGGGCAAGCTCTTCACCGCCCACCAGTACGGCATCCGTCCGGACAACGGCGAAATCGATTACGACGCGCTCGAGCGTCAGGCGCTCGAAGTGAAGCCGCGGCTGATCATCGCCGGATTCTCGGCGTATTCGCGGGTGCTCGATTTCCCGCGGTTCCGTGCGATCGCCGACAAGGTCGGCGCGTATCTGCACGTCGACATGGCGCACGTGGCGGGTCTCGTGGCCGCGGGCGTCTATCCGACGCCGATCCCGTACGCGGACGTCGTCACGACGACCACGCACAAGACGCTGCGCGGCCCGCGCGGCGGCTTGATCCTCGCGCGCAAGAACGACGATCTCACCAAAAAATTCAACTCGCTGGTGTTCCCGGGCACGCAGGGCGGGCCGCTGATGCACGTGATCGCCGCCAAGGCGGTGGCGTTCCTCGAAGCCCTGCAACCGGAATTCGTCGATTACCAGAAGCAGGTGCTCGCCAACGCCCGGGCGATGGCCGCGCGCATGCAGCAGCGTGGTTATCGCATCGTCTCGGGCGGCACCGACAATCATCTGTTGCTGATCGATCTCGCCGACAAGAACATCACCGGCAAGGATGCCGATGCCGCGCTCGGTCGCGCGCACATCACGGTCAACAAGAACGCGGTGCCGAACGATCCGCGTCCGCCGATGGTCACGAGTGGCGTGCGTGTCGGTACGCCGGCGGCGACCACGCGCGGCTTCAAAGAGGCCGAGATCGTGCAGGTCGCCGACTGGATCGCCGACATCCTCGATGCCGAAGGATCCGAAGCCTCGATCGAGCGCGTTCGCGGGCAAGTGACGGCGCTCTGTCGTCGCTTCCCGGTGTACGCGCCGCGACGCTGATCGCAGACCACCGCCGCGACGGGTCGTCATCGTGCACTGCCCCTTCTGCAATCACGAAGAGACCAAGGTGAACGACTCGCGTCTGGCGGCCGAGGGGCGTCAGATTCGAAGGCGGCGCGAGTGTCTCGCTTGCGGCGAACGTTTCACGACCTTCGAGACGGCCGAACTGGTCATGCCCTTGATCGTGAAGAGTCACGGCAGTCGCGAACCGTTCGACGAGCAAAAACTGCGACTCGGCCTGCTGAAAGCGTTGGAGAAACGCCCCGTGCCGGGTGAGCGCATGGAAGAGGCGATCGGCCGAATCAGTCATCGCTTGCGCAGTCTCGGTGAGCGCGAAGTGCCATCGCGACAAGTCGGCGAGATGGTGATGGAAGAATTGCGTCACCTCGACGAGGTGGCCTACGTGCGCTTCGCGTCCGTATATCGCTCCTTCCAGGATGTCGAAGCCTTTCGCGACGAAGTGGAAAAGCTGCGGCATCGGCGCCGACGCGAGCCCTTGGCCGGGCAGATGTCGCTACTCGGCGACCCGCCGGTCGGGCAGGTCGGGCCGCCGCGCGGCCGCGGCAAACGCGATGAGTGATTTTTCGGATTTTGATCGGCGCGCCATGGAACGCGCGCTCGAACTCGCCGCGCTTGGTTGCAACACGACGCAACCCAATCCGCGCGTCGGATGCGTGGTGGCGCGCGACGAGCGCATCATCGGCGAGGGCTGGCATCAGCGCGCCGGAGAGCCGCATGCCGAAGTGTTCGCGTTGCGCGTGGCGGGCGCCGCAGCGCGTGGCGCAACGGCGTACGTGACGCTCGAACCTTGCAACCATCATGGTCGGACGCCCCCGTGCAGCGAAGCCTTGATCGCCGCAGGCATTGCGCGCGTCGTCTATTCGAACGGCGATCCCAATCCGCGGGTCGACGGCAGTGGCGCGGCACGTCTGCGTGCCGCGGGCGTGCGCGTCGAGACGGGATTGCTCGGCGAACGCGGCGCCGAGCTCAATCTCGGATTCTTTGCGCGCATGCGTCGCGGCCGCCCTTGGCTGCGCTTGAAACTCGCCGCCAGTCTCGATGGTCGTACGGCACTCGCGAACGGCGAGAGTCGCTGGATCAGCTCGGACTCCGCGCGTGCGGACGTACATCGATTTCGTGCCGCGAGCGCCGCGCTACTCTCGACGAGCGCAACGGTGATCGCCGACGACCCGCGTCTCGACGTCCGCGGCATCGACGTCACGCCGCCGCGTCATCCGACGCGCATTGTGCTCGATAGCCATTTGCGCATTCGCGCCGATGCGCAGCTGTTTGCCACACCCGGCGATGTGGTGCTGCTCGCGGTCGAATCCGCCGTGCGTGCGACGTCCCACGGCGAGCGTGTCCACGTGCAGCGGCTGCCGGCCGACGCAACGGGACGCGTGTCGTTGCGCGCGGCGCTCGAGTGGATGGGCGCGGCAGGTCATAACGAAATCTGGACCGAAGCGGGTGCGACGCTCGCCGGCGCATTGCTCGCCGAGCAGTGGGCCGACGAAGTGGTGTTGTACTTGGCGCCGAAATTTTTAGGCCCCGATGCGCGGCCGCTCGCGCAACTGCCTGCGCTGGCGCGACTGGCGGACGCGCAGGCCTATCGGGTGCACGATCTGCGACAGATCGGGCCCGATGTCCGTATCATGCTGCGCTCTGGAGGCTAGGCATGTTCACCGGCATCGTTCAAGACATGGGTCGCATCGCGGCGCTGCAAGCGCAGGGCGGTGATCTGCGTTTGACCATCGAAGTGTCGCGCCTGTCGTTGGCGGACGCGCGCACCGGTGACAGCATCGCGGTCTCGGGTGTCTGTCTCACTGCACTCGAGCTCACCTCCAAAACTTTTTCTGCCGACGTGTCGAACGAGACCTTGTCGCTCACCACGCTCGGTCAGTTGCGCTCGGGCGATCAGGTGAATCTAGAGCCTGCGCTGCGTGCGGGCGATGCCCTCGGCGGGCATCTGGTGTCCGGTCATGTCGATGGTCTGGCCGAAGTGCTCTCCGTGCAAGGCGATGCGCGTTCGCAGCGGGTGCGCTTTCGCGTGCCGGCCGCACTCTCGCGTTACGTCGCGCGCAAAGGGTCGGTCGCGATCGACGGCGTGAGTCTCACGGTCAACGAAGTCGAGGGTGACGTCTTCGGCGTCAATCTCATCCCGCACACCTGGGAGGTGACGACGCTCGGCACGCTGGCGCCGGGCCGTCGCGTCAATCTCGAGATCGATCAAGTCGCACGTTACGTCGAGCGTCTGATCGGTGAGGCGCGTTGACATGACGAGCGTGCGCGCAGCAGAGACCGAGCGCGGTTTCGATCGCATCGAAGACGTGCTGGCGGATCTTGCGGCCGGTCGCATGGTGGTGATCCTCGACGACGAGCACCGCGAGAACGAGGGCGATCTGCTGATGGCAGCAGAGAAAGTTCGTCCCGAAGACATCAATTTCATGGCCCGCTACGGTCGTGGCCTTATCTGCCTCACGCTCACGCAACAACGCTGTCAGCAGCTGCGTTTGCCGTTGATGGTGAGCGATACGCATCGCGAACATCGCACCAACTTCACGCTCTCGATCGAAGCGGCCGAAGGCGTCACCACCGGAATTTCCGCGCACGATCGCGCCCACACCGTGCGCACGGCCGTCGCGCGTGACGCCCGCCCGCAGGATCTGCGCCAACCCGGTCATATTTTTCCGATCATGGCGCAACCGGGGGGCGTGCTCACGCGCGCAGGTCACACCGAAGCGGGTTGCGACCTTGCGCGTCTGGCGGGACTCGAGCCCGCTGCCGTGATCGTCGAAATCATGAACGACGACGGCACGATGGCGCGGCGTCCCGAACTGGAAAGATTCGCGCAGCAGCATGGGCTGCGCATCGGCACGATCGCCGATCTCATCCGCTATCGACTGCGCAACGAGCGTTCGGTCGAACGCGTCGCCGAGCGCATGGTGGCGACCGAATTCGGTGAATTCCAGTTGCTCGCTTATCAGGATCACGTGCATCGCGACGTACATCTCGTGCTCACGCGCGGCGCCTGGGCCAAAGAGCGTGCGCCTTTGGTGCGCGTACACGTCACCGACACCTTGCGCGACGTACTCGGCGTCGACGCCGCCAGCCCTGCGGCGCGCGAGCGGCGCCGCTGGACGTTGCGTGCGGCGATGGCCCGCATCGCACAGGAAGGCGCGGGCGTGATCGTCATCCTGCGCGACACCGAAACGCCGCGCGAGCTCGCCGATGCCGTGCGGTCGCTCGGCGCGCAGGCCGATGCGGGCGCGAGCGAAGCGGCGCCGGTGCTGCGCACCTACGGCATCGGGGCACAAATTCTGAAAGACCTCGGCATCAAGACGATGCGCGTGTTGTCGGCACCCAAGACCATGCACGGTCTGTCGGCCTTTGACCTCGAAGTGGAAAGTTACGTGGACTGCGAATCATGAAACTCGATCGTGCGAGCGCACCGACGTTGGACGCCCGCGGCTTGCGCGTGGCGCTGGTCGCCGCGCGCTTCAACGATGTCATCGTCGGTGAGATGCTCGCGTCGGCGCGCGCCGCGTGGGCGCGCTTGCAGGGGGATGACGCCGCGCTCACCGTGCATCACGTCCCGGGTGCTTTCGAGTTGCCGTTCGCCTGCCGGAAGCTTGCGCTCGCCGGCGATTGCGATGCGATCGTGGCGCTCGGTTGCATCATTCGTGGCGATACGCCGCACTTCGATTACGTCGCGGGCGAGTGCGCACGCGGTCTCATGCAGGTCGGGCTTGAAACGCCCGTGCCCGTGATTTTCGGCGTGCTCACCGTGAACACGGTGGCCCAGGCCGAAGAGCGCGCTGATCCCGCGCGTCTCGACAAGGGCCGAGAATTCATCGAAGCGGCGATCGAGATGGCGCGATTTTCTTTGCGGGGTATGACATGACGCGTGCTACGGGGACTCGGCGCGATCCGGCTGCGGGCGCGCGCTCGGTGGCGCGCAAGCTTGCGCTGCAGGCGCTCTATCGCTTGCAGTTGAACGACGGCCCTTGGCAGGACCTCGTCACCGATTTTCGCACCGAAGAGGACATGGCGCGGGCCGACGAAACGTTCTTCGTCGCACTGGTGCAGGGAATCGCCGTCGATCGGGTGGCGCTCGATGAGCGGCTCGCCGCATACACAGATCGCAAACCGGTGGAGCTCGATCCGGTCGAGCATGCGGTATTGTTGATCGGTATCTATGAATTGCTGCACCACCCCGAAGTGCCGTGGCGCGTCGTGCTCAACGAAGCGGTCGCCATCACCAAACGATTCGGGGCGACCGACGGCCACAAATTCGTCAATGCGGTCCTCGATCGCGCGGCGCGCGAGTTGCGACCGCACGAGCAGTGATGGCGCGCGGTGAATTTGCGCTGATCGATCGACATTTTCGCGCCGTCGGTGCGTTGCGTGGCGACGTCGTGCTCGGCGTGGGGGATGACGGTGCGATTTTGCGTCCACCACCCGACCACGATCTGGTGGCCGTCAGCGACACCTTGGTCGAAGATGTGCATTTTCCGCGTGGCGCTGCGCCGCGCTCGATCGGTCATCGGGCGCTCGCCGTCAACCTCAGCGATATCGCCGCCATGGGTGCGACCCCGGCCTGGTCGTTGTTGTCGCTGACGCTGCCTGCGGCCGAGGACGATTGGCTCGCCGAGTTCGCCACGGGCTACGCCTCGCTTGCGCGCGCGCACGACGTGGCGCTCGTCGGCGGTGACACCACGCGAGGTCCGCTCGTCGTCGGCGTTCAGGTGCTCGGATTTTTGCCGCGGGGTCGTGGCTTGCGTCGTGCCGGCGCGCGTCCGGGAGATCGCATCTTCGTGTCGGGTACGCCGGGCGATGCCGCTGCCGGGCTCGCGTTGCTGCAAGCGCGCCTGAGCGCGTCCGCCGCGCCCGAGCAGGCTGCCGAGTTGCGCGAGCGTTTCGAGTTTCCCGCACCGCGTGTCGCGCTCGGTCGTGCTTTGCTCATGATTGCGAGCGCGTGCATCGACATCTCCGATGGACTGCAAGGCGACTTGGCGAAACTCGCCACCGCGAGCGGGTGTGCTGCGCACCTCGAACTCGAACGCTTGCCGATTTCGGCGGCGCTCGCGGCGATCCATGATGCTGAAGCGGCTACGCGATCTGCACTCACCGGCGGCGACGACTATGAATTGCTGTTCACCGTTCCGCCTGCGCACTGGCCTGCCATCGAGGCGCTGCGGGGTACGGTCGGGATGCCGCGTATCGCCGAGATCGGCGTGCTACGCGAAGGCGAGGGCGTCGTACTCACCCGCGACGGGTGTCCCGTGCCGCAAGCGCACGCGGGCTTCGATCACTTCGCCTGAGCGTCGTTGCGTTTGTCGCGCTCGATGAGCGCGTACGCCGAGTGGTTGTGGATGGATTCGAAGTTTTCCGCTTCGACCACGTACGCGGTGACGCGTGTTTCCGCATTCAGGCGCATCGCGATGTCGCGCACCAGGTCTTCGACGAACTTCGGATTGTCGTAGGCACGCTCCGTGACGTATTTCTCGTCCGGGCGTTTCAGGATGCCGAACACTTCGCAGGAGGCTTCGGATTCCGCGATGTCGATCAATTCTTCGATCCACATGTGCGCATTGAGCAGCGCCGAGATCGTCACGTGCGAGCGCTGGTTGTGCGCGCCGCGCTCGGAAATCTTCTTGCTGCACGGGCATAGGCTGGTCACCGGCACCACGACGCGCACCCACACGTCAGACGTCGCGCCGCGTCGCTCGCCGATCAGCGTCGCCTGATAATCCATCAGGCTCTCGACGCCCGACACGGGCGCCTTTTTCATCACGAAAAACGGGAAGCTCATCTCGATGTGCCCGGCTTCGGCTTCGAGTCGCTGCGTCATCTCCTCGAGCATGCGTCCGAAATTCTCCACGGAGATTTCGCGTTCGCGATGCAGGATCTCGACGAATCGCGACATGTGCGTGCCTTTGAAATCGTGCGGCAGGTTCACGTACATGTTGAACGTCGCGATGGTGTGCTGCTCGCCCGTGGAGCGATCGCGCAGTTTGACGGGATGCCGAATGTCCTTGATGCCGACCTTGTCGATCGGAATGCGCCGGTGATCGGCACGACCTTGGACGTCTTCGACGGTATTGGCGGAGGACATCGGAAAACCTTCGTTTGGAAATTCAGCGTACTTGTCGCAGATCGTTCGCGCCGCCCTGCGCGCGCCACCATTGGGTGACGTTGCGGGCGAGGCTCGCCGCATCGAGTCCGGCGGCCGCGAGGCAATCGTCGCGACTGCCATGTTCGATGAACCGATCGGGTATGCCGATCGAGTGCAGCGGCCGCTGCAGATCGAGCGCGGCGAGGGCTTCGGCGACGGCCGAGCCGGCACCGCCTGCGATCGCATTCTCCTCGATCGTCACGATGGCCGCGTGGTCGGCAGCGATGCGCGCCAACAGCGCCTGATCCAGCGGCTTCACGAAGCGCATGTTGACGAGCGTGGCGTCGAGTTCCGCGGCGATCGGTCGCGCCGATTTCAACAGCGTCCCGAACACCAGAATCGCGAGTCCGCTGCGACCCTCGCGACAGATTTCGCCGCGGCCGACGGGCAAGGTCTCGAGCGGTCCGCGGGTCGCGTTGCCATCGCCGACGCCGCGCGGATAACGAACCGCGGATGGACCGGAGAGCGTGGTGGCCGTCTGCAGCATGCGGCGGCATTCGTCTTCGTTGGCCGGCGTCATCAGCACCATGTTCGGAATGCAGCGCAGGAACGAAATGTCGTAGGCACCTTGATGCGTCGCCCCGTCGCTGCCGACGAGACCGGCGCGATCGAGAGCGAAGATGACCGGCAGGTTCTGCAAAGCCACGTCGTGCACGAGCTGATCGTATCCGCGCTGCAGGAAGGTCGAATAAATCGCGACCACCGGCTTGTAGCCCTCGCAGGCGAGACCGGCGGCGAAGGTCACGGCATGTTGCTCCGCGATGGCGACGTCGAAATACCGATCGGGAAAGCGGCGCGAAAACTCCACCATGCCCGACCCCTCGCGCATCGCCGGGGTGATGCCGATGAGCTTCGGGTCTGCGTCGGCGGCATCGCACAGCCAGTCGCCGAACACTTGCGAGAAACTCGGTCCCGCGGATTTTTCTTTGAAGATCGTGCCGCTGGCCGGATCGAACGGGCCAGGGCCATGCCACTTGATCGGATCGGCCTC
>Ga0075471_10002417_pt1 | contig 12273 bp, 9 predicted proteins | sample DEB19_08_DNA_2_FD_74787 | JGI IMG/M metagenome (GOLD analysis project Ga0075471, IMG submission 74787) | Aqueous microbial communities from the Delaware River and Bay under freshwater to marine salinity gradient to study organic matter... | ecosystem: Environmental > Aquatic > Marine > Coastal ... | reverse complement strand
GATCTTCACGCCGACCTCGCCCCAGGGCGTCGCGACGCGCTCGATGCGGCGGGGGAGGGTGAGGCGCGAGACCGCGTGGGAGCGGACTCCGATCGTCGAGGTCTCCCGCAGCATGGTCGCCGCCAGCCGGTCACGCAGCGCGATCTCGCCGACCACGCGCAGGAGCGTCCCCGGGCGTCCCTTCTTCATCGCGGTCGCGGAGAGCACGACGTCGCGCGCGCCGGCTGCGAAGAGGGCCTCGCGGGCGGCGTCCCAGAACTGCGGGTTCATGTCGTCGACGTCGGCCTCGAGGACGACCATCTCGTCTTCGACCAGGTTCGCGGCCGGGCCGCCGGGCGCGCGCGCCCGGCCGTGGTGCGCATGACCGTGCGCCTCGTGCTCGACGTTCCCCGCGGGCTCGCCGACGATCACGCGCAGGAGGTTCGGCCGGTCGGCGAGCTCGCGGTCGCCCGCCCCGTAGCCGACCGCGATCGGCACGAAGGGACCGGGATCGCCCGGTCGGGCCAGGGCCGCGAGGATCGCCGCCCCGGTCGGCGTCACGAGCTCGCGGTCGCCGTCCCAGGGAAGCACCGGGAAGCCGCGCAGCAGTTCGGCGGTCGCCGGCGGTGGCACCGGGATCACGCCGTGCTCCGAGCGTGCGAAGCCGCGGCCCAGCGGGAGCGGCGACACGTGGATGCGCTCGATGCCGAGGAACTCGAGGCCGATCGCGGTCGCGACCACGTCGACGATCGCGTCGACCGCGCCCACCTCGTGGAAGGCGACGTCCTCGGGCGAGGTCGCGTGGACCTTCGACTCGGCGAACGCGAGCGCCTTGAAGATCCGCTGTGCCCGGTCGCGCACGCCGGGAGCGAGCGGGGTCCGCTCGAGCAGCTCGCGGATGTCGCGGTAGTGGCGGTGCGGGTGCGCGAGGGGCGCGGCTGCGCCGTGCGCGGGTCCGTGGCCGTGCCCGTGCTCGTGACCGTACCCGTGCTCGTCACCGTGCCCGTGCTCGTGACCGCGGCCGTGACCGTGCTCGTGGTCGTGGTTGTGACCGTGCCCGTGATCGTGCGCCGGGACCTGCACGATCCGGCCGTCGTCGCCGTCGACCAGGACGCGGAACTTGGACGCCCGGATGCCGGAGCGGACGAGGTGGTCGTGGCGCAGCGAGAAGCCGCCCACCCCGAGGGGGGCCAGCCCGGCCTCGATCACCGCGAGCGGTACGCCGAGGTCGAGCAGCGCGCCGACCGTCATGTCGCCCGAGACGCCGGAGAAGGCGTCGAACCACGCGACTCTCACCGCGCGGACCCGCGGTGGCCCGAACGGCCGCCCCGCCGCTTCGCGGTCGCGCGCTCCGCGTCTTCGACGCACTCCCGGATCAGGCGGTGGTAGTTGGCGACGGTGCCGAGCTGCTGGAGGTAGGAGTCGAGGCCGATGAAGGCGCGCAGCAGGAAGACCCGGTGGCCCGGGGCCTTGAACACGCGCTTCTCGAGCGCGATCGACGCGACCTTCATCCCGCGCTCGACGGAGTCGTATTGCCGGGGATCGTAGTCGCCGACGTCGTCGAGCACCGGGTCGAGGATCGTCTTCAGGATCTCGAGGATCGGTCCGGGATCGTCGTCCGCGTCGATGTAGTCGAGCGCGACGCACGCACGACCGGCCTCCTCGTCGTCGTGGTCGAGCAGCGCGCGCGCGAGCTTCAGGTAGGCGGCGCGGATCTCCTCGGGAAAGATGCGGATCGAGCCGAAGTCGAGCATGGCGAGCTTCGGGTGGAAGGTGACGAGGTAGTTGCCCGGGTGCGGATCGGTGTGCAGCACGCCGAACTCCAGCACCTGGCGCCAGAGCACGCGGAAGTACTTGATCGCGACCCAGTCCTTCAGCTCCTGGTCGACGTGGGGCAGCAGGAATTCCGAGAGCGGGTAGCCCTCGACGTAGGACAGCGTGATCACGCGCCGCGAGGTCAGGTTCTCGTGGCAGTGCGGGATCACGACCTCGTCGTCGTCGGCGAACATCTCGCGGAAGCGCTCGAGGTTGCGCGCCTCGTTCTCGTAGTCGAGTTCCTCGACCAGCCGCTCCTCGAGTTCCTGGTAGAGACCGTCCGAGTCGATCTTCTGCCGCAGGACGTCGCGCCCGATGACGGTGAAGGTCTGCAGCAGCGCCTTCACGTTCTTCAGATCCTGTCCGACGGTCTCGTCGACGCCCGGGTACTGGATCTTGACCGCGACGGTGTCCCCGTCCCGCAGGGTCGCGCGGTGGACCTGCCCGAGCGACGCGGCCGCGAAGGCCTGCTCCTCGAAGCTCGCGAAGAGCTTCTCGGGCGGCTTGCCGAGTTCCTTTTCGACCTGCCTGCGGATCATCGGGTAGGGCATCGGCGGCACCTGCGACTGCGTCACCGACAGGATCTCGAGGACCTCGGGCGGGAACAGGTCGTGGCGCATGCTCAGCATCTGGAGCAGCTTCATGAAGGCGCCCTTCAGTTCCTTCGAGCGCTCGACGATGAGCAGCGCGTTGCGCAGGTGCGTGTCGAGGGTCTCCTGCCTCTGGCGATCCTCCGACTGGAAGGGGCGCTTGAGCGCGTTCAGCAGGTAGCTGCCGCCCACCTGCGTGGTGAGCGTTCCGACCTTGAGCGCGCGGCGGGTGCGCCCGGTCGTCAGGTGCTTGGAAGGCTTGCCCGGCACGGCGCCGACGCTAGCACCGGCCCGCGGGGGGCGCGAGGCTCGCGCGCCTCAGGCGCGGTTCATCGCGGCCGCGGCGACCGCGGCGCCGAAGCCGTTGTCGATGTTCACCACGGTCACGCCCGACGCACACGAGTTGAGCATGCCGAGCAGGGCCGCGAGCCCGCCGAACGACGCGCCGTAGCCGACGCTCGTCGGCACCGCGATCACCGGCCGGTCGACGAGCCCCGCGACGACCGACGGGAGCGCTCCCTCCATTCCCGCGACGACGATCAGCACCGACGCGGACACGATCGCCTCGCGGGCCTCGAGCAGCCGGTGGAGCCCGGCGACGCCGACGTCGTAGAGCCGCTCGACCGGCTGGCCGAAGGCCTCGAGGGTCCGGACCGCCTCCTCGGCCACGGGCTGGTCGGTCGTGCCGGCCGCGACCACGAGCACCGTGCCGCGGGTCGCGACGGGCTCGCCCGCGACCCGCACGGTGATCGTGCGGGCGACCGGGTCGTGAAGCGCACCCGGGACTGCGCCCGTCACCCGGGCGGCCGCCTCCGCGTCGATCCGGGTCACGAGCAGGGAGTGGCCCGCCGCCACGATCCGCTGCGCGATCGCCACGACCTGCTCGGCGGTCTTCCCCTGGCCGAACACGACCTCCGGAAAGCCGACCCGGAGCGCGCGGTGATGGTCGACGCGGGCGAAGCCCAGGTCCTCGAAGGGCAGGTGCTTGATCTCGGCGAGGGCGCGGTCGACCGGCACGTCGCCCGCGGCGACGCGGTCGAGGAGCTCGCGCAGGCGCTTGGGGGTCATCGTTCCCGACGACTAGCAGATCGCCGTCGCGGCTTCCGCGAGGGCCGTGACGCCGCGCCTGCCGTCGAGACGCGAGGCCCACTTCGACAGGAGGGTCCGCAGTCGCGCCGCTGCGCTCCGCCCCACGACCAGGGGGTCGCCGCCGGGCTCGACCGCGAGCAGGGGTTCGTTCCCGGACCTCCAGGTCGTGCCGCGGACCGCCGCGATCCGAAGGACCAGCGATCGGTCGAGCTCGACGAACGCGTCGTCGCGACCCGGGAGCGGCGAGCAGGCGGTTCTGCTCGAGGCCCAGGACAGGCTCGGCCCGTCGCGAAGCAGGTCACTCGATCCGGGAGGTCCGGACGGGCCTCACGACGAACACGTCGGCCGCGCTGCCGAAGCGAGCGGCGAGATCGGCCCGCCGCGCCATGGACAGCCTCGGGCCGAGCAGCATGTGGCCGGTGTGAAACAGGCCCGAGCGGCGGGATCGGAGCACCTCGAAGCCGTGGCTCTCGAAGTCGCGGCGCCACCGCGACGAACGGTATCGGAACAGTTCCGAGAAGGCGTTTCCCGACGCGCCGTGCGCGATGGGCAGGGCGGCGGTGATCGCGACCCGGCCGTACCGGAGGGCATCGGAAACGGCGGTCGGCCTCCCCGAAGCGAGCGTTGCGAGCATGAATCCGACCGCGGCGAGAGACGTCGGGGGCCCGGTCGCGAGGGTCCAGCCACGCCAGGCGACCGACGGCACGAGATGAACACCCAGGCCTCCGTCCCTGGTCACGCGGCGCATCTCGGCCAGGGCGCCCGGAAGGTCTTCCACGTGTTCGAGGACGTTCGACGAGAACACGACGTCGACCGAGGAGTCGGGTAGCGGGATGTGCGAACCGTCGTAGTCGAGGACGGGAAACACCCGGTGTCCCGCGTGCGCGGACCGCGCGAGATCGATCCCGATCACGTCGAAGCCGCGGCGCGAGAGGTCCATCGCCTGGGTCCCGTCGCCGGCACCGAATTCGAGGACGCGTCCCCCGGCCGGGAGGTCGGCGACGACGGAGTCGATCTCCGCGATCCGGATCCGTCTCAGGAACTCGATGTCGAACACGCGCCTCTTCCCTCTCGCGTCCGCCTCGCGGTTCGTCCGTCGCCCGAACCTTCATCGCCCGTGCCCGGGACGCCGGGAGCGAGGTGGCGACCGGTGCCGTTCAGTCGGGGACGCGCCTTCCGCGCGGCCCCGGGGACTCGCCGTCCGCGAAGTGGTCGAAACCGCGTCGCGCGGTCGCGCGGTCGCGACCGTCCTCGCCCAGCAGGCGGATGCCGGTGCCCGGCGCGGTGCAGCGGCCGATCACGGTGAGTTCGACGTCGCACGCGCGCGCGAGGGCCGTGATCGCGTCGTCGTCGATCCCGGGCGGAAGGGCCGCGAGCAGCTCGTAGTCCTCGCCCCCCGTCGCGGCGAAGTCGCTGCCCGACGCGTCGCGAATCGCGACCTGGACGAGTCGCGGCAGGCGTGCCCGCTCGACCTCGGCGCCGACGCCGCTCGCGCGGCAGAGGTGGCCCAGGTCCGCGAGCAGGCCGTCGCTCACGTCGATCGCGGCAGTCGCGCCGGCCGCGGCGAGCGCGCGCCCGGCCGCGAGTCGCGCGACGGGACGCGCGAAGCGTTCGCGCAGGGCGGGCGGGGGTTCCCCGCCGTCGAGCCAGACGTCGACCGCGGCTGCGGCCGCGCCGAGCGTGCCGGTGACGACGAGGCGGTCGCCGGGCCGCGCCCCGCGTCGCTCGAGCGTCGGTCCCTCCATCTCGCCGATCGCGGTGACGGTCAGCGACAGCGCGTCGCCGCGCGAGAGGTTGCCGCCGATCATCGCGGCACCCGACTCCTCGCTCGCGGCGGCGCAGGCCTCGAGGATCCGGTCGAGCTCCGAGGTGGGGCGATCGGGCGGGACGATCGCCGAGACGAGCGTCCAGCGCGGGGTCGCGCCCGTCGCCGCGAGGTCGCTCAGGGCGACCGCAATCGCGCGCACGCCGAGTTCCGCGGGCGCGAGCCATCCCGGCCGGAAATGCACTCGCTCGACGAGCGCGTCCGTCGTGATCGCGAGCGGGCGACCGCCGGTCTCGACGACCGCGGCGTCGTCTCCCGGCCCGACCAGCAGTCCGCTCCCGGCGCCCGACGAGCGCCGTCGCTCCGCGAGCCGCTCGCAGAGCGCGTCGAGGAACGCGTGCTCCCCGCGCACGGAGAGTTTTCCGCGCACCTCAGCCAAACTTCTCCCGGACCTTGTCGAAGAAGCCCTTGGGAGCGTGGTTCTCGCCGGAGATCTCGGCGAGTTCCTCCAGCAGCTCGCGCTGGCGCTGGGTCAGCGCCTTCGGTGTGCGCACGACGACGCGCACGCGCTGGTCGCCGCGGCCGTAGCCGTGGAGGTCGGGGATCCCCTTCGCCCGAAGTCGGAAGATGCTTCCCGACTCGGTGCCGGCCGGGACCTTGAGCTTCACCGAACCCTCGAGGGTCGGCACGTCGATCTCGGCGCCCAGCGCGAGCTGCGGGAAGCCGATCGGCACCTCGCAGAGCACGTCGTTGCCGTCGCGCTCGAAGACCTCGTCCTCGCGCACGGAGATCACGACGTAGAGGTCGCCGGCACCGCCGGCCGAGCTCTCGCCCTCGCCGCGCAGCTTGAGCCGCGTACCGCTGTCGACGCCCTGCGGGACCTTGACCTGCAGGGTGTGGTCCTTGCGGACGCGTCCCGAACCGGAGCAGCCGCCGCAGGGGTCCTTCACGACCTGGCCGCGGCCGCTGCAGGTGCCGCAGGTCTTCGCGATCGAGAAGAAGCCCTGCTGGAACCGGACCTGTCCCGCGCCGCGGCACGCCGAGCACTTGATCGGCGCCGCGCCTCCCTTGCCGCCGCTGCCCTTGCAGTCCTCGCAGGGCACGGCGCGCGGGATCGTGACCGTCTTCTCGCAGCCGAAGGCCGCCTCGGCGAAGTCGAGCTCCATCGTGTAGCTCAGGTCCTCGCCGCGCCGCCGTCCGCCGCGACGGGACGAGCCGCCGAAGAACTCGCCGAAGATGTCGCTGAAGATGTCCTCGAAGCCGCTCGCGCTGAAGTCGAAGCCGGCGCCCGGTCCTTCGAAGGCGGCGTGCCCGAAGCGGTCGTACTTCGCGCGCTGCGAGGAGTCCGACAGGATCCGGTAGGCCTCGGAGACCTCGCGAAAGCGGATCTCGGCCTGCTTGTCGCCCGAGTTGCGGTCCGGGTGGTGCTGGAGCGCCAGCTTGCGGAAGGCCTTCTTGATCGTCTCGTCGTCGGCATTCCGATCGACGCCGAGGACTTCGTAGAGGTCGCGCTTGGACATGGAAGGCCCCGCGGGGATCTTGGGTCAGACGGGAGGGGAGATCAAGACGGCGAGGCCCGGCGCGGTCTCCCGCGCCGGGCCTCGCCCGGGTCCGGATCGGGTCAGCCTTCCTTCACTTCCTCGAAGTCGGCGTCGACCACGTCGTCCTTCTTGCCGCCGCCGGCGTCGCCGCCCGGCGCCGCACCGCCCTCGCCCGGGCCGCTCGCGGCCTGGGCGTACATGGCCTCGGCCAGCTTGTGCGACGCCTTCGAGAGCTCGTTGGTCGCGGCGCGGATCGCGTCGGCGTCCTGGCCGTCCATGACCTTCCTCGCGTCGGCGATCGCCGCTTCGACCTTCGCGCGCTCGGCCGGGTCGATGCTCCCGCCGTGGTCCTGGAGCGACTTCTCGGTCTGGTAGACGAGCGAGTCGAGCTGGTTGCGGGCCTCGATCGCCTCGCGTCGCTTGCGGTCCTCTTCCGCGTGCGACTCGGCCTCGCGGATCATCTTCTTGATCTCCTCCTCGGAGAGACCCGACGAGGCGGTGATCCTGATCGACTGCTCCTTGCCGGTGCCGAGGTCCTTCGCGTTCACGTGCACGATGCCGTTCGCGTCGATGTCGAAGGAGACCTCGACCTGCGGCACGCCGCGCGGTGCCGCCGGGATGCCCACCAGGTCGAACTGGCCGAGGAGCTTGTTGTCGGCCGCCATCTCGCGCTCGCCCTGGAAGACGCGGATCGTCACCGCGGTCTGGTTGTCCGAGGCGGTCGAGAACACCTGGCTCTTCTTGGTCGGGATGGTGGTGTTCTTCTCGATGAGCTTCGTGCAGACGCCGCCCAGCGTCTCGATGCCGAGCGAGAGCGGGGTCACGTCGAGGAGCACGACGTCCTTGACCTCGCCCTTCATCACGCCGCCCTGCACGCCGGCGCCGATCGCGACGACCTCGTCGGGATTCACGCCCTTGTGGGGCTCCTTGCCGAAGAGCTTCTTCACCCGGGCCTGCACGGCGGGCATGCGGGTCATGCCGCCGACGAGCACCACCTCGTCGATGTCCTTGGTCGACATCCCCGCGTCGCGCAGCGCGGTCACGCAGGGGGCCTCGAGCCGGTCGAGCAGGTCGGACACGAGGGCCTCGAGCTTCGAGCGCGAGAGCTTCACGTTCAGGTGCTTGGGGCCCGAGGCGTCCGCGGTGATGAACGGCAGGTTGACGTCGGTCTCCATCGAGCTCGAGAGCTCGATCTTGGCCTTCTCGGCGGCTTCCTTCAGGCGCTGGAGGGCCATGCGGTCGCCGCGCAGGTCGATGCCCTGGTCCTTCTTGAACTCGTCGGCGAGCCAGTCGATGATCCGCTGGTCGAAGTCCTCGCCGCCGAGGAAGGTGTCGCCGTTGGTCGACTTCACCTCGAAGACTCCGTCGCCGACCTCGAGCACCGAGACGTCGAAGGTGCCGCCGCCGAGGTCGAAGACCGCGATCTTCTCGTCCTTCTTCTTGTCGAGCCCGTAGGAGAGCGCCGCCGCGGTCGGCTCGTTGATGATGCGCTTCACCTCGAGCCCGGCGATCCGGCCCGCGTCCTTGGTCGCCTGTCGCTGGCTGTCGTTGAAGTAGGCGGGGACGGTGATGACCGCCTCGGTGACCTTCTCGCCGAGGTAGTCCTCGGCGGTCTGCTTCATCTTCTGGAGCACGAAGGCCGAGATCTCCGCCGGGCTGTACTTCTTGCCGCGGATCTCGACCCAGGCGTCGCCGTTGTCGCCGCGGACGACCTTGTAGGGGAGGACCTTCATCGCGCGCTGCACCTCGGCGTCGTCATAGCGACGGCCGATCAGGCGCTTGATCGCGAAGATGGTGTTCTCCGGGTTCGTCACGGCCTGGCGGCGCGCGATCTGGCCGACCAGGCGCTCGCCGCTTTCGGCGAAGGCGACCACCGAGGGGGTGATGCGGCTTCCTTCCGAGTTCGTGATGACCGTCGGGTCCCCGCCCTCCATGATCGCAACGCAGGAGTTCGTCGTGCCCAGGTCGATGCCGATGATCTTGCTCATGTTCGCCTTTCCGGGGCGCGGATTCCCGCTGGCCGTGCCGTCCGGGAGTCTTCCCGGCCGGGCCCTGGCACCGCGGTCCGCGCCGACCTTTCTGTGGAGTGGCCGGAACGTAATCACGTTCCCCCGGGGTTCAACCCGGGAAACGGATCAATTCCGGGGGCCGGAAGGCGGGGGCCCGGCCGGAGTCCGGGTCACCGTGACCTGGGCCGGACGCAGGAGCCGCTCGTGAAGCCGGTAGCCCGCCGCGTGCTCCTCGACGACCGTCCCTGCCGGGTGCTCGTGGCTCTCGACCTGGGCGAGCGCCTCGTGGTGGGCGGGGTCGAAGGGCTCGTGCCGGGAGGCGATGCGGGACACCCCGTGCCGGGAGAGCACGTCCGCGAACTGGGAGAGGACCATCTCGACCCCTTTGAGGAGAGCCCCGAGCGGTCCGGAGGTCGACCCGCCCTCGCGGGTGGCCTCGTCGCGGGAGGCCCGGATCGCGCGCTCCAGGTTGTCGATCACGCCGAGGAGGTCGCGCAGGACGGGTTCGGTCGCGTACCGGAGAGCCTCGGCCTTGTCCTTCTGCATCCGGCGCTTGAAGTTCTCGAGCTCGGCCCGCTCGCGCAGGTACTGATCCTGCATCGCGGCGGCCGCCGCCTGCACTTCGGCGAGCTCGGCCTCGAGGCGCGCGATCCGCGCGACCGCCTCGTCGAGGCTTCGCGGGGCCGGTGCCGGGGCGGCCTCGCCGGGATCGACGTCCGCGCGCTCGGGCCCGCCGTGGCGGGGCTCGCCGGTCGGGGAAGTCGGGCGGCCCGGGTCTCGGGCCGACCTGCCGTGGTCGCGATCGTCACGCATGGAACGGGCGGTCCCGGTCGGGACGCCGGCGGAACCTAAGCACCCGTCTTTTCAGTGTCAACGCGATCGGCTATCGCGGGGCCGTGCAGGTGCTCTCGACCCCCGCCGTGGTCCTGCGGGCGGTGGACTACGGCGAGTCCGACCGGATCGTCACCTTCCTCACGCGCGACGCAGGCAAGGTCTCGGGGATCGCGAAGGGGGCCAAGCGCTCGCAGCGCCGTTTCTCCGGGGCCCTCGGGATCTTCTCGCTGGTGAACCTGCACTACCGCACGCGCGCCGGGGCCGAGCTCGTGTTCCTCGAGCGCGCGCAGCTCCTCGTTCCCTGGAAGTCGCTGCTCGACTCGCTCGAGCGCTACGCCGCGGCGAGCCACGTCGTGGAGGTCGCCGACAAGATGACCGCGGAGCAGGAAGTCGGCGACGACCTCTTCCACGTGGTGGTCGCCGCGCTGCGCCGGATCGACGGGGCGGAGCCCGGCCCGACGACGCTGCGGCTCTACGAACTCGCGACGCTCGCGGTGTGCGGCTACCGCGCCGAGCTCTCGCGCTGCGTCCGCTGCCGCCAGCCGTTCGCCGCCGGGCCCGCGACCGCGCGGCTCGCCCCGGCCGCCGGCGGCGCCGCCTGCGGGCGCTGTGCCGATCCCGACGAGGCGGGCGCGGCGATCTCGCCCGCGGCGCTGGCATGCCTCGGCCGCATGCAGGCGCTCGTGGCTCGCGCGACCGGGTCCGCCCGGCGCGACGCGGGCGCGCTCTTCGACGCCGAGTCCGAACTCGCGGGGGAACTGCCGCGCGCCGTGGCGCGAGAACTCGGTGCCACGCTCGCCGCCCTGCTCGCGCCGCGGGTGAGAGGCCGGCTGCTCTCGGCGGAACTTCTCGGCCCGGTCGTCGGGCGCGGTCTCGTCGGCGCCTGACGCGGAGCGCGAACCCGCGCGCGGCCTCCGCGCGCCGCCCGCGCTCGCGGGTGTCGGACCCGCGTGGTAGCCGACCGGACGAGCCTGCGGCACTCGCGGGCGGCGCACCGAGGAAGGGGACGGGTTCCGATGTCCGACGGCACGAGCACGACGACCCCGCAGGCGGGCAAGGGCGCCAGCGGCGAGCCGCAGGGGAAGATGGAGAAGATCGTGAGCCTCGCCAAGCGGCGCGGCCTCGTCTTCCAGTCGAGCGAGATCTACGGGGGCCTCTCGAGCTGCTGGGACTACGGCCCGGTCGGCGTCGAGTTGAAGCGCAACGTGAAGGACGCGTGGTGGCGCGAGATGGTCTGGTCGCGCGGCGACGTCCTCGGTCTCGACTGCTCCATCCTGATGCACCCCCGGGTCTGGGAGGCCTCGGGCCACGTGGCCGGGTTCAGCGACCCGCTCGTCGACTGCAAGAAGTGCAAGACGCGCTTCCGCGCCGACCACCTGGGCCAGCTCTCCTGCCCCGAGAAGCCCGACCGCCGGCCGGGCGAGTGCGGTGGCGAGCTCACCGAGGCCCGCCAGTTCAACCTCATGTTCAAGACCTTCATGGGTCCGGTCGAGGACGCGGCGAACGTCGTCTTCATGCGTCCCGAGACGGCGCAGGGCATGTTCGTCAACTTCGGCAACGTGCTCGACACGCAGCGCCGCAAGCTGCCCTTCGGCATCGCGCAGACCGGCAAGTCGTTCCGCAACGAGATCACGCCCGGCAACTTCCTCTTCCGCACGCGCGAGTTCGAGCAGATGGAGATGGAGTTCTTCGTCAAGCCGGGCGAGGACGAGCGCTGGTACGAGTTCTGGAAGAAGGAGCGCTACGACTGGTACGTCCGGCTCGGCATCAAGCCGGAGAACCTCCGGTTGCGCGAGCACGAGAAGGACGAACTCGCGCACTACGCCCGCGGCTGCGCCGACGTGGAGTACAAGTTCCCGTTCGGCTGGTCGGAGCTCGAGGGCATCGCGAACCGCGGCGACTTCGACCTGCGCCAGCACGCCGAGTGGAGCGGGAAGGACCTCTCCTACTTCGACGAGGACTCCCGCGAGCGGTACGTGCCGTACGTGATCGAGCCCGCGGCGGGAGCGGACCGCGCGACGCTCGCCTTTCTCGTCGACGCCTACGACGAGGACGAGGTCGAGGGCGAGACGCGCGTCGTGCTCCGCTTCCACCCGCGGCTCGCGCCCGTCAAGGCCGCCGTCTTCCCGCTGCTGCGCAAGGGCGGGCACCCCGAGAAGGCGCAGGAGATCCTCGCGAAGCTCCGCCCGCACTTCCCGGTCCAGTACGACCAGGCCGGCTCGATCGGTCGGCGCTACCGGCGCCAGGACGAGATCGGCACGCCGTTCGGCATCACGGTCGACCACCAGACGATCGAGGACGGCACGGTCACGCTCCGCGACCGCGACAAGACGAGCCAGGAGCGCATCCACGAGAGCGACCTCGTCGCGGAGCTGCTGCGGCGGGTCCTGGGCTGACGCGACGAAGGTGACCAACGGCCGGCGCAGCGGCCACGCGGTCGCTCTCCCCGCGGGGAGCCTGGGGCTCCTCCTGCTCGCGGCTTCGCTCGCGGCCCACCCGGCCGCCCGCGAGGCGCGGGCCGCCCCTCCCGCCACCCCGCTTCCGGGAACCGGCCAGGTCGCGAACGGGCTCTTTCGCGAGGGGCGCGGCGGCGAGCCGCTGGCCTGGGCGCAGATGGCCTACGACCCGAAGGCGAGCCGCTTCTCGTGGGG
>Ga0075471_10002416_pt1 | contig 12277 bp, 11 predicted proteins | sample DEB19_08_DNA_2_FD_74787 | JGI IMG/M metagenome (GOLD analysis project Ga0075471, IMG submission 74787) | Aqueous microbial communities from the Delaware River and Bay under freshwater to marine salinity gradient to study organic matter... | ecosystem: Environmental > Aquatic > Marine > Coastal ... | reverse complement strand
ACGACCGGATCGTACTTCTTCACGTCCATCTTCTCGGGATGAAGACGCTTGTTCTTCATCGCGACGTAGAAGTGGCCGGTGCCGGCGGAGGAGAGCAGCTTCACTTTTTCACGCATGATCGTTGTCTCCCGAGGCTCAGATCTTCATGCCTTTGGCACGCAAGTCGGCGACCACCGCATCGAGACCGTTCTTCTCGATGGTGCGCAGCGCATTGGTGCTGACACGCAGGGACACCCAGCGCTGCTCGCCTTCGAGCCAGAAACGCTGCGTATGCAAATTCGGCAGGAAGCGACGACGCTTCTTGTTGTTCGCGTGCGAGACGCGGTTGCCGACCGTGGGGCGCTTGCCAGTGAGTTCGCAGACGCGGGACATGGTAGGAAGCCTTTGTAAATCAGTTGGTTACGATATCCCGGACGCATTTGCGGCCGGGAAAAGGGCGGCATTTATACCAGCCTCGGGGGCCGGCGTCAAAGTATCCCCCGCTCGGCGAGGGAGATGGTGTGGGGCCCGGCCACGATGATGTGGTCGAGGACCCGGATGTCGACCAGCGCGAGCGCGTCGCGCAGGCGGCGCGTGATGATCTCGTCGGCGCGACTCGGCTCGGCGATCCCGGAGGGGTGGTTGTGCGCGAGGATGACCGCGGCCGCGTTGTGGGCGAGCGCCTGACGCAGCACTTCGCGCGGGTGCACGGCCGCGCCGTCGATGGTGCCGCGAAACAGCTCTTCGCAGACGATGAGGTGGTGGCGGTTGTCGAGATAGAGGCAGCAGAACACCTCGTAGGGGCGGTCGCGCAGCTGCGCGACGAGAAAGCGCCGGGTCTCGTGCGGCGAGCCGAGCAGGGGCCGTTCACGCAAATCGGCGTGATAGTGACGGCGTGCGAGTTCGAGCGCCGCCTGCAGCACCGCGACCCTCGCGGGCCCGAGTCCGGGCAGGGCGAGCACGCGGGTCGCCGGGGCGCACATCAACCCGCGCAAATCGCCGAATACGCCGACCAGGTGACGCGAAAGCTCGAGCGCATTGCGACCGCGGGTGCCGGTGCCGAGCAACAGCGCGAGCAACTCGGCGTCCGACAGCGCGGGGGCGCCGCGACGCAGCAGCTTTTCGCGAGGGCGGTCGTCTTCGGGCCAGGTGTTGATCGGCGTGTCGCGGTTCCCGTCCATGCCGAGAGTGTCGAGTCGGCTCCGATCGGGTGCGAGCGACGATCGCGGCGCGATTGGCCCGAAACAGGCCGGTCACGGATAATGTCCCGATGTCGAGTTTGTACGGCAGCAAGATTTTGCTCGGGGTGAGTGGTGGCATCGCCGCCTACAAATCGCCCGACCTCGTGCGTCGCTTGCGCGAGCGCGGTGCCGAGGTGCAAGTGGTGATGACGGCCGGGGCGCAGCGCTTCGTCACGCCGACCACCTTTCAGGCCGTCTCGGGTCGCGAAGTGCGTGCCGACGTTTGGGATCCGGCGGCCGAGGCGGCGATGGGGCACATCGAACTCGCGCGCTGGGCTGATCTCGTGCTCGTTGCGCCGGCGACCGCCGACGTGATCGCACGCATCGCCAGCGGCCGCGCCGACGATCTGCTCACCACGCTCGTGCTTGCCACCGAAGCGCCGGTGGCGATCGCGCCGGCGATGAATCGCGTGATGTGGGCCAAACCGGCGACACAGGAAAACGTCGCGGTGTTGCGCGCGCGCGGGATCGAGATCGTCGGGCCTGAAGCGGGCGAGCAAGCCTGCGGCGAAACCGGCAGCGGACGCATGCAGGAGCCGACATTGATCGCCGATGCGGTCGCGCGTTGTCTCGATGAGCGCGGCGTCGGACCGATCGATGCCGCAACACGCGCGAAGCTCTCGGGTCGGCGCGTGCTCGTCACCGCAGGGCCGACGCGCGAGCGGATCGATCCGGTGCGTTATCTCACCAATCGCAGCAGCGGCAAGATGGGCTTCGCCATCGCGGCGGCGGCGCGTGCGGCCGGTGCCGAAGTGATTCTGGTTGCAGGGCCCGTGCAACTGGCCACCCCTGCAGGCGTGCGACGCATCGACGTCGAGAGCGCGGCCGACATGCTCGCGGCGGTGGAACGCGAAGTAGCCGGCATCGACGTATTCGTCGCGGCGGCTGCCGTCGCCGACTACCGACCCGTCACTCCCTCGCCGCGCAAAATCAAAAAATCGGCCGCACGGATCGACCTCGCGCTCGAACGCACCACCGACATACTCGCCAGCGTCGCCGCGCGGGATGATCGACCGTTCGTGGTCGGCTTCGCGGCCGAGACCGACGACGTCGAGGGCTATGCGCGCGCGAAGTTGCAAGCGAAGCGTCTCGATCTCATTGCGGCGAACGAAGTCGGTGACGGCAAAGCCTTCGATCAGGACGACAACGCGCTCATCGTCTTGTCGCAGGACGAGCGCATCGAGATTCCGCACGCGAGCAAAATCGAAGTGGCGCGGCGTCTCGTCGCATTGATCGCTGCACGCATGAGGCCCGCATGAACCGTCGCCCGCTGAAAGTTCGCATCCTCGATTCGCGCATCGGCAACGAGTATCCATTGCCGGCTTATGCGACCGAAGGTTCCGCAGGTCTGGATCTGCGCGCCTGCATCGATGCGCCGCTCGAACTGCCACCCGGGAAAGCCGAGCTTTTGCCGACCGGACTTGCGATCTGGGTCGAAGATCCGGCGCTCGCGGCCGTCATCCTGCCGCGCTCGGGGCTCGGCCACAAACACGGCATCGTGCTCGGCAATCTCGTCGGTCTCATCGACTCCGACTATCAAGGGCAGTTGATGGTGTCGTGCTGGAATCGCGGCACGAGCGCATATACCGTCCAACCCGGCGAACGCATCGCGCAGCTCGTGCTCGTTCCCGTCGTGCAGGTCGAGCTCGAGGTGGTCGAAGATTTTGCCGCGACTCGCCGTGGCGGCGGCGGCTTCGGCAGTTCGGGGCGCGACTGACGAATCAGGCGCGCTCGAGGATCGCGGTGACGCCCATGCCGCCCGCCGTGCACACCGAGACGAGTCCGCGCTTGGACTTCGGATGTTCGGCCAACAATTTCGCGAGCGTCGCCACGATGCGCGCGCCCGTCGCGGCGAACGGGTGACCGATCGCCACGCTGCTGCCGACCACGTTCAATTTCGCACGCTCGATCGCGCCGAGCGGGGCCTCGAGACCGAGCCGCTCGCGGCAAAACTGCGGCGACTCCCATGCGGCGAGCGTGCACAGCACCTGCGCCGCGAACGCTTCGTGTATTTCATAGAAGTCGAAGTCGCCGAGTTCGAGCTCGGCATCGCGCAGCATCGCAGGCACGGCATATGCCGGCGCCATCAGCAGACCTTCTTCCGCATTGGTGAAGTCCACGGCCGCCGCTTTGCCGAAGCGCAGCCACGCGAGAATCGGCAGACCGCGCGCCCGCGCCCACGACTCGCTGGCGAGCAACACGGCCGATGCGCCGTCGGTCAACGGCGTGCTGTTGCCGGCGGTGAGCGTGCCGCGATCCGAGCGCTCGAAACTCGTGCGCAGCGAGCCGAGTTTCGCGAGCGACACGTCGGCGCGCACGTTGTCGTCGCGCTCGAGACCGTTGCAGGGCACGACGAGATCGTCGAAAAAACCGCGCTCCCAGGCCGACGCAGCGCGCTTGTGACTCTCGAAGGCGAGTGCATCCTGCGCCGCGCGCGTGATCTGCCAGCGCTGGGCCATGAGTTCGCAGCTCTGGCCCATGGACAAACGCGTCCGCGGTTCGTTGGCGCTCGGAAACTGCGGCACGAAATGCTTCGGCCGCAACCCCAAAAACGGCTGCAATCGCCCGAGCGCGGAACGCGCCCGGTACGCGCGCAGCAGCAATTGTTGGTACGAGCGCGGATAGACGATCGGCGTGTCGCTCACCGTATCGACGCCGGCGGCGATGCCGCTGTCGATTTGACCGAGCGCGATTTTGTTCGCGATCAGGATCGCCGCTTCGAGACTCGTGCCGCAGGCGCGCTGCAAATCGACGCCCGGCGTGCGCGGGTCCAGTGTGGTGCCGAGCACGCTTTCGCGCACCAGGTTGAAGTCGCGCGAATGCTTCATCACCGCGCCTGCCGCGACTTCGCCGAGCAACGCGCGCTCGAGACCGAAACGCTCGACCACGCCCTGCAAAGCGGCAGTGAGCATCTGCTGGTTGCCGAGCCGCGCGTAGGCGCCGTGCGCCCGCGCAAACGGAATGCGGCTGCCTCCCACGATGGCGACTTTGCGAATTTGCGTTCCGACCAGCATCGACTCGACTCCTAAGAACGGGTGCGTCGCATTCAGCGTGCGGCGTTGCGTTGCAGGCGTTCGTAGTATCGATCGCGCAGCGCCGTGTGGCGCGACGCCAAAGATTGCTCGCGCCCGCCCGCGACCACGAGCTCGGGCAAGCTCGACACGTCGAGCGGGTCACCATTCCACAACACGAGATCCGCGACCCGGCCCTTTTCGATGCTGCCGTAGCGATCCGCGACGCCGAAGAGTTCGGCAGGCGTACGCGTGATCGCCGCGAGCCCCGCAGCCCAAGGCAGACCGTGCGCCACCGCATTGCCGGCCGCTTGGCGCAATTTGCCGGCATCGTAGACGTCGGGGCTGCGCATCGAGAACGCCACCGTCACCCCCGCGGCACGCAAGCGTGCGGCATTCTCGAGCGTCGCGCCGATCGCATCGAAATTGCTCGGCAGATTTTGCAGCGGGTCGACGAGCACCGGAATCTTCGCCGCCGCGAGCTCGGCGGCGACGCGCCACGCTTCCGCTCCGCCGCGAATGATCGCGCGTACGTTTTCGCGCTGCGCGAAGGCGATGGTTTGGCGGATATCGGCGGCACGATCGACATCGAACACGAACGGCCCCGCGCCCTTCAGAAAATCGAGCAAGGTCTGCCGCCCCGAAGGCGTGAGCAGGCGATCGTCGTGCACCATTACCAGATTCGGTGCGCGCGCTTCGGTGACGGCCTGGCGCAGCAACATGAATTGCGCCGCGCGACTGCCGCCAGCCAAAGAATTCGAGTTCGCGCCGAGATCGACGAACAAGGCCCGCGCATTCGCCGGAGCCGTGCCGTCGAGCCCGATCGCCGCACCGAGTCCGGCGACGATGCTGCTACCGGTCGTGGTCGACGGCGCGATCACCGCGAAGGTGATGCCGTTGCTGCGATGCACCGGCAATGCCATCGACTCCGAGTTGTAGGCGAGCGTCACGTCGAACTCGGGACGCATCTGGTTCAAGCGCTGCGCATAGTCGCCGGTCGTCGGTTCGAGCCCGATCTCCTCGATGCCGATGCGGCCCAAGCCGCCGAAGAGTCCGGGCGTGAGCGGTTTGCCGCGCGCTTCGACGATGCGCGCTCCGGCGGGCGCCGGCAGTTTGCGGCCGACGGCCGCGATGCGTCCGTCTTGCACCAGCACATCGGTATCCGCGAGCGGCGCGGCGTCGTTGCCCGTCAGGGTGTAGACGGTTGCACCGCGCACCAGAAGCGCCGTGCTCGCGTTCTCGGCGGTCGCGACCGAAATCGGCAGCGCGAGCATGGCGATGCTCGCGAGCGTGGTGAATCTGCGCGTGATCATGGCGTCACCCCCATCGTGGCCGGTTGCCCGAGCAAAAAGTCGGACTCGGGTTGCGCGCGCGGCGCGCCGCGATCGAAACGCACGGCGCCGTCGATGAATACCTGTTCGGCGAGCGCCCGCACGCTGAAAGGATTGCCGTTCCACACCACGACGTCGGCCATCTTGCCGACCTCCAGCGTGCCTGTGCGCGCCTCGATGCCGAGCGATTTGGCCGGATTGGCCGTCAGCCAAAGAATGGCATGCTCGGGCGCGATAGCGCGGCCCATGCGCGCGCCATACGCCATGCCTTTGGCGGCTTCCTGATTCAATCTTTGAATGCCCTCTTCCGAATCCGAGTGCACGATCGCGCAACCGCCCGGCGCCGCATCGACCAGCGCGAGGTTCTCCGGTATGCCGTCGTAGGATTCCATCTTGAACGCCCACCAATCCGCCCAGATCGCGGCGCATACGCCGTTATCCGCCAGCAGATTGGAAATCTTGTAGGCCTCGACGGCATGGTGGAAGGCCGTCACCTTGTATCCGAACTCGCGCGCCACATCGAGCACCGTGGCCATCTCGTCGGCGCGATAGCAGTGGTGATGCACGCGCAGCTCGCCGCGCAACACGCCCGCAAGCGTTTCGAGACGCAGATCGCGCTTCGGCGGCTTCGCATCTTTGGCGCCGGCGGCGACTTTCGCGCGATAAGCGTCTTGCTCGCGCACGTAGTCTTGCGCCTCGATCCATTGCGCACGCCAACCGGCGACATTGCCCATGCGCGTCGAGGGCGCGAGGCGCCGCGATCCGTACACGCGCTTCGGGTTTTCTCCGCAGGCCATCTTCACGCCTTGCGGTGCGCCCGGAAATTTCATGCCCTGATATGTCGTCGAATGGACGTTCTTCACGACTACCGAGCGTCCGCCGATGAGGTTGGCGGAGCCCGGCAGAATCTGCAGCGTCGTCACGCCGCCCTCGAGTGCGGTGCCGAAGCCGGGGTCTTGCGGCCAGATCGAATGTTCGGCCCACACGTTGGCCGTCGATGGTGCGGTCGCTTCGTTGCCGTCTTCGTGGGCTTGCACGCCGGGCGAGGGATACACGCCGAGATGCGAGTGCACGTCGATCAAACCCGGCGTGACCCATTTGCCGCGCGCGTCGATCACGCGTGCGCCGGCGTCGGCGACCAAATCTTTGCCGATCGCGACGATCTTGCCGCCGCGCAATGCGACGTCGGTGTTGTCGCGTCGCTCACCCGTGCCGGTCAGCACCGTGGCGCCGCGAATGAGCGTCGGCGCACTGTCCGGCGACACATAGGTCGAGGGGAAGGGTGTCGCCGTCGAGGGTGCGGCCGGTTGCGTCACGGCCGATTTGGTTGCGGCGCTGCGTGTCGGTGCGCTTGCGCAGCCGGTCAGCGTCAAAAGCGCGCCGAGCGCCGTGATGCACCAAGCAGTGGTGGCGTCGAATCGATGTCTCACAGGTTACCCTCCCGACGGTTGCGCCCGTCACGTCCCAGACGGCAAGATGCCGAGTCTCGAAGCCGAGGGCAACCCTCAGGAAGCGCATGTACTCGAGTTTCGCGCAGTTCTACCCGTACTACCTCTCCGAGCACGCCGACCGGACCTCGCGCCGTCTGCACGTGGTCGGCACGGGCTGTGCGCTCGCCCAGCTCGTCGCTGCGGCGGCGTTGGCGGAGCCGCGGCTGCTCGCGAGCGCGCTCGTCAGCGGCTATGCCTTCGCCTGGGTCGGCCATTTCGTGTTCGAGAAGAACAAACCCGCCACGTTCAAATACCCGCTCTACAGCTTGCGCGGCGACTTCACCATGGCGTTGGACGTCCTGCGCGGCCGGATCCGCTGGTAACGCTTATGCCCGTCTCCCGCATTGACCGCGCTTTCGAGCGGCGTCTGTCCGCGCTCGTGAATGCGAATGCCCCGACCGTGTTGCAGGGCGGGCGGCGCGGCGTCGAGAAAGAATCCTTGCGCGTCACGCCGGAAGGACGGGTGGCGACGACGATGCATCCTTCGGCCCTCGGCTCGGCGCTCACCAACGATCACATCACCACCGACTATTCGGAAGCGTTGATCGAGCTCGTCACGCCGACCTTCGACACCAACTGGGAACTTTTGCAATATCTTTGCGATCTGCATCAGTTCGTCTATCGGCATCTCGGCGACGAACTGCTGTGGGCGACCAGCATGCCCTGCGTGGTCGACGGCGATGCGAGCATACCGATCGCCCAGTATGGTCCGTCGAACATCGGACGCTTGAAGACGATCTACCGCGAAGGCCTCGGCATACGCTACGGGCGCGTGATGCAAGCCATCTCGGGCGTGCATTTCAACTATTCATTCCCGCAGCGCTTGTGGGAGGCGTGGGCGGCGGTGCGCGAGTCGCACGATACCGGTCAACATTTCGTCTCGGCGTGTTACTTCGACTTGCTGCGCAACTATCGTCGTCACGGCTGGATCGTGCTGTATCTGTTCGGCGTTTCGCCGACGGTGTGCAATTCCTTCCTGCGCGCACGCGGCGAGACGTTGCCCGCGTTCACGCGCGGCACGGCGTGGGAGCCGTATGCCACGTCGCTGCGCATGAGCGATCTCGGCTATCGCAACCGCAACCAATCCGGCGTCGAAGTTTCGGTCAACAGTCTCGAAGAATACGTGCGCGATCTTGGCGCGGCGGTCAGCACGCCACATCCCGAATACGAGCGGCTCGGCGTCAAAGTCGACGGCCAATATCGACAGCTGAACGCCAACTTGCTGCAAATCGAAAACGAGTACTACGCCTTCATCCGCCCCAAGCGCGTCGCGCGTTCCGGCGAGCGTCCGACCAAGGCGTTGCTGCGCGCCGGCGTCGAGTACGTCGAAGTGCGCGCGCTCGACGTCAGTGCGTTCGACCCCGTGGGCGTCAACCAGCACAAGCTGCGCTTCCTCGAAGCGTTCCTTGCCTTGTGCCTGATGCGCGAGAGCGCCTTGATCGATACGGACGAGCAGGCCGTCCTCGATCGCAATCACGTGACCGTCGCGCGTCGCGGGCGCGAGCCGGGTTTGATGTTGCAGCACGACGGACGTGCGCATTCGATGCTCGACTGGGGGCGCGAAATTCTCGATCAGATGCAGGGTATCTGCGAGTTGCTCGATGCCGACGATCCGAAGAAGCCCTACACGAGCTCGCTGGCCGTGCAGCGCGCCAAATTCGACGACGTGGCACTGACGCCGTCGGCGCGCTTGATCAAAGAATTGCGTGACACGGGCGAATCGTTCTTCGATCTCGCGTTGCGCACCTCGGCCGTGCACAAGAACTATTTCCTGGATTTGTACGCTCCCGATCAGCGCCGTCTAGGCGAGTTCGCGGCGCAGGCCGAAGAGTCGCTGCAGGCCGCCGCGGCGCTGGCACGCGCGCCGCGCGGCGACTTCGACGCGTATCTCGCCGATTATTTGTCGTAAATCGCGATTTCGCGTCGACCTTTCGAGTCGCGCACGCCGCGAAACATCCCCGGACTGTTGAATTCGAGCGCGGCATTGCCTTTGGCATCGACCGCGATGATGCCGCCTTCGCCGCCGAATTCTTTGAGTTTCGTCTGCACGACTTCGCGCGCGGCGCGTTCGAGCGACCAGCCTTTGTACTGCATCATCGCGCAGACGTCGTACGCGACCACTTTGCGCATGAAAAACTCGCCGTGACCGGTGGCCGACACCGCGCAGCTGGCATTGTCGGCGTAGGTGCCGGCGCCGATGATCGGCGAGTCGCCGATGCGCGACCAGCGTTTGTCCGCCATGCCGCCGGTCGAGGTGGCCGCGGCGACGTTGCCGGCGCGATCCACGGCCACGGCGCCGACGGTGCCGAGCGCCGCGAGTTCATTCTTGGGTTGCGCCTGACCGCGCAGAATGCGCTCGAGTTGCGCTTTGCGCGCCGGCGTACGGAAGTAATCGTTGGGGACCAGCGTGTAGCCCTGCTGCAACGCGAATTCTTCGGCGCCACTGCCGTGCAACAGCACGTGCGGCGAGTGCTCCATCACGCGCCTTGCCAGATCGATGGGATTGCGCACGTGCTTCACGCCGGCGATCGCACCGGCGCGCAAGTCGCGACCGTCCATGATCGAGGCGTCGAGCTCCGCCTCGCCTTCGTGGTTGAGTACCGCGCCGCGCCCGGCATTGAACAGCGGATTGTCTTCGAGCAGACGCACGGCTGCGGAGACCGCATCGAGACTGCTGCCGCCGTTTTCGAGCACTGCATAACCGGCATCGAGCGCCGCGGCGAGTCCGTCGCGATAGGCCTGACCGCCATCGGGTCCGAGTTGCTCCCGGGCGATCACGCCCGCACCGCCATGTATCGCGATCGTGATCACCGGGGTCTCCTTGGCCTGCACCACGCTCATGGTCAGCCAAATGGATGCGATCCATACGGATGTGCGACGCAGCATGCAGGACTCCTTGTTGTTTGGCCGGCACGACAGGATATGATCGGCCACGCGAACCGATTGTAACGGCTCGCACGGGGGGTTGATGCACGGTGATTCCACGGCGGCGCCTCGCGCCGCATTGCGCTTCGACGCGCGCTTCATGGTGGCTGCCGCCGCCATCCTCATCGGCGCGTTTCTGGTGCCGCCACTGTTTCGCGGCGCGATGATCGCCTTGTCGGTGGTGGCGATCGTGCTCGCGCCGCTGCCTGCCGGCACCCGCGGGGTGACGTTCGCCGCGATGATCGGTCTTGCCACCGGCATCGCCTCGGTCAATTTGTTTGCGGTCGGCATCTTCCAGGGTCCGATCACCAAGGAATTCGGCTGGACCCAAACCCAATATTCGGTCGTCACTCTGGTCGGCACCATCGTCACGGTCGCCAGCTCTCTCTACATCGGCAAACTCTTCGACCGGCAAGGCGTCCGGCGCTGGGCGCTGGTGTCGATTTTGTTGTTCGGCGGTGCGTTGATCTCGCTGTACTGGCTGACGCCCAATCTTTGGCATTTCTACGCCGTGTTCGCGCTGATGCCCCTGATCGGAGCCGGCACGTCTTCGATCGCCTACTCGCGCGTCATCGCCGCATGGTTCGATCAGCGTCGTGGTCAGGCGTTCGGCGCCGCGCTGGCCGGAATCGGCATCGGCGGAGCATTGCTGTCCACCGTGTCGCAATTTTTGATCGGCAACTATGGCTGGCGAACGGCCTACGCCGGCATCGGACTGCTGTCGATTCTGGCGACGTTCCCGTTGGTATTCTCGAAACTGTACGACTCTCCGGGCGACGTGGGTCTGGGGCTCGACGGTCGCAAGCCCGACGAATCGGCGACGACCGCCGCCGCGCCGACTGTGCCCGCGCTCGTCGGTTTCAGCGCGCACCAATCGCGTCGCATGCCGCGCTTCTGGATGATGTTCGGTTCGTTTCTGTTGCTCGCCTTCGGCATCGGCGGCGTGCTGATCCCGCTCGTGCCGATCTTGCGCGCGCGCGGCATCGAGCCCGAACAAGCCGCCGCCGTGCAGGGCGCGCTCGGCATCGCCTTGATCGTCGGGCGTGCGTTCGCCGGATTCCTGATGGATCGCTTTTTCGCGCCGCGTGTCGCCGTCATCATTCTGATCTTTCCGATGATCGGCATCTCGATGCTCGCCCTCGATGCTACCGGTTTCACGGCGCTGATTGCGGCGGTGTGCATCGGTTTGGCGGCCGGCGCGGAGCTCGACGTCATCGCGGTGCTGGTGACGCGTTACTTCGGCAACGTCGCGTACGGCGAGAACTACGGTTGGCAGTACGCCGCGTGGACGTTCGGCTCGGGCAGTGCCGTCGTGGTCACGAATCGCGTCTACGACGCGCTCGGCACGCACACTCCCGTGTTGTGGGCGTACGTCGGTTTCTTTGCGCTGTCCTGCGTCTTGATCTTGCGGCTCGGGCGCTATCCCGAATTGCCGCCCGCCGTCAAAGACAATCTTTGAGTGCGATTTTCGGGTCGGCGAGTTTCGCAGGGTCAGGACGCATGCGTGCCGCGACGAGTTTGCGCGCTGCCATTTGATCGCGCGGCTGATTGACCGTGTCGACGGCGATCAATTCGCCATCGCGCAGATAGCACACCGAGAACGCCGCGTCGGCGGGTGACCCGCGCAACACTTGTCGATCGTGGTCCTGCGACAAACCCACGATCAGCATCTTGTGGTGATATTGGTCGGACCAGAACCACGGGACGCGATCGTGTCGCGTGACCGTGCCGGTGAGATTGGCCGCGACGGTATTCGCCTGTTCGACGGCGTTGTCCACCGATTCGAGTCGTATGCGCCGTCCGTAGTGCAACGACGGATGATTGCTGCAGTCGCCGATCGCATAAATCGCGGGGTCCGCCGTTCGGCAGAATTCGTCGACCAAAATTCCGTTCGCGCACTCGAGTCCCGCATCGCGCGCGAGCTCGTCGTTGGGCAGCACGCCGACCCCGACCACGACGACATCGGCGCGCCATTCGCGTCCGTCCGCGCCGAGTACGGCACGCACGCGACCCTGCGAGTCGCCCTGGATCGCGGTGATGCCCGCGCCGAGTTCGATGTCCACGCCGTGACGCCGGTGTTCGGCTTCGTAAAAACGCGATACGACTTCGGCGACGGCGCGGTTCATCGTCCGCGCGGCCAGCTCGAGAACTCGCACCTCGACACCGAGATGTCGCAGCGTCGCCGCCGTTTCGAGACCGATATAGCCGCCGCCGATCACCACCGCGTGCGCGCCGGGACGCAGGTCCGCCCGCAGACGCTGCGCGTCGCGCATGTCGCGCAGATAATGGACTCCGGTGAG
>Ga0075471_10002415_pt1 | contig 12277 bp, 6 predicted proteins | sample DEB19_08_DNA_2_FD_74787 | JGI IMG/M metagenome (GOLD analysis project Ga0075471, IMG submission 74787) | Aqueous microbial communities from the Delaware River and Bay under freshwater to marine salinity gradient to study organic matter... | ecosystem: Environmental > Aquatic > Marine > Coastal ... | reverse complement strand
GCCATCAACGGCAAGTTCGTGAACGGCGTGAGCCAGGCGTCGGTGCGGAAGGGCTACCTCTGTCTGGAGTCCGAAGGCGCGGAGATTCACTTCCGCAACATCCGCATTCTGGAATTGCCGCCCGGTGGCATCACGCCGGAGCAGGCCGCCCCGGAAGTTGGAAAGTAGCCGGCTTCACGTTTTGGGCGGTTGCAGCGAGCGCGGGGAATGCGCATGATCGCCGCGACACCAAAATTGCGCTGCTGAAATGAGTTCCCCCGGCTCCCATCCAAACATCCGCCAAGTCTTCGTTGCCGGGGCGGGCATCATGGGCGGCGGCATTGCACAGGTCGTAGCCGCTGCGGGCGTGTCGGTGACGCTCTACGATGTCAATGCCGAGGCAGTGCGCGGCACGGTGGAGAAGATCCGGTGGTCGTTGGGCAAGCTGCACGCCCGAGGCCAGTTGGCGGAGCCGGTGGACACGGTGCTCGCGCGGGTGCAGCCGGCGGCGGACCTTGCGGCGGCCGCGAACGCCCAACTGGTCATTGAGGCCGTGCCAGAGCGGGAATCGCTCAAGCGCGAGCTGTTCACCCGGCTGGATGCGCTTTGTCCGCCCGAAGTGTTCTTCGCCTCGAACACCTCCGCCATTCCCATCACGCAACTGGCGGCGGCCACGCGCCGGCCGGAACAATTTTGCGGTCTGCACTTCTTCAACCCCGTGCCGATGCTGGCCTTGGTGGAGGTGGTTCGCGGGGCGGCTACCAGCGACGCAACCATCGAGCGCGCCACCAGCTTCGTCCGGCAAATCGGCAAGGAGCCGGTGCTCGTGCGGCGCGACCAGACGGGCTTCATCGTGAACCGCATCCTCGGGGCCGCGATTGGCGAGGCGATCCGGCTCCTTGAATCCGGCCAGGCGGACGCGGCGGACATCGACAAGGCCATGCGGCTCGGCTGCGCGTGGAAGATGGGGCCGCTGGAGACGGCGGACCTCGCCGGGCTGGATGTGCTGCTGCACATGTATGAAGCGATGCAGCAGCACGAGCCCAATCCAGTGCTCGCGCCGCCGGCATTGCTGCAACAGCTCGTCGCGTCCGGGCGGCTGGGCCGCAAGTCAGGTGGCGGCTTCCACCCGGCGGCCCGGCCGACTGCGTGAAGCTGTGGAAAGTCCCCGCACGATGAGACCCCCCCGTGATGCCAAACTGTGTTCCGCCGCCGAGGCGGTGTCGCTCATCCAGGACGGCCAAACGATTGTGTTCACCGGCTTCTGCGGCAGCATGCACGCCGAGGCCTTGTCACAGGCGCTCGGGGCTGGCTTTAAGGCGCAGGGGCGGCCCCGGGGGTTGACGCTGCTGTATGCCGCCGGGCAGGGAAACTGGGCGGACAAAGGGCTGGAACACATCGCGCTCGAAGGGCTGCTGCACCGGGTCATCGGCGGCCACTACGCCACCTGTCGCAGCATCGGGCGGCTCGTGTTCGAGGAGAAGGTGGAGGGCTACAATCTCCCGCAGGGCGTGGTGGCGCAGTTGTTCCGGGACATCGCAGCGGGCCGCCCAGGCTGCATCACGCACATCGGCCTCGACACCTTTGTGGACCCCGCGCACGGCGGTGGCCGGTTGAACCAGCGTTCAAAAGCAACGCTAGTGGAGCGCGTGGAACTCGGTGGCCGGACGTGGCTTTGGTATAAGTCCTTCCCCATCCACGTCGCACTCATCCGCGCCTGGGCGGCCGATCCGCTGGGCAACCTCGTCTGTGACAACGAAGCCGTGGTCACGGAAATTCTCCCCGCCGCACAGGCCGCGCGCAACTGCGGCGGAATCGTCATCGCACAAGTCCGCGAGCTGCTCGATCAGCCCGCGCCGCCGCACTCCGTTCGTGTGCCGGGCATGCTGGTGGACCGCATCGTGCTCGCGTCCGCCGAGGACCATCCGCAAACCTTTGGGGAAAATTTCAATCCGGCTTTCGTCACGGCCGCCTCGCTGGCTGAACCACCTCCGCCGCTGTCCCTGATGCCGATGGACGAGCGCCGCATCATCGCCGCCCGCGCCTGCGACGAGCTGCGCGCCGGGTTCATCGTGAACCTGGGCGTGGGCATTCCCGAAGGCGTTGCGCAAATCGCCGCCGAACGCACGCTGCTGGACCGCGTCACCTTGACCGTCGAGGCAGGCGTCATTGGCGGTCGCCCGGCCGGCGGGTTGTCCTTTGGTGCCTCGGTGCATCCGCACGCCATCATTGACCAGCCGGCGATGTTCGATTTCTACGACGGCCGCGGGCTGGACTTCGCCGCGCTGGGCTGCGCGCAGGTGGATGCGGCCGGCAACGTGAATGTCTCAAAGTTCGGCGCACGACTGGCTGGCGTGGGCGGCTTCATCAACATCACCCAGACCGCCCGGCGACTGGTCTTCTGCGGCACTTTCACCGCGAGCGGTTTGGAGGTGGCCGTGGAGGATGGCCGGCTGCGCATCGTGCGCGAAGGCTCGGTGCGCAAATTTCTCGCGGACGTGGAGCAGATTTCCTTCAGCGCGCGGCGGGCCCGGCAGGTCGGGCAGGAAGTGTTGTATGTGACCGAGCGCGCCGTCTTCCGCATGAACGAACACGGGCTCGAATTGACGGAGATTGCCCCGGGCATCGATCTGGAGCGCGATGTGCTGGCGCACATGGGCTTCCGTCCGGACATCCGCGATGTGAAAACGATGCCCGCCCATGTCTTCGTCCCTGGCGTGAGCGCAACGGCGCGCCCTGCCTAGGCGCGTCTGCCTTGGCATTGCAGCACCTCAAATCATCCTCACCAGCTTGCGGCTCACCGTTCTTCCAACTCCAAGCGCATAATCGAACTGTCATTGAACGTGACAAAGTGGTTGGTGAAACCCTGCCTTTCAGCCCCGGCGAAAATAGCTGAGAGCCATGGCACAAGATCCTCCTTGGCCTGAAGGTCCAAGCGAACGAACGGCCCGCTCCCTCCGGCCTTCTCCAAGTAGGTGAAACCACGCTGACGGGAAAACAGCACGCCAGCGTGGACGGAGACGAGGATGCGCTTCGGAACGTTGACCTGATTACAAAGGACAACCTGCACCTTCGTCGGGAAAACCAAGCCCATCTGCTTCCATCCATCTTGGAGTGTTTTCAGAACGATTTTGTCGAGTTGGCGCTCATCGGTATTGGCTGGAAGTTCAAGACATCGGAACAGGCCGGTGGTCAGGATGGGCCGGAACTCTGCCAGCCGTCTGGGAACCGCGTCACGAGTGGCCTGCCGATACCAGTCGGGATACGCATTAGTGAATGCCGAGGCGACCGTTGTGGTTGGCACGACTTGCGTTCCTTGGGGAAGTGTTCGCAAGGATAGAATAGTTCCTTGGATTTCCCCCGCTCGCTTGCTGGTGCGAAACTGACCGTCCGTCAGAAGTTGGAGAGTGTCGAAGCAGTTGAACTCGTAGGCGTGGCGCGTCTCGTAGAGTTTGTGGGGCAGTGCGGCTACCAGTTGAGTCGGCGACTCGAATCCGTGAAAGCCGCCGCGCGCACGGGGAAACTTGCCGAAGTCGGGGCCAGGCGTTGAGTTGTAGCGTTCCACCACCCGTCGGAAGGCTGCGACGGATTCAGCATGGCAGCCATTCTCCTTCAACAAGTCGAGCGTGTCTTGGAGCGCGTAACTGTCGGTCAGAAGTGCAATGCGAACGGGACCGGCTTGGAGTTGAACTCCTAGCATCATCGCTGCAAGTGCAAGCAGCAGGCGCATGGGTCTGGTTCTGACAGTCGTTTCCGTGTTTCGTCCGGCAGTGCCTCAAATCATCCCCGCCAGCTTGCGGCTCACCCAATAGACCGTCAGCAGGAACAGGATGCTTCCGGCCCACCACGGGTCGGCCCAGAGGCGGATACGCTGCTCCAAGGGCTTCGGCTCGGGGAGCAGGGTGATTTGTTCGATGACCTTGGCAAGGTCGGCGGTCGGGCCGATGGCTCCGCCGGTGAGCGAGGCGAGCTCGCGCAGCACCGTGAAGTTCGCGGGCTGGCCGACTTTCTCGCGCACGGGCTGCGTCACGGTGATTTCGGTTTCCAGCTTGCGACCGGCGCTGTCGGCGGTGAGGAGAATTTTGTGCGGGCCGCCTGCCTTGGGCACAAAACTGGACTTGAACACGCCCCAGCCGCCGTCCAGCGCCGCGAAGTCGAGCTTCTCGGTGCGGCCGCCGGGCGTGGTGATTTTGCCGTCCACCTTGCCCTTCTCCAGCGGGAACCCGCTCGCGTCGAGCACGGTGGCCTGGAGGAAGACGGTGTCGCCGGCGTTCGGCGTCTCGGGGCTGAAGGTGAGCCGCACGCCCGCGCGCTCGGCGAGGTGCCGCTGGTGCGACATCCAGCGCACGACCTGGCTCCAGAAGCGGTAATGCCACTTGTCCTCCACGCCGCGCCGCCAGCGCCACGCGCTGTCCGTGCCCATGAACAGCACCTTGCCGCTGCCCGCCGGACGCGTGACCAGCAACGGCACGCGGCCCCACGCGTTGCGCATGGAAGCGTGGACGGCGAGCACCTCGCTGCCGGGCCGGCTTTTCTCCACGGCGGCGCTCCAGTAGAAGCCGGGCAGGTTTTTCCAAATCTCGTCGTTGCGGTTTTCGTCGCCGTCGAAGCGCGTCAGCAAATGGCCTTTCCCCACCGAGGACAGCAGCAACGGCACTTCGTTTTGCAACGCGACGCCGTCGGGGCGCTTGTCGTCGAGTTGCACCGGCATCAGGTCCGCGAGCGGGCTGTTGAGGAAGGACATCTGCCGACCGCGCCGGCCCGGCAGGAAGATGAGGCCGCTCCCTTGCTGCTCGACAAGGCCGCGAATCAGCGCGAGGTCGGACTCCTTGAGTTCGCCTTCGCCCACGCCCACGTCGCCGAGGAAAATCACGTCGTAGCGCTGGAGTTGCTCCTTCGTGCCGGGGAAGGCGGTGAGATAATTGCGCCCGCCGCCCGGCCCGAGCGAGGGATGGAACAGCACGCAATGCGACTCGACGCCAGGGTCGCGTTCGAGGGCATTGCGGAGGTAGCGGTATTCCCAGCGCGGCAGCGAATCCACGACGAGCACCTTGAGCGTCTCCGAGCGCACGGCGATGCGGAACTGCTGCGCGTTGTTGTCGGTCAGCGCCTCGTCGGCCTCGGGCGGCAGGCGCAGCGAGACGGTCTGCTCGCCGACGTTGCGCGGCGACCACACGATGGCGTCCTGCAACTGCCCGCCCGCCGGGATGGTGATGTCCTTCTTCACTTCCTCGCCGTCGCCCGCATCAATGATAAGCTGCGTCTTCACCTCGCGCGGCAGATGGCTCGCGATGCGGAACGGGATGGAAATCTGCTCCCCGATGAGCCCGTAGCTCGGCACCGTGGCGCGCTCCAAAACCAAGTCCGGCAACGGCTGCTCCGCGCCCACGCCCACGGCGAAGATGGGCGTGTCCGTCTCGCGGAACCGCGCGGCGGCGAGCAGCGGCGGCTTGCCGGTGTTCCAATCACCGTCGGTCAGCACGAGCACGGCGCGGAGGTTCTTGTGCCGCTGCAGCGATGCTTCGAGCGCGGCGCTCAAGTCCGTGCCAGCCTCGGCCTGCGCGTTGAAATTCGTGTCCGCCGGTGGCGCGGAGAAGTCTTCGACGATGACCTTGCCGGACTTTTCCAGAGGCTTCCAAAAGTTCGTCGCGCGCCGGGCCGCGAGCCACTCGGCGCGGGTGAGGACATTCGAGCCGCCGCGCACGTCGCGCGTGGCCATGCTGCCGGAGGCGTCGAGCAGCACGGCGATTTGCGGCGACTCCTTGCGCTCGATGCGCCGCACCAGCTCGGGCCGGAACAGCGTGAACACCAGCAGCGTCATGATGACGAGCCGGAGCGACTCCATGAACACCGCCGCCTTGCCCCCGCGCCGCGTGGCGTTCTGCCAGCACAGCCACGCCGCCCCCGCCCACACGGCAGCGCCAAGCAGTATGAGCCAGGGAGACGAGGCGAAGGACCAGGTGATCATGCCGCGCCCTCCCCAGTAGGTGCCGACATGAGGAGGCTCTGACAAATGCGGAGTGCGGAATGCGGAATGTGGAATGGAGTGAGAGACTCCTCACGTCGTCTCCTACGCGGCACAGGCTGGCGGTGAGATTGGTAATCCACGCTATCGGTTCAGATTACGCGCACGTCGCAGCTCGAGTCTTGGTCACGGGAGATTTGTCGGCGAAGCAGGATGTGAAGTCAATTCAGCCATCGGTTCATCAGCGCCGTTGCATTACCACCGTCTCGCGGTCATAGCGATCGAAGACGGCGTTGATGCTGGGCCAGCCAAAGTTTTCTCCAAGATATCGCGGGTGTTCTGGCTGCCCAATCAAACCGCACAGCGCAGAACCAGTCTGCAAGTGTGAGTCGCGAGAGCTATTGCTGGTTTACGCCCCGGGTTCCTCTGGGACGATAGCGTGAACCCAGATGCTGTTGCGGCTGCGACTATAAAGACACGGATTGGCTGGCTTGGCGTGCTGGTGGAGCCGATCCACACGAGCGGTTGCCTGCGGAGGACTGGCCGACGCACCGGCAAGTTGCGCTGACAGCTCACCACAGGTGGACCCGGGCGGGTCGCTCTGCAGATTGCGGGCGGGCGTATTTCGGTGCGGACGACGGGCCGGTTGCTGCGGGCCTTCCGCACCGCGCCGGAGGCGGACCAGTGAATTGGAAATGACCGCATGATCCGCGCTGGCCGAACCGCACGGGCGTGCTGGCAGATGATCGCGTGGCTTATTGCGTCGCCGGCATGTGGGCGAACGAGGGCATCTACGTCTGGGCAGCCGAAGCCGCGACCGGAAAAGTGCTTTTCCTCACCGCCGTGGAGCGCATCTGCAGCTACAACTCGGGCCTGTTCTTCCTGCCGGATGGCAAGGGTCTGGGCTTCACGCCGTTGATCAAGAGCATCTCCAAGCCCTTCGTCATTGGACATGGACGGGCGGAACAAGCGGGACGTGTCCAGTCAAGGCGACGGCTCCGCCTGCGGTTGCAGACCTCTCCGGCGGCGGCTGAAGAGCCACAAGCTGGACGGCGTCACTTTTTGACTGTCATGACCATTGCGCGAAGTCTCCAGCCCTTGCTATTCGCGCTATTCGTCTGTCTCGCCGGTTCTCTGCGCGCTGATTCCGTTCGCTTTCAGGACCAAATCAAGCCGCTTCTGGACCAGAAGTGCATCTCTTGCCACGGCCCGGATAAGCAGAAAGGTGGTTTGCGGCTCGATTCCCGCGCCGCCGTGCTCAAGGGCGGCGAGCATGGTCCCGCCCTGGTTCCCGGCGACGGGCAGAAAAGTATCCTGCTCCAGGCTGTCCGCCACGCGACGAAGGACTTGGCGATGCCGCCGAAGGAGAAGTTGCCCGCCAAGGATGTCGCCGCGATCGAAGCGTGGGTGAGGGACGGTGCGCCGTGGCCAGAGCCGGTAGCCGTGCTGTTCGAGGACGAGGCTGAGTTCCTCGCCGCGCTCACCAGCGGCAACGGTCGGGCCAGGCTGGTGTTGGACGACGTCTTCCGGGGCAAGGCCGCTCTGGGCGTGACGCCGCTCCAGCGTGAGGGCGTGAAGATTCCCGGCTGGAACTTCGAGGTGCGCGAGCGCCCGACGGCGGGACAGGTGCGGTTCATGCGGTTCGCGTGGAAGAAGCGCGGCGGTGGCAGTGTGATGATCGAACTGGCCCGCAGCGGTGCGTGGCCGGACGCGAAAGACCCGAAAGGCCGCTACGTCGCCGGACCGAACACGACCGGCTGGGCCGCCACTTCCGTCGGGGATGCCGCGCCCACCACATGGACGGTCGTGACCGTGGACCTCTGGAAAGATCTCGGCAACTGCACGCTCACCGGCCTCGCGCCAACGTGCGACAAGGGAGAGGAAGCCCTCTTCGACAGCGTCATCCTTGGTCCCGACGTGGCCGGTCTGGACGCCTATGCGCCGGGCACCGGCCAGCGTGCGCTGAAGGTTGCAAGCCCGACCAGAGCTCTTGGCGATGCTTGGACCGACCCTGAAAACCCAGTCCGCAAAATCTGGCGCGGCGAGCGGCTGGACTTGTGGTCGTTGAAAGCTCCGGTGCGGCCAGCGGTGCCGGGAGCAGGTGTTCCGTCGGCAAAGAGTGCGCCCGGCAGCAAAGGCGGGATTGGAAGCAAAGTTTCCCCACTGAAAACTGAAAACTGGCCACTGACTACTTCTTCCAACCCCATCGACCGCTTCCTCCTCGCCAAGCTAGCCGAGCGCAAACTCACCTTCTCCCCCGAGGCGGACCCGCGCACGCTGATCCGCCGTCTTTACTTCGATCTCGTCGGCCTCCCCCCCACGCCAGAGGAAGTTCAGGCGTTTGTCCGCGATGCTTCACCGCGCGCGTATGAGCAACTGGTGGACAAACTGCTGGGCAGCCCACGCTACGGCGAGCGTTGGGCGCGGCACTGGCTCGATGTGGTCCGTTATGCCGACACCAACGGCCATGAACGCGACGAGTTCCGCCCGGAGATGTGGCGCTACCGGGATTACGTCGTGCGGTCGCTGAATGCGGACAAGCCTTACGACCGCTTCATCCGCGAGCAGGTTGCCGGCGACGAGCTGTTGAGCAGCCCGCCGAAGACGGCCACCGAAGCGGATGCGCTCATCGCCACGGGCTTTCTACGACTCGGCACCTACGACAGCACGGCGAGCATCTTTCAAGAGGACCGCAAGCAGCGGAATGATCTGATGGCGGACCTCGTGAACACGACCGGCAGCGCGTTCCTCGGCCTCACCTTCTCCTGCTGCAACTGTCACGACCACAAATACGACCCGCTCACGCAGGCGGATCATTTCCGCTTCCGCGCCTTCTTCGCCGCCGTGAAATCCCGCGACGACTTGCCCATCGACCTTGCGCCCGAGCAGGATGCCATCAAGGCCCACAACGCCGCCGTGGACAAGCAGGTGGCCGAGGCGACGAAGGCGGCGGACGAAGCACTTTCATCTGCGCGCCAGAAGCTGCGGGACGAGCGCATCGCCAAGCTGCCCGCTGACATTCAAGAACTGCTCAAGACCGACGAGGCCAAGCGCGACGATGCCACGAAGAAGAAGCTCGCGCCGCACTTGGAGAAGCTGAAGGTTGCCGACAAGGACGCCGTCGCCGCCCTCGACGAGGCCGGCAAGAAATTGCACGCCGCAGCCGCCGCGAACGTGGACACGCTGAAGCAACAGAAGCGCGCGTTCACTGTCGCGATGGCGGCGAGCGACGGCAACGCGGAGCCGACGAAGCTCTTTTACCAGGGTGATTTCACCGAGCCACGCGATGAGGTTCAGCCTGGCTTCCTGTCCGTGCTGGACCCGAATCCGGCAAAGGTGAACCCTCCGCCCTCCGGCACCACGGGCCGCCGGCTCGCGCTGGCCGAGTGGATTGCGTCGCCCGCCAATCCCTTCACCGCGCGCGTGCTGGTGAACCGCCTCTGGCAGCACCATTTTGGCGCGGGCCTTTTCGCCAACCCGAACGATCTCGGTTACGCCGGTCCCAAGCCCACGCACCCCGAGCTGCTCGACTGGCTCGCCACGGAGTTCGTCGCCCGCGGCTGGTCCGTGAAGGCGATGCACCGGTTGATGGTGACGAGCGCGGCCTACCGGCAGGTGTCGGGGTATGAGAGTGCGAGGGTCCGAGCGTCCGAAAGTAGTGCCGTGCGCAAGCCCTCTCTCTCGCACCCTCACACCCTCGCACCCTCACCCGCAGCCGACCCCGAAAACAAACTCCTCTGGCGTCAAAACCCGCGCCGCCTCGACGCCGAGACGATGCGCGACACCTTGCTCGCCGTGTCGGGCAAGCTTCGCCCGCACGCGGGCGGCAAGCCGCTCTGGCCGCCGTTGCCGGACGAGATTCTCAAGGCCCAGCCGGGCGTGCTCGAAGGGCTTGAAGGCAAGGATAGCGGCCGTCGCCAGGGCTGGTATGCGGACAAGGAGGACGACTGCGACGTGCGCTCGCTCTATCTCATCCAGAAGCGCTGCGTGCCCCTGCCGTTCCTGCAAGTCTTTGACCTGCCCGACACCTCGTTCTCCTGTGCCCGCCGCGATGTGACCACCGTCGCCCCGCAGGCCCTGAACTTGTTGAACAGCGACTTCTCGCAACGTGCCGCGAAAGCCCTCGCCGCCCGTGTCGCCACTGAAGCGGGCGACGACACCGGCAAGCAAATCGAACGCGCTGTTTGGCTTGCCTTGGGACGTGCGCCCGCCGCGAACGAGCGCCAGCAAGCCACCGCGTTTCTCGCCAAGCACGGGCAGACTGCGCTGTCCGAGTTCTGCCGCGCGCTGCTGAACGTGAACGAGTTTATGTATGTGGACTGAGTCATGAACACCTTCCTCAACTCAAAGCCGACTCAGCCTTCCCGCCGGGACTTCATGCTCCGTTGCGGCGGCGGTGCCGGTGCGCTCGCCATGTCGGCGCTGCTCGCCGGTTCCGCGCGCGGGCAGAACTTTTCGCAGAACCGGCGCATCGACCTGATGAACCCGCTCGCGCCGCGCCAGCCGCACTTCGCGGCCAAGGCCAAGCGGGTGCTCTGGCTCTTCCAATACGGTGCCCCGCCGAGCATGGACTTGTTCGACTACAAGCCCGAGCTGCACAAGCTCCACGGCAAGCCCGTGCCGGACAGTATCAAAAGCATCAAGGACAAGGTCGGCGGCGTCTTCAACTCGTCGAAGAACGAGCTAGCTGCTGGCCCGTGGAAGTGGGCGCAGCACGGCCGCTGTGGCGCGTGGGTGAGCGATCTGATGCCGCACACCGCGAAGCATGTGGACGACCTTTGCTTCATCAAGTCGCTGCACTGCGAGTCGTCCAATCACGCGCCCGCGACCTACCAGATGAACACCGGCGTCATCCTCGGCGACCGGCCCAGCGTCGGCTCCTGGCTGACCTACGGCCTCGGCTCGGAGAACCAGAACCTGCCGGGCTTCGTGGTGCTTTTTCAGGTTGGCGGGTTCGGCGGCACGGCGAACTGGTCGAATGCGTTTCTTCCGGCAGCGTTTCAGGCGACGAAGTTCCGGCACGAGGGCGAACCGGTCTTCAACCTCAAGCCGCCCGCCGAGCTGGCCGGCACGCAGCGCGCCACGCTCGATTTGATTCAGTCCTTCAACAAAACACATCGCGACGCCCGGCCCGGCCTGCTCGACCTCGACGGGCGCATTGCCGCCTATGAGCTGGCGTATCGCATGCAGTCCGAGGCGCTGGATGTCGGCGACTTGTCGGGTGAATCGGCGGCGACGCTGGAGCTTTACGGGGTCAATGATCCCAAGCGCATCAAGGCGCAATACGGCCGCCAGTGCCTGCTTGCGCGCCGCCTGCTCGAACGCGGTGTGCGCGTGGTGCAGGTCTATCAGGGCGTGGACAAATACGGCTGGGACGGTCACGACAACAACAAGGAATACGCCGAGCGCAACGCGCACCAGACCGACCAGGCCACCGCCGCGCTGCTCACCGACCTCAAACGGCGCGGAATGCTCGACGACACGCTGGTCGTTTGGGCGGGAGAGTTCGGCCGCACGCCGATGCTGCAGGGCGGCGCGGGCCGCAACCACAACCCCTACGGCTTCACTGGCTGGCTCGCGGGCGGCGGCGTGAGGGGCGGGCATAGCGTCGGTGCGACGGACGCCATCGGCCTACGCGCGGAGCAGGACCCGAAGTCGGTGAAAGACTTCCACGCCACCATCCTGCACGCCATGGGCCTGGCCAACGACGACCTGTTCTTCGAGCACAACGGCCGGCCTGAGCGGCTCACCGGCGTGGCGGGAACCGCCAAGGTGATCCGCGAAGCATTCGCCTAACGGTGGTCGGCTTGGCTTTACGTCCGCATCGCGCGGTCAAAAAGGAATTGTCTGGCCGCTGTCATCCAGTAGTGTCCGCGCCTCTATGCGGCAGGTGAATCTGGGCATCATTGGCGGCGGCACCGTTGGCGGTGGCGTGTTCCAGGCCATCCAGCGCAACGGTGCGCTCATGGCTTCGCGGCTTGGCGTGTCCCTGACGGTCGCGCGCGTCGCCGTGCGCGACTTGAAGAAGGCCCGCGCGGTCAAAATTCCCGCCGGCCTGCTGACCACCGACTGGCACAGCGTCGTCGCGGACCCGGCGGTAAACTTGGTTGTCGAATTGATGGGCGGCACCACGACCGCGCGGCAGGTCGTGCTCGCGGCGCTTAAGCTCGGCAAGCCTGTTGTCACGGCGAACAAGGCGTTGCTCTCCGCGCATGGCGAGGAATTGTTCGAAGCAGCCCAGCAATACGGGACGAATCTCTACTACGAGGCGAGCGTCGCGGGCGGCATCCCCATCATCAAGGTGCTGCGCGAGGGCCTCATCGGGAACCGCAT
>Ga0075471_10002411_pt1 | contig 12282 bp, 14 predicted proteins | sample DEB19_08_DNA_2_FD_74787 | JGI IMG/M metagenome (GOLD analysis project Ga0075471, IMG submission 74787) | Aqueous microbial communities from the Delaware River and Bay under freshwater to marine salinity gradient to study organic matter... | ecosystem: Environmental > Aquatic > Marine > Coastal ... | reverse complement strand
GTGGCAAAAGCAACGGCACCGCTGCCGATGATGGGCAGCGGAATGGCCGAGCGGATGTGGATATTGAAGAAGCCGATCGATCCGCGCAGACCTCGCTCGTCCCAGAAGACGGAATTCTCGCGCACGAGGCCGGCATGCTCGGGCTCGAGCCCGATGACCAACTCGACCGAGTTGCCGTCCCCGGAGAGCGTCTTGTCGAGAACGATGCCGACCTGCAGATCCCGGTAAAGGACGGGTGCACCCTCGTCGGTCGACGTGGCGGGCGAGACGAGTCGGAAATGACGGCCTTTGCGGCTTTGCACCAGCATGGGATCTTCTTCGTCTTTGGGCACGGCGCCGGTGAAGGTGGCGGCGCGTTCGGTTCCGCGGCCCGGTTCGCATTCGATGACCACGCCGGTGACGAGAGTCTCGAGTCCGCTCACGCCTTGGAGGGAAATCTCGGGTTCGACGAGAGAGAACTTCGAACCCGCCACGCGCATGGAGTCGAACGCGGGATCGAATCGCGCCGTCACGCGCACTTGATCTCCGGTCGCAGTGACATCGGTGACCATTCCGACCGGAATGCCGAGCCGGGTGAGCCGTGTCTGCCCCGCGCGCAATCCGCGGCCGCGAGGGAAAGTGATAGTGAAAGGTTCGCCACAGGCTTTGGCCAGCGCCTCGGAGGGGAAAATGACCGACGTCGCGCCGTCGGCCATGGGCTCGCCCTCCACGCCGAAATCATCGAATGCGACCGCGCCCTGGATGAGCGTGTCCAAGCCCGAGACGTCGACCTTGATGCCGCCAGGCCCCATGCTGACCGAGGAGGCGGAGACGCTCCAGAAACGCGAACTGGTCCGCAGCAAGCCGCTCTTCGCGCGGTCGACGGCGATCTCGATGTAGGGCTTGCCCTCCGGCGTGAGCGCCTGCTCGCGGACGCGACCGACTTTGACCCCGCGGAAAGTGACCGGCGCGCCGCGATCGAGCGGCTGGGTTTGCTCCGACTCCAAACGCATGCGGAAAGACGTTTCGTCCGCCGTGACCGCGGCCGCCGGATCATCGGACTTGGGCACGCTGCCGACAAACCGCTTCTCCAGCGACCCGGCGTGTCCCGGATCGCATTCGATGACCACGCCGGTGATGAGCGTTTCGAGTCCGCTGACGCCTTGGAGCGAAATTTCCGGCTCGACCAGCACGAAGCGCGAGCCGCCGGAGCGCAGGAAATCGAAACCCGGATTGAACTGCGCGGTGACTTCCACCTGGCCCCCGGCCACGGCAAGCCCGCTGACCATGCCGACGGGGATGCCGAAGTATGTCATGCGCGTATGCCCGGCGCGCAAACCGCGTCCGCTGGGGAAAGTGATGACGATGGGTTCGCTGCAGGCTTTGGCCAGGGCCTCGGACTCGAGCAGCGGGACCACCGCACCCTCGGCGAGAGGTTCTCCTTCCACCCCGAAATCGTCGAAGGCCACCGCGCCCTGGATAAGGGTGTCGAGCCCGGACACGTCCACCTTGATCCCGCCCGGTCCCATGCTGACCGACGACGCGGGCACGGTCCAGAAACGCGAACTCGTCTTGAGCAAACCGTGTTTGCTCTGCTCGATGGAAAGGTCGATGTAGGGTTCGCCCTCGGGCGAGAGCGACTGCTCGCGCACGCGACCGACTTTGACCCCGCGGTAAGTCACGGGCGCGCCACGGTCGAGCGGTTGGGTTTGCTCGGATTCCAAACGGATGCGGAACGACGTCTGATCGGCCGACAACACGGGGCCGCTATCGAGCCCGGTGAACTCGTAACGCGCCGGACCCGTTCCCTGACGCGCCCGGATCGAGTTCCCCGAGATGAGCGAGGTCAATCCGCTGGCGCCCTGCAGCGTGATTTCGGGTTGCTCGATCCAGAAGTCCGTTGTTTCCACGGCGAGGCCCGACGCGAATTTTTCCAGGCGCACGGTGACGATGGCTTGGTTGAGTTCTTTGTCGAGATTGACCTTGGTCACCGTGCCGGCGACCACGCCGCGGAAAATCAGCGGCGTCTTTCCCTCCTGCACGCCCGGCGCGTCGTTGAAACGGATCCTGATTTCCGGGCCGAGCGATCCGAGGTAATCGGCATACATCCAGACCGCGGCCCCGAGCGCGATGACCGGAAAGAGCCACGCGAAAGAAATGCGTCCGCGCTTGCGGACCACCTCGCCGTGATCCTGCGGCCCCGCGGGTTTCGCCTCGCTCATGATTCCGCCTCCCGCCAGATATTGCGCACGTCATAGCTGGAAGCGGCGAAGAGCGTGCAGATCAGGACCATGGCGAAGAAGAGAGCTCCCATCTCGGTTTGCACGCTGGCCAGTGTGCCGAGTTGCCCGACGGCGACCAACACGGAAAGCAGAAAAATATCGACCATCGACCAGGTGCCGACCGACTCGAGGACGCGGTAGAGTCTGGTCCGGCCGACGCGGAAGTCCGGTTTTCCGTCCATCCAGAGCAACCAGGCGAGACTCACGATCTTGAGAAAAGGCACGCACATGCTCGCGAGAAAGACGACCACTGCCGCGGGCCACAGGCCGACATGGTAGAGTTCGAGAACGCCGCCCCACACGGTCAACGCCGCTCGCTCGCCGGTGACGCTCATGGTCATGACCGGCAGCAGATTGGCGAACGGATACAGAATGACACCGGCCGCGATGAGAGCCATGGCACGCTGCCTTCTCACCCGCGGGTCGGTCTGGGGGCGGAGGCGCGCCTCGGATTCCTGGCCGGCGCTTTCCCGCAACTGCTCGAGCAGCAGGCAACACAGCGAGAGAAGAACGACGAAAACGGCACCGGTTCTCCATGTCACCGTTCCGAGCAAATTCAGACGCACCACCGCGACGAGGCAGGCCACGGCGAAAACCGGCACGAGGTTCCACGGGGCAAGCCACTCGATGACGCGGTAAAGTTTGAAATCGTAGGGCCAGACTTGTCCCAGACAGCGCGCGGTGAAGACATAAATACCCAGCAAAAGGTAGAGGGCCGGGGCAAGGATCGCGCTGAAAAAGACCAGCGCGGCGAGCGGGGCGTAGTTTTGTTCGATCAGGCCGCGCACGCCGGTGATGATGTGATTCGATTGCGCCGCGCCGGCCACGTCGAAGGTCATGACCGGAAAAACATTGGCCAGCACGAGAAGGACGATTCCGGTGAGAAGCAGCGCGAGAGCGTTTTGCCGCAGATTCTCGATGCGGGGGACGCCGAGCAATTCCCCGCAGCGAGAGCAGTAGAGTTTCTCCCCTTTGGCCAGCGAACGGTGAACGTAGCTCGCCTCGCACACGTGGCAGGTGTCCCAGTCACCGGGCACGGGAACGGATGGGGTGCGTTGGTCCGCCACGCCGACAACGAAGCAGAAATCGGTCGGCGACGACAAGCCGCGTCTCGGAAAAACCGGAAACCGCATCCCCGGCGGTTCGGCCCGGGGCTCAGGCGAGCGAGAAAATCCGGGACGCCAATCCGACGGCATCGACCGACCCGCGGCTGTGCACGCGCAGGACAGGATCCCCCCCGGCCACCACCTCGCCTTCCTTGCGCAGGCATTCGACCCCGACGGAGAAATCGACAGCATCTTCCGCTTTGGCCCGGCCGGCACCGAGTTCAACGCAAAGGCGCCCGACCTCCAAAGCGTCGATTTTGCGCAGGACGCCGGCCGCGGGCGCGCGGAGGTCCGTAACCACCGGGGCACGATGAAGCTCGCGCATTTTTCCCAACGCCGATGCATCGCCCCCTTGCGCCTCGACCATGGCGACAAATTTCTGCCACGCACTGCCATCATGCAGTCGCTGCCGCAATTTTTCGCGCGGCGCGGCGACAAGCTTGGCCGCCAGGTCGAGTGTGAGGTTGATCAAGTCCTGCGGTCCCCCGCCTTGCAGGACATCGACGCACTCGGCCACCTCGAGCGCGTTGCCAGCGGTGAGGCCGAGGGGTTGGTCCATCGGATTGAGCAGCGCATGTGTCGCGACACCGGCCCCGCGCCCGACGGCGACCATGGCATCGGCCAGCCTCTGCGCGTCTTCACGCTTTTGCATGAACGCTCCACGGCCGAATTTCACGTCGAGGACAAGGCGGTCGAGCGACTCGGCCAACTTCTTCGACATGATACTCGCCACGATGAGCGGCAACGACGCCACTGTGCCGGTCACATCGCGCAAGGCGTAAAGTTTTTTGTCGGCCGGACACAAGTTCTCCGTTTGTCCCGCGATAAAACATCCGACCCTCTCCACCTGTGCGAGCATCTCGTCCCAGGCCAAATTCACGCGGAATCCCGGGATGCTCTCGAGCTTGTCCAGCGTCCCGCCGGTGAAGCCGAGTCCGCGTCCGGAAATCATCGGCACCCACACGCCCTCGCAGGCGAGGAGCGGCGCGAGGATCAGCGAGACCTTGTCACCCACCCCGCCGGTGGAGTGTTTGTCCACCTTCGGCGGCGTACCCGCAGGCCAGGAGAAGACATCGCCCGAATCGCGCATTTCCATGGTCAGCGCGGTGGTTTCCGCATCATCCATCCCGCGGAAAAACACCGCCATGGCCAACGAAGCCATCTGGTAGTCCGGGACTTCCCCGCGAACGTAGCCCCCGATCAATGCGCGGATCTCATCCGGTGTCAGCGCACCTCCATCGCGCTTCTTCTCGATGAGGGACGGGATATGCATCGCCCCGACGGATCGCTTACCAACCGATCGGATGCCAGGCGGTCTTGAATTCGATCGTGTCGAGGATCCAACCGGGGCGGTCCGCCTTGTTCCAATCGGCGGCACGCACCGCGTGCCGCGCGTAGCGCTTCAAGTTCGTCGCCGTGCCCTCGTGCAGCGTCTTGTCCAATGCGTCGTCCTCGCAACCATTGACGATGGCATTCACATCCATGTGCGTGGCGGCGGTCGGGGCGATGTCCGCGCGCTGGCCGGACAAAATGTTGACCACTCCGCCGGGCAAGTCGCTCGTGGCAAGAATCTCGCCGAAAGTCAGCGCGGGCAGCGGATACTTTTCCGAGGCGACCACCACGCAGGTGTTGCCGGTGAGGATGGTTGCCGCGACGAGATGGACGAGCGACACGAAGGACGGTGTGTCCGGACAGAAGATGACGACCACACCGGTGCCTTCCGGATAGGTGAAATTGAAGTGCGGCGACGACACCGGGTTCACCGAACCGAAGACAGCGGTGAATTTGTCGGTCCATCCGGCGTAATGCACGAGCAACTCGACCGCATCGGCCACCTCGCGACGCGCCGCGGCAGCGGAACATCCCGTGCTGCGCACGATCTCGCGTTCCATTTCCTCGGCGCGCATTTCGAGCATTTCGGCGGCGCGGTAGAGAATCTGCCCTTTCAAATACGCACCGGTGCCGCTCCATTTTCCGAATGCCTTTCGGGCGGCCACCACCGCGTCGCGGAAATCCTTGCGCGAACCGCGGCAGACTTGAGCCAGTGTGGTTTTGCCGTCCGGGGAGAGCGCGGGGACGACCTTGCCGCTTTCCGAGCGGATGAAGGCGCCGCCGACATACATTTTGTAGGTCTTGAGCACTTGCAAGCGGCCGTTTCTTGCCGCGACGGGCGTCGTTGCCATACGTTGACCGTTCTAGCCGATGAGCTTGCACAAGGACGAGACAATATTCGTGGCCGGACACCGCGGCATGGCGGGCGATGCCATCCATGGGAAGCTGCTCAGCGACGGCTTCAACAAGGTGATCGGCCGGACCCGCGCCGAACTCGATCTGCTCGACCGCGCTGCCGTGCGCGCGTTTTTCGAAAAAGAGCGCCCGGCGGTCGTCATCGACGCGGCGGCCAAAGTCGGCGGCATCCTGGCCAACAGCGAACAGCCGGTCGAATTTCTCCTGCAGAATCTGACCATCCAAAACAATCTCATCGAAGCCGCGGCCGACTTCGGCACGCGCAAGCTGCTCTTTCTAGGCAGTTCATGCATCTATCCGAAAATGGCCCCGCAACCGATCCCCGAGAGCGCGCTGCTCACCGGTCCGCTCGAGCCGACCAACGACGCCTACGCCATCGCCAAGATCGCAGGGATCAAGCTCTGCCAATCCTACGCCCGCGAATACGGGAAAAATTTCATCAGCGGCATGCCGACCAATTTGTATGGCCCGCACGACAACTACGATCTGCACAACTCGCACATCCTGCCCGCCTTCATCCGCAAGGTCCACGAGGCGAAGAAAAGCGGCGCCAAGTCGATCACCGTCTGGGGCACCGGCACACCGCGGCGCGAGTTCCTCCACACCACCGACCTCGCCGAAGCCTGCCTGTTTCTCCTCGAGCACTATGACGAACCGGATCTGGTCAACATCGGCTGCGGCGAGGACGTGACCATCCGCGAACTGGCCGAGACGGTCTGCGACGTGCTCGGCTTCGACGGCACGCTGGAATTCGACACAAGCAAGCCGGACGGCACCCCGCGCAAGCTGCTCGATATTTCAAAAATCAAATCCCTCGGCTGGTGCCCGCGCATTCCCCTGCCCGAGGGCATCGCCGACGCCTACCGCTGGTTCTGCGAGAACTACAGCGAAGCGCGACTGTGAACTCCCCGCGCGTCAGTGCGCGATGCTTTTGGAAAACAGGTTGATCACCGCCACGCCGGCGATGATCAGGGCGATGCCGATGATCGCGGGAAAATCGAGTTTCTGACCGAATAGTATCCAAGCAATGACGCTGACCAGAATAATTCCTGCTCCGCTCCAGATGGCATAAACAATGCCCACGGACATCGACCGCAAGGTGAGCGAAAGAAAATAAAAGGCGAAGGCGTAGCCCACGAGCACGACGATGGACGGCCACAGCTTGGTGAAACCCTCGCTGGATTTGAGAAAGGACGTGGCGATGACCTCGGCCACAATAGCGATGGTGAGGTAGAGATAAGTCATGGAGGGGAAGTGACGGGTGGCGGGTTGCGGGTGGAGAGTAGTCAATGCTCGGAAAGATGCAGTTGCAACGGTGCATACCTCGCCAATTGCCGGAAATGACCGTCGCGCGCCATCAGCTGTAGTCCGTGTTGCATGGCGTGCTGAGCGATAAGCAGATCAGGAATACCTACGCCATTGATGCCGTGCCGCAGACAAGTGATTTGTAGGCGGACGACCTCATCCCAATCAGGAAGGAGCGGTTCCCTCTCTAATTCCCGCAAAAGCTCGATCAGTCGCGCCTGACGCTTGAGGTGGAGCGAAGGCACCAATTCGGCAAGAACGAGATCGTTGGTGACAACACGATTGTCATCCAGCAGCTCTTCAAGTTCCTTTGCATGACGCCCCGCGCGGAAGTAATCGATCCACACGGAACTGTCGACCAGCACCCTCACTTCCGGCGATCGCGCAACTTGTCGAGGTCGATCTTCAGGTCAACTTTGCCTTTGTATTTCTTGAGGCCGATGGTCCGGTTTTTCCGGATAAGATCTTCCAGCGCGGTGATGATGACCGCCGTCTTTGTTTTCTGCCGGGTAACTTTCAGTGCCTCTTCAAGCAAAGGAGCGGGTAAATCGAGTGTTGTTCTCATAGTCCCACTCTATGCATAAGAATCATGATTTCAATGCATAACACATAACAGGCGGCGGGTGACGTGCGACGAGTAAAGGCGTCGGGACCTCTTAAGCGGCGCACATTGCGCAAAGACGCGGCCAGAATATGATGAGACCGACGACGAGCGCGGCGATGGAGGCGAAGAGCACGGCCGCGGCGGCGAGGTCTTTCAGTTTTTTCACCTCGGGGTGTTCGTCGGGGTGCGCGAGGTCGGCGACGTATTCGATCGCGGTGTTGAGCGCTTCGGCCACCCAGACGAGGCCGATGGCGAGAGTGACGGCGATCCATTCGCCGCGGGTGATCTCGCACCACCAACCGAGGAAGAGAGCGACAATCGTGGCGGCGAGATGGATGCGCGCGTGAACTTCGCTCTCCAACAACGCGGCGATGCCGCGGAAGGCGCAGGCGAAGCTCTCGGCTTCGCGGGAGAAGAATCCGCGGCGGTCGGTCATAGAGGCAATTTATAGCAGATCGCCATTGCGGCGAGGGACTTCGTTTCTGGAGAAAGGCAGGGACACGCGGCTCGCGTGTCCGTTCGACCGATGCGGACGAGCGGGCCGCTCGTCCCTACCTTGCAAAACGAGCGAGTTACTCCTGGCCCTGAGGCGGGAAAAACTCCGGCGGGTTTTCCGCGGCGCCGAGGGGTTTGCTCTCGGCTTTTTCTTCGGCGGCTTTCTGTTCCTCGTAGCCGGGGATGCTGACCGAGGGCGGGATGCGCTGGCAGGCGGGCGCGAGGCAGAGGGCCGCGGCGGCGAGGAGAAGGGCTAAATATTTCACGGGATCAATCGGGGATGACGAGCCGCACTTTGCCGCCGTGTTTCGCGGCGGCGGCGTCGAGCAGGCTGCGGATGGCGTGGATGGTCTGGCCGCGTTTGCCGATGAGGCGGGGCAGATCGGCCTGCTTCGCCTGCACGGTGTAGACGTCTTTGCCGTCGACCGCGGCGTGGGTGAGGAAGACCTCGTCGGGATGACCGGCCAGCTTGCGGAGGACGAAGTTGAGAAATTCCTCCATGGCCGGTCGCGTGATCAGGCGGCTTTGCGCGCCTTTTTGACGATGCTGCGAACCGTGTCGGACATCTGCGCGCCGTTTTTGACCCAATGGTCGATGCGTGCGAGGTCGACTTTGTAGTTCGTGCCCTTCTTTTTCGGGTCGTAGTTGCCGATGATCTCGATGAATTTGCCGTCGCGCGGGCTGCGTTTGTCGGCCACCACCATTTTGTAGTAGGGGCTGTTGCGCGTGCCTTCGCGGCGGAGTCTGATTGCCGTTGCCATAATTTGTTCGTTAGTTCCGGCCGAGCATGCCCATGGAGCCGGCCCTTGCCATCATTTTTTTCAGTTTGCCGGGGCTTTTCATGAGTTTTCTCATGTCGGAGAACCTCAGCAGGAGGTTATTCACCTCCGTGACCGTCGTGCCGCTCCCGCGGGCGATGCGTTGGCGGCGCCGGGCGTTGAGAACGTCGGGCCGCGCCCGCTCGCCGGGCGTCATGGAGAGGACGATAGCCTCCGTCCGGCGCATCTGTTTTTCATCAACACCGGGGTTCTTCATCTTATCCATGCCCGGGATGAGGCCAAGGAGATTCTCCAAGGGGCCCATCTTGCGGAGCATTTTGAACTGTTCGAGGAAGTCGTTGAGGTCGAAACGGCCGCCGCGCAGGCGCTCCTCCATGCGGGCGGCGTCTTCCATTTCGAAATTCGCGGCCGCTTTCTCGACCAGGCTCACCACATCCCCCATCCCGAGAATGCGGCCGGCCAGACGATCGGGATAAAAGACCTCGAAAGCTTCCACCTTTTCGCCGGTGCCGGTGAATTTGACCGGTTGTCCGGTCACTTCGCGCAGGGAGAGCGCCGCGCCGCCGCGCGCGTCGCCGTCGAGTTTGGTCAGGATGAGACCGGTGACCCCGACCGCCCCGTGGAACTTCTCGGCCACGCCGACCGCCTGCTGTCCGGTGGCGGCATCGCAGACGAGCAGGCTCTCGTTGGGTTGGACGAGTTCCTTCACTTTGCGCAGCTCGTCGATGAGATCGTCTTCGAGATCCTGGCGGCCGGCGGTGTCATAGATTTCAACGTTGCAGGATTGCTCTTTGGCCCAGGCCATTCCGTCTTTCACCACGCGCAGGACGTTTTTTTCGCCGGCGGACGGACGATACATGGGAACGCCGATTTGCTCCGCGAGCGTGGCGAGCTGGTCGATGGCGGCGGGACGCTGCAAGTCGCATGCGATGAGGACGGGCGTGCGACCGAGTTTTTTCAGGTGCAGTGCGAGCTTGGCGCAGGTCGTGGTCTTGCCCGCGCCGTTGAGTCCGACAACGAGGATGCGGGCCTGCGGGCCGAGATGGAGCGGAGAGGCATCGCCGCCGAGAAGCGCGGAGAGCTCATCGTGGAAAATTTTGACGATCTGCTGTCCGGGCGTGACGCTGCGCAGCACTTCCTCACCGAGGGATTTTTCTTTGACCCGCGCGATGAAATCCTTGGCGACCTTGAAGTGCACATCCGCCTCGAGCAGCGCGAGGCGCACCTCGCGCAGGGCGTCGTTGATGTTGTCTTCGCTGATACGGCCGTGCCCGCGGAGGTCTTTGAAGACGTCCTGCAGTTTGTCGGAGAGGCGGGAAAACATGGTCGAGCGGCTAAATTACCAGAGCGCGACGCGCAACGCCAACCGAAGCCCTTCGGGAAGGATAGAAGCGGCGTCCCCGCCGCTTGTCGATTCGGGTTAAGCGACGGGGACGCCGCTTCTACTTTATCCCCAAATCGGCGAACACTTTGTCCACGTGGCGGAAGTGGCGGTCGAGGCCGCAGGCGTCTTGCAGCTCGGCCGCATTGAGCACGGCGCTGATTTCCGGTTCGGCGGAAAGATTGGCCAGAAATTCGCCGTCACCGCCCCAGGTTTTCAGCGCAGCGCGCTGAACGGCTTCGTAGGCCTTTTGGCGCTCGAAGCCTTTTTCGGTCAACTTGAGGAGCACGGCCTGGCTGGCGAAAAGTCCGCGCGACTTGTCCATGTTGGCCCGCATATTTTCCGGATAAACCTGCAACCCGCGGACGAGCTTGGTCAAAAGCATCAGCATGTAATCAAGCAGCGTGCACGCGTCGGGCAAGATGATGCGCTCGGCGCTGCTGTGACTGATGTCGCGCTCGTGCCACAGCGCGACATTCTCCAGCGCGGTGACGGCGTGGCCGCGGATGACGCGGGCCAATCCGCTCAATCGCTCGCCGGTGATCGGATTGCGTTTGTGCGGCATGGCCGAGCTGCCTTTTTGCCCTTTGGCGAAAAATTCTTCCACTTCGAGGACTTCGGTCCGCTGCAAATGACGGAATTCGGTGGCCCAGCGGTCGATGGAACTGGCGGCGAGCGCCAGGACGGTCATGAATTCGGCATGGCGGTCGCGCTGGATGATCTGCGTGGAAAGCGCGGCGGGTTGGAGTCCGAGCTTGGCGCAGACTTCTTCTTCGACGCGCGGATCGAGGTGCGCGCGCGTGCCGACCGCGCCGCTCAACTTGCCCACGGCGATGCGCTTGCGCATTTCGACGAGGCGTTCGCGCACACGGCCGAATTCGTCATACATCAGCGCCATTTTGAGCCCGAAGGTGATCGGCTCGGCATGGATGCCGTGACTGCGGCCCATCATGGGCGTGAGCTTGTGCGCGCGGGCCTGCTCGGCCGCGGCGGCACGGACCTCATCGACGCCTTGGATGAGGAGATCGCAGGCCGCGGTCATTTGCACGGCGAGGGTGGTGTCGAGCACGTCGGACGAGGTCAGACCCTGGTGCATCCAGCGCGCGGCCGGACCGACCGAGTCGGCCACGTTTTCGAGAAACGCGATGACGTCATGGTTGGTCCGCTTTTCGATCTCGAGAATCTCGGGGATGGAAAAACTGGCTTTTTCGCGGATGGCCTTGGCATCGGCGGCGGGGATTTGTCCGAGTCGGCCCATCGCCTCGCAGGCGAGGGTCTCGATTTCGAGCCAGATTTCGTATTTGCGCTGGTCGGACCAAAGGGCGCGCATCTCCGGACGGGAATAACGGTCGATCACCGCGGGAATATAACCGGCCGCAGCCGCGCGACCAGTCCGTAAAAACAAGGAGGGCTGCGACCACCCGGCCGCAGCCCTGCACCTGCCATGAAAAAAATTTAATTTAAGCGCAGACCCGCACTCGCTTCAGGTGGCCGTGGTCGCGCAGTTGAACGCGCCCGGTCTGGAAGAGGTCGATGAGGGCGGCGACGGCCTCGCGGCTGTCCCCCGCGGCCGATCCGACGGCGGCAACGAGTTCGCCCAAAGAATGGCGGGTTTTGTTGAACTTCCGGTAGGGGTTGAAGGCTTTGTTTTTCATACCACCTTCGACCGCGGCCGGCCCGCGGCGTTCAAAAATTTCAAACGCCTGTTTGGACGGGCGCTTCAGCCCTTTGCGGGCCCGACGGAGAGCGGCCGGCCCGGAGTGACCAAACCCGCCGAGACGAGCATCTTGGTCCCCTCTTCCACGGTCAGGTCGCAGTCGCGCACTTTCTCCGAAGGGACGGCAATGATCAGGCCGGTCGTGGGGTTCGGCGCGGTGGGAACAAAGAGCGTGGTCATTTCGCGTCCGGTCTCCGCTTCGGTGAAATGCCCCGTGGCGTAGCCGAAAAGATAGCTGCCGGGCATGAGGTATTCCACGACCACGGCGCGTTTCGGTTTCGGGCTGGTGCCGACGCCCTGGATGGTTTGCAGCACCTGCTTGGCGGCGGCGTAAATCGACCCGACCACCGGAATGCGCAGCATGAACCCCTCGAAACGGTCGAGCAC
>Ga0075471_10002410_pt1 | contig 12285 bp, 18 predicted proteins | sample DEB19_08_DNA_2_FD_74787 | JGI IMG/M metagenome (GOLD analysis project Ga0075471, IMG submission 74787) | Aqueous microbial communities from the Delaware River and Bay under freshwater to marine salinity gradient to study organic matter... | ecosystem: Environmental > Aquatic > Marine > Coastal ... | reverse complement strand
TGGCCCTTGTTGCCGCGGCCCGCGGTCCGGCCACGGCCCGAACCGGGACCTCGGCCGACCCGCAGCCGGCGGGTGTTCTTGCGGATTCCCTTGTTGACGTCGTTGAGTTTCATGATCGTTTGCCTCGTTGTGACCCGCAGGTCGCGGGGCCGTGAACTTGTGGCCCGCGGATCGCGGGCGCCGTGAATCAGGAGAGCGACACGCCCCGGAGCCGCTCGACCTCGGCCTTCGTGCGGAGTTGCTTGAGGGCCTCGAGTGCCGCCTTCACCAGGTTCACCGGGTTGGTCGAACCATGTGCCTTGGACAGCACGTCGTGGATGCCAGCCGACTCACAGACGGCCCGCACCGCGGCACCGGCGATGATGCCCGTGCCGGGACCAGCCGGCAGCAGGACGACCTTCGCCGTCTCGTAGCGGCCCTCGACCCGGTGCGGAATGGTGCCCGACTCGACCGGAACCTCGATCAGGTTCTTCATGCCGTCCTTGATCGCTTTCTCGACGGCCGGCGGCACCTCGTTGGCTTTGGCATAGCCGCATCCGACCTTGCCGCGACCGTTCCCGACGACGACGAGACCGGCGAAACTGAAGCGGCGGCCGCCCTTCACCACCGTCGCACAGCGACGGACCTTGACGACCTTCTCGGCGAACTCGCCGGTGCGGGATTCTTTGCCAGTGGACACGAGGAACTGCCTCCGTTGAACTACGGCCTTGGAAGATGAATCAGAACTCGAGTCCGGCCGCCCGGGCCGCATCGGCCAGCGCCGCCACCCGACCGTGATAGCGAAACGGCCCCCGGTCGAAGCAGACCTGCTTCACGCCGGCTGCCTTCGCCCGCTCCGCAACCGCCTTGCCGATGGCTTCCGCCGCCTGCTTGTTGCCGCCGAAGCCGACGCCCGTCCGCAGGGCCTTGTCCATCGAACTGGCCGAAGCCAGCGTCCGGCCGGTCGAATCGTCGACGACTTGGGCGTAGATGTGCTTGTGCGACCGGAACACCGTGAGCCTGGGCCGCTCCGTGGTGCCGTGAATCGAACGGCGAACGCGGAACTGCCGCCGCTGACGCTGCCGGAGAATGGTGCGGGAATGATCCATGGATGATGCCTTTACTTCGTGACCGCCTTGCCGGCCTTGCGACGAACCTGTTCGTTCTCATAGCGGATGCCCTTGCCCTTGTAGGGCTCGGGCTTCCGCAGCGACCGCACCTCGGCCGCAAACTGACCGACGAGTTGCTTGTCGATTCCCTTGATCGTGATGTGTGTCTGATCCGGACAGGCCACGTTGAGGCCGGCCGGGATCGGCACGTGGAGTTCGTTGGCGAAGCCCACCCGCAACTGAAGCACGTTCTTCTGGATCGCCGCCAGGTAGCCGACGCCCACGATCTCGAGCTTCTTCTCGAATCCCTTCGAAACCCCTTCGACCATGTTGGCCGCGAGGGCCCTCGTCAGTCCGTGCACGGAACGGGCGAGACGCCCGTCCCCGTCACGGGTCACCGTGAGCAGGCCGCCGGCGGCGTCGACGGCGACGGCGACGGCGGGATGGAGCCGGTGCTCGAGCTTGCCGAGCGGACCTTCCACCGCGAGCGTGCCGCCGGACACGGCCGCCTTCACGCCTTTGGGAATCGAAACCGGTGATTTACCGATGCGGGACATCGACTGCCTGACCTTTCGGACTACCAGAGCTCACAGAGGACTTCGCCGCCAAGTTTCTTCTGCCGGGCCTCGCGATCGCTGACCACGCCACTCGAGGTCGAGAGGATCGAGATGCCCAGACCGCCGAGCACGGGCCGCAGCCGGGCCGATCGGCTGTAGACCCGGCGGCCGGGCGAACTCACCCGCCGGATGTGCCGGATCAACCGCTCGCCGTTGGGACCATACTTCAACTCCAACTGCAGCCGCGGGACCGGGTCCGCCTCGACCTCCCGCCACTCCCAGATGAAGCCTTCTCGCTTGAGCACTTCCGCCAGGCCACGCTTCACCTTCGAACTCGGCACCTCCACGGTGGCGCGTTCGACACGCACCGCATTGCGGATGCGCGTCAGCATGTCGGCGATCGGGTCGGTCATCATGTCAACGGGGCCCTTTTCTTAAGTCTGGCCACTAATCCGGCCTGAAATCCTGCTCGTCGAAGATTCGTGTCGTTCGTCATCGTCTCGGTTTCGATCACCAGCTCGCCTTCTTCACGCCCGGGATGCAGCCCTGGTCGGCAAGCTTCCGGAAACAGATGCGGCAGGTGCCGAACTTCCGGTACACGGCCCGCGGCCGTCCGCAGAGCATGCAACGGCGGACGACCCGCGTGGAATACTTGGGCTTTCGCTTCGCGGCGGCGATCTTGGATTTGCTTGCCATTGGTTCTTCAGTGCGGTGCTGCGGTTCCGGAAATGACGGATGATCGTGTGCTGGGATCGATGCGCCCGGGAGCCGGGCCTGGACGGCCGCTACGCTGCGGCGTCCCCCTCCTTCTTGAGCGGCAGCCCCATGGCCACCAGGAACTGCCGAGCCTCGTCGTCGGTGCGGGCGGACGTCACAAACGTGATGTTCATGCCCTGCGGCCGCGTGTACTTGTCGGGATTGATCTCGGGAAACACCATCTGCTCGGACAGCCCGAGGCTGTAGTTGCCATGGCCGTCGAACGCGGTGCTCGACAGCCCGCGGAAGTCGCGAACGCGGGGCAACGCAACCGACACCAGGCGATCGAGAAACTCGTACATCCGCCGGCCACGCAGCGTGACCTTGCAGCCGATGGGAAGGTTTTCGCGAAGCTTGAAGCCGGCGACGGCCGCCTTGGAGATGGTCGCCACGGGCTTTTGGCCGGAAATCTGGGCCAGCGCGCCGATCGCCTCCTCGAGATATTTCTTCTCGGTGACGGCGACGCCCACGCCCATGTTCACGACGATCTTGTTGAGTCTCGGGATCGCGTGGGGGTTGTCGCGGCCAAGCTCCTTGGCCAGTTGCGGCCTCACCTTGGTGAGGTAGTGCTCGAGCATTCGCGGCGTGCCCGCGGGCTCGACCGATGCCGCTTCTGCTGATTTGCTCTTCTTGGCCATCTCAAACGATCCTTGAAGGATTCCCTGCTTCTGTCTTTGTCGTGTCCGGCGACCCCGCCCTCGGGGCTCAGCCGCCCGCCGTCTTGGCCCGCGGCCGCTTGAGCGCGCCCAGATCGGCACCGCACTTCTTGCAAACCCGCACCTTGCCGCCGTCGGCGGAGATCCTGGCGCCCAGCCGGGAGGCTTTGCCGCAGACTGAGCAGACAACGAGGACGTTCGACGCGTCGATCGGCATCTCCTTGCTGAGCCGCCCCCCCTGGGGATTCTTCTGGCTGCGGCGAATGTGGCGGTAGACGCGATTGACGCCCTCGACCACGATCCTGCTCCGCCCATCCTTCGACGGCAGCACGGAGACCACCTTGGCCCGCGTTCCCTTCGCGTTTCCAGTCCGCACCTCGACGGTGTCGCCCGATCGGATCAACATCACACCACCTCGCTCGCCAGGCTGACGATCTTCATGAAGTTGCGGTCACGGAGTTCCCGGGCGACGGCACCGAAGATGCGCGTGCCCTTGGGATTCTTGTCGTTGTCGATGATCACGCAGGCGTTGGCGTCGAACCGCACGTAGCTGCCGTCCTCACGACGGGTCGGCTTCTTGACGCGGACGATCACGGCCTTCACGACCGCCTTCTTCTTGACGTCGCTGCCCGGAATGACGCTCTTCACGCTGCACACGATGATGTCGCCGAGGCCGGCGGTCCGCTTTCGGCTCCCGCCCAGGACCTTGAAGCACATGACCTCTTTGGCGCCCGTGTTGTCCGCGACGGCAAGCCGCGTCTGCATCTGGATCATGTGGCCCGTCCTTCCGTCTCAACGGCAGCTCCGGTCGCGGCAGCATTCTCCGCCCGGGCGGCGGTTTCCTTGAGTTGCGTGGCCCGGGCCCCGCTCCGCAGCGAGGCCACGTCGACGGCCGTGCTCTTCTTGACGATGCGAACGAGCTCCCACCGCTTCAGCCGGCTTCGCGGCCGGCACTCGATGATCTCGACGAGGTCGCCGTTGTGCGATTCATCGTTCTCATCGTGCACGTGGCAGACCGTTCGCCGGTGGAGGATCCGGCCATACTTCGGGTGCCGCACGATACGCGGAATCTCCACGCGCCGCGTCTTGCTCGCGGCATCGCTCGTCACGGTTCCCGTTTCCACTCGCTTCGGCATGTCCTCGTTCCTGAATGGCCTGTCTGGTCTGGGCTCTTGGCGTGTCGTATGGCTTGGGTGGGGCTAGGTGCCGCTCTGCGTCCGCTTCTTGAACGTCCGCTTGGGGGCCACACCTTCCTGCCCCGGAGCCTTCAGCTTGGCCCGACCCCGCGGGTGGGCTTTCTTCGCATGCTTCTCGCGACGGGGCGACGGATCGACGGCGGCGGCCTCCGGAGCCGGCGCCAACGTGCCGCGCTGCGAGAGGATGGTCTGACAACGGGCAATGGTTCGCCGATGCTTCTTCATCTCCGACGGCGCCGCGAGTTTCTCCGTCTGCGCCTGGATCCGCAGGCGGAAGAGGGTCTCCGCCGCGTCCTTCCAGACGAGACGAATCTGCTCGTCACCCATGTCCCGGATTTCTTTCGCCTTGCCCATCGTGTCAGTTTCCTGAGTCGCTCGTCCCGATCGCGTTTCCGAGGTCTGCCCTGTTCACATCACCCGACGCTTCACGAATCGCACCCGCACCGGCATCTTGTGCGCCAGCCTCGCAAGGCACATCCGCGCCGCATCCTCGGTGACACCGCCGATCTCGTAGAGGATCATGCCGGGCTTGATGACCGCGGCCCAATACTCCGGCTCGCCCTTGCCCTTACCCATGCGGGTCTCGAGCGGGATCGACGTGATCGATTTGTGGGGGAACACGCGCACGTACAGCCGCCCCTCCGTGCGGAGGTACTGCTGGGCCGCGATGCGGCCGGCCTCGATGGTCGCCGCGGGGAGCCATCCCGGCTGTTCGGCCTGAAGACCGAAATCGCCGAAGACGACGCGATTCCCGCGAGAGGCGTCACCTCTTATACGACCTCTTTGGCTTTTTCGGTGCTTGACCCTCTTGGGCATCAGCGCCATCGCCAGTCTCCTCGTACATGCCTTGGTTGACCCACACCTGAATCCCGATGTTGCCCTGCGCCGTGGGAGCCTCGCAGAACCCGTAATCGATCTTTGCCCGCAGCGTGGAAAGGGGCATCGAGCCCGCGATCGCCTTCTCGCACCGCGACATCTCCGCGCCACCGAGACGTCCGGCGAGTTGGATCTTCACGCCCTTGGCGCCGGCGTCCATCGTCGTGTCGAGAGCCCGCTTGAGCGTCCGCCGAAACGCCGCCCGCTTCGTGAGCTGGTCGGCGATGTCCTCGGCGATCAGCTGGGCCTGAATCTCGGGACGACCGACTTCCTCCACCTTCAAGTTCACCCGCCGGCCAAGCAACTCCTGGAGTTCGTCCTGAAGCCGATCGACTTCCTGCCCCTTGCGTCCGATGATCACTCCGGGCCGGGCCGAATGCAGGATCACCTTCACCTCGTCGCGGGTCCGCTCGATCTCCACCTTCGGGATCGCGGCGGCGCGATACTTCGTCTTGAGGAACTTCCGCACGCGGACGTCCTCGAGCAGGAGATCTTTGAAATCCTTCTTCGCAGCGTACCAGCGGCTCTTCCACGTCTCCGTGATGCCGGTGCGGAAGCCGACGGGATGTACTTTTTGACCCATGGTTGCGTTCCTTACTCCCCGGCTTCCTGGACGGCGGCCGTGGCGACCGTATCGAGCGATACCTTGATGTGCGACGTTCGCCGCTTGATTCCAAACGCCATGCCGCGTGCCCGCGGCCGAATGCGCTTGAACATCGGGCCGCCGTCGATCCGCGCATCGACCACGACCAGGTCATCGACCCCGGCGGCCTGCTGGTGCTCGGCGTTGCCGAGGGCGCTCTTGATGACCTTCTCCAGCATCCGCGCCCCGCGGTGCGGCTGAAAGCGGAGGATGTCGAGCGCCTCATCGGCGAACTTGCCGCGGACGAGGTCGGCCAACGCCCGCACCTTGCGGGCACTGATTCGCGCGTATTTGTGGGTGGCTGTGTAGGGCATGAAATTCCTCGGTCACCGCGGGCTATTTGCCAGCGGGCGCCGCCTCCTTCACCTTGCCGCCGTGGCCGCGGAACGTCCGCGTCGGGGAGAACTCACCGAGCTTGTGGCCGACCATGTCCTCGGTCACGAAGACCTTCACGTGCTGCTTGCCGTTGTGAACCATGAACGTCAACCCGATGAACTCGGGAACGATCGTGCACGACCGCGACCAGGTCTTGATCGGATCCCGCTTGCCGCTGGCAAGCTGGGCCTCGACTTTTTCGTAGACACGAGGGTCGATGTACGGACCCTTTTTGGCACTGCGTCCCATGGATTACCTCAGCTTCAACTGGCCGTAACGGCGACTCTTCCGCCGCCGGATGATGGCGGCACTCGACGGCTTTCGCGGCTTGCGGGTGCCGCCGCCCTTGGCACTCTTGCCGGTGGGGCTCACCGGGTGACGCCCGCCCTTGGTGCGGCCCTCGCCACCACCGTGCGGATGATCGATCGGATTCATCGCGGTGCCGCGGACATGCGGACGAATGCCCATCCACCGCGAACGGCCCGCCTTACCGAGGCGGACGTTCATGTGCTCCGAGTTGCCGATGGCTCCGACGGTCGCCCGACACGCCGCCGGCACGCGGCGAATCTCGCCGGACGGCAGCGTGATCTGGGCCCACTGGGCCTCGCGGGCCACGAGCACGGCCGACGAGCCGGCGGACCGGCACAGCCGCCCGCCGCGGCCGGCCTGCAGTTCGATGTTATGGATCTGCATCCCGAGGGGAATCGCCGACATCGGCAGGCAGTTGCCCACTTCAGGCGGCGACGCCTCGCCGCTCGAGATGGTCGTACCGACGACGAGACCTTCGGGCGCGAGGATGTAGCGCTTCTCGCCGTCCGCATAGTGCAGGAGAGCAACGCGGCAGGTGCGGTTCGGGTCGTACTGGATCGAATGCACCCTGGCCGGAATGCCGTCCTTGTTCCGCCGGAAGTCGATCAGCCGGTAGTGCTGCATGTGGCCGCCGCCACGGTGCCGCGCCGTGATCTTGCCCTGGTTGTTGCGGCCGCCCTTCTTGTGCTTCCGCAGGCGGAGACCCTTGGGAGCCTCCGCGCCCTTCGTGAGATCGGCGAAGTCGGAAACGCTCGCGCCGCGACGGCCGGGACTGGTCGGGTTGTAGGTGCGAATGCCCATGGGATCGTGTCGTGCTCGGTGGTGCTCTGCGTTTCGGAAAAACTAGAACAGGTTGATCTTGAAATCGGGCTTCAGGGTGACGATGGCCTTCTTCCAGGCCTTCGTGCTCGTACGGCGGACCCGGCTGCGACGCATCTTGCCGATGCGATTCTGCACCGCCACCTTCTCGACCCTGACGTTGAACATCTCCTCGACGGCGCGACGAATGTCGGCCTTGGTGGATTCACCGACCACCTCGAACGAATAGGCGTTGTGGCGATTCGCCCGATGCATGCCCTTCTCGGTGACGAGGGGCCGCAGGATGACCTGATGCGGAGCCAGACGGGGCGAGAACGCCGGGGCGGGAGGGACGGGCACGGACATGGCCTAGTTCGTCTCCTTCTTCTTCGCGGCTCGGGCAGCGGGCTTCGCGGCCGACGTGCCGCCGGTCTTGGCCGCGATCTTTCTGGCCGGCTTCTTTGCGGCACCGGCCGCAGGCTTGTTGGCCTCGATGGCCGAGGCGCGGAAGGCGTCGATCGCCGCCTTCGTCATCAGCACTGAACGCGAGCGGAGGATCTCCCACGCATTCAGTTCGGCAACGGGAGCAACCGACACGCCATCGATATTCCGGGCGCTCTTCCAGAAGTTGGCGTCGTGCTTCTCCGGAGCGACGAGCACCGTCTGCTCGCCAAGCCCGAGCTTCTTGAGCATTCCGGCCACGGCCGAGGTCTTCGGAGCGGCGACCGCGAGCGAGTCGATGAGCTTGACTTCATCGTCGGCCAGCCGCGAAGCCAGCGCCATCCGCGTGGCCTGCTGGAGCGCCTTGCGGGGCATCCGCCAGCCGAAATCGCGGGGCCGCTTGGCGAAGATGTGACCGCCGCCACGACGGGTGCCGCTCCGCCGCGCTCCGGCACGGGCATTGCCCGTGCCCTTCTGCTTGTAGAGCTTGCGGGTCGAGCCGGCGACCTCGCCACGGGTCTTGGTCTTCTGCGTGCCCTGCCGCTGATTCGCCTGGTACATCACCACGGCGTCGTGCAGCAACTGCTTGCTCACGCGGGGGGCGATCTCGGCGGGATCGATCTCGTAGGAGCCGACCTGCTTGCCCGACATGTCATAGACGGCGAGGTTCACTTGCCACCAGCCTTCTTCTTGCCGGTCGGAGCCGCGGGGCCGCCGACCTTGCGGATCTTGTTGGTCTGCATCACGGTGACGTAGGCGCCATTCGGCCCTGGCACGGCGCCCCGAACGAGGAGCAGATTATGCTCCTTGTCGACGCGGACGAGTTTCACGTTCCGCATCGTCGAACGCTCGTTGCCGTAGCGGCCGGCCATTCGCTTGCCCTTGAAGACGCGGGCCGGAGAGGTGTTCATGCTGGTGCCACCCTGATGGCGGTGCACCTTCTTGACGCCGTGGCTCGCCCGCTGGCCCTTGAAGCCATGACGCTTCATGACGCCGGCGGTACCACGCCCCTTGGTGGTGCCGGTCACATCGACGAATTCGACACCCTCGAACACGTCGACCGTGAGCACCTGGCCGACCTCGGCGCCCTCGTATACGCCGCGCAACTCCTGCACGAAACGCTGCGGCTCGCAGCCCGGCTTTGGAACGACGGCCAGCCCCCCCTCGGCACGACGCTTGCCGCGCCGACTGTCGAGTTTGGCGACCTGGCCACGCACGGAGCGGCTGGCAAGCCGCCGGGGCTTGTCGAGAAAGCCGATCTGCACGGCCGAATAACCGTCGCGATCCGGCGAACGCACGCACGTCACGGGACACGGGCCGGCTTCGATCACGGTGACCGGCACCACGGAGCCGTCGGCGTCAAAAATCTGGGTCATCCCGACCTTTCGGCCCAGAAGCCCCTTGCGGCCCACTTTTTCCGCTGTTTTTGTCGCTGCTGCCATGATGTTTGTCGCCGTCGCGACACGACGCTCAGCTCCGGCCCCCGCGGGAGAACGGAACGGTGTCGTGCCTCGCCTTCACGCTCGAAGCCGTCGGCTGCGGGAGCGCCGGGAACGTCAGTTCCGAGCCTTACCCACAACGCCTTCCAAGCATGCCGTGTCGTGCGCTCCTGTGATGACCCGATGACTCTCTGTTCAACCGAATCTGTCTGTTCAACCGACCCTGTCCGTTCCCACGACCCAGCCGCCACGTCCGAACCGCGGACCGAACCCACTTTCTCGAACTACCTCGACGACGCCTTGATCTTGATGTCGACGCCGGCTGGCAGACTCAACTTGTTGAGCGCCTCGATCGTCTTGGCCGTGGCCTGAATGATGTCGATGACCCGCTTGTGCGTCCGAATCTCGTACTGCTGCCGGGCCTTCTTGTCGATGTGCGGACTCGAGAGCACGGTGTACCGCTCGATTCTGGTCGGCAGCGGAATCGGCCCATGCACCTCGGAGTTGGTCCGCTTGGCCGTGTCGACGATCTCCGCCGCGCTCTGGTCAAGCACGGCATGGTCGTAGGCCTCCATGCGAATGCGGATGATCTCTTGTGTCGGACCGGCCACAGCTATGCTCCAAACGTTCCTGCACGGGATGGTTCGGGGCGACGACGCGATCCGGAACCATCACCATCGATCGGTTCGCAGCCGGACTTTCGACGAACTTGGCAAGACGTCGTGTCCCGGCCGAAAAGCAGCCCCGCAAAGGGCCGTGTTTCACGCGTGCCCACGAAAAAGCCGGGAGAACCGGCCTCGACGGGCATACTTGCGGCGAGACGCGAACTCTAAGCCTGCCCGGAACCGCTGTCAACACACTGAAAAAATGGGGCCGCGCGGCGTTCATCTCGCCGGCCAACACGTCGCCCGGCGGCCCCCTGCCCCCCAACGCGAAGGGCCTTGCTGGCAGGTCGAGCAGCGGCCGTCAAAAACCACTCGCCAAAGGGGTTTGCCGGCCGGACAAGGCCTGCCCGCCGCCGATTCGTCCCTGCCCGTGCCGGATTCGTCCCAAAGCCGTTTTTTGGGTCGACGGTGCGACGGGTTCTGGCATAGCGCTAGAGGAAATTCCCTTTGTGGCGTTACAAAAGCATGACCAATCCCCGCTCGTCGCCGAGGCTCGAACCGTCGGGAAACGTGCTCCAGGTGCACCAGTCCAGGGCCAGTCGCGACGTCGCCCCGCCTGGCGACAGCATCGGATCGGCCTAAGGAGGCTTCCGCTAATCCCCTTCAGCGGCATCCAGCTCACCACGGCGACCGTCCCCGAACCGACGCTGGGGGGCCTGTGGATCGTGGGAGCCGTCGGCTGGCTGGCCTGGCGGCGGCGGAAGCCTGAAGCAGAAATCGCCCCTGCCGCCCCGTGAGCCCGGCCCGCGGCCTCACGGCCGGTCGGCTTGCACGGCCCCGTACAAGCCCAACGCCGTAAGGCGTGGGGTGAACCCAGCCCCGAGCGCTACACGAAGGCCTCGGCCGTCTCCGCCGGCGCGGGGCCATATTTCAGCGGGGCCATCGTGAAGCTCGCACGGCCCTGGCTCACGCTCCGCACCGCCGCCGAGTAGCCGAACATGCTCGCCAGCGGCGCCTCCGCCGTGAGCACCGTCGCCGGCCCGCGGATCTCCGTGGCCGTGATGATCGCCCGCCGCTGCTGGAGATCGTTGATCACGTCGCCGAGATGCTCCTCCGGCACGCTCACCTCCACCCGCATCACGGGCTCGAGCAGCACCGTGCCGGCGGCGTTGAGCATGTTTTCGATCGCGTCGGCGGCGGCGATCCGGATCGCCACGTCGGAGGGCGGCGGCTCCGGAATCGGGCTCTCGAGCACCACGATCCGCACGCCCCACAGCGGGCAGCCCTTGAGGCCGCCCCGCTCGGCGCTCTCGCGAACGCTCAGCGTCATGGTCGCGGCGATTTCCGCCAGGGCGTCGTTCTCCGGAAACCAGCCCTGCTCGACCGTCACGGGGGCCTGGTCGTCGGTGGGCTCGGCCCGGAGGGTGACGGTGGCCACGAGCGTCTGCCCCGCCACCTGGCGATTGGCCTCGCCGCTCACGGTCACGGCCTTACCGAGGGTCTCCTTGTAGCTCACCCGTGGCTTGTGCACGCGGCACTTGAGATTGAAGTCTCGCTCGAGCCGGTGCCGGATCACCTCCAGGTGAAGTTCGCCCATGCCTGAAATCAGCGTCTGCCCCGTCTCCTCGCTCTCGATCGCCCGGAACGTCGGGTCCTGCCGCTTCATCATCTCGAGCGTGTCGGCCAGCTTCTTCCGCTCCAGGCTCGTGTCGGGCTCGATCGCCATCGAGATCACGGTCTCCGGAAACTGGATCGTCTCCAGCACGATCGGCGCAGCGGCATCGCAGAGCGTGTCGCCCGTGACGCTCGCCCGCGGGCCGATCACCCCCACGATGTCGCCGGCATAGGCCTCGTCGATCTGCTCGCGGCGGTCGGCCTGCACGTGCCAGAGCTGGGCGATGTTCTCCTTCTTCTGCTTGAGCGGGTTCCAGGCCCGGCTGCCGGCCTTGAGGGTGCCGGAGTAGACGCGGACGAAGGAGAGGTCGCCGTGCTTCTCCGCGATGATCTTGAACACCAGGCCGCAGAACGGCTCCTTCGGGTCGGGCTTCCGGCTGATCGTGGCGGGCGTCTTCGCGGCCGGGTCGAGGCCCTCCACGGGCGGCACATCGGCCGGGCTGGGCAGATACCAGGCGACGGCGTCGAGCACCGGCTGGATGCCGATGCAATCGAGGGCCGAGCCGGCGAGGATCGGCACCACCTTCCGCTGCACGGTCGCCTGCCGGATCGCCTTTCGCATGAGCTCCGGCGGGATCGGGGCCTCGTTCATCGCGAGTTCGGCGATCTCGTCGGAGAAGTCGAACAGCGTGGCCACGAGCTGCTCGCGGTAGAGGGCGGCCTCGTCGGCGAGCTCCTCGGGAATGGCCGACGCCGTCACGCGGGTGAGGGCCTCGCCGCCGGCGAGCGCCTCGTCCTTGGGCGGGAAGGTGAGCAGCTTCATCTCCACGAGATCGACGATCCCGCGGAAGGGATCCTTGACGTGCGGCGGCCCCAGGCCCTGCGGGAGGTGGAGGATCAGCGGCTTCGCGCCGAGCCGCTTCTCGATCTGG
>Ga0075471_10002409_pt1 | contig 12286 bp, 12 predicted proteins | sample DEB19_08_DNA_2_FD_74787 | JGI IMG/M metagenome (GOLD analysis project Ga0075471, IMG submission 74787) | Aqueous microbial communities from the Delaware River and Bay under freshwater to marine salinity gradient to study organic matter... | ecosystem: Environmental > Aquatic > Marine > Coastal ... | reverse complement strand
GAGGAGCGCGACCTCCTTCGCGCCGACATGGTGCGCGAACGGCTTAAAGGCGTCAGCCGCCCCATCGCCCGCCCTCCCAGCGCGGCGAACTGATTTTCCGCCAACCTTGAGCGCATTTTTCCCCGCGCAGAAGCGTTGGACAAACGTCCAACGGCGCGGCATTGTATTCCTAGATATGAGCGAAGAAGCCATGAACAATTTCACGCCGCGCGCGCAGCAGGTGCTCGCACTCGCGCGCAAGGAAGCCGACCGGTTCAACCACAACTTTGTCGGCACGGAACACCTCCTCCTCGGCCTCATCAAGCTGGGGCAGGGCGTCGCCGTCAACGTCCTCCAAAAGCTTGGCCTCGACCTTGAGACCGTGCGCATGGAGGTCGAGAAGCAGGTCGGCACTGGGCCCGACCAGAAGATGATGGGCAACATCCCCTACACGCCGCGTGTGAAGAAAGTTCTCGCGCTCGCTCAGAAGGAGGCCAAGGCGCTCAATCACACCTACGTCGGCACCGAACATATCCTGCTCGGTCTGCTCCGCGAAGGCGATGGCGTCGCCGCGCGCGTGTTGAAGAATCTCGACGTGGACATCGAACATTGCCGCCAGGAAATTCTGAAGGAGCTCGACCCTAATTTCACCGGCCAGGAAGAGCCCACCGCCGCCGGCGGTGAAGGCGCGCCGGAAAAACCTTCCACCGAGCCGGCGAAGAAGGGCGAAGCCAAGACGCCCGCGCTCAAGGCATTTGGCCGCGACCTCACCGAACTCGCGCGCAAGGGCGAGATGGACCCGGTCATCGGGCGCAAGAGCGAGATCGAGCGCGTGATCCAGATTCTCTGCCGCCGCTCGAAGAACAATCCAGTCCTCCTCGGCGAAGCCGGCGTGGGTAAGACCGCCATTGTCGAAGGTCTCGCGCAGGAGATCGCCAAGGGCAACGTCCCGGAAATCCTGTTGACCAAGCGCGTCATCACGCTCGACCTCGCGTTGATGGTCGCTGGCACGAAATATCGCGGCCAGTTCGAGGAGCGTATCAAGGCCGTGATGGACGAAATCCGCCGTGCCAAGAACATCATCCTCTTCATTGACGAGCTCCACACCATCGTTGGCGCGGGCAGCGCCGAGGGCACGATGGACGCCAGCAACATTATCAAGCCCGCGTTGAGTCGCGGCGAAATGCAGTGTGTCGGTGCGACCACGCTCAACGAATACCGCAAATACATCGAGAAAGACGCCGCGCTGGAACGCCGCTTCCAATCCGTGAAGGTCGAGGCGCCGTCCATCGAGGACGCGATTGAAATCCTCAAGGGCCTGCGCGGCAAATACGAGGAGCACCACAAGGCCGAGTTCACCGACAAGGCCGTGGAAGCCGCCGTCAAGTTGTCCGACCGTTACATCATGGACCGGTTTTTGCCGGACAAGGCGATCGACGTGCTGGACGAGGCCGGTTCGCGCGCACGCATCGGCACGATGACGCGTCCGCCGGAAACCAAGGACCTCGAAGCGGACATCGAAGTCATCAAAGGCAAGAAGGAAGCCGCGATCAAGAATCAGGATTTCGAGGGCGCGGCGAAGATGCGCGATCAGGAAAAGCAGGCCAAAGAGAAACTTGAAGCCGTGCTGACCGCCTGGCGCACGCACCGCGAGGAAACCCGCATCAAGGTGGACGAGGAAGATATTTTGCACATAGTAGCGAAGTGGACCGGCATCCCGCTCAAGCGCATGGAGCAGGGCGAGGCCACACGGTTGCTGGCAATCGAGGAAGAGATGGCCAAGGTCGTCATCGGCCAGCGCGAAGCCGTCTCCGCCATCTGCAAGGCGTTGCGCCGCGCGCGTGCGGACCTCAAAGATCCGAAGCGGCCCATCGGCACGTTCGCGTTGCTCGGGCCGACGGGCGTGGGCAAAACCCTTTTGGCCCGCACGCTCGCCGAGAATATGTTCGGCGACAGCAAATCGCTCATCCAGCTCGACATGAGCGAATACATGGAGAAATTCAACGTCTCCCGCCTCGTTGGTTCGCCGCCCGGCTACGTCGGTTACGAGGAAGGCGGCCAGCTCACCGAGAAGGTGCGGCGCAATCCCTATTCCGTCGTGCTCTTCGACGAGATCGAGAAAGCGCACCCCGACGTGTGGAACATGTTGTTGCAGATCCTGGAGGAAGGCAAACTCACCGACAGCGTCGGCCGCGTGGTGAATTTCCGCAACACCATCATCCTGATGACCTCCAACGTCGGCAGCGACACCATCAAAAAGCAGTCCACGATGGGCTTTTCGCCGATCACGGATGCGAACACTTACGAGACGATGCGGGAGAAAATCGTGGAGGAAGCGAAGCGGACGTTCCGCCCGGAATTCCTGAACCGCCTCACCGACCTCATCGTGTTCCGTTCGTTCACCAAGGACGACCTCATCCAGATTCTCGGGTTGGAAGTCAATAAGGTGCTGGAGCGCTTGCGCCACAAAAACCTCAACCTCACGCTCGATGAGAAGGCAAAAGACTTTCTTGTCGAGAAGGGTTACGATCCGCAGTACGGCGCGCGTCCCATGCGCCGCGCGGTGGAACGGTTCCTTGAAGACCCGCTGGCCGAGGAAATCCTCAAGGGCCATCTGCACGAAGGCGACCCCATCCAGGTGACACTGGAAGGGGACAAGCTCATCTTCGTCCAGAAGGCCGCCGCTGGCGAAGGTGCCATGGCGAGTTAAGGTGGTTCCCGAGTTTGACGTCGCGTGGGCGACACTGCGGCTGCTTTGGCTGAATCCAACATCGTGGCGATGCGCTGTAGCAATTCGTCGGGACGGCACGGCTTCTGGATCAACTGCAAGGAGAGGCTGATTTTTGAAGTGGTCGTCCAGCGTGTTGGTGCTGTAGTCGCTGCAAAACAGTACGGGGATTTCTGGCTGGATACCGGGTATCAGTTTGCAGGCTTTGGGGCCGCTCGCGACAGGAATCGCCATGTCCATCAGTACGAGGCGGATTTGCCGGGACTGTTTCTGGAAGAGTTGGACGGCCTCAGCTCCGTTGGTAGCGGTCAGCACCTGATAGCCGGCTTTGCTGAGGATTTTTTGGGTGAGGGCGCGCACGTCATCTTCGTCCTCGACGATCAAGTTGCTTCCCGCTGCCAGCGGCGGTTTGGGCGGTGCGACTTCCTTCGGGTCGGCGGCGGTTTCATTCCCGGTGGCGGGGAGGTAGATGTGGAAGGTGATGCCCCGGTTCGGCTCGCTGTAGAATTGGATGAATCCCTCATGTTGCTGGATGATGCCGAGCGCGACGGACAAGCCGAGTCCGATGCCTTTGTTGTTTTTGGCTTTGGTGCTGAGAACGGATCAAAGATGTGGTCGAGGGTGGTCTTATCCATGCCGCAGCCGGTGTTCCCGATGGTTAGGATCACATAATTTCTGGGCCGGGCGCACGAATGTGCCTCGCAAAACGCCAGTACAAGCTAGTGTTTCCCCAGGGAGAGAGACAGGCTGCCGCCGGCCAAAGGCGAGCAACTGCCGGGTCGACTGGGCGGCGCGGTAGTTTGCTTTCCGACTGGCTGGGTTAGGGCAGCAACCCGTTCGCCCGACCTGAGTCGGTAATCGCCCACATATTAATGGGAGAACTGGAGCGGCCAAACCGGAGAAACCGCGCACTACCGTCGGCAAAGGTGAAATTCGAGCCGCCGCCGCCGTTGCCATCGCTGTCCTTCTTGCCGCTGGAGTGCCGGCTTTGGTCCAGCTTCACGATGTCCTCCCAGGTTTCGGAATCGAGATACCAATCGCCGTAGGCGGATTCTTTTTCGCCGAAGACGCAGGTCTCTGAAGGTTGCTTGATGCTGGTTTCGCGGATGGCGAATTCGTTCGTCGCGGCGGTCTGACGCCAGTTCGCCCGCCCGTAAATGGAAAGGTAATAATCGTTCCACGAGTTGTATATGTAACTGCGTGGCGCGCCGTCAATCGCCCAGCTCCCGATGTTGCCGCCGGTGGCGGGGTTGGGGACGTCGCTGGGGCAGAGCAGCATTTTTTCGTAGCGGAAACTTTCCTGCAAGCGGCTTGGCCAGCGCTTGGGATGCGCGCGCGGGCAATACTGTCCGTCGTTCTCATCCACATACATCATCATGGAGAGACCGAACTGGCGGAGGTTGTTGAGGCATTGGATGCGCTTGCCGGCCTCCTTGGCGCGAGCCAGGGCGGGCAAAAGCAGGCCGGCCAGGATCGCGATGATGGCAATTACCACCAGTAGCTCGATCAGCGTGAATCCATCACGCTGCGGCTGTCGGATTCTGATGTGTTTTGATTCCATTTGCATCTGCAGCGGACAGACGAAATCAGCCATGCGTCGGTTACAATAATAGCCTGCTCCAAAAAATGCCGTCCGCCGGGGAGTGCCAGAATCAGCCGCAACATTCTTGCGGGGACTTCGGAAAGCCGGTGCGGGCTTTCGGCTGGAGACTTCGTTTGCGGAGCGAATCCGGTTGAACTAACTTCCCGCCATGAGATTTACATCGTTGCTCGCGCTGCTCGGAATCGGATTCAGCGGCGGCCTGCCGTTCGCGGCGTGGGCTAGCATTATGACAATGCAGAACGGCGACCGGTATTCTGGCCAGGTCCTTTCTGTGTCTGCCGCCAGCGTGGAATTGCAAAGTCCCGACGCGGGCAAAAACACCGCGGCGCGGTCCAACGTGGCGAGCTTGACGTTTGGCACGAACGCCGTTGCGCCGAAATTCGCCAGCCCGCTGCCGGTCGTCGCCGCGCCGACTAATCCACCTGCGGTGGATTCCAGGCCCGAGACGGTCAAGCCTGATGCGGAATTGGCTGCGATGCTGCGGCTGCCTGCCGTACAGACAAATTCTCTCCGCCAGATTCGCGAGCAGATGCTTGCAAGTGCGCCCAAGGCGGTCGGGAAATTCAACGAGCTGGTCGGTGGTCTTATGGCCGGGAAGTTGAACGTGGAAGACATCCGCCGCGAAGCCCGGTCGACAGTGAATCAGTTGCGGGAACTCAAGCGCGAACTCGGCCCGGAAGTCAGCGGCTCGCTCGATGGCTACCTGTCCATCTTGGAAAAGTTTCTCGAGGAGACTCCTGCCGGCGGCAAGACCAACGCCCCGGTTCGCTGAGCTGGTCACAGTTCCACGGTTTCGCATAACGTCAGGTGGAAGCACTCCAACGCCGAATTGCCTTTTGTCTCCGCATGGCCTATTGATTCTCCGCTTATGTCCGACCGGGAAAACATCGTCAGCATCCGCAACCTCTCGAAGATTTACGCGCAGGGGGAAATTCAGGTCACCGCGCTCCATGATATCTCGCTTGCCATCGCGGCGGGCGAATTCCTTACGTTGATGGGGCCGTCCGGTTCGGGTAAGTCCACCTTGCTGCACATCATCGCCGGTGTGGACCGGCCCACGAGCGGCGAGTGTCTGGTGCAAGGCGTGGATGTGACCAAGCTCAACGAGTCGCAGCTCGCCGATTGGCGCAACCAGAATGTCGGCTTCGTTTTTCAGACGTTCAACCTGATTCCCGTCCTCACCGCATTCGAGAACGTCGAGCTGCCATTGTTGCTCACGCGGCTGGGGCCGGCACAGCGCCGGCGTCAGGTTCACGCCGCGCTGGAACTCGTCGGGCTCGCCGACCGGATGCATCATCTGCCGAAGCAACTTTCCGGCGGTCAGGAACAACGCGTGGCCATCGCCCGCGCCCTCGTCACCGACCCGCGCCTCGTCGTGGCTGACGAACCGACGGGCAATCTGGACTCGCACTCCGCACAGGAGGTTCTCGGCATCCTGCAATCCCTGAGCCGGCAGGCCGGCAAGACCGTCATCATGGTTACGCACGACCCCAAGGCGGCGGCCTTCGGCTCGCGGAGCATCCATCTGGAAAAAGGTGAGCTGACGAATTGACCCCATGAACCTCTCCGGCTTTGTCATCCGCAACGCCTTCCGCAACCGGCGGCGGTTGCTGCTCTCGGTGTCGAGCGTGGCGGCAAGCCTGTTCCTGTTGATCACCCTGCAGGTCGCGCTCCGCGAGCTGACCAACCCCATCAACGACGAGGGCTCCAGCCTCCGCATCATCGTCCGCAGCAAGGTCTCCCTCGCCCAGCCGTTGCCGGCGCGCCAGATGCCGATACTTGAGCGCATCCCCGGCGTCGTGGCGGTCTCGCCGTTCACCTTTTTCGGCGGGCTTTACAAGGGCGACGAAAAATTCACCAGCTTCGCGCAGTTCGCCGTGGACCCGGCGCGTACGCTGCCCTTGATTTCCGACGCCAAGCTCCCCCGGGCTCAATACGAAGCCTGGCTCGCCGACCGCACTTCCTGCATCGTCGGGCAGATGACCGTGGACCGCTACGGCCTGAAGATCGGCGACCGCATGCCGTTCACCGGCCAGCTTTATCCGTGCGACCTCGACCTCAAGATCGCCGGCATCTACCACGGCACGGCGGACGACCGCAACGTGATGTTCCACCAGAAATACCTCGATGAGTTGCAGGGCAATCCCGGCATGGTGGGAACATGGTGGGTGCTCGCCGCTTCCGCCGCCGACGTGCCGTTCGTGACCGACCGCATCAACAAGGCGTTCGCAAACTCCAGCGCCGAGGTGCGCGCCGAATCGGAACGGGCCTTCGTGCTGGGCTTCGTCTCCATGTGGGCGAACATCAAGACGCTCATCGGCGGCATCAGCATCGTGGTCGTCTTCGCGTTGCTGCTGGTGACGGTCAGCACCATGAGCATGGCCATCCGCGAGCGCTTCCGCGAACTGGCCATCCTGAAGGCGCTCGGTTTTCGCCGCCGCGAACTGTTCGCCTTCATCCTCGCCGAAAGTTTCGGGCTGGCGATGGGCGGCGCGGTGCTGGGCGCGGGAGGTGCGTGGGTGCTGTTCCGTTCAATCAACATCCAGAATTTGACCAACGGGCTGTTCCTCATGTTCGAGGTCACGCCGCAGATGCTGGGGCTGGCGTTCTCCGTGGCCGTGCTGCTCGGCGTGCTGGCGGCCCTCGCCCCGATGTGGACGGTCGCCCGCACCAGCGTGGTGCAGGGGCTCAAAACTCTCGACTGATATGGCGCTTCCCATCCGCTACAGCCTTCGCAACGCGCTCGTCCGTTGGCGTTCGACTATCGCCACGGTGCTGGGCATCGCGCTCGTCGTGTTCGTTTTCGTGCTGTTGCAATCGCTGGCTGCGGGCATCGAACGAAGCAGCGGCAACACCGGTGACCCGCGCAACCTCATGGTCGTGCGCAAAGGCTCCACCGCCGAATCCGCCAGCTTGATCTCCCGCGCGACGTTGCAGGAGATCCGTTACTTCCCGGAAATCGCGCGCCACGAAGCCGGCGACCCCATCATTTCCGCCGACGTTCTCGCGCTTGTCAACCTGCCGCGCCGCAACAACGGCGGCGAGGCGAACGTCCTCCTGCGCGGGGTCACCCCGCGCGGCCGCGAATTGCGTCCGCAGGTGCACTTGGTCGCCGGCCGCTGGTTCGAGCCGGGCAAGCGCGAAGTCGTCGTCTCTGCCAAGCTGGCGCGGCGTTTCGCCAACTTTGACATCGGCGAATCGTTCAAGTCCGGCAACGCGACTCTCACCGTCGTCGGCTGGCTCGCCGGCGGCGGCAGCGCCTTCGATTCCGAGTGCTGGCTCGACGCCGACGAGTGCCGCTCCATCTTCGAGCGCGACATGTATTCCAGTTTCCTCATCCGCCCGGTAGATGCGGCGGCGGGCGCGAAACTCATCGCCCGCATCGAGGCCGACCGCCGGTTCAAGCTCAAGGTCGAAAAGGAAGTGGAATATTACCGTAAGCAGACCATGACTGCCGCGCCCATCAAATGGCTCGGCGGCTTCCTCGCCGTCACGATGTCTATCGGTGCCGTATTCGCCGCCATGAACACTATGTATGCCGCCGTCGGCGCCCGGACGCGCGAGATCGGCACGTTGCGCGTCCTCGGCTACCGGCGGCGTTTCGTTGTCGTCGCGTTGCTGGTGGAAGGCGCGTTCCTTGCGCTCCTCGGCGGCGTGCTGGGTTGCGTGCTGGCATTCCATTGGAACGGCTACACCACCGCCACGATGGGTTTTGAGACCTTCAGCGAGATCGTTTTCGAGTTCCGCGTCACGCCGGGGCTCATCGCGAAAGGATTGATTTTTGCCGTTGTCGTCGGTCTCATCGGCACGGCGTTGCCCGCCATCCGCGCCTCGCGGCTGCCCGTGATCGCCGCGCTCAAATCACTATGAATGAAGAATCGAAAATCAAAGTCAGCCAGCTTCGCATCGATCCTGCTGACCGGCAGCGTTCCACCGGCACGATGAAACTCATCTTCATCGGCGTCGCGTGCGCCGCCGTGCTGGCGGTGCTGGTCTGGCAGCCGTGGCGTGAGGAGGGCCAGCGCACCGTGAATCGCAAAGGTGGGACGACTGTCACCGCTGTTGGTGCGGTATCCGGTAAGACTGCCGCCGCGCCCGCTCCCGCCACGAACCGGATGGATGCCGACATCGTGCTCACCGTCAGCGGCTACATCATCACCCGGGAGCGCATCGAGATCAGCCCGCGCTTCATGGGTATGGTGAAATGGATCGGCGTCAAGAAGGGCGACACCGTAACCAACGGCCAGGTCGTGGTTCTGCTGGACGATGCGGAGGCCGCCGCGCGCTGGCGCGAAGCCCAGGGCCGTCTGGCCAACGCCCGCGCCGCGCTTGCCAAGGCCGAGGTGGATTTCGCCCGCGTCGGCAAGCTCGCCCAGCGAGACATCGAATCGCAGCAGGCGGTGGATGACGCCCGGTTGCGCGTGGATTCCACCCGCGCCAGCCTTGCCGAGGCCACTGGCGCGGCGGACGTGGCGCGGACGTATCTCGAATGGTGCACCATCCGCTCGCCGATTGATGGCGTGGTGTTGGAAAAGCTCGTGGATCCGAACGAACTCGTCACGCCGCAGAGTTTCGGCGGCACGCGCGGCCCGAGCACGGCGCTCATCGCGGTGGCCGACCCCAAGGATTTGCAGGTGGAGATCGATATGAACGAGGCCGACCTCGCCAAGGTTTCGTTGAATCAGAAATGCCGCGTCAGCCCCGAGGCTTACCCGGAGAAGATCTATGCCGGCACCGTCGCCGAAATCGCGCCCGAGGCGAACCGCGCCAAAGGCACCTTGCAGATCAAAGTGCAGATCCTGAACCCGGACAAATTCCTCACGCCCGAGTTGAGCGCGAAGGTGGAATTTCTCAAGGCGAAGTGACCGCCGCCCGGCGCATGGAACATCCCTGGCAAAGTGATTCGGTGGTGGCGCACAGCGCGTTGCTGGCGCGCAGCTACCGGCGTTTCACCAAGCGCGAATTGCTCCCCGGCCTCTTCAACTCGCTCGGCCTCGCCAAGAATCTTTTCCACGCGCCGTTCGTGCTTGTCTCACACGGCACGGAAGCCGACCCCGTCCTGAACTACGGCAACGCCGCCGCGCTCGCGCTCTGGGAGATGTCCTGGGCCGAACTCACCCGCACACCCTCGCGTCTCACCGCCGAAGCGCCGGAACGCGACGAACGCGCCCGCCTCCTCGCCGCCGTCACCGCGCACGGCTTCATCGACGACTACTCCGGTATCCGCATCTCGAAATCCGGCCGCCGTTTCCGCATCGCCCGCGCCACCGTGTGGAATCTCGTCACCGAGACCGGCGAACCTTGCGGCCAGGCCGCGACCTTCGACCGCTGGGAATTTATCCGATAGTTCTATCCGCAGATAACGCAGATGACACAGATGGTTTTATCCCTAATCTGCGCCAAGTTGCCAAATCTGCTGGGAAAACCGCCGCAGGCTTGAGATTTGGCGCGGAATCGCGTATCCGTCGCGCATGCTGATTGTCCACGTTCACGTCCACGTCAAGCCGGAGAGCATCGAAGCCTTCAAGCTCGCCACGCTCGCCAATGCCCGCGCCAGCCGCCAGGAGCCGGGCGTGGCGCGCTTCGACGCGGTGCAACAGGCCGACGACCCCACGCGCTTCGTGCTGGTGGAAGTCTATCGCGATGCGGCGTCGGCGGTGGCGCACAAGGAGACGCCCCATTATCCCGTCTGGCGCGATGCCGTGGCACCGATGATGGCCGCGCCGCGTACCAGCGTGAAGTTCAGCAACGTGTTTCCCGACGACGCTGGGTGGTGAGCATGAATTTCGAATTCGCCACCGCCATGCGCATCGTTTTCGGTGCGGGCGCGGTCAATCAGGTCGCCGCTAATGCCAGGCCGTTCGGCAGCCGTGCGCTCGTGGTCACGGGGCGCAATCCGCAGCGGACAGAGCCGTTGCTGGCCGGGCTGCGAGCGAACGGTCAGGGTGCGGTGACGTTCGCCGTCGCGGGCGAGCCGGAGATTTCCACGGTGGAGCAAGGCGTGGCACTGGCGCGCGCGGAGCGGTGCGATTTCGTCATTGCCCTCGGCGGCGGCAGCGTGATTGACGCCGGCAAGGCCATCGCCGCGATGCTCACGAACGCCGGCGCGTTGCGGGATTACCTCGAGATTATCGGGCGCGGCGAGGCGTTGACGCAGCCGCCCGCGCCGTTTATCGCGATTCCGACGACGGCGGGCACGGGCGCGGAGGTGACGCGCAATGCGGTGCTGGCGGCGCCGGAACAACGGTTGAAGGTCAGCCTGCGCAGTCCGCTGATGCTGCCGCGCCTCGCGGTGGTGGACCCGGAACTCACTTATGACCTGCCGCCCGCGCTCACCGCGAGCACCGGCCTCGACGCGCTCACGCAACTCATCGAGCCTTACGTCTGCCGGCGCGCGAATCCACTGACGGACGGGTTGTGCCGGGAAGGTATTCAGCGGGTGGCGCGCTCGCTGCGGGTGGCTTTTTGCAATAATCGCGACGCGCGGGCGCGTGAAGATATGGCCATCGCAAGTCTGCACGGTGGGCTGGCGCTGGCGAACGCGGGGTTGGGCGCGGTGCATGGTTTCGCCGGGCCGATTGGAGGGATGTTTCCCGCGCCGCATGGGGCGGTGTGCGCGGCGTTGCTGCCGCAGGTGATGACGGCGAATATTCAGGCGATGCGCGCTCGCGAGCCGCAGAATCCGGCGCTCCGGCGCTACGATGAAATCGCGCGGCTGCTCACGGGCGATTCCACCACCACGGCGGACGCGGGCGTGGCGTGGGTGCGGGAGTTGGTTGCGGATCTGGCGATTCCGCCGCTGCGCGCTTACGGCATCGGCGAGGCGGACGTCGCGGAGCTGGTGGAGAAAGCGCGCAACGCGAGCAGCATGAAGCCGAATCCCATCGTGCTGACGCCGGAGGAATTGACGGCGGTGTTGCGCGCGGCGCTGTGACGGCTACACGCGCAGGTAAACGTAGATAGCGAACACGACGGCAGCAACCCCGGCGGCGGCAGCGAGTATCCAGAGCAGATTACGCTGGCGCGCGGCCATGGCGAAGGTGGAAACGATGACGGCGGCCTGCGCAGCGAGCATCCCGAAGAAAAATTTTCCGCTGCGTTTGTGGTGGCGCTCAGCGGAGATGTTGGCTTTGCGGACCTGGAGTTCGAGGAGGTTGGCGATGCCTTGGTTCAATCTGGCCTCGGCGTCGTAGCGGAGGGCATTGAAGCGCATCTTGGCGGCGATCAGGTCGCGGGCGGCAGCCTTGTCGCCGGTGGGCAGGGATTTCTCGAGCTGTGTGAGGGCTTCATTAGCCGGGGCCAAGGCGTGATCGAATTCGTGGGTGTGGTCGCGGGCGGATTGGAGCGCGGCAGCGAGTTTTTTCTCATCCACGGGTTTGAGCGCGGCGGCGATGGCGGTTTCGGGCTGCTGCGTTTCGACGGTTTCGATGGCGGCCTTGATGTTTGCCTCCAGCGCGGGGGCGGCGAGGGCCGGGAGTTTTTCGAGCGCGGCGTTTTCGAGCGGGCGGACCTCGGTGGTGGCTTGGAGGAGTTCGAGGGAGTTGCGCTGCATCGCGCCGCGCATCTTCTTGGCCTGAAAGTAACCCCATTGGTCGCCGGCCTTGGCCTGGAGTTGCGCACCGAGGGCGCGGTCGTATTGGGCCTTGGTCATCTCGCTGGAGGCCAGCCCGGCCAGCAGGGTCGCGACGACGGTCATGACGACAGGCGTGGCGGCAAGGAGCTTGCCCCATTTGGATTGCGGGAGGTCGGCGGTGAGCGCGTCCGGGATTTTTAATTTTTCGCCCATGGAATCATTTCATGGCCGCGTAGACGCGGTGGACGTCGTCGTGGTCGTCCAGATCGTTGAGGAAGTCGGTGACCTCTTTGCGGTGCGCTTCGGATACCTCGGTGAAGTTCTTGGCGACGTAGCGGATCTCGGAGGCGATGATGTTCCAGCCGGCGGCTTTGAGCGCTTTGGTGACGGCATCGAGGTCTTT
>Ga0075471_10002408_pt1 | contig 12289 bp, 10 predicted proteins | sample DEB19_08_DNA_2_FD_74787 | JGI IMG/M metagenome (GOLD analysis project Ga0075471, IMG submission 74787) | Aqueous microbial communities from the Delaware River and Bay under freshwater to marine salinity gradient to study organic matter... | ecosystem: Environmental > Aquatic > Marine > Coastal ... | reverse complement strand
GGCGCGATCCGGCACCTGCGCGCCGAGGGTGCCGACTCGCTGCTCTCGGCCTGCCCCATGCACGGGTTCGTGTGGCGCGACGGACCCGACACGCTGCGCTCACTCACCTACGACCACGAGCACCGGCCCCGCCGCCAGGACCTCGGCGGCGACGACTGGCAGGAGAACGGGTCGATCTACGTCTTCGCGCCGTGGGTCCTCGACGAGCTCGGCAACCGGCTGGGTGGCCGCGTCGCGCTCTGGCCCATGCATCCGCTCGACTCGTTCCAGGTCGACGAGCCCGGCGACCTCGAGCTGATCGACTCGTTGTTCGCGCTCCGGGCGCCCCTCGACGCCCCGCCCGACCTCCACGACGTCGACCTGCTCGTCCTCGACTTCGACGGCGTGCTGACCGACAACCGGGTCCTCGTCGACGAGCACGGCACCGAATCCGTGTGGTGCGACCGCGGCGACGGCTGGGGCGTCGCCCGGGTCCGCGAGGCGGGAGTGCCCGTCGTGATCCTCTCCACCGAGCGCAACGGCGTGGTGGCGGCCCGGGCCCGCAAGCTCGGCGTCGAGTGCGTGCAGGACTGCCCCGACAAGGCCGTCGCCGTGCGCGAGATCGCCGAGCGGCACGGCGTGGGGCTCGACCGGGTCGCGTTCGTGGGCAACGACGTCAACGACCTGCCCGCCCTGTCGATCGTCGGATTCCCGGTCGCCGTGGCGGACGCCCGACCCGAGGTGGTGCGCGTGGCCCGGGCGAGCACGACCCGGGCCGGGGGCCACGGCGCGGTCCGCGAGGTGTGCGACTGGCTCGTCGCCGCCCGCGCCACCCGTCCCTCCGCCTGACGGGCCGCCCGATCCCGGTCGGACCGGGTCAGGTGGGACGTCGGCCGATGACCCGGGCGGGCACCCCGGCGACGATCTCGTGGTCCCCGACGTCGGCGGTGACCACCGCGTTCGCGCCGACGATCGCACCACGACCGAGGGTGATGCCGGGCATGATCACCGCCCCGGCGCCGATCCAGCTCCCCCAGCCGATCCGGACCGGTCGGGGCTCGGTGAGTCCCTGCCCGACGACCGAGCGCGTCGGGTCGTCGAAGGCGTGCTGGTAGTCCGAGATGTGCACCCGGTCGGCGATGAGCACCTCGTCCTCGATCACGACCGAGCGCGCGGCGTTGATGTGGGCGAAGCGACCGATGTAGGTGCCGTCGCCGATGGTGAGGGTCGGTTCGGCGGCCGGCTCGCAGTTGAGCCAGGCGTGCTCCCGGATCACCACCGCACTCCCGACCGCCACCGAGCGGGGGTTCTTCACCGTCGCCGGTCGACCGACCTCGAGGCCCGGTCCGCACGAACCCAACGTCCGGGCGATCCGCCTCGCGTACCGACGGTCGGCGCGGCTGCCGTTCTGGCTGGTGATCGCCGACGCCCGCGCCGACGACCGTCCCCTCGCCTTCATCCGTCGAAACGTACCAGCGACCCGCCGCAGCGCCCGGGGGGCCGCCGGGACCCCCCGCTACACTCCGACGGGCATGGAGACGTTCGTCCGCATCGGCGACCGGCGGATCGGCGACGGCGAACCCGTCTACGTGACGGCCGAGATCGGCATCAACCACAACGGCGACCTCGACCTCGCCCACCGCCTCATCGACAGCGCGGTCCGGGCGGGCTGCGACGCCGTGAAGTTCCAGAAGCGCACCCCCGAGCTCTCGGTCCCGCTCGACCAGCGCGACAAGGTGCGCAGCACGCCGTGGGGCGAGATGACCTACATGGCCTACCGGGAGCGGGTGGAGTTCGGCGTCGACGAGTACCGGTCGATCGACGAGCACTGCCGCGAGGCCGGGATCGACTGGTTCGCCTCCCCGTGGGACGACGAGTCGGTCACGTTCCTCGAGCAGTTCGACCTGCCGGCCCTCAAGATCGCCTCGGCCTGCCTCACCGACGAGGTCCTGCTGGGTGCGGTGCGCGACTCGGGTCGGACCGTGATCCTCTCGACCGGCATGTCGACCCTCGAGCAGATCGACCGTGCGGTCGAGGTCCTCGGTACCGAGCGGCTCCTCGTCGTCCACTGCACGAGCGCCTACCCGTGCCCACCCGACGAGCTCAACCTGCGTGCGATCGCCACCCTGCGCGACCGCTACGACCGGCCCGTCGGCTACTCCGGCCACGAGGTCGGGCTGGCGACCACCTCGGCCGCGGTCGCGCTCGGTGCGTGCTTCGTGGAGCGCCACATCACCCTCGACCGCGCCATGTGGGGCTCCGACCAGGCCGCGTCGGTCGAGCCCGAGGGGCTCGCCCGGCTCGTGAAGTACATCCGGGTCACCGAGGCCGCCCTGGGCGACGGCGTCAAGCGCGTCTACGACAGCGAGCTGCCGCTCATGGACCGGCTGCGACGCGTCACCCCCGGGACGTGAGCGGCCGGCTCCTGCTCGTCGGCTCCCATCCCTACGACGTCGACTCCCTCGTCGCCGTCGGCGAGACGGCCCGGGACCGGTTCGGCTACGACCTGTGCTTCGCGTCGATCGCGCCGCTCGACGTCGCCGACGCCGTCCACGACGACCTCGAGGCGCGCGGGTTCACCTGCCACCGCCGGCCGCTGCTGCGGTTCCCGAAGGACCGCCGGAACCCGTTCGCCCGCGCCCGCGTCTGGCGCGACGCCAACCTCGGCGTGGTCGACCACGTCGTCGACGAGATCCGACCGACCGCCGTGCTGGCCACCGTGAACCCGCCGCCGGGCATCTTCCTCGAGGAGCTCGCCCGGCGCGGCGTCCCGTCGGTGCTGCTCCAGCTGTTCTTCTGGGGTGACCGCAGCTTCCAGCGCGACTGGCGGCGCGAGGACCGCCGCATCCAGGAGGCGGCGCTGACGCCGTCCCGGCGGCGGCGGGCGGCGGTCGAGCGCTTCGCCGCCACGCGCTACGGCATGCCACCCCAGGTCGCCTGGGACGTCCACCACGCGACCGTCGCGGTCGAGGGCCCCGCCATGGCACGCCAGCTCCGGGGCGACGGCGTCGACCACGTGGTCTCCACCGGCAACCCGGTGCTCGACGAGGTCCACGCCCGGGCGGGCGACCTCGACGCCGCCCGGCGACGGACCGAGGCCGCCCTCGGCCTCTCGCCGACCGACGTCGTGGTCACCCACTTCCGCAGCCACGAGGACCGCATGCTGACCCTCGACGCCGCGACGCGGGCCCGCAGCCAGGCCGAGGTCATCCGGTCGGTCCGCGCCGCCGCTCCCGGCGCCCGGATGGTCGTCAAGATCCACCCCAAGGAGGGGCCGGCCGAACGCGACCTCATCGCATCGATCGACCCCGACGTGCTGATCGCCGACTCGACCGTCGACACCCTCGACCTCATCGGCGCCAGCGCCGTGGTCGTCGGCACCTTCTCGACGACGCTGCTGCACTCGGTCGCGCTCGACCGGCCCACCGTCGCCGCACTGCTGTGGCCCGGGCTCGAATACTGGCGCCGGGCCACGGCGTGGTCGGGCGTGGAGCGCTGCGCCGACGCTGCGCAGCTCACCGAGGCCGTCCGGCGGAACCTCGACGACGCGGACCACCGGGCCGAGTGGTCCCGTCGACGCGCCGAGTTCCGCGCCGACCAGTTCGTGCTCGACGGACACGGCACCGACAACGTCGCCGCCCTCGTCCACCGACTCGTCACCGGCTCCGCACCGTGACGGCGCGTCGCCACCGGGTGGCGGACGTCCGCGACGCCGTCCTCGACCGCCTGGGCCGACCGGCGACCCGCTACGTCCCCGCCGGCCACGACGTCGCCGACGACTTCCGCGACCGGTTCCCGGCGTCGGCCCGGGCCTTCCGGGCGTTCCTCCGCCGGGCCCGGCACCTCGGGAACGGCAGCGACGGTCCCGCGGTGGCGGTCGTGGTCATGCCCTGGTTCGGGACGCCCGTGCCGTGGTTCGCGATCGCGACCGGCCTCGGTCTCGCCGGGCTCGGCCGACGGGTCACGTTCGTCCTGCACGACCTCCCCGTCGCCGAGGACCCGGCCTTCCACGCCACCCAGATCGCCGAGATGGACGCCGCCCTCGACCTGGTCCGCGACCGCTTCCCGGTGGTCCGGGTCGGCGCCGTGGCGCCGGGCGCCCCGCCCACCGCCGCCGACGAGGCCGTCATCGACGACCTGGCCGCGCAGATCCTCGTCTGGACCTCGCGCGGGGACGCCCACCCGCGCCCCGCCGAGGTCGCGGCGTCCGAGCGGACCCGCGCGCACCTGCGGACGGCTCTCCCGTGGGTCCGGGCGGCCGTCGAGGGGCTCGACGCCGAGTACCTCGTCGTCCCCGGTGGCGTCCTGGTGGCGAGCGGCCTCTTCGTCCACGCCGGACGGGGTGCCGGGCGCCGGGTCGCCACCTTCGACGCCGGGCTCGGATGGTCGGTCGTCAGCGCCGACGGCGTCGCCGCGCAGCAGACCGACGTGAGCCGGGCAGTCCGGATGCTCGAGGACGAGGCCGGCCCCCGCACCGACGCCATCGTCGCCGAGGCACAGGCCGCGTTCGCCGAGCGTCGCGCCGGGACCGACGCCATGGCGTACCAGGTCGCCTCCCCGACCGGTGCCGCCGCCGTCGACGGGAGCCGACCGGTCCTCATCCCGTTGAGCGTCATGTTCGACACCGCGGCGCTCGGTCGCAGCCACCTCTACGCCGACGCCGCCGAGTGGCTGGCCGAGACCGTGCGCGTGCTCCTCGAGGAGACGACCGACCCGATCCTCGTGCGCCAGCACCCCTCCGAGCGACGGGCCGCCGAACGCGGACGGTTCGATCCCGTGGCCATCCTGGCCGACGCACTGGGCGAGACACCCCGGGTCGAGGTCGTGCTCGCCGAGGACGACCGCAACACCTACGACCTGCTCGACGACTCCCGCCTGGTGATCCCCTACGTGTCGACGATCGGCATCGAGGCCGCCGCCCTGGGGCACCCCGTGATCCTCGGCGGCAACGCCTACTACGGGGACCTCGGGTTCACCTGGGCGCCGCCGACGCGGGCGGAGTACGAGGACGCCGTCCGGCGGGGTGCCCGCGGCGAGCTGGCCGCCGCCGGCCGGACGACGCGGGCGTGGCTCTGCTACTACCTCAACGCCGTCACGGCCCGGACGTGGACGGACTTCACGCCCCAGCCGACCGACTTCTGGCGCTGGGTGGTGCGCGAGCCCGACGAGCTCTTCGGCGAGGACGCCGTCGTCGACCTCTTCACGGCGCTCGACGCCGACGTCCCCCTCTGCCTCGTCCGGCACCGCCGCCGGGTCGCGGAAGGTGCGGTCTAGTCGAGGGCGTCGAGCAGGTCCTCGACCTGCTCGACCAGGCTGTGCACCAGCACGAGGTGGCACTCCTGGACCGCCTGGAGCCCGTCGGTCGGCACGGCGAGCACCACGGAGCACCGCTCGTGGAGCGGCCGGGGGCCCCGACCGAGGATGCCCACGGTGGTGAGGCCCCGCTCGTTGGCGACGTCGACCGCCGCGACGAGGTTCGGGGAGCGACCGCTCGTCGACAGGACGACGAGCACGTCACCGGGCGCGCCGATCGCGGCCACCTGACGGGCGAACACCTGGTCGTAGCCGTAGTCGTTGCCGACGGCGGTGAGCGTCGAGCTGTCGGCGTGCAGAGCGACGGCGGGCAGCGCGCGCCGCTCGCGGTCGGGGTGCAACCGGCCCACCATCTCGGCGGTCAGGTGCTGGGCCTCGGCCGCGGAGCCGCCGTTGCCGGCCGCCAGGACCTTGCCCCCCGCCCGGACCGCGTCGGCGATGGCGTCGGCCGCGGCCAGGAAGGCCGGCTCGATCTCGGTGAGCCGGGCGAGGGCGTCGCCGAGCTCCGTGCACCGCTGGGCCAGGACGCTCACTTGGCGCCGACGCGCCGGAGCTTCTCCCGGATCGGGATCTCGCTCTCGTACACGACCTTCTGGCCGTCACCGAGGGCGGTCTCGACCACCCGGACGTCGCGCACCATGCGCTGCATCCCGAGCGGTTCGACGGACGCCGCCTGGTCGGTGCCCCACATGGCCCGATCGAGGGTGATGTGCCGTTCGATCATGCAGGCGCCCAGGACCCGGGCGGCGAGGGTGGTGGCCAGGCCCACCTCGTGCCCCGAGTAGCCCACCGGAACCCCGTACCGCTCCCGCAGCGCGCCGATGACCGAGAGGTTGAGCTCCTCGGGCTGCGACGGGTAGGTGCTCGTGGCGTGGAGGATGATGAGGTCGTCGGTCCCGAGGACCTCCACGGCATGGTCGATCTCGTCGAGGTCGCTCATGCCGGTCGAGAGGATGATCGGTCGACCGGTGGTCCGGTGGTGACGGAGCAGCGCGTCGTCGGTCAGCGACGCCGAGGCGATCTTGTAGCACGGGGGCTCGAACTGCTCCATGAAGTCGACCGAGCCCTCGTCCCAGCAGGACGCGAACCAGACGATCCCGAGCGTCCGGCAGTACTCGTCGATGGCCCGGTACTCGTCGACCCCGAACTCGAGGCCGTACTTGAGGGCGCCGTTGGTGTCGCCGAACGGCGACTCGCGCGGGCGGGCGAGCTCCTCGGCGCTGTAGACGACGTCCACCGTGCGCTTCTGGAACTTCACGGCGTCGCAGCCCGACGCCGCGGCGGCGGCCACGAGCTTCCGGGCCGTCCCGAGGTCACCGTTGTGGTTGATCCCGATCTCGGCGACGAAGTAGGCCGGTTCTCCCGAGCCGACCCGGCGCCCGGCGATGTCCACGGTGTCCGTCACTCGGCTGGTCCTCCCACTCGGGACGGGTCCCTCGAGCGGTCCCGTCCGGCGGGGGATGCTAGACGGTGGACGAATCCGCACCACCCGGGGCGGGGTCCGGGTCGCCGGGTCGGAGCTCCCACGAGAATGGCACCCGGAACTCACCGTCGACGGGGCCGAACCGATACCCGTTGGCGAGGACGTCGGCGGGGACGACGGTGAACTCGGCCGCCCGCAGGACCTGGTCGACCACGACGTCGTCCTCGCGCACCTGCCGGGGGTCGAGCTGGACGCTGACGCTGATCTGGTAGTCGCCCGGGACCAACGGCATCTCCGGGACGTCGATGACCACCCGCTCGTTGGTGCCCCGCTCCCCCGTCGCCACCAGCGGGCTCATCCGCGAGGTGAACCGGAAGAGTCGGTTGGCGGTGAGCGAGCCGACCGACACCATCAGCATCGCCTCGGGCAGCTGGGCCAGGTCGGCGATGTCGATCTCGATCTGGACCGGGTCACCCATGCGGACCTGGTCACCGGGGGCCCCGCGTTCCGGGCGGAACACGAGGCGCTGCAGCATGGGGTGGTAGCGGGTCCCGGAACGGTCGGCGGCGGCGAGGTCGAAGACGCCGACGCTCCCGCCCGACGTCGCGTGGGGCAGGGCCCGGACGTACTCCGACATCGACTCGCTGGTCGGCCCGTCGAACGCCAGTCGCCCGTCGATCATCAACAGGGTCCGCGGGCACAGGTTCTCGACGGTGACGAGGTTGTGGCTGACGTACAGGACGGTCCGGCCGTCGTCGGAGCCGAGCGACCGCATCTTCTCGAGGCACTTCGACTGGAACGACGCGTCGCCCACCGACAGGACCTCGTCGATGATGAGCACCTCGGGCTCGAGGTGGGCCGCCACCGCGAACGCGAGGCGGACGCGCATCCCACTGCTGTAGCGCTTGACCGGCGTGTCGAGGAAGGTCCCGACCTCGGAGAAGTCGACGATCTCCTCGAGCCGGGCGTCGATCTGGCGCGTCGACATCCCGAGGATCGAGCCGTTGAGGTAGACGTTCTCCAGACCGGTCAACTCCGGGTGGAAGCCCGTCCCCACCTCGAGCAGCGACCCGACGTGCCCACGGAGGTCGACGGTCCCCTTGGTCGGCGGGGTGATCCGGCTGAGGATCTTGAGCAACGTGCTCTTGCCCGCGCCGTTGCGGCCGATGACCCCGACCGCCTCCCCCGCCTCGACGTCGAACGTGAGGTCGTCGAGCGCGAGCAGCTTGGCCCGGGGCTCGGCCCCGCCCGTGAAGGGGTGACGGATCCGGCGCTCGGCGATCTTCAGGAGCGTCTCTCGACGACCCGAGAGTCCGAGCTCGTAGATCTTCGTGAGGTTGCGGACCAAGATCGCGGTGCTAGATGACATCGGCGAAGTGGGACTCGCGGTACGCGAACAGGGACATCCCGGCGATCAGGAGCACGACGGCGAAGACCACCGAGTAGGCCATGGCCCACGCCGGGGGCAGGTAGTCGCGACCGAGCGCCGACCACCGACACCCCTCGATGACCGTGGCGATCGGGTTCAGCAGGTACAGGTTGCGGAGGTCCTCCGGCACCGCCGAGATCGAGTACGCCACCGGGCTGAGGTAGAGCAGGATCGACGTCAGGACCGGGGTCATGTAGCCGATGTCGCGGTAGGCCACCGAGAACGACGCCAGGATCAGGCCGGCACCGAGCCCCAGCATCAGGCCGAGGAGCAGCCACACCGGGAGCAGCACCATGTGCCACGAGATCCCGATCCCGAACACGAACAGCAACACGACGAGGATCCCGAAGCTGATCAGCAGGTTGAGCAGGTTCGAGGCGAGGGTCGACAGGGGCAGCACCAGCCGGGGGAAGTAGATCTTGGAGATCAGCGTCCCGTTCGTGTTGAGACTCCCCGCGGTGCTCGACAGCACCATGGAGTAGAGGTTCCAGACGAGCAGACCCGAGTAGGAGAAGACGAAGTACGGGTACCCGTCGCTCGGCAGCTTGGCCACGCGGCCGAACACGAAGCTGAAGAGCCCCGCCGTGACGAGCGCCCCGGCGAATATCCACACGGTTCCGAGCACGGTCTGGCGGTAGCGGGTCGTGATGTCGCGACGCCCCAGCAGGAACGCCAGCGGGAGGTACTCGAACAACTCCCGCAGGTCGGGGAACCGGTGCCGGCGGCTGTCGATCCGCAACGCCGCGGGCGCGTCGGAGTTCGCCGGCCCGGGGTCAGTCACGCCGGTGAATCTACCGGCACCGGCGCCGGGCCCGGGGAATGAGTCAGACCCAGGGCGGGCCCGAACGCCACGGCCGCCAGACCCCGCGGGTCGTCTGGATCTCGTGGACCGTCGTCAGCCCGCGGTCGGCCAGGAGGCCACGGAGCCGGTGCCATTCGGCCTGCTTCGCGTAGTCGGCGCCGACCGGGCTGAGGTGCCGGACCCCCACGGCGTCGACGATCCCGAGCCGCGCGCCGTCCCGCTCGAGGTCGAACCAGTCGAGCTCGAGGCCCCAGCCCATCGAGTGCCCCACCGGGAACGGGACCATCTGCGCCAGCAGCGTCCGCCGGAAGGCGAAGATCGGACCGATCTCGACGAACGTCGTCCGACGGGCGACGCTGCCGACCCGCCGGACCGTGAAGTCGAGCTCCCGGTGGCTGCGCTCGGTGTGCGCCGGCTGCACCAGATCGAGTCGGCCGGCGTCGGCGAGGGCGACCAGATCGTCGATCGAGCCGCGTTCCACCGCCACGTCGTCATCGGCGACGACGAACCAGTCGAACGGCTCGACGTCGTGGGCGAGGAGGGCGTCGACGAGCGGGAACTTGGCGCCCGGCCCGGTCCCCACCGTGTGGGCCGCCAGGGACGGTGCCACGGCGTCGAGGGCCCAGAGCCGGACGTCCCAGCCGTGGGCCACGGCGTCGTCGACCATCCGGCCGACCACGTCGGCGTTGCGGGCCCGGTAGATGCAGCAGAGGAGCGCCCGGCGGGGCGGGCGGGCGTGGGCCGGCGGGACGCGTCGCCACACGAGCGCCCGGGTCGCGACGGCGCACGGCACACCGACGAGCGCACGCGGCACGTCGAGCAGCCGACGCGTGTACTTGCGGATGCGGCGGGCCGTCAGGGTGCGGAACGGAACGGTCGACGCCGACGGCACGAGGCGACGACCGGCGCGCAGGCCGTTCGGACCGGCGGCAGAGGCACCCAGGTAGAACCAGGTCCGACGGTCCGCCGGGTCGCGGACCACGCCCCGGGCCGCCCAGCGCAGCGCTGCGCCCCACCGACCGGCCTCGAGGTGGTGGAATCCGATCCGCCCGAGGTAGCGGGCGTGGGCCCGCCGGTGCCGGCCGAACGCGTCGGCGTGCACCGAGACCGTCCGCTGCATGGCCGCCGCGCTCGCCTCCCAGCGCGCCGACAGCCGGGGTCCGGCGTGGGAGTGCATGCGGTACAGCGCGACGTCGAGGCCGACGATCGACGCCGTGGCGTTGAGGCGCAGGCCCAGGTCGTCGTGCTCGAAGGCGGCGAGATGCTCGTCCCACCCGCCGATCTCCCGCAGCACCCCGGTGGGCACGACGAGCCCGTTGGCGACCCGACCCGACGCCGCCGGCTCGTCGAGCGAGAAGTCCGCCCCACGCGCGAGGGCCGGGGGCGGGAGCAGGACCCGGCCGGCCGATCCGTCGGCACCGAGGACCTCGACCCCGACCAGCGCCGCGACCGGTCGCGGGAGGTCGGACCGGGTGGCGGCGGCGACCGCGCGCTCGACCAGGTCCGGAGCGATCTCGTCGTCGTCGTCGAGGAACGTCACCCACGGCGCCCGCACGACCGCCAGGCCGGCGTTGCGGGCGGCGCACACCCCGACGGCGCGGTCGTGGCGGACGACGCGCACGCGCGGGTCGACGAACGGCGGCTCGGAGCCGTCGTCGACGACGACCACCTCGACCGGCACGCTCTGGGCGAGGGCGCTCGCCACCGCGCGCCCGACGGTCTCCGGTCGGTCGTGGGTCGTGACGACGACCGCCGCGACCGGATCGGTCACGAGCCGGGTTCCACGGTGCGCCCGAGGCGGCCCGTCCACGCGTCCCGCAGGGCACGGGCGTTCCAACGCAGGTTCTGCCACGCGACCCGCGGGTTGACGACGAGGTTGGCGACCGGTTTGGCGACCCCGACCACCACCGACACGTAGACCGCACCCGACGTCGCCCCGTGGTCGCGCAGCACCCGCACCAGGTTGCGCAGGCTGTAGTAGCGCCGCCAGCCGACGGCGGTCACCGTGAGGGACGGCTGGATGTCACGTCCCTCCTCGACCTCGGTGCGCCGGAGGTCGGCCCAGAGCGGTCCGCTCGCGTAGAGCGAGTAGCCGGCTTCACCCAACCGCAGTCCGAACTCGAGCTCCTCGTGGCCGAAGAACAGGTCGGGCCGGAACACCCCAGCGGACCGGATCGCCGCCACGGAGTAGACGGGCCACTTGTTGCCGCCGATCGAGTCGACCCGGACCGCGCCGTGCAGCTCGACGTCCGGGACCCGCAGATACCGGCCCCGGCGCCGGTCGAGGCGCACCCCGGCGACGCCCACGGCACCCGTGGACGGGTCGACGGTGCGGGTGGCGACGCCGAAGTCGAGGAGTGCCCCCAAGGTCGAGGGCGCGGGCGGGTCGTCGTCGTCGAGGGTGGCGAGCCAGTCGTCGTCGGAGGCGCCCTCCAGCAGGCGGGACATGCCCACGGCGATCCCACCCGCCGGACCGAGGTTCTCGGCGGTCGGGACGTACTCGGCCGTCGGGCACCAGGTGGCCACCAGGTCCCGGGCGTCGTCGGTCGGGTCGTTGTCGACCACCACCAGGCGGTCGAAGGACCGGTCCTGGGCCGCCAGGGTCCGGAGGATCTCCTCGAGCTCCGCCGGGCGCCGGAACGTCACGAGCACCCCGAGGAGTCGCGGAGTCCGTCCGTCGCTGACCATGGCCCTCTCCGACCCTCGCCGGCGCCGACCGACGTCCGCGGCCACCCTCGGGTGCACCGACGACCGGTCGACCGACCCCCATCCGGGGCGGACCGGAGTATAGGCTTCACCGGGTGACCCAACCCGGAGCAGCCCCCGCCCAGCAGAACACGCTGGAGTTGCGTGACTACCTCCGGGTCCTCCGGCGCCGCAAGTGGACCATCCTGATCTCGGTGGTCGTCTGCACCGGTGTCGCCCTCGGGATGGCGCTCACCCGCAAGCCCGAGTACGCGGCCACCACCCGGGTCCTGGTGCAGAAGCGCCTCGTCGACATCTACTTCGTCCCGTCCGGCAACAACGCCATGACCGCCAGCGGCATCGACCTCCAGCGGTCCAACGAGCTCCAGATCATGGGGAGCCCGTCGGTGCGCGAGCAGGTCGCGAAGCAACTCGACGCCCCTCCGGCCCAGACCGCGTTCGCCCCGGTGGCCAACACCGACGTCGTCGAGATCTCGTCGTCCGGCGGAGATCCCGAGCTCGTGGCGGCCACGGCCAACGCCTACGCCGAGCAGTACATCAAGCAGCGCATCTCCCTCACCACGACCCAGCTCAACGACGCCGCCACCGAGCTCCAGAAGCGGATCGACGAGACCAACTTCCGGATCGGCAAGCTCGA
>Ga0075471_10002407_pt1 | contig 12291 bp, 12 predicted proteins | sample DEB19_08_DNA_2_FD_74787 | JGI IMG/M metagenome (GOLD analysis project Ga0075471, IMG submission 74787) | Aqueous microbial communities from the Delaware River and Bay under freshwater to marine salinity gradient to study organic matter... | ecosystem: Environmental > Aquatic > Marine > Coastal ... | reverse complement strand
CAACTCGTGAAAGACGAGGAATCACGCATCGCCACCCTCCGCGCCGAGCCTCGGCGTGACATCCTTACTCAAACACTCGCATTGCATGAACTTTTCGAAAAGGGACAGCAGGGAGGCACCTTTGCCTTGGTGGCTTACCTCGTTCTCACGATGTTATTCATGCTTGTGGACACCATTCCGCTGGTGGTGAAGTTCTTCTCGAAGCCAGGTCCCTACGACACCTTACTCGACCGTGAGGAGGTGAAGTTTGATCGTGAGCGCCAAGCTTTTCTCACCAGCTTCAACCGCTACATGAAAGAGCTCACCGAGAGCAAGCTATTGCACCTGACACAGCACAAGCCGTTGGAGCGTGCGCTGATCGAGGGTGTGGATCGCTCGCGTGCTGCGAAGGAGTTCCTAGAGCATCTGATGGAGTTGGAGCGTGCCTTTGATGAAAAAATCCGTGCCGCCCGTGACTCGGCAGCCACCAGCGGCCTGGCTTTCAAGGCGGACATGCTCGAAGACATGGCTCGCACCTTCTATGCGGATCTGCGCCAGCGCATGGAGACCTTCTTCTGCGACGACCGCCGCTCGCCTGTCAAGGCAAGCGTCTGATTTCTCGTATTTGAGCTTCCGCTTGACGGCTTTGTGTCCAGCGGAAAAGGGTCGAGTTCATGCGTACTTTTAAATCGACTCAACAGGACATGCAGGCTCGCATCGTGCGTGAAGTGCGGAGTGGTCGGGCCAAGGCCAGAGCTGGACTGGCCCACCTGCTGGAGATTGCTCCGTCCACGATGGGCATTCATGTCGATGAGTTGGTGCGTAGCGGCTATCTCATCGAATCAGGCTTGGAGCGTGGCAGCGCGGGTAGGCCCAAAAGGCTTCTGAAATTGGTGAGCCAAGCAGGTTGGTTTGTGGGGGTGGAATTCACCGGCGGGCGCATTCAGGCGGCACGTCTTGATTTTGCCGGGAAACTCGAATGGAACTTGCAGGAATCTCTTCCATCCGAGATTTCAGCCGCGCAGATGATCGACAAAATTGAGGCGGTGGTACGTGAATTGCACAACGGCGCCACCGGGCCTTGTTTTGGCATCGGTATCGGTTCTCCGGGCTTGGTAAATCCTGCCGAGGGAGTGGTTGTTTATTCGCAGTTTCAGCCAGACTGGAAGCGGGTGCCTCTTGCTCAGGAGTTGCAGAAACGCTTCGGCATACGTGTGCTGGTTGAAAACAATCTCCATGTCATTACCCTCGCGGAAAAGTGGTTTGGAGAAGGGCGCGACGAAGATGACTTCGTTGTTGTCCGGGCCCGAATGGGATTCGGACTCGGTATTGTCAAAGCAGGGCGTCTACTGCCAGGGGCCCACCATGCGGCGGGTGAGGTGGGCATGCTGCCGTGGCCACTGGAAGGCGGCCGTCGGCAGGTGCATGAGGCTTTTTCCGCGCGCAGCGTATGGCAGAAGCTCAGTGGGAACCATGATAGCAGCCCTCCTGAGGATCTTCGTGCTGCCCTCATCTCTCTCGCGGATTCGCGTGGAGAAGTTTGGGATGCAGTGGTCACGGATTATGCCCGCCTTCTTGGTGTCATTCAGTTGATCGTCGATGCGCGCCGCTACTTCCTGCATGGCACCCTCGCCGCCTTGGGCACGCGGTTTTGCGATGACATCATGAGACGCAGCCTCGAGCTCATGCCTGAGCTGAAACACTCGCCCATTCGGCTCGGCCCGACTTCTCTGGGCAGGGACGCCGGTGCTCTCGGCGCAGCGAGTTTGGCGATGGAGGCTTGGAATCCGGCCGAGGCGAAGCCAAGCGCCTAGAGTATTTTCAAAATGCCTATTTGATTCTGGGTGTCTTCTGCCTTCGAGGGAGTGTGTGACAGAGACGCTGTCTCGAGGGTTCCATATCAATAGAGCCTTCACGTTCACTGGCCTATTCAGACTTTTTGGAGATAAGGGCTAGCTTTCGATGCCTTCGGTGCCTGCCAGCTTGGCACCGTTCAAGATCAGACCCGTCTGAATGGTGCGCTTGAGGTTCGCGGCGCTGAGGTCAGCATCGGTGAAATGGGCGTTTGTCAAATTCGAGCCTTCGAGATTCGCGCCAGAGAGGTCTGCACCGCGGAAATTCGCCCCACTGAGGTTGGCATTGCGCAACGAGACACCGCCAAGGTCCGCGCCGCTGAGATTGGCTCCGGAGAAGTTGACGCTGTCAAGGTTTGCACCGCTGAGATTGGCCTCGGAGAGATTTGTGCCTGCCAAATTGGCCTTTGTCATGGTGGTGCCAACAAATTGCGCCTTGGCCAAATTGAGATCATTTAGGATCGCGCCGGCGAGATTCATGCCTGTCTCATTCAGCCTACGACCTGTCTTCGTATTGCCATCGAGCCATTGGGTATGCGCGAGAAGTTTTTCGTTGGTGATGCTTGCCATGGGACAATGTGCATCATGAGAGAGGTTAACCCATCTGCAATCAGAGAAAAGTGGCAGAATCTGCCCTTTACGATGTTGGATGCACTTGCTGGGCTGCGGCAGCTTCTACTTTCACCCGGCGGCGATGCGTGCGGACCATATTCATCTCCTTAAGCTTGCGTTGAAGGGTTCGGCGGCTCATGCCCAAGAGTTCAGCGGCCACGGTGCGGTTGTTTCCACTGCGCTGCAAAGCGGTGAGGATGAGCTGATGCTCGGCCTCCTCGACATCGAGATCGCTTTTTGCTTGGGGTGTGGGTTCAAGAGGAGCTTCAGCCGTGGGCGTTTTCCGCACCCAGAGGCCGCCAGGGTTCAGTAGGTAAGCGGGGAGATGCTTGAGCATGACACGGCTGCTGTTGCTCATGACCACGCCGTGCTCGATAGCTGCACGAAGTTCACGGATGTTGCCCGGCCAGTCATATTTCATCATCGACGGCAGCGCATCATCACCTAGCGGTTTATAGGGTTTACTGTTGGCCTTGGCCAGCTCTTTGAGGAAGTGATCCGCTAAGATAGAGATGTCACTTTTTCGATCTCGAAGCGGTGGCAGGTGGATGGTGACGACGCGTAGGCGCCAGTAGAGGTCTTCGCGAAACTTGCCCTCCTCGACCATTTTGGCGAGGTTGCGGTTCGTGGCGGCAATCACACGAACGTTGATTTGGATGGGCTTGCTGCTGCCGACCCGTTCAATGGTCTGTTCACCGAGGGCACGGAGGAGTTTCACCTGCGTGCTGGGATCTATTTCACCAATTTCATCCAGAAAAAGCGTGCCGCCGTTAGCCTGTTCAAAGCGGCCGATGCGTCTTTCTTGAGCGCCGGTGAAGGCTCCCTTTTCGTGGCCAAAAAGTTCGCTTTCGAGGATCTGAGCAGAAAGGGCTGCACAGTGCACAGCCACCATGTTGGCTTTGGGTCGGCCGCTGAGGTTGTGGATGGCGCGGGCGACGAGTTCCTTGCCGGTGCCGCTTTCCCCCTCGATGAGCACAGTGGCACGGGAGGGTGCCACCTGCTGGATCGTGTCCAAAATGGGCTTCATGACCTCCGCCTGGCCTAGAATGCCCTCAATAGAGAATTTGCGTTCTACCTGCTGCTTCAACGCCACGTTCTCATGCTCAAGGCTGCGGCTGCGAAGAGCTCTTTTGATGAGAAGTTCGACCTCATCAAGGTTCAACGGTTTGGTGACGAAGTGATAGGCGCCGCGGCGCATGGCCTCGACAGCTGTGTCCACGCTGCCGTAGGCCGTCATCATGATGCACACTGGAGGCTTTGGGAGTGCCAAAGCGACATCGAGGAGTTTCATCCCGTCATCCGCTCCGAGGCGGAGGTCGGTCAGCATCACATCGACGCTATCGTTCTTTAGGTGCTCCATGGCTTCTGCCGCATTCGAGGCCACGTAACAGTCGAAATCGTCTTCCAATGAAAGGCGCAAGCCATCTCGGGTGTGTTTTTCATCATCAACGATGAGAACGGTGGCTGGATCGTTCATAAGTGAAGGAATGGCACACTTTGGAGGGCTATTGCGCATTCGGCAACGGCTGGATGGCAGGTTTTTGCCAAGATGAGCCTGTGCCCCCCCAACGAACCTGCTGACGCTACTCCTCCATGCGTCCGAGGTAAGTCAACGATCCTGTTTCGCTGTTCCGACGGGTGACAACGATGATTTCGGCACGCTTCTCTCCCACCCAGCCGATGCTGGTAATGCGGCGAAGGGTTGTGTCATCGTCGTTGAGGATGGCGCGCAGGGCGTTGAGCTTGTCGCCGGCGAGGCCGAGCAGCTGGTAGGCTTCCTCATCACGGATGCGGCGGTCGTCTTCCGTGCCTGGAATGCCATCCGCACCATCGCGTTCGCGGATGAAGCGTGCGACGTCGTTCTCCGAGCTGCCGGTGATCGCCAGAAGCACGTCTTTAAAGACGGTTCGAAGATCGATTTGGCCTTCACCATAAACGCTGAAGTATTCGCGCCAGTCTGGTTTCTTTCGGTCCACGGCATCCATGCCTCGCACGAGGAGCATTTCATCCACACGGAGAAAACCTTGGTTCCGAGGAGAGTCGAAGATTCCGAGATTCTGATATTGCTCCTGCTCAGCGCCATTGGCACGGGCGTTGTCGTCATTGTCGATCCAGTCTGCTAGTGAATCTGCGGCAATACCCGCTTCTTCGGCATTAAGCTGCCAGTGGATGAAGAGGTTGTAAATGGCCTCGCGAAGGCGTTCGTCCGTAGCGTAATTGATTGGAATGCGGGCCCCTTCGTAGTTGATGACCACATCAAAGCCGCTGTTTGGACCGATCTTTTGCTTCAAAACCAAATCGCCTCGGCGTGTGCTCGGATGCAGGCCGACCGCCAGACCACTCTCAGCGAGGTGCAGCGCCTTGAATTGATACGCTGCCTGCACGCTTTCCGCTGCGCTGGCACGAATGTATTCCACCACACCCAAAACGGTAACAGACATGAGCAGGATGGCCCACATCATGAGCATGAGAGCGGAGCCTTGATTGGCGCGGCGAGAGGAATTGAAAATGGTAAATGGGTTGCTGTATGCCTTGGTATGCAGAAGTCGGTTTTCCAGTTTCCAGTTTTCAGTTTTCATTTTTTACATCTCCGGGCTTTAGCGTTCTTGCAGCGGTTGGCTCCGTTCTCAGCGGATCCCGCCACCTGTGGTGCTGGTGTTTGTGGATGAGCTGGAACTGCTCGGTGCAAGGCCTGTGGTGATGTTGATGACCGGCACACTGAAGACCATTCGAATGGGTAGTGTGCGGTTTTTGAGCGTGAGACTGCCTTCAATGAGATCAGGCCACTCGGCTTTGCTCCACTCTTCGTACCACGTTTTGTCCTTCTCGACATAGAAGCGCCATTTGAAGGCAATCACATCGGGAAGCAGCGGCATCCAGTAGCGGCCTTCCTCATCGGGAGCGTAGATGCCAGTGGTCTCTTGGCGGATACCGTTTTGCGGGTCGTTCTCCGGAATCAGGTCCTCGCGGGAGAGGCTGAGGTAATGAATGAGCATCCCGGCGTCATCGGTGATCTCGTCCGGGTGTGGGCGAAGACGTAGAATGGTGTCCTTGAAAGTGATGGGATGTGCACCGGCTGGAAAACAATCCGGAGACCCCGCGATCGTTAGCTCCTGAATCACCGGCTCAGTTGTCTGCACTAGCTTTAGCGACAATGTAGCCGTGGCTGGCAATGAGGCAAAGGCGCGACGGCTCAATTCAATGAAGCAATTCACTGAGTCACTTTCCCGTTGCGTACGCTCGATCTCTGCCGCTGCCTGCACGGAGCCGCGGATGATTGCAAAAAGTGTCACCGTAATCATCGACAGCAGGGTGATGCCGATGACGACCTCGATCAGCGTGAAGGCATTAGCTGCCCGCCTCAGGTTATGGCTGTGCGGGTTTATAAACATAGACGCTGAGAGTGGCCTCCTCCGGCATGCCGTTGAACTCGGAGGTGGCTTTGATGGTGAGGTTGTAAAGGTCGGAGAGCGTACTGCCGCTCGTGGTGCGCAGGCTCACAGGCTCGGTGGTGCTGGTGTAGGTGATGCCGTAGGTCGGGTCCATGTAGGATGTGCTCATTTCCTTGAGCGGCTTTCGTCGGATCTCCTCAAAGAAGTTTCGCATGCCTACACGGACGATTTGGTCCCGCTTGAGCAGATTGGCTGTGTCCAACGATTGATTCAACGCCTTCGCCAATCCGAGCACTGCAATGGAGAAAAGGGTGATTGCCAGCACCAACTCGAACAGGATGTAACCGCTGCGAGGACGGCATGAGGCGTGGTGGATGACGGATGACGGAGATGCGCTCGCTGTGAACAAAAATCCGGAGGCCTGCCGGCGGCCCTTGGTTTTTGGTCCTTGGTTTTTGGCGCAGGTTTTCATCGCAGATCCACAGATTCTTTGACGATGTCTGCTGTCAGGGCGGCGAACTCCACATCGAAGGTGGCCCTGTCACGCTCGACATGCACTTTCAGTGGTTGGGAGACCCCGCTGGGCTGGAAGACCCAGAGCTTCACCATGTCGCCCTCCAAGTAAGTGGTGTCGGTATCGAACCAGAACTGCATCGCCAGCTTCATATCAGGCGGGGCTTCGTAGTTCTCGGTCCAGTGCTCGTCGTATTTGGGCGGAGGGGGCGCGAGTGTGAGTTGGGTAGTCTTTGTCAAACCACCGCCGTTTTCGAGGTCGTTCTTTTCGATCCCCTGCTGCTCGGATGGTGGGTTTTTGCTGATCTCGATTCGTTCAAGCAACTCCGCTCGAGTCAGATACGGGTTGGAGTAGCGCGATGCCGTAAATCCTGTGGCGTGCAGCGCTACCTGATAGGGCCGCTTTTCCGTCATCGCACGAAAACGAGCCTCGCGCGCCAACTTCATGAGCACGGCAACGGGTTCTCTCGCTAGTCGTTCGTCGTTGAATCCCTTGAGCATCGGAATCGCTGCTGCGGCGAGAATGGCAACGATGGTAAGTGCGATGATGATTTCGACGAGAGTGAAACCAGCGGTTGAATGATGAATGAAGATCGAAGGACGATTTGCAGCATCCTTCGCCCTTCGATTTTCATTCATCATTCGTGGATTCGTCATCCGAAATCACTTGGTGGGAGTGCCACGCTTCCAGTTGCCGAGGTCGTCATCCGTGCCGTCTTTGCCATCGGCGCCCACGGACCACACATCGTAGTCGTCCTTCGATTTCTGCGCGGGGATGCGATACTTGTATTCCTGACCCCAAGGATCCTTTGGCATGTCCTTCATAAAAGCACGGTAGTTTTCGGGCACTGGTTCGATGGTCGGTTTTTCGACGAGGGCCTTCAAGCCTTGCTCAGTGGTGGGCTTTCGCAGGGCGCGTGACTCATAGCTTTGCAGCGCTAGGCCGATGGCCTGAAGGTCGCTGTCCACGCGGGTGTCCTTGGCGGAGTCGATCTGGCCTTTGAGGAGGTAAATCGAACCGGAGGCGAGGATGGCGATGATCGTGAGCGTGATGACAATCTCGATTAGTGTGAAGGCTTGGGTATGTTGGGAGTGGCGAGTGTGGATTTTCATGGTGGGTGCAGGATGGAGTGAAACGTCAAAGTGTGAACTGGAAACTAGCTGCGGCGGATCCCGGTGACGCTCTGGGCGATGGCGGCTACGATGGAGTAGGCCACGGTGCCAACCATGACCGCCATGATAACGAGGATGATCGGGGTGATCATGGAGGTCATGCGTTTAATGCGAGTATCCAGTTCCTTGTCGTAGCGGGTGGCGCACTTTTCCATGGACTTGCCGAGTTGGCCGGTCTGTTCGCCTACGGCGATCATATCGGAGAGCAAAAGTGGGAAATGGCCCACTTTCTTAAGCGAAGAAGAAAGGGGGGCTCCCTCGGATACCAGCATGGAAACCTTCGCGAGGAGTGCTTGAATGAAGACATTGGCGGAGATCTTCGAGACGAGGCGCAGGCTGTTCATCAGCGGAACACCGTTCGTTACAAGACTGCCAAGCGAGTGCGAAAACTGCGCGTAGAAGCGCATCGCGATGATAGGGCCGAAAAGTGGAAGCTTCAGGCGTGTCTCGTCCCACCAAAGCCTGCCCGCCGGGCTGCTGATGTAACCACGAAAAAGCATGAATAGGGTTGTGATAGTAATGAGGATCACCCACCACCAAGCGGCCATGAAGTTGTTGAAATGAATGAGCAACTGCGTTGCCGCTGGGAGCTGCTGGCCGTTCTTTGACATCAAATCGGTAATCTGCGGCACCATGAAGGTCATGAAGACTACCATGAGCACAACGCACGCGCTAATCAGAAAGGCCGGGTAAATCATCGCGGAGGTCACCTTGGATTGTAGGTCAGCCATCACGGTGAGATTTTGCGCTAGCCGACGCAGGATGCTCGGCAGCGATCCACTCACTTCACCCGCTGCCGCGAGGTTGCAATATAACTCATCAAAGCTTGGTGAGGCTTTTTTGAGTGCTTTTGCCACCGTGGAGCCCTCGCGGATTTCATTCCGCAGCGTAGCGGCTACGCGACGTAAGGTCTCGGCTTCCTGCCGTTCCTGCATAACGCGCAACGCCTGTTCGATTTGTAAGCCGCCGTCGAGCATGTCCGCGAGCTCCTCAGTGAACAGAATGAGCTGCGCGCGCTTCAGTTTCACGGGGCCACTGGCTTCTTCCGCTTTTTTGGCTAGCGACGCAGCCGTCTTCTCATCCTGCAGGACCTTGATGGGCGTGAGGGCTTGCGCTTCGAGCTGCCGAAAGACCTCTGCCTTGGTCGCCATGGTCAGCGAGCCTGAGACGGTCTGGCCAGTAGAGGTAAGGGCGGTGTAGGTAAAGGCAGGCATTCAGTAGCGTGTGTTGGCACTAACGTGGTAAAGGCGTCGAAGTTGCGTCTCCATGCAAGGTCTGGGAAATGGAAATCAAACCCATTCCTCGCCAGGCCACTGCGCATGCCGCACATCTGGGGTGACGACAAGCCGTCATCAGCTATGGCTATCACTGTGACGTCCGATCTCCATGACGCTTTCCTGTGCGACACCGTGCCTGCCAAAGTGATGGACGCACTCTGGGCGAGTGGCTGGAGGCATTTTGGGAAACTTTTTTACCGCTATGCTCAGCAGGAGACTGAGGGCGGCAGAGCTTTGACCATCACCCCGCTGCGCATTCGCCTAGCAAAGTGGCAGCCAACCTCAAGCCAACGCCGAGTGCTGCGCAAAAACGCCGATCTGCGTTGGGAAATGCAGTTGGTGTGCCTAGATGATGATCTGCGTTCGATTTTTGAAAGGCACAAAGCTCGCTTTCGTGACAACATCCCGGAAAAGTTGGAAAATTTTTTGGGTGACAAGCCTGATGTCGGCCCGTGTGAATGCCGCCTCTTGAGGGTTTTCGAGGGGGAAAAGCTCCTTGCAGCCAGCTTCTTGGATGTGGGTCAGCGAGCGGTCTCTAGTGTGTATGCGATGTTTGAACCTGAGGCGGCATGGAGAAGTCTTGGCATCTTCACGTTGCTGCTGGAACTTCGGTTTGCCTGCGAGCTAGGCTTCGATTTCCTGTATCCGGGCTACGCTACTCAGGAGTCGAGTGCCTACGATTACAAAAAGCAGTTCACCGGCTTGGAGTGGCTTGATTTCGAAGCATGTGAATGGCGGGGGTTGCCTCGCTGATTGAGCCGGGCCATAAAGCGGCATGAAAGTGGATGTTGTGACCTTGTTTCCCGAGATCGTGACCGTGCCCATGAGCGCGAGCATCATGGGTCGTGCCCAAGAAAAAGGGTTGTTAGCACTGCATGTTCACAACTTGCGTGAGCACGGTTTGGGCAAGCACCGCCATGTGGACGACACGCCCTACGGGGGTGGCCAAGGTATGGTGATCCGGCCAGAGCCGATGTGGGCCGCGCTGGAGGCCGTGGATCGTCCTGAGGCGCGTGTGATCCTGATGTCGCCCACGGGTAGGCCTTTCACACAGTCAGCAGCACGTCGTCTGGCCTTGGAGGAGCACTTGATTTTGATCTCCGGCCATTACGAGGGCATCGACCAGCGGGTGATTGAGCACTGGGTGGATGAGGAGATCAGCCTTGGTGACTATGTTCTGACCAATGGGGCCATCGCCGCCGTGGTCGTGATGGATGCCATCGTGCGGTTGTTGCCGGGTGTGTTGGGTGATGAAATGAGTGCTGTGGATGAAAGCTTTGGCGAAAACGGTCTCCTCGAAGCCCCACAATACACAAAGCCTGCCGAGTTCGCCGGACGGAAAGTCCCTGAAATACTTCTCAGTGGCAATCATGCCCAAATTGCCGCTTGGCGACAGGAAAAAGCGTTGGAGCGCACCCAGCAGGTGAGGCCGGATTTGTTGCCCACAGCAACCCCACGGCCCAATGTTTTATCTTAAGGAGCCACCTTGAGAATCGCATACAGGTAATCACTTCGTCCTTCACGGATGAGGTGTTCGCGCCAGGCGGCGTTCAAGGTTGTGTCGAAAGAAAGTCTGCCGTTGCCGCTAGGGCGTTTGTCACGCATCCAGACCATCGCGTTGGAGAGGTCAAAGCGGTGATCGAATGTGACTTGGCACGATTCGAAGCCTGCGAGCGCAGCGAGACGTCTCAAAGCCATGGCGGTGAAATACCAAAGGTGCACCTTGCGGTAAAAGAAGGCTGCGTAGTCGGCTGAGTTCTCCACCATCCAGTCATCCGCGTTCGGTGTGCTGATGGCGAGAATGCCGCCGGGCTTCAAAAGACGGCGGATGTCTTGCAAAAAGCGCAGCGGGTTCTCAACGTGCTCGAGCACACTGTAGCTCACCGCGGCATCGATCTGACCTGCGAGGCTGGCAGGGACATCCTGAGCCCAAGTGTAAACATCATGCCCACGCTGACGCATCGACTCGTGGTAGCACTGGTTTGGCTCCACCGCGATCGTGCGCGAGGCAAAACCCTTCACGAGGTCCAAGAACGGTCCGGCGCCACATCCGATGTCCGCCACGGACTTACCACGAAGCTGGTGCATGCCGATGAGATCGAGCTTGTGAGGCTGGTCGTTGTCCGTGAGGCGGAAGTACTCGTCTACCGCATTGCCCTGGCTGAGGTCGTCACGGTATTCGCCGGACTTGTAGTAGGCCTCGATGTCCGCCATCACCGGTGGCAGGTATCGGGCGCCACAGTCGCCGCATTCCCACACATCGAGATCGGCTGGCGATTTTTTGCCAAACGAACCCATGCGGATCGAACCATGGTAGCAACTGCGCCAGCTCGTGGCGCCGCAGATGAGACAGGGAGAGGTCATAGAGCGGGGAAATTCGGGCGCTGGACGTAATGGAGCTGTTTTTGGGCGTAAGGCTCAAGCTTCGCGACTTGCGCCGCGATGCGGGCGGAGACACCGGGCTTGCCATAAATTGGCGAGGATTCATAGCGGCCATGTGCGAGTTGTTTCTTCGTCGCCGCTTCGATCTCCGCCTGCACAGGCTGCACGCGGATGACCGAAGGCGACCACTCGCGTCCATCCTGACGCGAGCCGACAAGGACCACGGGGGTGCCGAGGAAGGATGTTTCGCGCACGAATGAGGATGAATTACCAATGCAACACGATGCGTGGTTCAGTAGCGGGATGTAAATGTCAGGCGGCAGGTTCTTATAGGCGTGTAGCGGGTAGTCGTGGTGATTTTCACGGAAGCGGCGGATGGCCTGTGCCACAAGATCGGAGCCTGCGTCGATGTTTGGCCAGAGCAGCACGGTCTGCAGACCAGTGCGGCGCACTGTCTCGAGCACGGCTTCCATCTGCTGCTCCTGATGCCCGATGTCCGTCGTGACGGGATGAAAAAGAACAAGAAGATAAGGCTGTGCAAAATCAATCGAGGTGCCAACGCCAAGCTGGCCCAGCACATCCTGCGGAAGCTGATTTGAGGCTGCGCTAACGACATCACAAGTTGGGCAACCGAGTGGAAACACTGTCGCAGGGTCCTCGCCCATCGCCACGATGTAGTCAGCAGCACGCTTCGTGGCCGGAAAGTGGTAGTGCGCCAGCTTCGTGATCGCATGACGCGTCGATTCATCAATCGAACCGGAGATCTCACCGCCCTGAAGATGGATGAGGCAGATGTTTTGATACACCGCGGCAATCGCAGCAGCCATCGCTTCATAACGATCACCGATCATGAGCACGAAGTCGGGCTTCAAGCGGTTGAACTCGGAGGCAAACTCCGTCACCGCAAGTCCGATGGACTTCACCATGGTGATGGGCACGGAGCCTTCGAGCTGAAGATACACCTCCGACTCCACGGGAAAACCATCCGCCTCGACGACGTTCTTCGCGCAGCCGTAGCGGTCGAGCAGCATGGAGCCGGCGCAAAGGGTCTGCATCGTTACTCCAGGCTCTGTTTGCAGGGCCTTCATGACCGGCTTCATGCGGGCGTAG
>Ga0075471_10002406_pt1 | contig 12293 bp, 8 predicted proteins | sample DEB19_08_DNA_2_FD_74787 | JGI IMG/M metagenome (GOLD analysis project Ga0075471, IMG submission 74787) | Aqueous microbial communities from the Delaware River and Bay under freshwater to marine salinity gradient to study organic matter... | ecosystem: Environmental > Aquatic > Marine > Coastal ... | reverse complement strand
TATGGCAAGGCGGAGATTCCTGCCTACAAGATGATTCGTTTCTCGATCGCCATCCAGCGCGGATGCTTCGGTGGCTGTACCTTCTGTTCGATCACCGAGCACGAAGGTCGCATCATTCAGAGTCGCTCGGAGGGATCGATCCTGCGTGAGATAGAAAAGGTGCGTGATACGGTGCCGGGTTTCACCGGAGTCATCTCCGACCTCGGCGGTCCGACGGCCAACATGTATCGACTCGCCTGCAAAAGCCGCGCGATCGAAAGTGCCTGCCGCAAACCATCCTGCGTCTATCCGGGTGTTTGCCCGAATCTCAATACCGATCACTCGCCGCTCATCGAGCTTTACCGCAAGGCGCGTGCGCTGCCAGGCATCAAGAAAGTGTTGATCGCATCGGGTGTGCGTTATGACCTTGCCATCGAGTCGCCGGAGTACGTCAAAGAGCTCGCGCAGCATCATGTGGGCGGTTATCTGAAGATTGCACCCGAAGCGATCGGCGAGGGACCGCTTTCGAAGATGATGAAACCGGGTGTCGGCACCTACTATCGTTTCAAAGAACTATTCGATCGTTACTCGAAGGAAGCGGGCAAGGAGCAATACCTGATCCCGTATTTCATTGCGGCCCACCCCGGTACTACCGATGAAGACATGCTCGAACTCGCGCTTTGGCTGAAGAAAAACGGCTTTCGCGCGGATCAGGTGCAGGCCTTCTTGCCCTCGCCGATGGCTACGGCCACTGCCATGTACCACTCCGGCAAGAATCCGCTGCGGCGCGTGGCACGCAACAGCGAAGAGGTCACCATTCCCAAGGGCCTGAAGATACGTCGTTTGCACAAGGCTTTTCTGCGCTATCACGACGCCAACAATTGGCCGATGCTGCGCGAGGCACTACGACGGATGGGTCGCGCCGATCTCATCGGTCCGGGCAAGCAGCATCTGGTGCCGCCGTGGCAACCGGTGGGCACAGGCAAGCAGGCCGAGGGCACGCGCACACCGCGACCGTTTCGTACGCAGCACACGAGACCGCGCGGCGGCGGGCGCCCCTGAGTAACGTCAACGGTCATGGCCATCACGCACGAGTTTCGTAGTGGTCTCGAGTTCGACGTCGCGACTCTCGAAAACTACTTGAGCGATCGCATCGAGGATTTTGCTGGTCCTTTGCACGTACGTCAGTTTCCGGGTGGGCAGTCGAACCCCACTTATCGCCTCGATGGACCCAAAGCGTCATACGTGCTGCGTCGTAAACCGCCGGGCATACTGTTGCCTTCGGCTCACGCCGTCGAACGCGAATATCGCGTGATGCATGCACTCGCCACGCATACCGATTTTCCGGTTGCAACGCCACTGCTGCTTTGCGAAGACAACGGAGTGATCGGTACGGCGTTCTACGTCATGGCGTTCGTCGAAGGACGAATATTTTGGGAACCTACCTTGCCCGAACTCGAGCGCGACGGTCGGCGCGACGTTTTCATGGCCATGATTGAAACGCTCGCTGATCTGCATCGAGTCGATTATCGGGAGATCGGCCTCGCTGATTTTGGTCGACCTGAGGGCTATGTCGCACGACAACTGGCGCGCTGGTCCAAGCAATACGTCGTCGATGCCGAAGTGGCGGGGCGCGTCGCTACGATGGAGCGCCTCATAGAGTGGTTACCGAAGGCTTTGCCGACGATCGAACCAGCTCCAGCGCTGGTGCACGGGGACTATCGACTCGACAACATGATCTTCGATTCGGCAGCCAAGCGCGTGCTCGCCGTACTCGACTGGGAGCTCTCGACCTTGGGTGATCCGGTAGCCGACTTTGCCTATCACCTCATGAAGTACCGCTTGGCCTCGGGTGGCGTTCGCGGGCTGCAGGGTGTCGATCTTGCCGCACTCGGCTTGCCCACAGAGCGCGAGTACGTCGCGGCTTATTGTTCGCGACGGGGGATCGCCGAGATCGGTGATCTCGAGTACTACCTCGCGTTCTGCGCGTTTCGTCTCGCCGGGATTTGCCACGGCATCGCAGGGCGCGTGGCGCGTGGCACGGCTGTCAGTCCTCAGGCCAAAAAATACGCGGCGCAGGTCGAGCCACTCGCCGAACTTGCATGGCAGACCGCGCAGCGAGTTTGATGCGGCCCCGTCAGTTTTTCGGCGGCGTATAGACCATCGTCGACGGTGGGCGCTCGCGACGCAGACGCTCACCGACCTCTTCGGTTCGCGCCCAGGCGCGCAAAAGATTTTCGCCAGCGAGTTTTTTGAGGTCTTTGTCCGACCAGCCGCGACGGATAAGCTCGGCAAAGAGTTTCGGATAGGTCGATACGTCGTCGAGCCCCTCCGGCCACCAGTCGTTGCCGTCGAAGTCGCCGCCGATTCCCACGTGATCGACACCCGCGACGTCGCGAATGTGTTCGATGTGATCGGCCACCATGGCGATGCTCGTCGGCGGTAATTTGATGGCTGCATAACCTTCGGCGCGAATCTTGGCGCCTTCTTCTGGAGTCGCTGCCGCGCGAGCGCGCAAACCGATCTCGGCCATGGCAGGCTGCAGCACCTTTCCGACTTCGCAATTGACGAAGCTCGAGACGAAGGTGACCATCACGACACCGCCATTCTTTGGCAGCTCGCGCAGAATGTCGTCGGGTACGTTACGCGGCACGTTACACACGGCCTTTGCCGAAGAGTGCGAGAAAATCACCGGCGCTTCGGAAATCCGCAACGTATGCGCCATGGTGCTTGGTGCCGCGTGCGACAGATCGATCAGCATGCCGAGCCGATTCATCTCGCGCACAATCTCTTCGCCGAACGGCGTTAGACCATTATTGCGTGGCTGCAAGGGCGCAGCGGCGTCCGCCCAATCGGTATGCGTATTGTGCGTCAGCGCCATGTAGCGTACGCCGAGGTCGTAATAAGCGCGTAGTGCACCGATCGAGTTTTCGAGCCCGTATCCACCCTCCATACCGAGCATCGAGGCAATTTTGCCGGCACGCTTTGCCGCGCGAACGTCGGCTACCGAGCCCGCGAACATGAAGACGTCCGGATAGCGTTCGATCACCCGTCGCGCGATGTCGATTTGCTCGAGCTGCTGGCGCGCGTAGGGTCCTGACCCTTCGCCCGGAATATAGACGGACCAAAACTGCGCACCGAGCCCACCAGCGCGCAGCCGAGCTATGTCGGTGTCGCCCTTGGTGGTTTTTCGCAAGTCATAGGCGATGACATCCCGGGGAGCATCTTTGAATTCGCGAATGGTCATCGGCAGATCGTTATGACCATCGATCAGAATCGTCGATCGCAACAGTCGACTGGCGCGCTCTACCACAGGATCTTTGTCCATCCGGCCCTGAGCAGATGCGATCTGCACCGGCAGCCCGCAAACGAGCGTCAGAGTCACGGCGAGCATACGCATGGTGGACATCAGCCTTCTCCCAAAAATTTCGAAGATATCAGGGCGTAACGAGAGTCTTGCCGGAGACCGTCTCCGGCAACCAAAGCTTGATTGCCTGAGCGACGCCTTCGGCTGCTTCTTCATGCACATAGTGTCCGGCATTGGCAAAGTGCACGAGACGAGAACCCGGAATCATGGCCTGCAGTGCGTCGGCTTCGCTCAGCGGTTTGTTTTTATCCCGATCACCCCAAGGGATGAGGGTCGGCACTTCAACCCGTGGTGCGAGCGCGATCTCCTCACCCTCGCGATACTGCTTCATGAGCGAGGTCATACCCGCCATGTAGCCTTCGGTTCGTGCGCCGAGCATGACGTCATCTATCACTTTTTCCGTGACGATCGAGGGGTCGACGTACGACTGCTTTAGAAAGTTGCCGCGAAAGTCGCGACTCGCGAACATCTTTGCGGACATGCGAGGTAGCGGCGGCAAGGTTATCTGCACGATTTTCGGTACGCCCGTGCGGATGATGCCGGGGTTGAGAAGTACGAGCCCGCGCGCGTTCGGGTCGAGCACCGCAGCCTGCAGGGCAACGGCTCCGCCCAACGAGTGCCCGACATAAATAACACGCTGCAGGCCGATTTTTTTGGCAGCCGCGATCAGCACCTTGGCTTGTGGCCCATTGTGATAGTCGAAGTCCACCGGCTTGTCGGACAGGCCATAGCCCGGCATGTCGATGGCGATCACGTGGCAGCAATCCGCAAGACGCGGTGCGAGCTCGCGAAAGCTCTGCAACGAATTACCGAAGCCGTGGATCAGCAGCACTGCCGGCCGATCGGCAGTGGCCGTACCCCACTCACGATAGCGCAATCGAACGCCCTCGACCTCGACGAAACGATCCTCTGTCGTGGTGAGTGAGGCGACGGGTACCTCTGCCCGCACGGGCCAGTAGGCCCAAGCCATCAGCCCGCCCCACAGCAGCAGTACCGACGCGAGCACACCGAGACCCAAGCGTTTGAGAAACTTCATGCCAGCCGATTGAATACAATCCGCTCGCGTCTCGCAACGACATCGGGGATTTATTCCACATCGTGACCGTGCTGCCGCAGTTGCCAGTACTCGAAAGCCTGTCCGCGCTACGTGACGCCTTGGCGATGCACGGCTGCGCCGTGCTCGAGGCCCCGCCCGGTGCAGGCAAAAGCACCGTGGTGCCGCTCGCCTTGCTCGATGAGCCTTGGGTGGCGGGTCGCAAAATCCTGATGCTCGAACCGCGACGGCTTGCCGCCAGAGCAGTGGCCATGCGTATGGCCGCTACGCTGGGTGAGCGCGTCGGCGAAACCGTGGGCTATCGTATGCGTCTCGACACCCGTGTGGGTCCGCGCACCCGTATCGAGGTGGTCACCGAAGGCGTGCTGACACGCATGCTGCAACGCGATGCCTCGCTGGAAGGCGTGGCCGCCGTACTGTTCGACGAGTTTCACGAGCGCAGTCTGCAGGCCGACCTCGGACTCGCCTTTTGTCTCGATGCAAAGAAAACGCTGGAACTCGATCTGCGCTTGCTCGTGATGTCGGCAACTCTCGACGGCGCCGCAGTAGCCACATTACTCGACGACGCGCCCGTGGTGACTGCGGCAGGTCGCATGTATCCCGTCGAAATCATTTATCTCGGCAAGGGGTTCCCAGTGTTGCCGGGAGAAGCTGACTCACCAGAGCGCCTGACGGCGCTTGCAGTGCAGCGAGCCGTGCGTGAAGGCGAGGGTGACATTCTGGTTTTTTTACCAGGTGCCGGAGAGATCAGACGGGTGCAGGACATGCTCGTCGGCCCGGGAGAATGCAGTGACCGCGGGATCGAGATTCTGCCGTTGTTCGGCGAGCTCTCGCCCGAAGAGCAAGAGAGAGCGCTCGCCGACGATCCGCGCTTGCCACGACGCGTGATTCTCGCTACCAACATTGCCGAGACCAGCCTGACGCTGCCACGGATTACGAGTGTCGTCGACAGCGGGCTCGTCAGGCGTGCGGTATTCGATCCCGTCACGGGCATGAGCAGACTCGAAACTCGACGAATCTCGCGTGCTTCTGCCGAGCAGCGTGCCGGTCGCGCCGGCCGTGTCACTGCCGGCCGTTGTTACCGACTTTGGAGCGAGGGCGCCCATCGCAGTCTTGCCGCACAAACGTCAGCCGAAATCATCGAAGCTGATCTTGCCCCCCTCGCGCTAGATCTCGCGCAATGGGGTGCGCAGGGTGCCGAGTCGATTCGTTGGCTCGATCCGCCCCCTGCCGCGATGCTTTCTGCAGCTCGCGCATTGCTGCGACAGCTCGGGGCCTTGCGCGAGAACGGTACGCTCACGGCGCAAGGTCGCGAGCTCGGCGAGTGGCCCCTGCACCCTCGTCTCGCCCATCTGCTACTCGAATCCGCAGCGCGCGGCGAACCGGAGCTCGGCGCGAGTCTTGCGGCCCTGCTGAGCGAGCGCGATTTGCTACGCCCCGAACCGCGTCGTGGGCCAGAGACCGTTCGCGACGTCGATGTGCTGACGCGACTCGACGCCTTGGCAGGTCGCGCGCCCGCAGGGACTCTCGTCGATCGTGCGGCACTCGCGAGAGCGCGACGTGCCGTCGATCAGTTCAAACATCGCCTGCAGAATCATCGTACGTCAAAGAGATCGACACTGGGCGCGGCAGGGCTTCTCGCCTGCGCATATCCCGATCGCATCGGGCGCAGACGGGTTGGTGGCGAGGGCCGATATCTCCTCGCCAACGGTCGCGGTGCGGCGTTCGTCGGCGCGACCTCGCTGGCACGCAGCGAGTTCGTGGTCGCGCTCGACCTCGACGACCGCGAGCGCGAGGCGCGCATAATTTTGGCGGCGGCTCTCGATCGAGAGACCCTCGACGCAGCAGTAGGCGAGCGTATTCGTCAGGGGCGTGAGCTGCATTGGTCAAATACCGAGCAACTCGTGATCGCGCGCGATGTCGCTCGACTCGATGCGCTGATCCTCGACGAAAAACCTTTGGCCAATCTGCCAGGCGATGTGGCCGTGCCGGCGATGATCGAAGGCGTTCGAGCGATGGGCCTCGACTGTCTGCCTTGGGATGACGCGGCGCGGTCATTTTGTGCACGTATCGAGCTCGCGCGACGTCACGGACTGCGTCAGGCGAAGGACTGGCCGGCTTTCGATCCGGCGAGTTTGTTGGCTACGCTCGAGGACTGGCTCGCACCGTGGTTGAGCGGCGTCACTCGTCGAGCGCACCTCGCGAAACTTCCCCTGATGGAAGCTCTGCGCTTTCGTCTCGGAAATGCTGCGTCCCGCGAGCTTGACGACATTCTTCCCATGCATATCGTCGTGCCAACGGGCTCGCGGATCCGTGTCGATTACGAGGACGATCTCGCCCCTTGCGCCTCAATGCGCATGCAGGAGGTTTTCGGTCTCGCGAGCACGCCGCGTATCGGCGGTGGCGCAATCCCCGTAACCTTCAAGTTGCTTTCTCCCGCACAGCGTCCGCTGCAGGTTACCTCCGATCTTGCCAGCTTTTGGCGCGACGCCTACACCGAAGTCCGCAAGGACATGCGCGGGCGTTATCCTCGGCACTACTGGCCAGAAGATCCGCTGCAGGCCGAACCCACCCGCCGGGTTCGACCTCGTCAATGAATTCGAACACTCACTCGCTGCCAAGGACTACGCATGCCCGTCATTCTGATCACCGGCGCCAATCGCGGATTGGGTCTCGAGTTCGTCAAGCAATACGCCGAGCTCGGTTGGGGGGTCATTGCCACGGCACGTGATCCTGCCGCAGCGCCACTGCTTGCCGCGCTCGCAAAGGAGCATCGCAACGTAAGTATCGAGGCCTTGGATGTCGGTGATCGCGAAGCCATCAAAGCCCTCGCAGTCCGTCTTGTGCAGAAACCGATCGATGTACTACTCAATAATGCAGGCTGGCTTGGAGATACCCGTAAGCAATCGTTCGAAGAGCTTGATTACGAGAGTTTCGAGGAAGTGCTGCGGATCAATACCTATGGTCCACTCGCCATGGCCAAAGCGTTCATGCCCAACGTGCTGTTGGGCGAGCAGAAAAAAATCGTAGTCATAACTAGCGGACTTTCCTCGATCGCCAACACAGCCCGGTTCGGCAATCTTTATTTTTATCGGATCAGCAAGGCGGGGGTGAACATGGCGATGCGTACTTTGCAAGCCGAAGTACGCGCCTTGGGGGTCAAGATCGGCATCCTCGCGCCGGGCATGGTAGACACCCGACTGCTGCGCCAAAGTGGTTACGAAGGTACGGGCGTCATTCAGGCGCCGCAGAGCGTCGCCGCTGTCATCGGCCACATCGAAAATCTGACGCAGGATGCCGAGATGATCCTCTACACGGGCGACCGATTGCCCTGGTAGGTCTCGTCGTCTTGCGCTGTGTCATGATGCGACGGAATCTCGGGGGACGACCATGACGACCAACGGTAACTGGCGACTGCATTTCGGATGGGGTGTCGGCACGCTGGGCGCTGCGTTGCTGCTCAACGGCTTCGCTGCGCTGCAGGCGTTTTATCTGACGAGCGTCGTCGGCATCTCTGCCGTCACGGTTGCCACTCTGCTTTTCATCGCCAAGCTTTGGGACTGGGTCAGTAATCCTCTCGTCGGCGTCATCAGTGATCGCACGCGCTCGCGTTGGGGGCGTCGTCGTCCTTATCTGTTATTCGGGGCGGTGGTATCGGGCCTGTCGTTTGCCACTTTCTTTTCATTGGAGTTGACTCCCTTCGCAGACTCGGTGCTCGCGGTCGTCGCCGTACTCGCACTCGTCGGCACCGGCTACACGTTGTTCAACGTTCCTTACATGGCAATGCCTTCCGAGCTGGTCAGCGACTATCAGGAACGCACGCGGATGTTTCAGTACCGTGTGCTGTTCATCGCCATCGGCACTCTGATCGGTGCCGGCGCCAGTCAACGCCTTGCCGAATTGATGGGTGGCGGTGCCGAGGGTTACTCGCGCATGGGAATTATGCTTGGCTGTGCCATTGCCTTGTTCATGGCTTGGACATTCTTCGGCACTGCCCAAGGCAATGCGACCGAGCGTTCCGAAACCCGCACGCCGTTTTCCGAGCAATTACGGCTCGGTTTGCAGAACAAGCCCTTCATCGCCTTGCTCGCCACGAAAGCCACACAACTATTCGGACTTTTCACCACTGCGGCGATGGGCATCTTCATCATCAAATACGTGCTCGGCAAAGAAAATCCGGGCACTTGGCTGCTGTGGTTTACCGGGGTTAGCTTCTTGGCTCAAGTAGCCTCGATGCCTGTCTGGAGCTGGATTGCCAAGCGCATCGAGAAGCAGAAGACTTATATGCTGGCGACCGCATTGTTCTCGGTCGTTTCTTTGAGTTGGCTACTGGCAACACCCGCCGAAGAACTCTGGTTTTTTTGTCTGCGTGCAGCGCTTAAGGGCTTTGGGGCCGCCGGCCTGCTGTTGATGGGGCAGTCGATGCTCCCCGATACCATCGACTATGACTTCAAGCGCACGGGCTTGCGTCGCGAGGGCATTTACTCGGGTCTTTACAGCGTCGTCGAAAAAGTCGCCTCGGCGTTTGCGCCATCGGTTCTGCTGTTGTCCTACGCCTGGTTTGGCTTCGACTCGAAAGCGCCCGTACAGACGGACGAGACCATCGACGGCATCCGCTATTGCGCCGCCTTCCTGCCCTGCATCTATTTTGGGCTGTCGCTGATCCCGCTGTCGTTCTATCGATTGACCGAACGCGATCTCAAGGAAGCCAAGCCGCTCGCCTGATCATCACCCGAGAACGGTGCCCCGCCACGGCCGTGCAGCGCAGCTTGAATCTCGGCAACGATCGACAGCGCGATGGCCTCGGGTGTGCGACCGCCGAGATCGAGACCGACAGGCGCCCGCAGGCGCGATCGAAGTGGCTCTGCCGCCGATCCAATCTCTGCGAACAGACGTTCACGGCGTGCAGCGGGCCCGAGCAGACCCACGTAAGGGATTTTCGAGCGAGCGAGCACGGCCAAATATTTGCCGTCGGCAATCAAGTGGTGGCTCATGACCACCGCCGCATCCATCTCGTCGAGGACGATCGTACGATCTAGTTCGTCGGGATCGGTACGCAGCAGGCGTACACCTTTGGCAAAGCGCGTGCCGTCGATGTAGGCCGAGCGATGATCGACCAGCGTCACCTCCCAGCCTTGCATGACGGCAAGAGCTGCGACGGGTTCCGCGTCGGGGCCCGCGCCGCAGAGCAGCAGCTTGGGCACGCGCTCGGAGGCAATCGTGAAGAGGCTGCCGTTCAGCGAAGTTTTCGTTTCCGGGGATCTCGTGATGCTTCCCGTCTCGATGTTGATCGAAAACGCGACCGGTGTGTGGCTCTTCGCCGCACCGAACAAGGAATTAAGTGGCTCATGGGACGAAGAGACGTCGACACGTAACAGCAACACCTGCATCAGACCTTCGCAACCAAGGCCCAGTCCCCAGACTGGATCGTCTGAACCTCGACTGTCATAAGTCTTGACGAAAGTTCGCTGCGTGTCACGCAGCAGCCGTAGCGCGTGTTCTTGCAGATCGCCCTCGAGGCAGCCCCCCGAAAGCAATCCATGACGTTCTCCGCGTTCCGAAAAAAGCATCATGGCGCCTGGTTTGCGATAGGTCGATCCCTGTGTCGCAATGACGAAGGCGGCTACCAGCGGTCGCCCACCAAGTCTTTCATTTTCAAAGAAATCGGCAATCACGATGATGAGTGTGGCGCAGAGGCTTGATGTCAGTGCCGAATTACGATCTTGCCAAAGTGGCTCCCCGCATCCATGTACGCAAAAGCAGCCTCAGCCTCGCGGAATTCGAATACTTTGTCGATCACGGGCTTGATCGAGTGCTGGGTGATGAAGGCGTTCATATCCTCGAAGTTACCTCGTGACCCCACGAATATTCCGGACACGCTCGCGCTGCGACCGATCAGTGAAACTGCAGGGATTTCGCCACCGAATCCCGCAAGCCCGCCGATGATGGCAACGTGACCTCCGGGCGCCAGAGATTCGAGGGATTTTTTGATTGTTCCAGCTCCACCAACCTCTAGCACGTGCTGGACGCCTACGCCGGCAGTTGCCTCGCGAACGGCAGCAGCCCACTCCGGGGTATTTTTGTAATTGATCGTGGCGATCGCCCCGATTTCTCTGGCTCGCGAGAGCTTGGTATCGCTCGAGCTCGTGATCACCGCTCTGGCACCTGCAGCAACGGCAAACTGCAGTCCGAAGATCGAGACCCCGCCGGTGCCCTGCAGCAACACGAAATCATTACGTACCATCGCACCGCGAGTGAAGAGACCGTTCCAGGCGGTCACCGCAGCGCAAGGCAGCGTTGCCGCCTCCTCGAAGCTCATGCCCGCGGGCGCTGCGACGACCCCGTGCGCAGAGAGCGTGACGTATTCGGCGAGCATGCCGTCGATGGCACCACCCATTGCGCTTGTGGCGGTAGCTGCCGTCGGTCGTCCTTCTATCCAGTTCTGGAAAAAGATTGCGGCTACACGATCGCCAACTTTGAAGCGCCGGGTGCCTGCACCTACGGCAACCACCTCACCGGCGCCGTCGGACAGCGGCACCAAAGTTTCGCGCGGACCTACCGGATAGAAGCCGCGCATCACCATGATGTCGCGTCGATTGAGCGACGTTGCGCGGACACGCACCACCAACTCACCAGCGCCCGGGGCGCGAATCGGCGCACCTTCGCGCAGTTGCAGGCTGAAGCCCTGCTGTTGTTTGACGAGTTGGTACTGAAGCTGGCTTTTCGGGAGTGTCATGCCGTCGATTGTACGGCGAACCCCCAAGGCTTACAGCGGCGAACCGTCCTCACGACTCACTGCAATGACGGCCGATCGTGCTGGCAGGCCACCGCCGTCGGGCCAGTGGCTCACCGGGGCGTCGACGGTGCCGCCTTCACCCGGATGCTGTATCGACAAGAACAGTGTCGTACCGTCCGGCGTGAACTCGCACCCGCAAACCTCTGCGCCCACTGGCGCGCTCAAGACCTGTCGCAACTGACCGCGTTCCTCGCCAGTCGTCGGTACCACGAAGCAGCCGTTGTTACCGATCAGTTCTTCATCCGCATCGGTCACGATCCATAGTCGTCCCGTCGGATCGAAACCCAGATTGTCGGGGCAGGCGATGGGACTCACTGCCGCTCGATCAGTGCAGCCTGCGTAGTAGACGTCCTCACGGGCGAGTTTGTCGGGACCTATGTCTTCCACTTTCGTCAAGAAACGCGCATTCGAATTACGCGGATCACCAGCGAGCAGAAACAGATTCCACGAAAAACGCGTACTCGAGGCATCGTCGTTATCTTCGATCAGTTCGACAATATGTCCGAAGTCGTTTTTTGGTCGTGGGTTGGCATGGTCGGGTCCCATGTCTATCTCGCGACCCGTGAACTCTGCGCGCTTGACGACGCGGTCGTCATTCTTCGTGAGCGACATGTAGACCCGTCCCGTAACCGGACTGGGTTCGACGTCTTCGGGCCTGTCCATCGGCGTCGCACCAAGAATATCGGCTGCGGCGCGACACTTGATCACGACGTCGGCCTGACTGCGAAATCCGTTTCGACTATTGAGGGGACCGTTCTCGTCGTGAACGAGAGCTAGCCACTCGCCTCGTCCCGAGGCATCGAATCGCGCCACATGCAGCGTGCCGTCGTCCAGCAGATCGCGATTGGCGGCACGATTCTTTGCATCGAAGCGACCTCTAGTTACGAACTTGTAGACGTACTCGAACTTCGTGTCGTCACCCATGTAGGCGGCAACACGGCCGTCTTTGGTCAGGATGGTATTGGCGCCTTCGTGACAAAACCGACCCAGCGCAGTTCTTTTTTTCGGCGGTGCGTCGGGATTCTGCGGATCGATCTCGACGATCCACCCGTGACGCAAGGGTTCACGTGGCTCGCGTCTGACATCGAAACGAGGAT
>Ga0075471_10002405_pt1 | contig 12297 bp, 14 predicted proteins | sample DEB19_08_DNA_2_FD_74787 | JGI IMG/M metagenome (GOLD analysis project Ga0075471, IMG submission 74787) | Aqueous microbial communities from the Delaware River and Bay under freshwater to marine salinity gradient to study organic matter... | ecosystem: Environmental > Aquatic > Marine > Coastal ... | reverse complement strand
TATCATATCAAAAATCCAATACCCATTCTGGAAGAGAACCACCACCAGTCTCATATCCCCACTTATCTATAGCAGCACGAAACTCCTTACCAGGATTCTTATCAATTGCCTGACGCATAGCCAGAGCACCCGCCAGAGTGCCCTCAGGATGCCCGTGAATTGCTCCACCACAGTTGGCAAGGAAGTCTGTACCAAACTTTTCTGCGGTTGTATTCACGATTCCTGGATGCATTCCACAACTCAGGGCAGGAAGAACATTTCTCCTATGAAGTGTTGCCATCGTTTGACGAAGTTCATCTTCATCATCACTCAGATAACCACCCCACATTCCTGCATGAATAGTATCGACCCCACAAAGTCCAGCAAGATCGCAGAGAACATCCCAATCAATACCGAATGCGTGCCTCTTATCGGTAAGAATCTTATCACCACTCTTTTGATAGTGAATAAACAGAGGCAAGTCCATCTTTCTTACAGAATTATAAACCCCAAGACCAGACCAGAAGTTAATATGAATACCATTACCACCATTCTCCGCAACAAATTTGGCACGATCTAAAATGGTATGATGATCACCATTAATACAGAAAGTGTAGATTACATTCCGCCCACAATTATTAACAATATTGGAAATGAGTTCTACACGATCTTCAAGACGGCAGAAAGAAGGATTAGACAGAATCTCATCTTCCTTGATGAAATCTACACCACCATCAAGAAGTTCTTTCACCATTTCTGAAAGAGTTTGTGGTGAAATACCAGTCTTAGGTTTTACAATCGCGCCAGAAAGTGGTTTATCGTAACGATTAACAAACCTACGAATACCATCAATACCATTCTTGGGTCCAAAGAATTGTGCTTCTACATCTGCTGGGAATTCCAATTTCTGAAGACGGCAAACTTTGAAAACATCAATATCCAGTTGCCCACCCATTAATTGGCAGAGAAGATGGGAAATGCCATCACCTTCCCAGTCAGTATTGACTTTAGGGAAACCAATTTTGACCTGACCTTTTGTTTGTTGAGAAAGTTCTTGTTCATCAGCATAGATAACACAAGACGCCAGTTCAAAGAGTTCATCACTCTCCCAACGATTTCTTACTTTAGGGTTGCCAACACTCTGCCCAATAGCAAGATTCCAGGCAGCATCCCGAAGTGTGCCAAGATCTTTATAAGACTCGATGTAATATGTTGCCACAACACAACGATCTCTTTCGTAATCAGTCAGTTCTCTAAAAAATTTCATTGCTCAATCCAATTTAATTAATTATGTTTTAAGAAAAGGAATTTTGAGGTTTAATCCATCTTTTTCCATACTTCAAGTCATTTCTTACCAAAACTAAAGAATTTTCTTCAAAATTTTCTTCAAAAAAATATTCATTGTGCCTATATTCCCAAATATCATAAGCATATCTTTGAATAAATTCATTTATGATATTTTCTATTATTAATATTCCACCTGTTGATAAATGCCTTGCGCTACCTCTAATAAGTCTTATTTGATCCCAATAATCTTTAGAACTTACATCCAAAATAATATCAAAATAGACATTAAATTCTTCTAGTGATTCATCAATAATCGTATCATCTTTAAAATTTAAATCTTTGATATTATATATCGTTGATTTTTCAAAGTATCTTTTTAGATATTCAACATTAGGACACTCGCCAATAACTAAAACATTTGATGCTCTAATTCTATTCAGTTTTCTTGTATTATTATAAACTTTATTGGCAAGTGAAGTATAATTACGATAATATCCCTTCTTTACACAAATAAGATCACCTTCTTTATATGGATGACATCTTGCAGGCATAAAATCTAATTCAAAATCATTTTCAATCAAAAACTTTTGAAGTTCATTCATGTCAGCATGACCTTCATAATAAGGATTTGGAGAAGCTTCTGTTTGAATGACTTTTACATCTTTTAAGTAGGAACCAAATCCCATAAGTGCTTTTAATTCAAGTCCCTGGACATCGACCCAAGCACAATCAACTTTGTCAATATTTAATTCTTTTAGTATATCGTCAATTCTTCTGCATGGAACCATTATTTTGGTTGAAATATTTGTTGACCAAGGAACATCAATAGGTTTTAGTAGTGAAGATCCTCCTTCGTTGAAATCTACCACCCAAAAATCAACAGTATTTTCTTCATCAGAAATAGCACATCCAATAAAATCAATATCAAACTGTTTGGATCTTTCTAAACAAAGTTTATGTTGATTTGGATTTGGTTCAAATGCAATAATCCTAGAGTTTGGAAAGGCATAACGAAGTTCTATGGATTGTTCTAAATCTCTTGATCCAATATCTAAAATTACTTCTGGATCTTTATCTACAAATTCTCTCTTGATTGCTTTTACAAAATTTTCAGTAAGAACATATTGTAAATTAATTCCTTTTTCCGAAAGAAGTGCTTTAAATTTATCTTGACTCATAATTTTTTATTACTCAACTTCATTTCTAATTAACAAAATTATACCATCTCCATAAGTTTTTTTGTTATGTTCTGTCTGTATAAATGTCATAGTATCATAAAACTTATGATGCCCATATAATTTAATTTGCTCAAAAATACTTTCTACTGAATGATACATGTCTTCAATAATCAACATTCCTCCAGACTTCAAGTATGGTGGAGAAGATCTTATTATTCTAATTTGAGACCAAAAATCGTGATCGGAGTCATCTATTAAAATATCAAACTTATTATTTGTTTTTTTTAAAGACTCCATAATAGATAATTCATCTTTTACATTCATATAATCATAGAATGTATTGGGCAATAAATCCTTTTTAGCAAGTTCTACAAAATCTATATTATATCTTTTTTCAATATTTTGTTCAGGTTTGCAGTCCCATCCATATAAAATAGCGTTTTTAAAATATTCTCTCCACATTTTCATAGAGGAATTTTTATATATTCCAATTTCTCCAAAAGAGATATTTTTGTATCTTAGGTTGGAAAATAAAAAATCATAAAATGGAGTATATCCGTGTGATGTTGGATTTCCATCTAAATTATAAGCATCATAATTCAAAAAAGGAGTTTTATCTGTACCGTATTTTATTCCAAGTTCACATAAAGTTGTTTTGCTACCATATGAATTAAAAAAAATAGTATTGTGTTTCTTTAACATTTAATTTCAAATTTATCAGATGGAATGGAAGGAGTTTTAACGACAACTAATGTACAATCTTCAAGAAAAATTGGATCAGCAACTTCTCCTCTGTCGAATACAAATACATCACCACTATTTAACTCCTTTCCCTGAACCACCATTTTTCCACTTATAAGAACATTGTATTCTGTGCTTTCTTTATGATAGTGTGGTGCCCAGTACTCTCCTTTTTTATGAGTCAATACCCCAACTTCAAATTCAGAAGTTTTTAAGAGAGATGGTTCAAAGTTTCCAATAAACCACCCTCGAATATAATCAGTTATTTTTGTAATGTTCATTATTTTTTCATCCAAGCAAAAGCAATTCCATGATCTTCTGGACAAGCATTAAAAATTACATTCCATTTGCTTGTATCTATATTTTCTACAAACCTTCTAGGACCATAATGATCGGAAACATCATGAATAGCAACTATACCATTATCAGATAAAAGGTTTGTATATTCCCAATCCCATATCATTCCATTAATAGTATGCATTCCATCAATATGAATAAAATCAAATTTTTCTACACCAATTTGCTTAAAGATTTTTAAATTTTCATCATAATTTATACTGTCATTTTGAATAGTATATACATTATTTTCTTGATCATTTAAAAAAGTTTTATCAGAAAGATCTATACCAATGTAGATTGTTTCTTTTTTCTTGTTGGTTATAAAAACATAACACGATGATCCTTCTCCATTTCTTCCAACACCAATTTCAAGGATAGCTTTGGCATGATTACGAACTTTATTAAATTGTTCTAAAAGATGATATCTATTACAGTAAGAAAATTCAATATCATATATTTCATTTCCATTTTTGTCTATACCTTTATACCCATATCCATATGGATGTTCCATAGCACCTTGATTATCATCAAAATTAGTGCCTGTTCTGATTTCGGAAATTAGATCTGATTTATATTTTTCTTTCCTTACGAATTTCATTTTAATTACCTCTCAATAATTTTTTAAGAACACATCCAAATCTTCTGGAACACCTACAGGATTGTGTTGCCAATTTGGAATGTGATGAATACCAACTTTAAGTCCTTGTTGAATCATATGATTATATGTAGGACCAACATAAAACTCACCATTTGGTGCCCTATCATTTAAATTAACCATCTTTTCAGAACTTTCTACAAAGTATTTTCCTTTTCTCCAATAATGAATTCCATTTAATGAAATATCACTAATTACTTCTTTTTCTCTGATTTCTTGAACAAAACCATTTCTATCAATTCTGGCATAACTATTTTTTGGTGTTGTTGTACTATAAGTTACAATTAAACCATCGTACTTATAGTATCTGGCATTAGTGAGAAACAAATCGGAATCCCACCACATAATTTGATCACAATTTGCAATTACAAGTTCATCTTCATTGTTTATAAAATCTTTAAAAAGTAAACAACTTGCTGCTGGACCTTCAGTGGTCTCTTCTACACTAATAATTTTAGGATCTACTAAAATTTTATGAAGCAAAGAACACACTTGATCATAATAACTATCTTTACGAATTACAAAATGATAAGTTCCGATAAGTCCAAGAGACTCAATTGCTCTCTGGATCATCGGAACTCCCTTTATATCAATCAAAGGTTTTGGAATCTTGTAAGTGTCTCTTGGAAATCTGGTTCCTTCACCAGCCATTGGAATTAATATATTCATTGTTTTTTACAAACAGCAATAAAATATCCATCGTGCCAATGATGTTTTTGATCTAGGTATTCGTTTGATGGAAAATAATCATTAGAAGTTGTTTTTATCTCAATTGAATAAACAATTTCAATGTTTCTATCATTCAAAGCATTATATGTTCCATTTCTCGGACCAGGCCAGTTCCAATCATCTACGATTAAAATAAATGTATCATCAAGAGCATCATAAGGCAAACTTACACCATCATACTGTTCATGCTCATCATGAGGTCCGTCATAAAGAAAAACATTGTGTTTTCCTATTTGAGTATAATCAATCTTCTGGAATTCTGTTTCGTAAAGAGTAATTGAATTATCATAAGTTTTGCATAACTGAAGAAACTGGTAAAATTGATTTTTAACATCCCCATAAAATCCTTGTGTCCAGTTGTCAATTCCTGTTGACTTTACTCTATTATTTGACATTGCTGCAAACAAAGTGGAACCAGTCCACATTCCAATCTCAAGATATCTGGCATTCGGAATATTCTTAATGATATCATTAATCATAATACGATATCTTGTTCCAGAAGCACCTCCATAATAAAGAATCCAATCTGGAACTTCCTGAATATCTAAACATGCTTTCTCAAATGCTTTTTCAATGATTTCAGCATATCTATGATTTGAATTTCCTTTTTTTACAATATAAGGATTCAAAGGAGAAATGTCTTGAGTATTTGGTGGATAATAATGATTGATTTTTTTGCTGTGATTTAAAAATCTTTCAACAAGTTTTTTAGTAGTTAGATTCTTTTTAGTGTAGTCAAAAAGTGCCTCATTTAACTCACTATATTGTGGATGAATTTTTCCCTGCTCTGCATACTTATTTGTCTCTAGAATAATTTCCTTTGGAAAATCTTTCATAATCCACTCTGGGCAATTTTCTAATCCTGGAAAATAAGGAATACATCGATTGGCAAGAATTTCAAAATGCCTCATACAGTTCCATTGCCCTTTCTTCCAGGTTTTTCCATAATATGAAATTGCATAATCATGATAATAGTCCACCTCGTTCGTAAAACGATAAGTTTGCAGATCTCCAGGAATAATATCTGCAAATAATTTTTCTTTTTGGGGAATATGATCAATTAACTGACTTTCTGGAATTGCAAACAAAATAGATTTGCCGTGCTGATCATCTTCTGCATTTGTTTTCCATACTGTCCCATAATTATGTAATCCTAAACCATAAGCAAAGTTAGGAAGATCATCACATCCATCAACAAAATGAACTTTATCTTTTGGATAAGACTGAATAACTTCTTTCAAATAATCTAAAGATTGTCTTTGAGGAAGCATGAAATGCGTATAAACACATCCATAAATTACCAGATCATAAAATCTGTTTTTAATTTTTTCCTTTATTGTTTCTGGGTCATCAACTCTAGGAGTATGATTTAATTTTCCATGAATTGTAAATCCCTTTCCATGAAGATTGTATCCATGCTCATATCCCTGTAACATATATGCAGGATACGCAGTTTCATAAACCTCTACACCACTATCAATCAGTCCATGATAGATACTATCACTTTGATAGTCTGCATAAACAAAATTATAAACGTATAAGACTTTCATACTATACCTTCCTTGAAGCAATTATGTTTCCTTCCCCATAAGGATGATTCGGGCAAGGTAGAAATTCCATTTCAAACCCATTCATATACAAAAAGGTTTCAATTTCTCCTTTTGTATTTTGATTTTTATAATATGGTTTCGGAGATGCTTCTGTATGTATAAACATCACATCATCAATATATTTTCCTAGACTCTTTAGAACATTTAACTCCGTTCCTTGAGTATCAATCCATAGACAATCTGCAGATTTTACTCCTATCGTAGGAAGAAAGTTATCAAGTCTCTTGCATTCTACTGTAATTTTTTTAGAGATATTATTACTAGCAGGAATATCATGCATCGGTTCTAGTAAAGAAGATGCTCCAGTATTTTTATCCATTTCCCAAAAGTCTGCGTATCCCTCTTTGTCTGAAATTGCATAATTATAAACTTCAATATTATCCCATTCTAAACTTCTCTCATAACAAACTTGATATTGCCAGGGAACAGGCTCAAATGCAATAAATCTAGTATTAGGATGATATTGTGCAACTTCAATCGTTTGCATTAAATCTCTAGATCCAATATCAAGATAAACCTTTGGATACCCACAATCTTTTTCATGAATTTTTTTCATGAAATCATCAACAAATCCAGTATAAACATATGATTGGTTTGATCTGCCTCGATATTCATATCCAGTGTCTATGATTGCTCTATTATGCAATTCAGAAGAAAAATTCATAAGAAATTAAAGTATATGTTAAAAAATAATCCAATTAGGTGGATATAAATCTTTTGTATTCCAGTTTGAAAACTCACCAGCAAACCATTTTCTAGGAGAAATTGTTTGCTTACTTTTTGCCAACCAAGATCCCCACCAAGAGAATGAAGAGTTGGCAATGATATGATAATTACATAAGGTCATCATACAAAGATCATAAAAAGGATCTTTGAACGGAGAAATAATGAATGAATCATTTTTAAACTTATTTTTACACCACTCTGGATCATCACTAAAAATTATTACTGGAAAATTTGGTAGAAGTTTTAATGCGTTCCAATAGTAATCAAGTGAAAGACACTCAAAATTTGGATCAATAAGATAATCACTTCTTCTAATATGTAGTGATATTATTTTAGTGTTCAAAAAATTATTTTTATAAGACAAACACTCTTCAAATATTTTATCTTGAAAAATAAAATCTTGCCTAATTTGTTGCTCTATGTGTTTAAAATACTTTTCTGATTGAAAATATCCACACACATCAACATCATCTGGACAGTTATCAAACAATTCTTTGTCAAATTCAAATTTTTCTGTCGTGACAACTACACTATTATTGTTATGTAATGTAGATGGGATTTTAAAACATTCACTTAAAGATGTATTTGTTGGTATAGAGTACCAATATCCCTTATGAGACGCTATTCCCCTTAAAGCAGCATATTGGAACATCTGATTACCCAAACGTCCCATATATCCAAGATTATTAAATGAAATCATTCTACCAAATGCGGATACCAAACTTTTCTGAAATCAATTCCATTGTTAATTCTTACTGGAAAATCAATTCTATTTGCAATTATATTCATATTTTTTAAATGAGTGAATAATAAATTTTCAGGATAATACTTTGAAGTTTGAGTTTGATGTATATTTTTATATAAACTTGAGTACGCATTCATAGCATATGATTTTCCCACAGCAAATTGATCGTTAATCGCATTTTCTGCCCAATCTTCTCCAGAGGGTATATTTAAATCTTCACTTAAAGAATTTATATCAAAACATTCGTATTTAAAATCACTATCAGTCCTCATACGAATAACCCAATCGAAAATAATATTATTTTCTTTTTCATATTTACATTTTAATTGATTTGCTTTATAAATCGAATAATGCATACTAATCGGACCAATATCACTTCTAGGTTCATCTTTAGGATCTGTTGCTGGTACGAAGTTTAATGTTGAGAAAAGTTCTTTAAAAAGAGGTTCCTTTTCTTCATAATTTTCTACCAATAATTCCTCATAATTATAATTTTCTAAAAAAGACAAATCTGTTTCCACAATCTTATCTTTTTCTTTATACTGTAGTCCAGAAAGACTTTCAAGAAAAGAGTTTTTATTTTCTATTTTCCAGGTGTGAATGAACACTTTTATATAATCATTCGGAAAAATTTTAGAGATACTTTTCAATCCTAAATGAGGATATCTAACTCCTCCCGAAATACATACTGCGATTTTCATTTCGACTTTATATAAAGAGCATCTCCCCAACCAGAATCATACCACCAAGAAGTTTCAACTCTCTTCATATTATACTTTGATAAGTGATCATCTATTTGATTGATAAAGGCATTACCCTCGTAGATTTCGCTTTGATTAACTTCACAATACACATAATCAATATGTTGAAGAGTTTCTTCCGCACCTTTTAAAACTTCAAGTTCATATCCCTGAACATCCATATTGATAAAATTACACTTCTTACAATTATAATCATCCAACCTTTGCATTTCAACTTCTTCAGTTCTATCAAAAGTAATATCTGGATATAACTCTAGATGTCTCTTGGGTTTTAGAATAGAACTGCTTTCTAATCCATTACTAGAAAGATTCATCGTAACTGTACGATTATTATTTCCTAATGCTACTTGATTTTTTCTGATGTTAGTATGTGTGAAATGAGATATATTCCTTTTTAAAATTTCAAAGTTTTCTCTCAATGGTTCAAATAAAATAATATCTTTTATTCCCATGTTCACATAACTAGAAACTTCTTCTCCATAATGAGCACCGATATGAATTACTCCAGTAATATTCATATCATATTTTTGAATAATGTCCTGTATTTGTATAATCATTTAAAAATAAACTCCTTCACGAATTTTTGGGATACTCTCAATAAATATGCGGCATTATCCTGAAAACCAAAAGTCATTAGATAATCATTCCCATACTCACACATTCCAACAGCAAATTCAATTTCAGCATTTAGGAATGAAAACTGCCTAGAAACCTTAACAATATTCCAATTATTATCCCAAACAACAAAACGATGGCGATAAACTCCATCCTTTCTTCCTGCTTCGCTTTTGGTCAAATAAGTTTCGTGGTTCAAACAGAACCTATGATTTTGATCGTAAGGAATTACTTGTGATCCTCCTCTTAAATCAATACAACCCAAATCTTTCCAATCAAGAAGAGCAACTTGAGTTGTTTTTCCAGTCCCAATATCATATTTAACAATTTCAGTTCCATTTGTCCATTTCACAAAATGAAATGGCATATCAAGAATTGGCATCCAGTTCTTTTCACAATAAGATCCTTCATCAACGTGACATCCTGGAATAGGAATACGGTATTGTGATACTTCTTTTACACCACTCTCTGTAATCTCGATTTCAGAGAGTTCCATTCTTCCTCTACCAGTAGGATCAAGGTCTCTACGAACACCACAAATATAAAGCTTTTCATTCCAACGAACTATTCGCGCATCTTCTAATCCCACAAATTCCCAAAGTTCTTTATCTGGAAATTTTGAAGTGTCTATACGGTCATAACGTTTAATTCTCATATCTCCATCCATTTCGCACATATAATTCCAAGTGCGAAGATGAATGTCGCCCTCCGGATTTATATAAACTAATGGGCCCCAGTGATGCTCAAACTTCTTCTTTTCTGAATGATATAAAGTATAATTAATATTCCTTAAATTTACAAGAATTTTTCCGTTATCGTTGTAAATGGAAGGATTTGTAATTGCTGGACCCTTTAGTTCTGATGAAGGAATAATGAGAGGGTGAATACTTCCACCATTCTCCAATGCAAGTTTAACGAAGTTCATAAAACCATTATGATTGTTTCAGGTATTTATTAACCAAGTTTTATATGAATATCATAAAGTCACTTTGACAATTTCTTTATATGGAAGTAAGCAATAAACTCATTTCATTAACTGTAATATCACTATCATCCGTTTTATTGCGTATATAAAGTTCTACATAATCCCCCTGATTATGATCGTGAATATCAGTTAAATGAGCGGTATAATATGTACCATAATCGCAAGACCTAACAGTAGTAGCAGAAGTCTGTAATATTGTTCCCGTTGAAGTTGCTGAATTATAATCCAAAATTCCTATTTCAATATCAGGTTCTACATTAGGATTTTCGGTTGTAAATGATACAGCTGCTTGAGATAAAAATCTTCTATCAATTGAAACATCGTATGTTAATCTACCTTCTGTCGCAGTAAATTTTGAATTAATTGACCCCGTGGTTGTTGTTACACCTACAATTTTAGTCCAAACATTAGTATTACCAACACCAATTACAGTATTACTTACATTATCTCTCATATAAAATTGACCCGAAGCATAAGTATTTTGAATGCCTCTATTTCCTTCAAAGAAAGTATCACTACCATTAATATCAGTATGAGTACTTACACCAATTTTTGTTCCAGGTCCAGAGAAATTACAGGTCTGTATGATAAAACTTTCTGGATTGTAAGTCCCGTTAGCAGATTGGAATGTAACTCCATTCTGAACAGTAATTCCCGTATATCCTGGTGGAACAAGAAAGGAGGAAACAGTTATACGAATTCTTCTTCTACAAATAAAAGTGCTTGGGAAATTAAGAATGGATTTTGCGGAGGGATTGTTTGGAGGAAATTGTCCGGTAAATAAGCACTGGTTAAATCCTACAGTTCCTGTTGTTCCATCAAAGGTTAAATCTTGAGAATTTAAGAAAGCACTATCAAGCATAATAAAATTATCATAACTTGAGATAATTCCTACTCTTGCACAGTTGGTAAAATTAACTCCAAACCAATCTAGTGCTTGAGTACCATATCCAGTTGCATCAAGATTGATTGCAAAGGGTGCTTCAAGAGTAATATTTCTCAAAGGAAGGGAATAATTACTACTTAAGAGTGCGGTTGTAGTGCTGATACCTGTTGATTTGATTCTACAATTTTCAGATGAACCACCAAGAATTGTTGTGTTCTGTCCTGCAACAAGACGATTTCCTTGTAAATCTACAGTTGTGGTGAAGAAATATGTATAGTTGTCCTTAAGATTAATTACACCATCTACTGCTGTTGGTAAATCATTAGTGGTTCCAACAAAAATAAAGTTTCGAATATCATCAAGATACTTAAATTGAGTTTCACCACCACCACCAATCGTCGCCATCTGTTCCAGAATGCGATTGGTGAAGAGACGATAATGGTCGCTTAACTGTTGAGTAGTTACATACTTCTGATCCAGTGGTGTAAGAGGATCACTATTCTTCATACTTGGAGGTTCATTCAATAAACCTTCAATCAGTTGCTTTTTTGGTTGTGGAATAGGAGTATTCTTCAGTTGCTGACGAAGTTCATACATCTCATCGTGTTGATTGACGATAAGATTTTGTAGAAACTCAACATTTTTAGTGAGTTCTTGAGTTTGTTCTTTTAATCTATCAACTTCTGTTTTTTTCTGATCTGCTTCATACTCCTCAAAAGTTCTTTTCTTTTTCGGAGAACTTTTGGGAGTTTCTGGATTTTCTTTGAGATGATGTAAAATTTTAGAATATCTATTCATTCTTGTATGGTTTTTGAGTATTTATTCTTCAAAGACACACGAGGTCTCTGTAGTGCTTGATGTTTGTGATATTACAAGTCCTAAAAAGGTAATAACCTTTTCGGTTGCAGTTGCGGATGTTAAACTGATATCAAATGTTCCTGCACCATTATCTCTAAGCTGAATATCAAACGCCATTATACCGCAACTCCATTATCAGAACGACCTATTCTAGTGCTACTTTCATATGCTTCAGTATATACATTTTCAGTATTATCATACCA
>Ga0075471_10002404_pt1 | contig 12297 bp, 11 predicted proteins | sample DEB19_08_DNA_2_FD_74787 | JGI IMG/M metagenome (GOLD analysis project Ga0075471, IMG submission 74787) | Aqueous microbial communities from the Delaware River and Bay under freshwater to marine salinity gradient to study organic matter... | ecosystem: Environmental > Aquatic > Marine > Coastal ... | reverse complement strand
CTTTCCAGTAGTTTTGTGAGGATGCGTGGACCGGGGGAATTCTCGGGAGACCTGGCTCCTTGGTAGCTGTTCAAGGTTCTAGCTGCGGACCACGGGTTCGAATCCTGATTGATCCGCCACCTAACCCCCGGAAATATCTCTCTCTTCGGTGATCGAACCGCGAAAATCCGCTGTTATTGCGGGCTTTTTGGTGCGAGGCTGTTGACTAGGCTGACCGTCCGCTGGGCGGAATTGGTCTCTCTGAGGCCGACATTCTCCGAACCTCATGACTTCCGAAAATCAGTACAGAATTGTAAGTTATTGTTTCAACGTGCTAATTCTGACTGAAAAGTTGCTAGTTCCTTGCCGAGGCGTGGTTTGCAGCCAGACTTCGAATCCAACCGAAACTACAGCGACGCTGATGCCGGACATGGCCCTGACTTTGGTCATACGCGCCCCTCGTGGGCGGCGGACCAACCTTAGCCGAGAAATAGCAGGGATGTTGCGTCCACCACCCGCGGTGAAAGCGGGCCGAGGCGACAGACATCCGATATCTCGTACTTGAGGCAGTTATGGTAGATGGCGCGAACAGTCGCCGAAGACAGCTGCCCCGAGGGCTTGCCGCGGAGCAGTCCTGCCCGCTTCAGTTCCTCCTGGACGAGATAGATATAGACGTTCTGGTCGGCAGAACGGACACGCCGGCTCAGTGCGGCACGCTCTGCTGCGGGCGCCTGCCGGAAGGCATCGCTGATCGCCTGCCGCCGGGCTTGCGTCGAGGCGTCCTTGGCAGCCAGCAACAGATTCTCATCTTCAAGGGCGCGCTGCTCAAGTTTCGGTGCGGCATCCCTCAGTAAATTGCGTGCGCGCTGCAAGTCGGGTGCGACGCTGCCGCGGCGTCCGTCACGATAGAGGGCCACGAGCCGCGTGGCAGCCTTGACGTTCCCGGCCGCCCAGGCCTCAGTCAACAGCGCGAGGGCTCGTGCGCTACTACGCTTGACACCGTCGCCGTTGAAATAGGCATCGCTCAGGACGATCACGGCATTGTCATTACCGCGCGTCTTAGCCTGTTCGAGTAGCGCCACTCCTTCGGCGCGGCTACCCTGTCCCTTAAGTCTTCGCGTAGCAAGCGCCCGCCCAAGACTGACCATGGCATCGGCGCGGTCGAGGGCAATTGCTTTTCGGTAATACTCCGCGGCACGCCGGTCGTTCTTCCGGGTCAGGACACCTGCTTCGTAGATCGCGCCCAGCTTCACGAGTGCTACGACCTGGCCCTTCTCGGCGGCCTGTTCGAGCAATCCAACGGCCCGCTGCCGGCCCTCCTGCCCCGCCAGACCTTTAGCCACCATGTCGCTGAGCGATACCATGGCGGCGGAGTTGCCGGCCCGGACCGAGCCTTCGACGAGACTGATGCCGCGGGCACGGTCAACCTTCACGCCACGGCCATAAACCAGCGCCTCGCCATAGCGCAGCATGCCGCTCGGATCGCCCAGTGCGGCGGCCTGCGCGTAGAGCGTGGCAGCCTTGGCGTCATCCTTTTCGGCGCCTCTCGCCCGCGCATAGCTGTCCCCCAGCGCGACAAACCTCTTGGCCTCGGCCGGGTCCTGCGCTTGAAGCGGGGCCGGTCGCGTCGCGGCCGCTTCACCAACGGCCCCGGCCAGCGCAGGACTGCCGAACATCGGAGTAGCGGACAGCAAGTACCCGATCAAAGCGATTGCATGACTCCGTTCGCCGCTCCGCATGGAAACCTCGCTTTTTTCCCGTCTGGCACCCACAGCGCTCTTACTTGCCCTTGACGTAGTTCACTTCCCGCAGGACCTCGAACATCGCCTGGTCGAGATGTTCGGCTTTGAAAAGGCCAAGCTCGCGGTTCTTCTGCAGCAGCCGGGCCACCCAGGACGCGAGCACCACCTTCTGGTCGGCGGGAAGCTGCTTCGTTTCCGTTAGTACCTGAATGAAGTGGTGATCATGCGCCTCGAGTTGGCCGAGAACTCGAGCATAAACGGCGGCAACGCAATTGCGTCGGACATCAAGCTGATGCGGCTTCTGCGTGCAGGTGATCTGGCCCGCATGCTCACGGTAGTAGACGGCAGGATAGAACAGCACCTGGCCCTTGATCGAACCGCAGGCGGCATTCCTGTACCACCAGTCGCAGTCGATGCCGCCCCGTAGCGCGGTGTCGAAAGGTTGGGCAAAGCTGCGCCGGCGGAAGGCGAAGGTTGGAAACGACACGGGCATCCCGAAAAACTGTCTGACCTCGATGTCGTCGACGAACAGGGAGCGGGGCGGACCCAGGCGGAAAGGGTTGCTCTCGTTGAAGGCAACGAAGGACAGACAGTCCATGTCGGGAGACTGGGCGAAGCAGGACCGCGTCATTGCGACACGCGAAGGTACGCTGAGGTCGTCGACATCGGCAATGATGCAGATGTCCCCGCTGGCATGGCGCATGGCCTCGTTCAACGCTGCACCCCGTCCTGCACCCGGGTTCTTGTGCAGCTTCAGGCGGCTGTCTCCCGCCCACAGCATGGCAATCTCTTCGAACGTTTCGTCATCGGAATTGTCATCGACGAAGATGACTTCGAAGTCCGAAATGGTCTGGGCCTTAAGCGATGCCGTGTATTCGGTGAGAAACGTCTGGGCGTTCTTTGCGGTGGAGATGATCGAGACAGTGAGCGAGGATGGTGCCGAGAGAAGGCCGGGGGCCTGAAGGGCGAGATATCCGAGCATGGGATCTGCCACGAACCGCATCTGGCTAGTGTTCACCTCCTGCCAGTGGAGATCGAGGAAGGCTAGATAGTCTATGTTGGCGCGGTAGCGCTTGTTCTTCTCGGCGCTGGCCCCGGCACTGGGTGCGTAGTCGTGGAGCAGCACGGCGGAAGGTTCATACACGAAGCCGGCCGGGCCGTGGAACCGCCAGAGCCGCGCGCACAGCGCCACTCCTTCGTGGCCGGCCAGCAAGGGGTCGAAGCCCCCCGCATCGAGAAACGGTCCACGCCGCCAGATCGACACGCCTTCGCAGGTCGTCAGCGCCGGAATTCGGGCCTCTCCGAGGTCGTAGTGGGTGCCCTTAAGGTGCGGCGCCGTGAGCGGCATCACACGCCCGCGAACGGCGACTGCGCCGGTGGTTTCAATGCAGCCAAGGAGCGCATCGACGCAGCCTTCCTCGGTGATTCCGTCGTCATCGAGGAACATGACGAAGGGCGCCTTCGCCAGGCTGGCGCCGACGTTGCGGGCGCCCGAGCAGCCGGCATTGAAACCCACCTGGATCACCTTGCAGGCGGCGAAGATCTTTCGGCCAAGCTGCGTCAAGGACCTGTTGCCGTTGTCGACGAGGATCACTTCGGTCCGGTCCGGCCCAATTTGTCTGGCGATGCTGCGCAGGCCGTCCACCACGCCGGGGTGATCGCGATGGCTGACCACGACGATCGAGGCCATTGGAGAGTCCGGTTGCGTACCGAACACCTTTACCGTTGCGGCGGCCAACGTGTCCTTCGTGAAATTCCCGAGTATGCGCTGGGCGGCTGTGAAGCGGCCGGAGGCAAGGCGCGCCTTGGCCTCCAGATAGCGTTCCCGGGGCGGCCGGACCTCCTTGCGGATCGGGCTGCCTGCGGGGTTGCCGAGGTTGATGATGTGATCGATGCCCCATTTGGAGTCGATGAAATCAAGACGCGGCTGCATCGCGTCGATGTTAGGCGGTGTCCCCGCCTTGCCCGCGGCGGGGAAATACTCGAAGACATAGCCGCGCCGCCGGAACGGCTCGGTGTTGCGGGACTGTGTCAGAAACACGGGGATGAAGTTGCCCTGCAGCTGTTGCTGCTCGGAGACGCGCTCCACCTCCTTCTCGATCTGCGCGTCCGAAAGGCCGAACAGGGCGAAGGCGATGACCTTTGCACCCTTTCCCTTCAGCGTGAGGTGGGCGCCGCCCGGCGCCGGCTCCATGGCGCGGGATGGCATCGGCTTACCGGGCCAGCTCGACCAGGTGCAAGCGGCGGCTCGCGCGGCGACCGGCACAAGCTCTGACGGGCGCGACAGGCGGGGCGCAAGCTGCACCACCTTCGACCCGCCGCCCGACGTCCGGCCGGCCGCAAGCAGACGCTCCAGCGACTGGACGCGCCTGGTCTGGCGGGCGAGGCGCTCGAGCAATTCGTCGACCGTGGGGTTCTCCGGGCGCGGCGTGGCGTTGCGAGGGTCCGAAGCCGGCAAGGGAGCGGCTTGGGTGAGATGGGACTTGTGGATGTTCATGGGGTTTCGCGCTCAGCTCACGAGTTCTGCAATGATACGGCTGGCCGCACGGGCTCCGTTGGACCGCGCCAGCGTTCTGCAGTTCTCGCGCATCACCTCCCGGAACTGCGGCTTCATGAACAACTCCAGCAGGCCTGGAAGCTCGGTGAACTCATGTTCCTTGAGTTCGATCGCGGCTCCGGCATCCTGTGCGAAGGTGGCACGGCCCGCCTGGTCGTCCATGCCCGGCGCCTGGTTCGGCACCAGGATGGAGGGCAGTCCGAAGTTGATGATCTCGTGGAAGGAGTTGTAACCCGCGGCAGAGATGGTGAAGTCGAAGGCGCGATAGTAGAGGCTCAGCGGACCGCCCTTGAGTACAGTGACCTCCGGCCACAGGCTGAGCGTTTCGGAGGCATTAGTCCATTCGGCCACGGCGACCTGGAGACCACGGTGACGACGGCAACCCGCAATGATCCGGTCAACCAGGCCAAGCACATCTCGGTTGTTGCCAGAGCCTAGCTGGACGAGAACGGCCGGACGGTCGGGGTCGAGCCCTAGCTCCTTCGCCGCGGCCTGGCGCGAAAGAAGCTCCGCCGAGTCGAGAAGGGTGACGGGATCGACATGGCAGGCCTCGTCCCGGCGCGCCACGGTCGCGCCACGGTCGCGATCTCCGGCAATTTCGCCGGGCTCGATAATTACGTCGTAGTTTCCAGATCTCTGCAGGGAGGGATTGTAACCCGGCTCCCACATTCCGCGTCGCACCCAGACGCCTTTGCACCAACTGCGTGAGGCGACCGCTCGGCTCAGTACCGCGGGCGGATCGCTGCCGTCGAAAACCACGGCGCTAGCATCGTAGGCGTCGATTAGCTGCTCGAGTTCGTATTGGAACCACGGATCCCATTCGGCATGCTCTGTTCCGATGGCCGCACAGGACGGGATTAGTTCGGTTCTGAAGCCCATCGTCTCGATGAGTGCTGCACTGTCCGCCAGCGACACGAAGACAGGTTCGAATTCCCGGGTGCCGCGCCGCGCGATGGCGAGGAGGCGCGCCACGTGCCCCACGCCGACGCCGCCCTTCGGCATGAACAAAACGCGCGGCTTGCGGCCCGCGACTGGAGGCTTCTTCGCGCGCGGCTTGTGGGGGGTGAACCCAGTCAGGACCGGCAGGCGCTTCTGGAATTGATCGACAGTGTTGCTGGCCCGCAGCGATGCCTGGGACTTGAGCCGTGCAGCGGCCGGTGTGAATCTGCGGCGGATGGAAGCGACGAAGTCATCCGGCGCCGCCACGATTACCCCGGCAGGCAGGCGTCCGGGCATGGCACTTGCGGCCGCCACAAGCTTGCCCGAACCCACGGCGGCAGCGATCACCGCCTGTGGCACGGCTGCATGAACCGGTTCCTCCAGCACCAGCAGGACGTCGATCCGACGGAAGAACCAGTCGAGGGAGATTTCCGCGCCATCTAGGCACTTCCAGTGACCGGGCACGCTCGGCACTTGCCGGTGAGGGCCGCGGTCGCGCCATACGCAGACTTGGACATCCGTATGCTTGCCCACAAGATCGCGGATGGCATCTACCGCCTGCGGCCAGTGCGGAGGGATCACCGCCCCGACGACTAGCTCCCGACCGGCGGGTCGTGGATGGCGTTTATTTTTTGTGGGAACGGGCTTCCAGTCTCGCGGCTCGAGCCGCAACCCGGGCTCGGACAGCAGTATCTTGCGCATCTCGGTCGTGGCTGGCGCTAGCGTCACCTTCGGGAATGCATCCCGGGCATTTACGACGAGCGTGCCGATGTCGATCGTCTCGTCAGGCACCAGGACCACGCTTCTTGCCGTTACGGCACCGCGCAGCCGCGCGACGGCATCGGGTCCGAAAGGCGAGTAGGCCACGAGGAGCCTTGCCGATACGGCATGGACCGGGTCGAGGGCCGCGATGGAGGTGCCTCTCAGGCAGTGACGGATCTCTGGCGAGATGGGCGCAGTTTCGCTCCCCTCATGCGGAACGTGAAGCAGACCGACCGTATAACCTGCCTGCAGCGCCGCGTGGGCCTGCCCAGCAATGCGCAGGCAATTCTCGGCACTACCGGCCATGTCTCCAGCGAGGACGACGTCGAAAGCAAAGGATTCCTGTTCTTTACGTGACATAGGAAAAACATCTCGAGGAGAATTGTCAGTTTTGCGGGGGGAGAGCGGGACACGGTCCCGCTCTGCACTCGATCTCTGATCCATCAACTACGGAAGCGGAAGCCGAAACTTAATCGCTTCACGACGGATTGTGGTGGTGATGGTCGTTGTCGTCGTCTTCGTTGTCGTCGCCCTCATTTTCGTGGTCTTTGCCCTTACCCTGCCGCGGCTTGTCAGGATTGCCGGCTGCATTGGGATTTTCCGAGTGTTCAAAGCCGCGGGCGTTGCCGTTGCTCTGCGGAGACTTCGACGAACTGTGCGCGGAATTTTCGCTATTGGACCGCTCGTGACCCTTGGCCTCGGCTAGCTGGATCATCCGCGACAGGGTCTGGTCGGACATGGCACCCTGTCCGGAGAGTACTTCCTCGGTGGGATCGGTCAGGCGCTGGGAGATTGCAGCATCGGCGGCCGTCCCCATGCCCAGCCCCGCTGCTGCCGCCAGCAGGGCAATGATTTCGTGTCTCTTCTTCATGCAAGCCTCCGATTGGGGAGTGGATAAGAAATGGAGTTCAAAATGTGTGTCCAGGCGGCTCTCACCGTGGTCTGGAAATTGATTAGAAGAATGGGTAGCCTACTTGAGTCAAGTAGCTGTACTGCTAGCTGTATGTTTTGCTATCGCAGAGTAGAAGTCGGATTTATTGAGTTCTCGGCAATAGACGCTGTCTACGGCGCCCTTGATCTGGCCGACATTTTTGGAACCAAGCGAATTGAAAAAGAATTTTGAAATATTGTAACTTCAAGGACGTATTTGAGTAAAACGAAAACAAACTCTTCTTTTCAGCCTCTCGCAACGACTGTGATGAGTTGTGTCCCCGAGCGTGGTGTAGGTTTTGTATGTGAAGCCGTTCGCGAAGCGGACCTACAGGGAGCGCCGTAGCGAGCGCAAGGCTTTCGGTGGCCACCGGGGTTCTCGGTAGGGTCTGGTTGCGACCCTCAACCCCAAAACTGGAGATGGTTGGAGTGAGGTTCTGTGCGTTGGCTAGCAGCGCTGCCGCCTGCGCTTCATGGGGAGCGTGCTTGCCTACGCCAGGGGGGAGCGCCACGAAGAAGAGAGCAACTTTCAGAAAGTTGGGCACCGCCTCCGCCCACGATCAGCGCCCTCCCGTGTGGTCGGAAGTGCTGGCAACCATGTTGGCAGATGCCGAGAAATTCATCCGGAACTGCATCCGAGTGCACCGCGAATTCGCACGACACGCGGATTTGTGCGCCGCCGCAGAGGGCGGCGCAGCTCTTTGAAACGCAACAGAATTCTGCGGGAAGGAATGGTGCCCAGGGCCGGAATCGAACCAGCGACACGCGGATTTTCAATCCAAAGAGCACCATGCTAAAACCTTGAAACTACTGGGCTAAAGTGTGCCTCTACCGTGGGCCGCAACGGAGTTACACCATCTTAGGGTGAAATCACTCCAAATATGTGGATATTTTGGCTGAGGTTCCTCGCCGTCGAATACCGCAGCACCAGCCGCCAAGCGAAAACACCGCAAGCCCGGCTGGCCCACGGTGCTTCATCGGATCGGAAACCGCTAGGATGTCGTGTTAAACGACTTTCCGTTTGAGCTTGGGAGTGCGGGCAGTGGCTGCGAAGCGAATGGGCTCGTCAAGCTCACCCTCCAATATAGCCTTCATGAGCACCTTAATCGTACCCGGTAAATCCTCGAGCTTGGCGACCTCAACTGCATTGCGGCCCTTTTGGATTTCGATCGGGGCCGAACCATAACGCAACGCGAACTGAATGATGCCGGTGGGAGACGTCGTCCACCACTCCCTAAGTCGAACTGGGCGAATGATACGCTTACGGTCGCCATTTTCGTCGGTATGCCAGTAGTAACGGGTCCGCTGGTACGCCGAGCCACCCATCCTTGCTTCAGCAAGCTTCACTTGCTCATCAAGCTTGCGGGCGAGTTTGTTGCGACGCTCCTGCTCAACGCTAGAAGCCCGCTTGGGTGTCATTGCAACGATCTTCAGCTTTTCAAGTGCGCTCATGTCAGCCTCCTGTGTGTTAGAGCTGATGTCAGCGTGTTGTCTTCTCATCAGAAGATCTACCGAAAGATGTAAAAGCTGGGAAGAAATCCTATAAGTCGCCACAGATACTGGCTGAAAGGTAGCGATGCTGAATGATGAGCAGCGTGAAATCACTATGCAGGCCGCCTGATATCTGATTTTGCAGTCCCCGCAGGCGCGGTCCAACAACAATCTAGCTAGGCTTCAACCCGAAGGCTCGGCCTTTGATTTGATCTTACGTAAGAGTAATTCAGTGGCAGAGTAGCAGCCAAACCAAGTTTTCACTCTGCGAGCTTCAATGACGGGGTCATTGACCCGAAGCTACACACTTAGCGGACCCTGCAGGCGTGAGCACTGCTAGGACTTTACAGGGGCTTGAGCAGCATGTAACTCCTGCTGGGCTCGCTGGGCTTTTAACCTCGCTTTCTGCACTTTCAGCGCCTTGTCCTTGCGCTTGAGCGCATCCAGCTGGCCTTGCAGTGGATCAATTTCTGCCAGTAACTCCGCGACCTTCATTGCGCCAGCAATTCCTGCTCACGAAGCCTGCACTTGGCTTGGATGGTTTCATTGATGGCGGATACTGCCGCCCTGATTCTAGCTCGTTCTCGTAAACTGTTTTCGTTCTGCATTTGCTTAGAAAGCTTGGCCGCTAGAAAAACCAAACTGCCAATGTGTAAGCCGTAGCCTCTGTTCCTCATGCAAGCGTAATATGTGTCATTTTTGCCCATCTGTCTGCTGAGGTCGGTGACGTTGGCAATGATGCCCAGTGCCATCAGGTCATCCGCGAGCTTTTGATCCAGCGTCAGCTTATGTTGCGTATTGTCAGATAAAGATGATGTTTCCATGCATGTATTTATGCAGGAACTCAAAATATCAAATTTCCATGCTGTTCTCACGATGCTTGCTAAATACTAATGTCGCCTGCTGTCCCGAGACATGGGGGCTTGTGCGAGATGCGTCGCTAGGCAAGATACCGTCAGCATTAGGTTGCGGATGCGGTTGGATGTGCTGAAGGAGCAGAGGGCAGGAATGACAGAACAAGGCTGGGTCTTGCATTAATGCAAGCTCGGCTTGAGTGGGCTCTAGTGACAACTTCTAACCCACAGACGGACAGCGGTTGACGGAACATAGCTGCTGATACAGTCGCGTTTGGATGCAAGCGGGCATCAAAGGCGGCGCAGAAAGGGGAGACAGCCAAACCACCCCCTACTCGAACACAACGAGTGCGCTTTGTTCCGGTGGAACCTCAGCAATGAGAAACGAAACACTTAACCTCCACAAGAAGGAGGCTAAGTGTGACCTTCCTAGCAATGGCCTCTATGATTGAACCTCACAGTTCTCAGTATATAATTGCATACGCCCACCATAGACCTCATCAGAGGTAGAAAATGCGAATAAGTGAGATGGCGAGCTAGTGAGCCAATCGAGCGCAATGAGCAGCACATGCGTAGCATGGGCTTAAAACCAAATCCAAAATCGTCAATCATCCAGTGGTGATTTACCCAAAATCGCCCTAGGTGTTATGCGAGTGACTGGGAAATAGCCCTTCCCAACGTAATCTATTAAGCATCGTGCCTGCTTCATGTATCGACTAACAATAATAGCCTTCACAGCTTTTGCATCAGTTCCGCTTTGATTTTCATCATCTATTGTAATCCCAGCCAGATCTGCAATCTCATGCTGCGGTAGCTCTGGATGTTCCTTGGACAATCTCCAAACCTTGTGATGTTGGTGTAGAGAGCTCAGAACATGTCTTGTCACAACATTATACTTTGCGCCTTTCGTAGGTCGCTTCACAGGAACCTTCTTCCGCAAAGGCTTCAGAATCTGCTTCAGCTCAGCAGTAAGTCGGTCGAAGTCACGTGTGAGAGGAAGTGACACAACGATACGAGTGGGGTCACTGGGATCACAGTGAGGATGAGGGAAAGGATAGATTCGCTCTTCCTGTGGTTCGCAGAAAAGATGCCTGCCAGTCTTTTTCCACCACATCATAAAATCGTCGTCACGGATGTCACCAAAATCAGTGTAGAGCTTGGCATAGTCCCCAACGCCTGCAGCGCTACAGCAGGCCATGTAACCTTCGTGCTCCTTGAGAAAGAGCCACCAATAGTAATAGACGCTGCGCATATATCGGGGCGCATTCTTGTATGGCTCCTTCGGGAGGTCCTCCGGCGAGTATTCATCCAGCCCCGTCAAGGGTGGCGCATACCTGAAGTACATTGGCGGTCTACGTAGAAGTTGCTTCTCGTACATCTAGGCCTCCAGACTTAATGCAACAACATTAGCAACATCGGAATCAGATTGCCAATCGTGTTGCTAAGTGCCTAACCGACCCCGCTGTGAGACCTTCTGCAAACCGGAAATTAATCCGGACATTAGCGGAAGGACATCATTGTGACTCACGACATTAACTACGGCCCCATTGCGGAAGCTTGCGCCGACGCGGTTGACAACTTGGCTGATGCCATCCTGGACTGCATTCACGACTACCACGATGTAAAGCCTGTCGTGCAGGCGGTGAACGCTGCATTCTACCTTGGCGACATCACGGATGAAATTAACTTGGGTGTTAGCGATTCCAAAGCTTGGATTATTGCTACCATCCTGCCGTGCCGCCCGACGATGAACCCGGCTGGATACACCCGTTACTTCACGATGCTCGCTCGTGTTGTGAACTCATCTCCGCGCTTCAAGGAGGCGCTCGAATGGTGGAGCGGTGTGGACGACGACTCCTATTTCCCCGAGTTCTCGCGCGAAATCCTCATGCTGTCTGATTGTCTTATCCCGGACGCAGCCGTCTAACACCCTCATCTCTAAATCATTTCATTAAAAGGAGCTTTCATGTCTACCATTCCTAACAGTCACCTCATTCAGACGTACCTCGACGCCGTATCCCTTATGATCTTTGCGTTTTACGAAAGTGCCGGGGAGAATCTCCCCGGCAGCCACTACGCGGCGGTTTTCGACATCATCTACGATACATTTGAGATTCTCTATGATCTGGATGCACCTCCTTGCGACGGAGAGTGCGAAAGTCCGGGTCGCCTGGCGATCTGTTATCTGCTCACTGAGGGATTAGCTGGTTCGGAGCACCATGGAGCTCATCTCAAAAACATCGCTAATGCTGCTGTTCTCAATGAACGTCTGGCTGCTGCGCTTTATGATACATCGAGCTGGATTCAAACGCCTTCTGGTTCTGTTGCAGTGAATGAGGATCGCCGTTTGGGTTATGTAGACTTCGTGATCTACGCCATGCGGGGCTATCAGTACGAAACCGCAGAATAGCTCTCACTCTTTAATCATTAGAAATCTCAGGCCGCAAAAACACTGCGGCCTTTTCCATGTCCGCAACCAACTGTTTGTCTCGTTATTAGCAACATCAGTCCCAGCACCTTTCTAGTGTTGCTAATACGGAAGGAGATCCGGACATGAGACATTCATCTCACGACGGTGGCATTCCGCCACGTCGCATAACAGGAGTAAAATAATGTCGAACGTTAATAATGTTACTGTGATTGCCGAATCTGCGGACGCAGCTCTTCGGATTGGACTTAACGAAGTGGTCGTTGCTGCGCCAGACGATGTCGTGTTTCACGACGCTGTTGGTGTCATGATTGCCGAGGAGATCAAGCAGCGTTCCCCTCAGGCAGAGATTGACGCTCTTGTCTTCGAGCGTCAGGCTTGGGAAGATAATGCGCTGAGGACGAGCAATGAGCAGCTCTATCTGTTGCTTCAGAAGTGCTACGCACTCTACAAGCGTATGTGTTCGGACGCATCCGATGCTAAGAAGCTGGTTGCCACTGTCGATACGTTTCTGAGTGAACGTTACAATGCCAAGAGCACCAAGAACTCTCACACGTTGACCAAGATCGTAAAGTGTGTGTTTGGGCCTGACCGCAAGCGTGCTAGCACCTACAG
>Ga0075471_10002403_pt1 | contig 12300 bp, 8 predicted proteins | sample DEB19_08_DNA_2_FD_74787 | JGI IMG/M metagenome (GOLD analysis project Ga0075471, IMG submission 74787) | Aqueous microbial communities from the Delaware River and Bay under freshwater to marine salinity gradient to study organic matter... | ecosystem: Environmental > Aquatic > Marine > Coastal ... | reverse complement strand
ACCGAGCCCTCCTCCACCCACAGGTTCTTCGATGCGCGGCACGCGGCCCTGTAGGAGAGGGTCGCGTCGGCACCTGCGCCCGGGAGCGGCCCGAACCTCCTCGACCCGACGATCGCGTCGGACACGACCAGCCCGACCGTCCCGTCCTCGTTGATCCCCGCAGAGACGGTCAACGACCCGCCGTCGCCGAAGTCGTAGACGGCACTTGTTGCCCCTTCCACGCGCAGCACGGCAGGTCCGCCGCCGAAGAGTGGAACGAGGACCGCCGAGAGCGCGGCCATGGCGAGAGCCACCGCGCCGCCGAACGCGACCGGGACGATTCTCGCGAACCGTCGTGCACGGGCCTCGCGGACGCTGTCACCGAGTGACCGCGCCACGGACACCGCGTCGCGGGCGGTGTCCCGCGTGCGCCACGGATGGCGCCACCACTGGTGACCGAGGCCCGCAAGCACGTCGTCCAGCCACTGCGACCGCCTCGTCCGCCTGTCGGCGACCGGGTCGAGCGGGGTGTCGGTGAGGGCGATGTGGATGTCGCTGCCGTCGAGCGCGAAGGTGACGTTCGCGCCGAATCCGTCCCCGAACCGCTGCACCCGTCCGAGGGCGAGAACCGTCCCGGTGTCAGCATCCGAGATTCGGACCCACTCGTGCGACGACTGCACGGGCACGTCGATCATCAGCACCGAGTCACTGAGCCGCACTTTCACGTTGCCGGACTCGGTGGGCACGAGCACCGAACCGTCGCGGTGCACGTACGGGATGCCGGGTTCGTGGATGACGGCGGTGGCGGGGAGGTCGGTCATGCCCACGGACGGCACGACAGCCGAACCCGTCCCCCGGTCGGGGATCCACCCGAGGACCGCCTCGATCGGATCGCGCACCCCTGCGGGCACCAGACTCGCTGAGTCCTCCGCGACGAGGCACTCGGCAGGGACCCCTTCCGCGTCGTCGGCGGTCCACACGCCCGGTGCGACCTCGGTGAACGGCGTGACGGCTTCCCGGTCGGCGGCACGCAGGAGCCACCGCCCGGTCTCCTCGTCGAATCTTCTCTCCACCGCAGTCATCGTGTGTCCCCGAGCACGTCGCGCGCTCCGGCCTCCAGCAACTCAACGGCGCACCGTCCGCATCGTGACTTCCGCTGGTTCTGGGCCACCTCCGAGCGCCCCAGGTCCCCCTCGACGTTGATGAGCGCCGTGTGGAGCAGTCGGTCGAGCCATGTCCTCCCCGTTCCCTCCACGGGTGCGCCGCTGAGGGCGAGATGGACAACCTCGAGAGCCATCGCGACGACGACAGGGTTGCTGCAGCCGGGGCACACGAATCCCTGTTCGGCGCGTGACCCCACCGCGCGGAGCAGTTTCTCCAGGAACTCCGGTCCGTCGACGAGGCCGAGCGGGTGGCCGTCGGGCGGCAGTGCCTCGAGGGACTCGGTGCCGGCCAGGCTGGTCTCGGCCAGTCGACGCCGCGCCCGTGCCCTGTCGCGGCAGATGTTGTCGAGGACCCTCATCCCGTAGCGCGCCGCATCCTGGGGCGAGGTCATCGACGGGTGCGGCTCCGTGCGGCGGGTCATCGCGTCGGTGACACGGAGGAACGCCTCGGCGATGATGTCGTCACCGTCGTCGTTCAGTGACGCGCGGCGGGCGAAGATCGACCCGTACCTGCGCGCCTCCTCGGACTCGAGCCACGTCTGCAGCATCCGCAACTGGTGCTGCAGCGTCGGATTCACGCAGTCATCATGCCCTACCGGGTCACACCGCGCACTCGGAGTCGCCGACCTCGCCCGTGAACGGGCCGGTCTCGCCGTAGTCCACGAAGAAATCCGGGGCCTCGTCGGGCAGCGGGACGTTGTCCAGGTCGGCGAGCGTGGTGCCCACCTGCTTGGCACCGCCGCTGCGTGACAGCCACCCCTGGAAGGTCTCGCCCGCACCTCGCTCCTCGGCGAACCGGCGAACGACCCGCGCGACCGCCTCGGGCGCGTTCTTGGCGGGGAGGCGCAGTGCCTTCTCCCCGAAGTGGATCTGCTCGTCGCCGATGTGGCCGCCGAGCAGCATCTGGTAGCCGGGCAGCGACTTGCCGTGGGCGCGGCGCTCCGCACCGAAGAACCCGATGTCGCTCGCGTGGTGCTGGCCGCAGCTGTTCGTGCAGCCCGAGATGTTGATGCGCACGCCGCCGACCTCTGCGAGGCCCTCCTCCTCCAGTTTCGTGCCGATGGCATCGGCGAGACCGCGGGACTGGGTGACGGCGATGTTGCACGTGTCGGCGCCGGGGCACGCCACCACGTCACGGGCGAGCTCCGCACCGGGCCGGGCCATGCCGATGGCGTCGAGACGCGCGAACAGCTCGCGCATCCGGTCGGGCTGCATCCCGCGGAACGCGATGTTCTGGCGGTTCGTCAGGCGCATGTCGGCGCCGAAATGCCGCTGGATCGCGGCGAGCTCGCGGAACTGCTGGGCGGTGATGTCGCCGAGCGCGGCGTATGCGACCGCGGAGACGGTGCCGTCGGCGGCACCCTTGATGACCGAGGCCTGCTCCCACCGCGTGAACGGGTCGCTGGAGCGGAGCTCCACGCGCACGCCCTGGCCGATGCTGGTGACCTCTCCGTCACCGCGACCGGCGGGGGCGTCACCCGCGGCGGTCACCTCCGGCGGGATCCCGCCGGGCCACGTGGACGAGGCGGGCAGGGTGGTGCGGATCTTGATGACGCGGCGGCGCACCTCGTCGATGCCCAGCTGGTCCACCACCCACTTCAGGCGGGCGCGTAGCTTGTTGTCGCGGTTGCCCGTCTGGTCGAACACGCGCAGCACCGCCTCGATGGTGGGCAGCAGGTCCTCGCGGGTGGTGAAGTCCTCCAGCGCGAGCGCCGGGTGCGGGGTGGCGCCGAGACCGCCCGCGATGAACACGCGGAAGCCCTGCTCGACCGTGCCGTCCTCGCGGGTGCGGGTGGCGGCGATGATGCCCACGTCGTTGAACATGGCCTGGCCGCAGTCGGTGGCGCATCCGCTGAAGTTGACCTTGAACTTGCGCGGCAGGCGCTGGCCCAGCGGGTTGCGCACGAAGTGTCGGAACACCGCCTCTGCCCACGGGGTCACGTCGATCTTCTCCTCCGGGCAGGCCCCGGCGAGGTGGCACGCCATCACGTTGCGCACGGTGTCGCCGCACGCCTCGCGCGAGGTCAGCCCGACCGCCGCGATGCGGCGGAGGAGCTCGGGGATGCGGCGCAGCTCCACGAAGTGGAACTGGATGTTCTGGCGAGTGGTGATGTGGCCCCAGCCGCGCGAGAACTCGTCGGCCAGGTCGGCCATCACGTCCCAGTGCTCGGGCCGGATGGACCCGGCAGGGAATTTGATGCGGACCATCTGGTTGGTGCCGCCCTGGCGCTGGCCGTAGACGCCGTTGTTCAGGCGCATCACGCGGAACACGTCGTCGCTGATCTCGCCGTTCAGGTACTGCTCGATTGCGATCTCGAATCGTTCGATGTCGCGCTGCTGTTCCGCGTCGAGGTCGCGGGTGACGGGTGCCGGTGCGATGGTCATGGTTGTTCTCCTATTTCCTTCAGTGCGTCAGCGAGTGCGGTGCGCAGCCGTCGTGCGTTGGCGGCCGAGAGATGGGCAACGAGACCCTCACCGGCGCCGCCCAGCGGCTCCACGGTCAGTTGCACACGGGGTTCTGCGTCGTCGTAGTCGTCGCTGACGGCGACGGTCCATGCGACCGGTGCGTCGTCGAGCCCCGCGGGATGCTCGCTGAGGTCCAGTTGCACGACGTCAATCGACCTGCGCATCAGCGGTCCGCCTTCCGGTCGGCTGCGGCCGTTGCAGCTGCGCCGCTCTTTGACGCCGGGGGAGAGAAATCGAACGCAGCCACCGCGCCGACGACGATTGTCGACGGCGCGGAGATGTCGGCGGCACCGAGACCGGCCAGGTCCGTGCGCACCACCGTCTGCCCGGCGCGGGTGCCGTACCGCACCGCGGCGACGGGTGTGTCGGGGGCGAGCCCCCCGTCCATCAGGCGGCGCGCGATGATCGCGCGCTCGGCGACACCCATGAGGATGACCACCGTTCCGCCCACCTTGGCGAGGGCCTCCCACTCGATCGCCGACGCGCCGCCCTTCTCGCGGTGGCCCGTGACCACGGTGAACGCGGGCGAGACGTTTCGGTGCGTCACGGGGATGCCGGCGGCCGCGGGGACACCGACAGCAGAGGTGATGCCGGGCACCACAGTGTGCGGCACGCCGGCCCGCAGCAGTGCCTCGGCCTCCTCGCCGCCGCGGCCGAACACGAACGGGTCCCCGCCCTTCAGTCGCACGACCTCCAGTCCCTGGGTGCCGAGATGCACGAGGAGGGTGTTGATGAGATCCTGGGGGGTGGGGTTGCCGGGCTTCTTGCCCACGTCGATCAGCTCCACACCCGGCCGCGCGAGCGCGATGATCTCGTCGCTCGCGAGCGCGTCGTGCACGATCACGTCCGCCGTTGCGATCAACCTCATCGCGCGCACGGTCAGCAGTTCCGGGTCGCCTGGCCCCGCACCCACGAGATGGACGGTCACCGGGCCACCTCCACCGCGAGGAGCGAGGAGTCAATGCCGAGATCATCGATGGCGCGGGCGATGATCGGCGCCCAGTCGATGTCCTCCGTGCTGCGTCCCTCGGCGTGCACCGCCGCGCGCTCGGCCGCGAGGGAGTCGACGAGCAGCGAGAACTCCGGCCCGATCGCCGACTCGAGGCGCGAACGGAGGAACGAGGCGAGGGCGGGGGAGGCACCAGCAGTGGACACCGTGATCATCAGCTCCCCGCGGCGCATCGTTGCCGGGAGTGTGAAGGCGCACCGCTCCGGGTCGTCGGCCGAGTTCACCCAGATGTTGCGGATCTCGCAGTCGTCATAGATCTGCTGGTCGACACCGCGCACACCCGTCGCGGTGATGACGAGGCGGTAGCCCGACACGTCACCGATCCGGTACTCGCGCTCGATCGTGCCCACGGGAAGGGCACGGAGCTCGTCCACGATGGACGGGGCGAGGACCGTGACATCGGCATCGGCAAGGAGAAGCTGCTGCACCTTGCGCAGCGCGATGCGACCGCCGCCCACGACCAGCACGGGCCGGTCGGCCAGATTCAGGTTGATCGGGAACTGCCCCATGAGGAGTGCAGGCTAGCCAATTCCCGACAAATCCAGTCAGAATTATGGAGAATCCTCCAGCCGCTGGCGGGACAGGGCTCAGGCCGGGGTGAGCGTGGAGGCGTCGGCCCAGTAGGCGTGCGTGCCCGAGCAGATCCGTTCGGGCAGGCGAACCCTGGCGACCGGGCCATCGGCGGGGTTCTGCGCGTCGAAAATCGCGCAGTGACTCTCGTCGTTCACCACGTCGGTGGTGTAGGTCAGCAGGTAGCCGTCGTCCTCTGACTTCGCGCCGGGCCGCGGCGCGAACACGGTCTCGGAGCAATAGGTGCCCTCGGGGAACGCATACGTCTCCATCCGGCCGGTGGTGACGTCGTGCTTGATGATCCCCTCGAAGGTGAACCAGCCCTCGGTGGGCAGAGCGGAGTACGCGTACCGGTACGGCCTGCCCATGACGCCGGCGTTGATCATGCCGAACTCGGTGATGACGTCGCTGAGCGGGCCTTCCTTCGTCTCGCCCGTGCGCATGTTCATCTGCCAGCGGTAGGGGATTGACTGCATCGCCTGGAGGTCGAGATAGCGGAAGAGGCGCTGGTCGACTGTTGCGTCAGCCGGGAGAGTGGGGGCGGGGTCCTGCTGGAAGTACCCGTCGACGATCACCCAGTCGCCGTCCTCCCAGGCGTTCATCCAGTGCAGGACGAACGTGGGGTCGAAGTCGAACCACTTGACCTCTGATCCCCTGCCCCGGCGGGGCATCACACCGAGACGCATCGGCAGGTCCTCGTAGAAGCGGTTCGCGTACACGCCCTTCTGCAGCAGGTCAGGATCCCAGAACAACGGGCAGTCGTTCAGCACCGCGTAGTTCTGCGTGAAGCACATGTCGTGCGGCAGGCGCGCACCGGGCAGGTCGATCGGTTCGTACGTGACGAGCTCGCCGTGCTTGTCGACCACGCCGTAGTGCATGAACGGGGCGGTCGTTCCGTAGTTGAAGAAGAACAGATCGCCGGTTGCCTCGTCCACCTTCGTGTGCGCCGATGCGCCGGCCGCCGGGAACTTCCCGTTCCATGACTCCTTGCCCAGGTCGGCAAGCGTCACCGGGTCGAGTCGGTAGAGATCGCCGCACTGATAGAAGCTGCTGAGCGCGACGCCACGGTGAACCACAACGTCAGTTGACGAGGCGTCCTTCATGCGCGTGCGCGCCCCCCAGCCGTCCTCGCGTTCGGCTTTCCTCGGCGATTCGGCGAGTCCTGACCACAGCGCACGGCCCGCTTCCTGTTCTGCGAGCATCCCGTCGGTGCGCACGAACCGGTTGCGGTACTCCACGTGCCCCTCGCGGAACGACATGGAATGCAGCATGCCGTCGCCGTCGAAGGGGTGGTAGCGCTCGCGGTTCGGCACCAACGGGTTCTCGCAGTTGCGCAGGTACACACCGTTCAGGTCGGAGGGCAGCTCCCCCTCCACCGGCGGCTCGAGGTCCGTCCACTCGCGGTTCTGCGGTCTCCACGCTCCGGTGCGGTACGGATGCGTGTCGTCGGCGGGCAGGAGCGACACGAATTCGTGCTCAAGTTTCGGTGACATCTCGGACCCTCCGCACCGGTCGCGCCGTGCGCGCGCCGTGTTCTCACAGTAGGCGAACCCCCGCCGGGGTCACCAGCGAATCTCGAACCAGCGGCGCAGTTCCGACCCCGCGGCGACGAGGTGGGGGGAGTCATTCGGGCCGTTCGGCGGACCGCTCTGTGGCTCGATGCAGATGCCGTGCTCCCGGCCGTCGAACACGACCCAGTGGGAACAGTTCGAGTGCAGTGTCACCCGCAGGTCGTCGCCGAAGCGCACCGCAGGGTCCGCGAGCGGGTCCGCGAAGCAGTCGTCGATGTCCTTCACCTGCGGCTTGACCAGTCGGCCGGTGGGGATCCCGTCGGCACCGCGCTCGTACATCGCCCCGAACTCGAACGAGGCCTCGCAGGGCCGCGCGAACCACGGGTGCCAGCCGACCTGCGCCGGCATCTCGTCCCGCGCGGCGAGGGACAGCTCGAACCGCACCTTCCACGGCTGCACCGAGACGGTGTGGAACACGACGCCGCGGAACGGCCACGGCGGTGCGAGCTCGAGCCGCATGACGATGGCCGAGTCCGACTTGTCGAAGATGCGCCACTCGGCGTCGTGTGCGTACCCGTGCATCGCGTGCGGCGGGGCGTTCCGCGGGAGCTGGTGGGACGACCCGCGGTGGCGCAGCACACCGTCACGTATGCGTCCCGCGAACGGCACCATGGGGTAGAGGCCCCATTCGAACCCGCCCAGACCCGCTGCGGCACCCGAGACCACCTCTGTCCCGCGCACGTTGAGGGACGTGACGCGACCCCCGTTCGCCGGGTCGACGAGGACTGTCGCGTCACCGGCAGAGATCGCGAGGGCAGCCACGACGGAGACGATAGGTGCGCGCGTGCACCAGTAGCGTGGCACCCCGTGCGCGGCCTCGGGACTCTCATCAACACGGCGACCGTGCTCATCGGCGGTTCTGTCGGCTATTTCGTCGGCCACCGCATCCGGGAGTCGGTCCGCACCACCGTGGTGCAGGTCATCGGCATCGCCACCATCGTCCTGGGCGTCAGCGACGCGCTCGACACCCGCAACCTCGTCTTCCCGCTCGTCGGGATGGTTCTCGGCGCGGTCGTCGGTGAACTCCTCCGCATAGAGGACCGTCTCGAGTCGCTGGGGGAGCGCCTGAAGCGAAGGTTCGCGAAGGACGACAGCGACGGCAGGTTCGTCGAGGGGTTCGTGACGGCCACGCTCCTCTTCTGTGTCGGGCCGATGACGATCCTCGGCGCCATCGAGGACGCGAGCGGCAAGACACCGCAGCTCTACATCATCAAGGGCACTCTCGACGGCTTCATGTCGATCATCTTCACCGCCACCTACGGGATCGGCGCGATGTTCAGCGCGGCCGGGGTGCTGGTGGTGCAGGGGCTGCTCACACTCGGCGGTACCGGCATCGACAGCCTCCTCGACGACCGCATGCGCACCGAGCTGTTCGCGGCCGGCGGGTTCGTGGTGCTCGCCATCGGTCTGAACCTGCTGCGCATCACCAAGATCCGCCTCGGCTCGCTGCTCCCCGGTCTGGTGCTCACGCCCATGCTGGTTGCCCTCTTCGCGCGCTGAATCGACGGGGTTACCCGTGCGTCCCCGGGGCTATTTGGACAAATAACCCATCTTCCTGTCGTTCCGGGCAGGGCGCGGGACCCGCGGTGCCACGGCACAAGTAGGCTCGTACCGATGTTCCGCACCCGTCTCGCGCGCTCCCTCGTTGTGCTCTCGGTTGCCGGGACGGGTCTCGTGGTGGCCCCTGCCGGGGCGTCCGCTGCGACCGCCCCCTACGTGGTCACGCGCACCGACGGCTCGGTGTACGTCGACGCCATGACCGCCGCCGAGGCTGCCGGCCTCGCCGCGTCGCCCGGCATCAAGATCGTCGAGCCCGATGCCCCCGTCTCGCTGGACGACGACTCCCTCGTCTCCGCCGATTCGGTGATGGGTCTCGACCTCCCCGAGGGGCTCGAGGGCGCCGATGCGGTTCCCGGCCGTTACATCGTTGCCTTCCGTTCGGCGTCGTCCGCACGGGTCGCGGCCCGCAACGCCGGCGACGGTCTGCTGGTGTCCTACTCGCACGCGCTGAACGGCTTCGTGGCCGATCTCACCCCGGAGCAGTACGACGCGCTCGCATCAAGTCCCGATGTCCTCTCCATCGAACCCGACGCCATCGTCCAGCTTGATGCCGACCAGTCCGGTGCCACGTGGGGCATCGACCGACTCGACCAGCGGGTCCTCCCGCTGAACGGCACGTACTCCTACGGCGCCACGGGCACGGGTGTCACCGCCTACGTCATCGACACCGGCATCCGGGCAACGCACTCTCAACTCGCCGGCCGGGTCCAGTCGGGCTTCACCACGGTCAGCGACGGGCGTGGTACTTCCGACTGCAACGGACACGGCACGCACGTGGCCGGCACCATCGGAGGCACCACCTACGGCGTTGCCAAGAACGTCACTTTCGTTCCCGCCCGCGTGTTCGGGTGCAGCGGCGGTGCCACCACCTCGGCAATAGTCGCCGCGATCGACTGGGTCATCAACCATCACCAGGCCGGTGTGCCCGCCGTCGCGAACATGAGTCTCGGTGGCCCGGCGTCGTGGACCATGAACGCAGCCGTGGCGCGCGGCGTCGCTGACGGCATCGTCTTCGCCGTCGCCGCGGGCAACGAGAACACAGATGCATGCGTGCGGTCGCCCGCCAGCGAATCCTCGGCGATCACGGTCGGGGCCACCGCATCCAACGACTCACGGTCGTCCTTCTCGAACTTCGGCACGTGTGTGGACGTGTTCGCACCCGGCTCGTCCATCACGTCGGCGTGGTACGACTCCGACACATCACTCCGCACCATCAGCGGAACATCCATGGCCACCCCGCACGTCGCAGGTGCCGCGGCTCTGTACCTGCAGGGAGACCCGTCGGCCACTCCCGCCACGGTCGCACGGGTCATGCTGGGTGCGGCAACCCCGGGCATCATCTCGAACGTCGGCACGGGCTCACCGAACCGCCTCCTCTACACGGCGTCCTTCGACCCCGCCCCGCCCTCCGTTCCGTCGGCGCCGACCGGTCTGACCGCGGTTCCGGGGAACTCCCAGGTCCAGCTCTCCTGGTCTGCCCCGTCGTTCGACGGCGGTGCCGCGGTCTCTGACTATGTGGTGCAGTACTCCACCGACGGCACCACATGGACCACCTTCGACGACGGAGTGTCCGTCTCACGTTCGGCAACCGTCCCGAACCTCGTCAACGGTGTCACCCACACCTTCCGCGTCGCCGCGTCGAACTCGGTCGGCACAGGCGCAGCAAGTGCCGCCGTCTCCGCCGTGCCGCTCGTTCCCGGTGTGCCCGCCGCGCCGCGCGGGCTGTCCGGTTCGGCGGGCCGCCAGGTTGCCAACCTGTACTGGTCCCCGCCGCTGTCCAGCGGCGGAGCGCCCGTCACCGACTACGTGATCGAGTACGTCACGCCCGCGGTCAGCACGTGGACAGTGATGCCCGACCCGGTGTCCACTGCGGTCTCGGCATTGCTCTCCAGTCTCTCGGGGAACGTGGCGTACATGTTCCGCGTGAGTGCGCGTAACTCCGTCGGGCTCAGTGCGCCCAGCAACACGGTCACACTCACACCCACCGCAATCACCGCACCCTCGGCCCCGCGGTTCCCGAGCGCGGTCGCACAGATGCTGGGCGCGACCGTCGCATGGAGCAGTCCTTCCGACACCGGCGGGTCCGCGATCACCGCGTACGTCGTTGACTGGACCGTCGATGCCGGTGACACGTGGTCCGCGCCGGTCCGGGTGGCGGGAACAGCCAGGTCCACGGTGCTCACAGGGCTCGCCGGCAACGTCAGCCATGCGGTGCGCATCCGTGCCGTGAACGAGTTCGGCACCAGCGCCGCCGCAATCGTGTACGTCACCCCCACCGCACCGACCGTCCCCTCGGCACCGCGGTCAGTCACTCTCTCCGCGAACTACGACACCATCACGGTGTATTGGTCCCCGCCTGCCACGAACGGTGGTTCCGCCGTCACCGGCTACCTCGTCGAGTACTCCACCGACAGTGGCACCTCGTGGACGCGCGGCGCGAACCTCGCCTCCACCGTTCGGTCCACCGTCCTCACCAGGCTGGCCGGCGGCACGCCGCACATGGTGCGCGTGATCGCGGTCAATTCGGTGGGCAACAGTGCACCGTCCACCTCCGCCACCACCACGCCGTGGCGCGTCACGGCCCCCTCCGCACCGCGCTTCCTCAGTGTCAGCACGTCCGGGGCCAACGCGATGCTCGGGTGGTCGGTGCCGCTCTCCTCCAACGGCGCGGCGATCACCTCGTACGACGTGTGGCAGAGCACGGACGGCGGGGCGAGCTACTCGATCGTCGCATCTGTCGATGCATCCGCCCGTTCGCGCACGGTTCCGGGTCTGGTGAGCGGCGACACCTACATGTTCCGGGTCACGGCCAACAACTCGGCGGGCGCGAGCGCTCCGTCCAACACGGTCACCGCGACGGCTCGCCTGGCGGGCACGCCGTCCGCACCCACCAACGTCACCGCCAGGTCGGGTGACACCGTCGTCTCGCTCGGATGGACAGCATCCCGGTCGCTCTCGTCGCCCGTCACCGACTACGTCATCGAGTACGCGGTCGGGTCGGGCGCCTTCAGCGTCTGGAACGACGGTGTCAGCACCGCCACCTCGGCACGGATCACCGGTCTCACGAACGACGTGCAGGTCACGGCCAGGGTGAAAGCACGCAACATCTACGGCGACAGCCCGTGGTCGGGCACCGTCACGGTCACCCCCAGGGGCACACTCACCGCCCCGTCCGCACCCCAGAACGTCGTCGCAACAGCGGGTGACGGTCGTGCCGGCGTCGCATGGTCAGCACCGTTGTCGAACGGTGGCGCAGCCATCACCGGCTACACCGCCACGGCGGCTGCCGCCGGTTCCGCCACCGGCACATGCACCACCACGGGCACGTCGTGCATTGTCCCCGGTCTCACGAACGGCGTCACATACTCGGTCACGGTGACCGCCACCAACAGCGTGGGCACGGGGACGCCGTCGGACGCCGTCACGGTGGTGCCTGTCTCCGGCGGGTCCGCACCGGTCGCGGCGCCGTCATGGGGTATTGACCGCATCGACCAGCGAGCACTCCCGCTCGACAGCATGATCACCCGACCGGCCACGGGTTCGGGCGTCAACATCTACGTCATCGACACGGGCGTCTATGCCGCCCACAGCCAGTTCGGCGGTCGTGTCACGTCCGGCTACACCGCGGTCAACGACGGTTGGGGGACGAACGACTGCGACGGCCACGGCACCCACGTCGCCGGCACGGCGGCAGGGTCCACCTACGGTGTGGCGCCCTTCGCAGCCGTGGTTCCCGTGCGGGTGCTCGACTGCTACGGCTCGGGCAGCGTGAGCGGCGTGGTCGCCGGCATCAACTGGATGATCGACCACCACGTGGCGGGCCAGCCCGCCGTGGCCAACATGAGCCTCGGCGGCGGCTACAGCGCCACCATCAACGATGCGGTCGCGCGCGCGGTCGCCGACGGCATCACCATGGTGGTCGCCGCCGGCAACGAGAACACCGATGCGTGCCTCACCTCGCCTGCCGGTGCTCCGGGTGCCG
>Ga0075471_10002402_pt1 | contig 12302 bp, 9 predicted proteins | sample DEB19_08_DNA_2_FD_74787 | JGI IMG/M metagenome (GOLD analysis project Ga0075471, IMG submission 74787) | Aqueous microbial communities from the Delaware River and Bay under freshwater to marine salinity gradient to study organic matter... | ecosystem: Environmental > Aquatic > Marine > Coastal ... | reverse complement strand
CGCGGTGCAGTACGCCGACGAGCACGACCGCAAGATCCTCGAGCAGGGCATCGAGGACGACGGGGCGGCGGCGGGGGCCTGAGGGCCGGCTCGGCCGCCGGCCGGGGCGGGAGACGATGGACTTCACTCGATCCCCCGAGGAGGAGGCGTTCCGGGCCGAGGTCCGCGCCTGGCTGCGCGAGAACCTGCCGCCGGGCTGGGGCACCGACCCGTCGGTGCGTCCCGGGACGGTCGAAGAGCGCATCGCGTTCGCCCGGCGCTGGCAGCGCAAGCTGCACGAGGGCGGGTGGGCCGGCATCTCCTGGCCGCGCGAGTACGGCGGCCGCGACCTCGACGCCCTCCAGCAGCTCGCGTTCAGCGAGGAGTACGTCGCGGCGGGCGCCCCCGACATGATCGACATCGGCGTCGGCGTCGGGCTCACCGGGCCGACGCTCGTCCACCACGGCACGCCCTGGCAGAAGGAGAGGTTCCTCGAGCCGATCCTGCGCGGCGACGAGGTGTGGTGCCAGGGCTTCAGCGAGCCGGGTTCGGGATCCGACCTGGCCTCGCTCCGGACCCGCGGCGAGCTCGACGGCGACGACGTGGTCGTCAACGGGCAGAAGGTCTGGACGAGTTACGCCCGCTTCGCCGACTGGTGCATCCTGATCGTGCGCACGAACCCGTCGGTGCCGAAGCACAAGGGGCTCACCTTCCTCCTGCTCGACATGAAGACGCCCGGCATCACGATCCGGCCGCTCGTCGAGATGACCGGCGTCGCCTGGTTCAACGAGGTCTTCTTCGAGAACGTGCGCGTGCCGCGCCGCTGCGTCGTCGGCGAGATCGACCGCGGCTGGGACATCACGATGACGACGCTCTCCCACGAGCGCGTCGGCACGGTCCCCTACCAGCGGCTGCGCCAGCAGCTCGAGGGCGCGATCGCGCTCGCGAAGCGGGCGGGCGATCCCGGCGCCGGAACCTCCGACGCGGCGACGCGCCAGGAGCTCGCCCGGCTCGCGACCGAGATCGAGGCGCTTCGCCTGTCGGCCTACCGCAGCGTGTCCGCGATCATGCGGGCGGGGCGTCCGGGCCCCGAGGGCTCGATGCTGAAGCTCGTCTGGAGCGAGATCGAGCAGCGGGTCATGGAGGCCGCGGCACGGATCGAGGGGCCGTGGTCGATGCTCGCCGAGGAGGATCCACGGGCGCCGGACGCCGGCCGCTGGGCCTACGGGCTCCTCTGGTCGCGGGCGGCGACGATCTACGCCGGCACCTCGGAGGTGCAACGCAACATCATCTCGCAGCGCGTGCTCGGGCTGCCCCGTGGCTGAGGCCGCGGGGGCGGCGCCGGGAGGCGCGCGAGCGGCCCGGCGCGGCCGGGGAGGAGGGTGAGCCGCGATGGCGGAGCAGGGCATCATCGACGTCTGGACGCAGTTCATCTCGCCGACGCCGCCGGGGACCAATCCCGCGGGCGAGAACGTCTTCCGCAACTACGGCATGCTCGACGTCTACCACCACGGCACCGACGTCGACCGCATGATCGCGGCGATGGACGAGGCGGGGATCGAGATCGCGCTGATGGCGGGCGACAACGAGTCGGTCGCGCGCGCGTCCGCGAAGCACCCGGGCCGCATCTTCGGCGAGTACCACGCCGACCCGACCGACATCATGGCGGCGGTGCGCGGGCTCGAGCACTACGTGCGCGAGCACGGCTTCAAGGCGCTGCGGATCGAGCCGTTCCTGTGGCGCAAGCCGCCGACCGACCGGGTCTACTACCCGCTCTACGCGAAGTGCGTCGAGCTCGACGTCGCGTTCCAGACGCAGGTCGGGCACACGGGGCCGCTCTTCCCCTCGGACACCGGCCGCCCGCTCTACATCGACGAGGTGGCGCTCGACTTCCCCGAGCTGCGGATCGTCTGCGGGCACATCGGCTGGCCGTGGACCGAGGAGATGATCGCGGTGGCCTGGAAGCACCGCAACGTGTTCATCGACACCTCGGCGCACCTGCCCAAGCACTTCCCCGAGCGCTTCGTCTACTGGATGCAGCGCAACCTGCAGGACAAGGTGCTCTACGCCTCGGACTACCCGCTCGTTCCCTTCGGCCGGATCCTCGGCCAGGTCGACGAGCACCTCGGGCTCTCGCCCGAGATCAAGCGGAAATACCTGCGCGAGAACGCGAAGCGCGCCTTCAAGCTCTGACCGGACCGGGAGGGCCCCCATGGCCGACGTCGAATTCAGGAACGAGAACGCCGTCCTCTGGATCACGCTGAACCGCCCCGAGGCGATGAACGCGATGACCGCCGCCATGCGCGACGAGATCATCGATCGCCTGTCCGCGGCACGCACCGACGAGGGCGTCCGCGCGGTGGTGCTGACCGGCGTCGGCAAGGGCTTCTGCACCGGCGCGGACCTCTCGCGCCCGGCCGGCGCCCCGGCACCGACGCAGCCGCCGGCGGCGGGAGCCACGCGCGAGGTGCTGCGCACCGGGTCGCAGCGGCTGCTGCGCACGATCTGGGAACTCGAGAAGCCGGTCCTCGCCGCCGTGAACGGCACCGCCGCGGGGCTCGGCGCCCATCTCGCCCTCGCGAGCGACCTGGTGCTCGCCGCCGCGTCGGCGCGCTTCATCGAGGTCTTCGTCCGTCGCGGCATCGCGATCGACGCGGCGGGCGGCTTCCTCGTCCCGCGCTCGATGCCGCTGTGCCGTGCGAAGGAGATGGTCTTCTTCGGCGACGCGATGTCCGCGGCCGACGCGCACGCGATCGGCATGATCAACCGCGTCGTGCCCGACGAGCAGCTCGCGGCGACGGCCCGGGAGTGGGCCGAGCGCCTGGCGCAGGGGCCGACCTTCGCGATCGGCGTGTCGAAGCGGCTGCTGAACCGCGGCACCGAGATCGGCCTCGAGGCGAGCCTCGAGGAGGAGGCGTGGGCGCAGACCGTCGTGTCGGGCTCGGACGACGCGAAGGAAGGCCTCGCGTCGTTCCGCGAGAAGCGCCCGCCCGCTTTCCGCGGTCGGTGACCCGGGGGCTTCGCCCGTGCCGCGGGCCGACGGCGAGGGAAGGGAGCGCGTGAGCGCGGTCGCGGCTCCGCGCGCGGCGAAGATCCTCGCCGTGGCGCTCGCGATCGCCGCCATCGCGGTCGCCGCACGCGGCTTGGAGCGCCGCAACACCTGGTACCTCGCGAGCGACCAGTTCGCGTTCCTGACCCTCGCGGGCGACCTGTCCCGGGGCCGCGTGCTCCATTCCCCCGAGGGGGTCCTGCGGCTCGGCGCGCCGGCGTCGACGCGCGGCGTGCGCGACGCCTACTACCAGACCTACTTCTGGGACGGGTCCCGCCTCTGGTCGCGCTACCCGCCCGGCTTTCCCGCGATGCTCGCGCTCGCCGGCGCGGTCGGCGGGGAGGCCGCGCAGCATCTCCTGAACCCGTCGCTGTTCGGCGCGCTTCTCCTGCTTCTCGGGTTCGCGACCTGGCGCCTGCTGCGCGGGCTCGACCGCCCGCTCGCCGCGGGCGCCGCGCTCGCGGCGTCGTGGCTCGCGATCGTGCTGCCGACGCAGGTCCACCTCTGGGGCATCACGGTCGCGCGCGACCTGCCGGCCCATCTCCTCGGGCTCGCCTGCGTGGTCGCGACGGCCGCGGGCGCTCCGGCCGCGGCCGGCCTCCTGCTCGGCCTCGCCTCGACGATCCGGCCCGACGCGGTGCTCTGGGGCGCGTCGGCCGGCGCGCTCCTGCTGCGGGCGCGAGGACCCGCGCAACCCCGGCGAGACGCCGCGCGGTTCGCCGTCGCCCTCGCGGTGGGCCTCCTTCCGCTGCTGCTCTACAACCGCGCGACGCGCGGTTCGATCTTCGGCTTCACGCAGGCGGGCGAGTTCGACCGCCTGCTGTCGTGGCTGCGGATCGCGCCGACCGCGATCGTCGCGCAGGTGCTCCCCTCGGGCGGGGGATTCCGCGTCGCTCACCTCGGCTCGACCTTGTCCGGCAACCTCCGCCTGCTCGCGCGCGCCTTCTCGTGGACGGCCTGGCTCGCGCTGTTCGGGGCCGGGTGGGCGGCGCGTGTGCGCCCGGCCTTCGCCCTCGCGCTCGTACCCTACGCTGCGGTCGCCACGCTGTTCTACGGGTTCTGGTCGCATCCCGACGCGCGCTACCTGGTCGGGATCAGCCTGTGCCTCGCGGCGCTCGCCGGCGGCGGCGCCGCCGCGGCCTGCCGCGAGATGCGCCGATCGCCGAGCGTCGCGCTCCGGGCGATGGCGGTCGCGATCGCGCTCGCGACCGCTGCGACCGCGTGGTGGGCCACGCGTGCGGGGCTGCCGCGGGGTGCCGCGTGGCCCGGCCCGCCGGAGGTCGCGCTCGCGACCGCGATCGCCGCCTGCGCCCTCCTGCCGCGCGGCCGCCGGGGAGGGGGGGCGTTCGCCCTGGCCCCGCTCCTGCCGGCTTCCTGCCTCGCGCTGCTCGCGATCGCGCGCGTCGCGGGCAGCGCAGGCGATCGCGACCCCTTCCAGCATGCCCAGGTCGCCCGGGCCCGCGCGGCGTTCGAGGCGGTGGTCCCGCCCGGCGCGCTCGTCCTGGCCGACGACGGCCTCGGCCGCCCCTCGGAGAACATCGCCCACTACACGTACGCCGACTCGCACTACGCGGCCGAGCTTCCGCTGCTGCAGACCCACCCGGCTCGCGCCGCCGTCGGCTACGCGCTCGACGGGCGGGCGGTGTTCGCGCTGGTCGGCGACGAGAGCGGGCCGCTCGCGCGCTCGTTGCGCGAGATCGGCGCGCTGCGCCGCGTGGAGCGTCGCCGCGGGAGCGACCTGCTCGACTGGTTCGTCGATCCGGCCGCGGCACCCGCCGGAGCGAGCCTGCTCGTGCTCGAGGTGTCCCCGTCCGTTCTCGAGACGGCACGCGCGGCCCGCGCCCCGGCCCCTCCGCCGCGCTGACCCCGGCGGCGCGCGGGATCAGCGGCGCCGCGGCGCGCGGCTCTCGGCCATCGCCTGTGCCGGCGTGACGACCAGGGACGAGCGCGCCTGCTCGCTCGCCTTGCGCGCCCGGGTCTCGAGCGCGAAGGCGAGGCTCAGGCGCACGAGCTCGGCCAGCGCCGGGATCTCGGCGACCGGGAGCCCCGCCTCGATCGCGAGCCCACAGGCGTCGAGCGCGCGCGCCCGCTCCCGCCGGCCGCGGCGGGCCGCGACCCACGCCGACTCGAGGAAGCGCCGCGCGAACAGCGCCCGGCGCTCGGGCGCTCGGAGGATCTCCTCGATCTCGCGCTCGAAGGCGTCGCGGACGCGCTCTTCCTGCTGGGCGGGGCTCACCACGACGAGCGACTCGCGGGCGGCCGCGACCCGCTCGATCGACGGTTCGACCCAGTCGAACGGCACGAGCCATGCGGGGCCGTCCTTCTCCCGGCGCAACTCGGGGGAGCGGAGCAGCGCGTCCCGGTCCCGCTCGACCTCCTCGCGGTCCACGACCGAGTCGATCGGGCGGGCGACCTCGCCGCGGGCGCCCGGCGGCAGGAGGACGCGCCGCGCGCTCTCGACCTCGGCCGCGCGCTTCTCGTCGGGCGAGATCGCGAGCGCGTCCTCGAGCAGTCCGTCGACGTGTCGCCACGGCGCCTCGACGAGCGCGAGCCCGGTCTTGGCGACGAGGCTTCGGTGCGCGTCGCGGATCGCCTTGCGGCGCGTCTCGCCGGTGTTCAACTCGCGCACGCCGGTCACGTCGTTCACGACCGCGGTCAGGCTCGCGACGCCGTCGCCGATCCGCCGCGCGATCCAGAGCAGGCGCGTGCCGCCCGGGTCGATCTCGGTCACCCACGCTTCCGGCCCGTCCTCGACCGGCCCGAGCAGGTCGCTCGTGCTCGGCGGCGGCGGCGCTTCGGGCCGCCGCCAGACACCGCGCTGCTCCAGCCGGTAGAGGGCGCGCCGGATCTCCCGCCGCGTCGCCTTGTCGGCCGTCGTGGCCTCGATCTCGAGGAGCTTCCGGCCGGCTTCCGGCCCCGTGGCCTCGGCCCCGACCCACGCGATCGCCGCCGCGGCGAGCGCGGGGTCTTCGGCACCCGCGTGCATCGCACGATCGAGCGCCGTGAGCGGGTCGTCGGTGCCGAACCGCCCGGCGATCTCGCGCCAGGCCGGCGTCGTCCCGCGTCGGCTCACGGCGCGGCGGCCTTCGGTACGGTTCCCGGGGCCGCGGTCGCTGCTCCCGCCGCGCAGCCCGATCGCGCGGCCGTCGCGACCGCCGGGTCCGGGTCGCTCGGCTCGTCGCCGACGTTCGGCGCGGCCGGTGCCGACGCGAGCGTCGGCGCGATCCGGTCGCGGAACCACTTCCCGTCCCACCACTCGACCGGGTCGACGTGCTGGCCGTGGATCATGGTGCTGTAGTGCAGGTGATCGCCGCCGGCGAGGCCGGTCTGTCCCGAGCGGCCGAGCGTCGCTCCCCGCTCGACCATCTGCCCGGGCGCCACCGCGGCGTCGGTCAGGTGTGCATACAGCGTCTCGAGTCCGAGCCCGTGGTCGAGGACGACCGCGTTGCCGTAGATGCCGAGGTCTCCCGCCCACAGCACGCGGCCCCTCGCGGCGGCGACCACCGGCGCGAGCTTCACCGAGGCGAGGTCGGTGCCGAGGTGGGTCTGCTCGTCGATCGGCTTGCCGCCGAAGAAGTAGTGGCGGCGCTCGGCGAAGCGCGAGCCCACCGCCGTGTCGGGCTGCTGGACGAAGGCGCCGTCGAAGAGGAAGCGCGGCGCCGTGACGCGGCCGATCTCGCGCAGCCGCTCCTCGCTCTTGCGGCGCACGTCCCGGTTCACGGCGAGGTAGGCCTCGATCGGGTCGGCGGGCGCCTTCATGCCGTTGCGCTCGAGCAGCTCGGGGATCTTCACCGTCATGAAGGTGCTCGTGACCTCGATCTTCTCCTCGGGAAACCTGCGTTCCTTGACCGGGAGGATCACCGCGGCCCGGCCCCGGTTCCCGGCCGCGTCCTCCGCGTAGACCTGGGGCTGGATCGGGGCCTCGGCGTCCCAAGGCAGCGAGAACAGGGCCACTGCGAGCGTCGGGTCGGCGAACGCGCCGGTGCGTCCCGGGAATCGGCGCTTGCCGATCTCCACCCCGGAGCGCACGGCGTCGGGCGTCACCCGGTAGACGACGATCGCGCTGCCGCCTCGCTGGGCCATCGAGGTCGTCGTGACCGGCGTCACCGCGGGTGCCGCGAGGTCGACGGTGACCGGGATCGAGAGGATCTCTCCCGGCCCGCGCAGGCGTCCGATCGCCGACCAGTCCGAGGCGCGGACGACGACGCGGGCTTCGCCCTCGGGCACGCCGGCGGTGGCGCCGTCGAGCACGAGGTCGAGGCACTCGCTGCGCACGCCGCTGCCGAAGAGCCCGTCGGCGGGAATCTGTTTGGAGAAGAGCGTCCCGGCCGCTCCGCCGCCCTCGAGGCGGACGTCGATCGAGCGCAGCCCGGCCCGGCCTGCGTCGACGCGCAGCGAGAGCGGCGTCGCCCGGCCGACGACGCTCGCCGGCTGCACGATCTCCGCGCTCGGGTGGCCCGAGCCGCCCCAGGCGATCCAGCCCGCGAGCCCCAGTGCGCCCGCCGCGAGCAGGGGCCCGAGCAGCCGGCCGGCGCCCGGGCCGCCTGCGGACCTCGCAGGGCTGCCGAGTCCGATCCCGCGCTCGCGGCTCAACGCGTGGCCCGCCACGCGGAGTCGCGCCGCGCCCGAGGAACTTCCCGCTCCGAGAGACCCATCGCCCCACCCCTCCCCTCGACCGCCGCGGCGGCCGGCGTCCGGTCTATCATCCCCGGCGGCGCCTGTCGCGATCCCCGGGGACGGCTCCGGGGATCGGCGGGCCGCCCACGATCCGCACCCGTTGCACGACCTCGGAGCCGAGCATCCGGTTGATTTTCTGCTTGATGTCCGGGGCGAGCAGCGCGAGCTCCTGGCGCCAGACCGCGTCGGCTGCGGCGACCAGGAGCTCGCCGCGCTCGAAGCCGGCGGGTTGCGCGCGCGCCGCCACGGTCGGTCCGACCGCCTCTTCCCAGGCCTCGGCGACCCGAAAGGCGTCGCTCGTCGACTCGAGGCCGGCCCGGGCCAGCGCCCGTTCGAGAAGTTCCCGGAGCGACTCCATCACCGGGTTCCCCGCAGTGGCAACATGCCCTTGACAGCACTACATCTTGTGTGGCACATGCGGCGCCCACCCAAGATGCGGGATCCGGCGCGGAGGCGCGCCGAACGCGGCCGGGCGGGGGTGGCGCGGGTCGCGAAGCGGCGTCGGGGCGAACGAAGATCGAAGAAGGGGGGGCGAGGCGTGGAAAGGTCGAACCAGGCGAAGGTTTCCGAGGTGGTGGAGGGGTCGGGGGGCGCCGCGGCTCCCGCGGCCGGGGCGAAGGGGCTGCACGTCCAGCGGCGCTTCACGCTCCCCGACGAGGCGGCGCAGGCAGCCGGCCGGGACCGGATCGACCCGATCGAGAGCGAGTCCTGGGAGCGTCGCAGCGCCGTCATCAGCGGCGAGGGCGGCGAGGTCGTCTTCGAGCAGCACGACATCGAGGTCCCCGCGGCCTGGTCGCAACTCGCGACGAACGTGGTCGCCTCGAAGTACTTCCGCGGCACCCCGGGCACGCCCGAGCGCGAGACCAGCGTGAAGCAGCTCGTCGGCCGCGTGGTGCGCTCGATCAGGCGCTGGGGCGAGGAGCAGGGGTACTTCGCGACCCCGGGCGACGCGGACGTTTTCGCGGACGAGCTCACCCATCTCCTCGTGAAGCAGAAGGCCTCGTTCAACTCGCCGGTCTGGTTCAACGTGGGCGTCGAGGAGAAGCCGCAGTGCTCCGCCTGCTTCATCCTCTCCGTCCGCGACACCATGGACTCGATCCTCGACTGGTATCGGCGCGAGGGGGTCATCTTCAAGGGCGGCTCGGGATCGGGCGTGAACCTCTCGACGATCCGCTCGTCGAAGGAGCGGCTCGCGGGCGGCGGCACGGCCTCGGGCCCGGTCTCCTTCATGCGGGCCGCCGACGCCTCGGCCGGAGTCATCAAGTCGGGCGGCAAGACCCGCCGGGCGGCGAAGATGGTCGTCCTGAACATCGACCACCCCGACGCGCCCGACTTCATCCGCTGCAAGGCCGAGGAGGAGCGCAAGGCCTGGACGCTGATCGACGCCGGCTACGACGGCTCGCTCGACGGCCCGGCCTACAGCTCGATCTTCTTCCAGAACGCGAACAACTCGGTGCGCGTCACCGACGAGTTCATGCACGCGGTCGAGACGGACGCCGACTGGCACACGCGCTACGTCACCTCGGGCGAGCCCGCGGAGACCTTCAAGGCGCGCGAACTCATGCACATGATCGCCGAGGCGGCGCACTTCTGCGGCGACCCGGGGATGCAGTTCGACACCACGATCAACGCCTGGCACACGTGCCCGGCGAGCGGCCGGATCAACGCGTCGAACCCCTGCAGCGAGTACATGCACCTCGACGACTCGGCCTGCAATCTCGCTTCGATCAACCTGATGAAGTTCCTCGGCGAGTCGGGCGAGTTCGACACGGTCGGCTTCCGCCACGCGGTCGACGTCCTCATCACGGCGCAGGACATCGTGGTCGACGCCTCGAGCTACCCGACCCCGGAGATCGGCGCGAACGCGCACGCGTACCGCGAGCTCGGGCTCGGCTTCGCGAACCTCGGCGCGCTCCTGATGGAGCTCGGCATGCCCTACGACTCCGAGGGCGGGCGGCAGTACGCCGGCGCGGTGACCGCGCTGCTGTGCGGCCAGGCCTACCAGCAGTCGGCGCGCATCGCCTCGGTGCTCGGGCCCTACGAGGGCTACGAGAAGAACCGCGAGCCGATGCTCGGCGTGATCGAGAAGCACCGCAACCAGGCGATGAAGCTCTCGCCGACGCTCGTGCCGCTCGACCTGCTCCACGCGGCGCGCACCTCGTGGGACCAGGCGCTCTCGCTCGGCCGCGAGGTCGGCTTCCGCAACTCGCAGGCCACCGTGCTCGCCCCGACCGGCACGATCGCCTTCATGATGGACTGCGACACGACGGGCGTGGAGCCGGACATCGCGCTCGTGAAGTACAAGAAGCTGGTCGGCGGCGGCATGCTGAAGATGGTGAACCGCACCGTCCCCGGCGCGCTGCGCCGCCTCGGCTACAACGAGCGCGAGGTCGAGGCGATCGTCGACTACATCGACCAGGAGGACACGATCGAGGGCGCGCCGGGGCTCCGCGACGAGCACCTGCCGGTCTTCGACTGCGCCTTCAAGGCGGCCAAGGGGTCGCGCACGATCTCCCCGTCGGGGCACCTGCGCATGATGGGTGCGGTGCAGCCGTTCCTGTCCGGCGCGATCTCGAAGACGATCAACATGCCGAACTCGACCTCGGTGGAGGACGTCGAGAACGCCTTCATGCTCGCGTGGAAGCTCGGGCTCAAGGCGGTCGCCATCTACCGCGACGGCTGCAAGCGCATCCAGCCGCTCAACACCTCGAAGGGCGACGCCAAGGCGGAGGCTCCCGCCGCGGCGGAGGCGGCCGCTCCGGTCGTCGAGTTCCGCCCGGTGCGCCGCCGGCTGCCGGCGGACTGCCGGTCGATCCGCCACAAGTTCGATGTCGCCGGCCACGAGGGCTACATCCACGTCGGCTTCTACGACGACGGGATGCCCGGCGAGATCTTCATCAAGATGGCCAAGGAGGGCAGCACGATCTCCGGCCTGATGGACACGATCGCCACCCTGACGTCGATGTCGCTGCAGTACGGCGTGCCGCTCGACGCCCTGGTCGCGAAGTTCGGTCACGTCCGCTTCGAGCCGTCCGGCTTCACGAAGAACCCCGAGGTTCCCTTCGCGAAGTCGCTCACCGACTACATCTTCCGCTTCCTCGGCGTGCGCTTCCTCACCGCGGAGAAGCGCAGCCTGGTCGGCCTCTCCGCCGACGAGGGCGAGCATGCCGACGACGGCGGCGAGACGGACTCCGGTGGCGGCGCCGAGGTGGTCTCGCTCGCGGCGGCGCGCGGGCGCACGCAGGCGACCATCGCCTTCAGCCCGCAGGCCGACGCTCCGAGCTGTCCCGACTGCGGCTCGATCATGATCCGCAACGGCAGCTGCTACCGCTGCTCGAACTGCGGAGCGACGAGCGGCTGCTCCTGATCCCCCGCTCCGGGGACGCGCGCACGGCGCGCGCCCCCGGAGCCGAGGTCGCCCCCGCCCCGCGCGGCGGCGACCGCCCGGGCCGACCCGGGCTCACGACGTCCAGATCGCCGCGCTCCGCGTCCGGGCGCGCGGCGGACCGGGGAGGAGAAGCGGAGGCCGTGTGGTGTGGAGGCTTCTCCTCGGCGGGTGGGGTGGTGGCAGGGCCGGACGGTCGACGGGGGCGGGGCGCCCATGTCTCGAGGCGCCCCGCTCCGGACGACCCGGCCGACGCCGTCGCGCCGACGCCCCGGAGCCCCGCGACGGGACGCACCGTCGACGGCCCCGCACGCTTGACTCTGCCCCGGGCCGATCTTAGGAGCCCTCGAATCTCGCAGCGCAAAGGTGCTCCATGGCCGACAAGATCAGATACTCCGACGAACACCTGTGGGTGCGCGTGGACGGCGACTCCGCCCGCATCGGCATCACCGACTTCCTGCAGGACAAGCTGGGGGAGGTGGTGTCGGTGAACCTTCCCGAGGCCGGGGAGGAGATCGAGCGCGGGGAGCCGCTCGGCGAGATCGAGACCGCCGGCGAGCTGCGCGAGCTGATCGCGCCGGTCACGGGCGTCGTCCTCGAGACGAACCCCGACGTCGAGGCCCAGCCGTCCCTGGTGAACGAGGATGCGCAGGGCGAGGGATGGCTCCTCGAGATCGAGCTTCGCGAGGAGGACGAACTCGACGAGCTGATCGACTTCGACGAGTACGAGAGCCTCGTCGCGGGCGAACGCGAAGAGGAGTCGGACTCCGACGAGGAGTGACGCCTCGGCCCGCGGATGCGGCCCGCGGGCGCACTCTGCCGGCTAGCGTCTCCCGGGCTTCGCGGGCTCGCTCGCGACCACGGTCGTCCGCTCGTGGCGGCGAGCGTCCTCGCCGAGCTGGTAGAGCGTCTCGCCGTCGCGCACGAGGCGATGTCGTCGCGCCAGTCGCTCGATCTCGCCGTCGTCGACGCGCAGCCGCTCGATTTGCGACTGCAGCCGGTGCGCCGACTGCACGAGATCGAAGTTCCGGTCGTTCACCTCGGCGAGCTCCGCCCGCAGGTTGCGGATGCGCACGAAGCCGCCGGGGCCCGTGAACAGCGAGGTGATCCCGAACAGGGAGAAGAGCAGGAGCACGACCGCGAGCCAGCGGCTGCGTCGGACGGCGACCGGTCTCTCCCCGGTCTCGTCCCGTTCCGCCGCCTCGTCCTCCC
>Ga0075471_10002400_pt1 | contig 12307 bp, 16 predicted proteins | sample DEB19_08_DNA_2_FD_74787 | JGI IMG/M metagenome (GOLD analysis project Ga0075471, IMG submission 74787) | Aqueous microbial communities from the Delaware River and Bay under freshwater to marine salinity gradient to study organic matter... | ecosystem: Environmental > Aquatic > Marine > Coastal ... | reverse complement strand
GCACGATCCAGACAACGCCCGAAGAGGTACGTCTGGTGCTCAACCGCAAACCTGTTCCGAGCGTGGGCTTCGAGGCCTGCTCGCAGGCTGACTGGGGCCATGACCTGTGTGAGACACCGGCATTACGGCACGGGTAGCCAGCACGACCGGGTCGACCCGGCAGTGGAAGCAAGTCAAGCGGAAGACCGACCGCGACGACGCGCTCAAGCTCGCCCGGTTGGAGGCCGTTGGCGAGATCGACCCGGTCTCATCGGTGAACTGCAGAGGACGTGGCAGGCCGGGGGGCCGGATGCAGGTACTACTGGGAGCATCCAATAGTTGACGTTATCTATCCGGCGGCGGCCGCGTAGCGGACGTGTTTTTCTTCGAAGAAGTTGCGGACGACCCCAGGCTGATTCTGGCGGCCGCGGAGGTGCGCTCTGGCGTTTGCCATCATCTGCGACTGATCGCGGGGCCTTTGTCGCCGCATGGCCTGCTTGGTGTCTTGGTTGAGCAACTCGTCTGGGTTGAGTTCAGGGCTGTAGCCGGGCATGAAGCAGATCTCGAGGTTCGCCCGCCGGTCGCGCTTGGCGGCGATCCAGCGGGCTACCTTCGCGGCCTTGTGGGCGGGATGCGAGTCGACGATGAGGATGATCTTCCTGCCGTCGGTGGATCGCAGGAGCCGTGCCAGGAAGCGAATGAAGACATCGGCATTGAAGCGGCATGAGAACACCATGAACCAGAGGCGTCCCAGATTGCTGATCGCCGAGATCATGCTGCACCCGAACCGGCGGCCGGTCGCGGGAACAAAGGGCGTCTGCCCCCGTAGTGAATAGGTGCGTCCGACGGTGTCGTCAGACCGGAGCCCCATCTCGTTTCCCCAGAGAATCAAGGCATTCTGGGCTTTTGCCCGCCGGCGGATCGCCGGGTACTCCTTGTCGAGCCAGGCTTGCACGGCAACCGGATCGCGCTCATAGGCTCGCCGCACCGGCTTCTGCGGCGTGAAGCCCCAATCCTTCAGGTATCGGCCCGCCGTCCAGACCGAGACCTGCCGTCCGGTGTGCGTCTTAATGAGTTCGACAACCGCCTCCTGCGTCCAAAGTGCAAAAGGAAGTTTGAGTTGGTCGGGGCACTTGCCTTGGATGGCCCGCACGATCCTCGCTTGCTGCTTCGGGGCGATCATTCGCTCCTTCGGCCGCCCTCGCGTCTTTGCAGCCAGAGCGGCGTCCCCGCCGCGTTCGTGATCGTCAAGCCAATTGTTGATCGCCTGGCGTGACACGCCGAAAGTTCTTGACGCGTGGGCCTTCTTCATCCCTTGCGTCAGCACCGCGTCGATCACGCGGCGACGAAGGCCTTCTTGGGCTTCGGGTGACAGCGAGCGGGCGTCTTTGTGTCATGAATCGATCATAGCGAGGCCAATGCCATGAGTCCACTATTTAATGCCCGGAGTAGTAACTGTCACCTCACTGTGAACGGGCTACCGCCGGCGGCAGAGTCGCTCTACGGCGTCGTTTCCCGAGTGCCAGGTCCCCTACCGGGTCTGCCGATCGGCGAGCCATGCCCGATCGCAGGAGTTTAGCGCCCTCTCACAGCATGTGAAGCCCACTTTGGCCACAGCCTGCCAGCCTACGTTGGCTGTCTTCGCGTCGGCATCAGGGTGGGATCAGACTAATCGGGAAGGCGAGTTCCTCGCTATGACTTTGCTTGTCCTCGACCGTTACCACCGCATGTCCATGTATAGCCTCGTGGACGAAAGTCGAACCTATAAGACATTCAGGCCGTGCGTTGAGGGTTATATTTATCTGCCCGTCCGAGGAGTATTCATGACCAATCGTCAGATAGTTGGCCAGATTACTAGTAACTCGTGACGACGTGACTGCGAGGTCAATGCCTTGTGCCTTGTTTAGCTTGCACGATGTCACATCAAGCTTTCCGTCTCTGGTCAGCCGGGCAACCAGAGGCTTCGGCGTCGCAAAGTACTTGCTGGCGGCTGAGGCCGTCACAAATGTGACGATCGACTTCTCCGCGCCAATCCCCTTCAAGACGACGGGAAAATAGAATGACCCGGCGGGCAGATTATCTGCCAAGCGATACTTCAGGATATACCCTGAAGTCGCATCGTCTCGGATTAATATCCAGTTTAGATAGTCGCTGTCCCCGCTCACCTCTACGTGACTTTGCATGTATTCATCGGGATCGCGGAAGAGAAGTCGCGACTGCGCCGTCTTCACATAGTCGGAGCCGACCTGCCCTAAGCTTATAGATGACGGCGTGAGCACAGCCGGCAAATAGCTGTTGACCACGATTCTTAGCTTCTGACGAGGTGCAATGGCACAATCGGACTCTATTAAAAGAAACACTTCCTTGCTGGCGACGTCGGAGGGGACCGCGGAGAGATGAAGAGTCGTCTGTCCTCGGCCCTCGATTTTCCGGGAATCGACGACCACCTTAATACAATTGCACGATAATCTCATCTCACGGATGGTGAGCTCACTACGCCCGGCATTTCGAAGCGTGATTGTGCCGGCAACGCGTTCCGAAGTTGCCGTCGGCCCATCGAGTGTAATGCTGTAGGTCGAAAGCTCAAGAATTGCGCGCGAATCTTCAAGGATCACCCGCACGATTTGGTAGAAGAGCGCAGCAGTGGCGCACGCCAGTACAATCGTGACCGCCTTCAGCGCCTTTGGTTGCTGCAGTTGCTTAATCAAAACTGACACCAAATGCCGAAACGGCGACCGGCCCAACGGATCACAACGCGATGTACGGTCATTTAGAATGGCGCGTAGGACAGGACGAGTAATGTCTGTTGCACGGTTATTATATAAAGTCGCAAGCAAGTGTGTGCAACGTGACGAGGTCACATCGCGCGAGGCGCCCGTCAACGCCTATTTCCTGGCAGCAATGTTCCTCATGGCAAGCCAGGCAAGTAGAAGGCCAACGACTGCGACGTTCGCCGCAATGAGCCACATGCGACTGCCTCTGGTAGGCCTCGAAGCCGGAGCCCCCGTCGGCAAAATCGCTGTGTCAAGTGCAAGTGCGTCAACGTCAACGACCTCGCGTACTGAACTGCGGTCAAGTGTGAACCGTGCATTATCAATGGGCCGATTGATCTTTATAGACGCCCGCTCCATGCGGTAGTTAAAGGATAGCGGTTCGGAGACGCCCGCGACCTTCGCTTGCGAGTAGACCGCTGTTACTGGAAAAAACAGTTGCTTCTCAGGCAGTCCGGAAAAGCTCTCATACTGAGCATTTGTGTCGGAATAAATCTCATGCGTATCGCAAGCTCGAAAAATCACCCTGACAGGCATGTAGCCGAACTGACGTGCGAAATCCACCACAAACTCGCAGTCGGGCGAGCGCCGTCTTCGTCCACGAAATGTTAGGGTCACGATCCCGTCCTTAGTTGCGTTTCTATCGTCGATGTAAGTTGCGTCAGAGAATCGCGAGTTCCATAGTGCAATGTCGAAAACCTTGCTCCAGTCGGCGTTTGTGCCGCGAGGACGAGCGTCGAATAACCAGGCAAAAAGCATGTGTTGAGGAGGTTCGAATCCGAACTCAGCTTCTCCGAATCTCGCCAAACTATTCACCGTCAAAACGCCGTGATCGCGGTCGAGGCGTTGGAACAGCTCTCCATTAAATGCTGCGCTGATGTTTGATGGATTGTCGCCCATACCCCGCTCATCAACACGAATCTTGCCGCCCATTTCCGCGTAGGTGTAGTGGACCACGGTGCCATCGCACCACGGCCCGCCGCATGTGAGAGTGCATCCATATTCGATAGAGGCGATCGAACATGCCGACGTCTTGCATTCCTCGAAAACCTTGCGCAATGCATCGTCGCAACGGCCTGCTGCTGGTACGGATAAAATCAGCATTGTCGCGACGAGAAAGTCGCGAGACAGCGTGAATTGATGACTGATATTCACTGTAGCGCACCTCGCTAAAAATGCCGACACCCGCGCCAGTGCTGAAATGGCGCGGGTATCGCGAGCAGCTCAATTGCCTACTGTTTTCTTAGCAAGGTGCGGAAGTGCACCCCGTTTGCCCAATTGCAGTGCCACACGGGTGATTACCCGGAACTGTTATGCAGTCATCTTCATCGCTGGGATTTCCCAGGCCCAGCTGTCCGCAGCTGATTTCCAATGAAGTTCTCGATTTGTCTCCCCCCTCTCCGCAGCCTCCGTAGCCAAGAGCGAAGGCCTTGCAGCATGTCGTTGGCGCCGACGGGTTGCCCCCTACATCCCACCCGCAGCTTGCGCTCGTGCCCGTGCATTCAGCGAACAATGCACCAAGACTGCCGAGACATGCCGAAAGAAATGTAACAACCAACAACCCACTTTGAGAAAGACGCATCATATATCTCCTGTTAATCACACTGTCAGTGCGGAAACGCTGAAGTGATTCGCTTTCCGACGAATGATTCGATGTGGTGCTTTCCTAGGCCACAAAGTTGGACGACAAATCCGCCGCCCGAATTCAATGATGGTCGCTGTCAAAACTGAAGTCGCACTATGCATAACGCGTATGTGACCGGAGTTACCTCGTCCGTAAAGTCGTCGGCAAGTGCTTCCCGAACGCGTGCAGCCGCCCCCTTTGTTCCATATGCGGCGATGCAGGTCATGCTAACCATGAGTTCTCGCACTTGGTGTTTAGCCTGCAATTCGCGTAGCGAGTAGTGTCCTATGACTGTGCCCGTGACACCCAAACTAATTGGGCTGTAGTGGGTTGTAAGATCGAGCGCACGAGGTGGCGCGTCGCCATTAGCCTCGAAGTATCGCAGGTCTTGTCTCCAGCCCAAATTGCTCCCTAGCAAATGACCGGCCCCAGAGCGCGGCCCCCCGATCGACTCGTTGAAGTAACTCAAACTGTGGGGATAAATCCACCAGCTACTGCAGACTGACCAAAGAAGCAGCGTCAAGAGACGCGGACAAGCGGTTCGTTGAAGCCTTGGGCCGCGAAGTCTGGCTCAATATACCGAAATACCACGAGCGTTGTCAACAAAAAATTCCCAAACACGGCCGCAATCCCCACAAACGGAAAGGGAAAGCACGGCAACACGTACCGAAAGTGCTCGCTGAATCCCGTTTTGGAGCTCATCGCCGCGAAGATCATCAGCGGCGGCAGCAGCAGAACGAGGAGGTCGCGCGGCCTGGGTGCGCCCGCGTGACGCTGCTCCCCGGCCCTCCCGAACCCTGACCCCCGAAGGCTGAATGCGAGCGCCAGCGCTGCCACCGCCCCCAGCCCCCACAACCCCGCGGAACCTTGATCGCCGCCGCGTACAGTTAGTGGTACCACCAGCCATTGTCGCGCCACTGACCCCGCAGGTGACCCCCTCCCCAGATCCTGATCCAGGTCTTGTGAGAGAATCCACATGCCCCAGCGGGGGCTGGAAAGAGTTCTCGGATGAGGAAGCGACGCAGTGCAGAGCAGATCGTGGGTCTGCTTCGGCAGGCTGACATTGACCTTGGGGAGCGCATGAACATGCCCGATATGTGCAGACGGCTGTACCACCCGGACACATTTCCAACCTTGGAAATGTGTCCGGGTGGGCGGCAGGTCGCGACGCTTCTGGGCGAGCGGTTCGAGTCCGCCCGCCTCCGGCGTGGCAGTTCCGAGTGCCGAGACCCGTACGCCAGTGCGGATCACGACGGCACCGCAATCGTCACGCGCTTCGTGATCCCCTCGGGGCAACTCCGCTTCCCACCGTTGCCCCAGGGATGCGGCGCGCTCTCTGCTCCACCGGGCTTCTTGAACAGAGGATTTGAGGTTCGGCTTCGCGAACTCAAATCCTTAGAAGGTTCGGCATGCTTCTATGGCTTATGCATCAGCCACCATGCCACAACGATCATGATTGCCAGAGATCCGTAGAAGGGCAGTATAGAAACGGATAACGCCGACTCGGCGAGGCTCCGCAGCTTCGCGGCCCGTGTCATATTTAGTTTCACAACGAACATGCCACTGACGACGCTGGGATCTCGACTAAGATTCTCAACAAAGCTGTCGTATTTGTGACGAAAGCACCGCTCAAGACTGAGGTAGTAGGCGTCCAGCAGCAAGAAGAACACGGTTGGCACAAGCGCGAGCAGGGCGAAACGAATCTTTGCTCCATCGGCACCGACTACCAGAATTGCCGCGACGAGCGTTACGCACCACATTTTGCAATTCGCGCTGTTGGAAGCCATGCGTGCGATCACTGACTGGAGAATGGCCAAGTGGCTCTGCACGCATGGCGAGTCAATATTGGTGCTGGCCATCGCGTTCTCCTTCACTTCGCGTTCCGGATCGATATCGCTTCTTCAATCCAATCCGAAAGATTGGTCTTAATGTAATCATAGACTAGCTTGCTGTCCGCCTGGGGAGGATCGTAGGTCTTCACGATGGACGAGAGCATCTTTCCAGTCTCTCCGTAGGCAATATGTGAGAAGGGGTTCTCGCCGCGGAGAGTTGCCTTTCCTGCGCTATCCAGAAGCTTGTGAATGTGGATGCCAAGAACGCCCTTCTTGTCGTTCCACCCCTTTACGATCTCATGAGTGATCCACTTCCGGCGGGCAGTATTTGTGCCCACTAGCACGATGACACAGGACTTGCCGTCCATCTGGTCGGCGATCCATTTCTCGATTTGTTTGTCGCCGCCCTTCGTGACCGCCTCCCAGTCGTTATCCGAGCAGGGGCGATTGCCTTCCACGACACCCATTGCGCGAACCTGAGAAGCCCGCCAATTGTCGGGCACATAGTGAAAGCTGTAGAAGGCTCGCCTCGCCATTGTCGACTCCTTTCAAGATTTCGACCAAAGAATCCATGCATGTCGTGGGCTACCGTGATGGCCTGGCCCCAATCCCAGGAGACATGACATGGAGGCTCTCCCCATTCTCTCGCCGGATCTCGGCCGATACAACAGCCTCGCTATTTGTGCGACCCCGCCCCCGTGTGGCGGAGTTCAACTCGTTCCAGGCGACGTCCCATGAGGTACGGTCTGTTCTCGCCCGGAAGCCTGTGTCGAGTGTTGTGTTCGATGCCTGTTCGCAGGCTGGCTGGGTCCACGACCTGTGCGAGGCGGCAGGGCTCTCGGCACGGGTAGCGAGCACGACCGGGTCGGCCCGGCAGCGGAAGCACGTCAAGCGGAAGACCGACCGGCGTTCACAGCCCTCAAGCTCACCGGCCTAGCCGCGGTTGGTGAGATCGACTCGGTCTCATCGGCGAACTGCTGAGGAGGTGGCGGGCCGGCGAGCCGGATGCAGGCGACCGTCATCTCGCCGTGAACGACTCACCTCCGATTGCAAAGTCGCTCTACGGCGTCGCTGGCCTGCGGGTGCGGGCCGGACGAGGACACATTTCCAAGGTTGGAAATGCGTCCGAGTCGCCTGAACAGGCTTGCGAACCAGGGCAAGGAAGGCGTCGCAGCCGCAATCGCCAGTTCATGCATCGATACGCCATTTCTCTGCGAAGTGCTCTGTACGCCATCATCGACCACCACGGCGCCGCCATGCTAGCGATCTCCGGGCAGAACTGCTTCCCGCCATTGCCCACGGGATAAGGCTAGCTCGCAGGGCCATCGGGCACCTTAAACCGAGAATCCCGGTTCCACTTTTCGGACTCAACTTCTATGACGGTGCTCCCGTCTTCTCCACGCCGTTACGAAAATAGGCGAGAAGCGCAAGAAACGCGTCATGATTGTAGATGACCCCAGTCGCCCTCGAAGGACCGAGCGACTCGGCTGCCTTCGTCGGATAGCTGTACTTCGAATACCTCTTGTCCCCTTTGAGGCTCAATGCCTTGATTGCCTTCCACACGTCGTTTCGCTTGACGTCCGGCAGCTTGTCCTTGATGAGTTTAGCGACTTGGGTTCCTGAATACGGATACTGATCCAGGGGACTTATTGGCTTCTGAACGAACACAGCGTCCGGACTCGTTGCATCAATGGCCGCAACCAAGTCTGTGGTCTGAGAGATTCTCTTGGAGGACACGAGTGCCGTTTCGACTTCGCAGAGGAAGTAGAAATCCTTTGATGGCGGTAGCTCCTCCTGGCTATGGGTGAGCGACTCTATGATCTGCGCGATGTCATCTGGCTCATTTTGGACATCTGCAAGCCGGAGCGTTCTGAACGGCGTGGCAAACGCCAAGGGCATTATGTAGAAGTTGTAGGAAGACAGCGGCATATTGAACCATTCATGCACGAGTCTTGCGTAGTTCCGCAGAGTAGCGGTTCCCAGCGAGAACACGATCTGCGGCAACGACGGGGACTCGACGGTGAGGTGAACCGCTGAATCCCGAATTTCAACGAGGTGCCCAATGTTTGATGCAACTACTGGGTCCAGATTCAAGCGCCTCATGGCCTCGTAGATATCGACCGTGAATGGGATCTTGTTTCGATTCCGCTTAAATCTCTTCGCTTTCTCGCGCACAAACAGTGAGGCGAGCTTGTTCTTTGCTAAGTAAAGGATCCTAGCTTTCAGCAACGCCTCCCAGGCAGTCACCATCAGCACAGCGAAGACCTGCTCGCGGTCAGGAAACGCTGGCTTGTTGTAGATTTCGATTGCCGCCAGCGCTGCATTGATGGAGTGGCGAGCAAGCTGTTTGCTGCGAGATATCATGTAATCCCTCTGGGGTGTGAGTCGCTCGCTCACGATGTGAGTGAGTGGTTGCCGCTCAATCTATTTGCCTCTGCTTCCACAGCCACCCGAGCAACTCGGCGTCCTGATAGACGTCATCCCAGACGTAGTGCTTCCCGTCCGGATATACCGTCAGCTTCGGTGTTCCGCCTGCGAGCTGGATTGCGTCAATCATCTTCGTCGTTTCAGCCACCGGCACAGACTCGTCTCGCTGCCCGTGAAAGGCCCAGACTGGGATGCCCGTCAAGCTTGTAGCCCATTCGGTCTCACCGCCGCCGCAGATCGGTACGATCGCCGCAAATCGCTCGGGATACAGCGAGGCCGTCCTCCACGTGCCATACCCGCCCATGCTGTAGCCGGTAAGGTAGATTCGGCGCGTGTCGATGTTGTGCGAGTCCCTGAGGTAGTCAACGACCACCATCACCTGCTTTGAATCCCAGGTCTGGCCCTGCTGGCACTGCGGCGAGGCAACTACGGCGGGTAGTTCAAGGCCTTTGTGGATCAGCCGCGAAAGGCCTTCCCGACGCAGGAGGGCAAGATCGTTGCCCCGAGCCCCGGATCCGTGTAGATGCATCAGGAGCGGCATCGGTTGCCCACGGTCGGAATACCCTGGAGGTAGGTACAGAAGCATCCGGTAGGGCAGCGTGCCATCCACGATCCTCCTGTCACCAGCTGCAGGAAACTCGCCCTGATAACCGGGACGGGGGCTAAGCCACCAGGCCATCGCCGACGGGACCAGCAACTGTCCGATCAGCGACATCGTCGCAAGCAGCAGCCCCCATTCGAGCAAGCCGAGACGGAACCGCGGCGTGTCGTGCGGCTGCCGTGAGTGCCCGGAGGTCGCCATCCGTGATTTCAAGATGCATGCGATCGCATACAGCCCGTCCTTGAAGCCAATCTTCTTTCCGTCCGCCTTGTCACGCCCGGCATAGCGGACCGGGATCTCCCGAACCCGCCAGCCGGCTTTGGCTACGGCGGCTGTGATCTCGGGTTCGATCGCGAACCCGTTCTCGTGGAGCTGCATTCCTTTGAGAACGTCACGACGAAAGGCCTTCTGGCACGTCTCCATGTCCGATAGCCGAAGGCCGGTCATCCAGTTGGAAAGGGTCGTCAGCAGCCGATTCGCCGCCCAGTGGATCGGGCCATTAGCCTGCGACCCCCCCCCCTGAAACCGGCTTCCGTAGACCACATCTGCCTCACCTGCCTCGATCGGAGCCAGCAATCGCTCGATCTCAAGGGGGTCGTACTCCAGATCAGCATCCTGAATGACGACGACCGGTCCTGTCGCCGCAGCAAAGCCCCGTCGTAGCGACGCCCCTTTTCCGCAGTTCGTTCCATTGTGGATAACGACCAGCTTCATGCTTCGCTCGGCATCTGCGAGCCGAGCCGCAGTGCCGTCCCGTGAGCCGTCGTTCACAACGATGATCTCGACAGGGCCCCTCAGGCGTTGGAGCCGGGAAAGAACCTCGGGAAGGGTGGCCTCCTCGTCGAACGCGGGAATCACGACCGATACCCGAACGCCGTCACGTTCTTCAGGCATCGACGGCATCGTTGCCATCTGAGCTACTCCAACAGTATTCTCTGTTCCCGCACACGGGGGGCTTCGGTACGGGAGCATGACCGCGCATGTCAGGATCTGCAACTTCAGACTCCACGGAATCGACGCCTCGATTCGATAAGTCGCGAATATGGGATGTGGTGTGCGGCGGTCTGCTCATCGTCGCCGCATCGCTGAAGGTGTTTTATCCCACCGCCTCGGGAATCGCAGGCACCCATGGCGATGCGTTTCCGTGGAGTGGGACCACTTTCGCAGTAGGCTTGGAACTTCTGCTGGGCTGGGGACTCGTCGCCGGTGTGGGCCCCAAATACCTCCGGCCCGCCGCTGGCATCCTCTTCACGGTGTTCGCGGTGTATTCCATGCATCGCGCAGTCGCAGGATTCAAGCAATGCGGGTGCTTTGGTGCTGTCGCTGTTCCTCCTTGGGTGACCGCGGCCGTCGATCTTGTGGCTGCCGCCGGCCTCCTCTTTCCGCCGGAGGACTCGCTGCTACGCCACTCTGGGCGGACACGGATGGCCGGTGCTCTTGCGGTTGCGATCGGAGTGCCACTGCTTTGGATCGGGCTGTCGTGGGTTGACCAACTGGGCCGAGGCGGGGCTTCCTCCGGGGCATCTGAAAACATGACGATCCTTTCCCCCGACGACTGGGTCGGCAAGGACTTTCCGATCACCTCATCGATTGATCCCGCAACGGAGATCACAAAGGGCTCTTGGGATGTACTCATGTTTCACCACGATTGCCCCAAGTGCCAAGAAGTCGTTCCCGTGCAGCGGGCACATGCGGCCGCAAACCCAAGCACGCGGCTCCTTCTACTCGAGGTACCGCCCTGCGGGCCGGCTCCCGAGGACTCGCCAAACGTAACGGTCGCAAAACTCAACGAGCGGCAGTCTTGGTTCGTTTCCGCACCGGTGATGATCCGCGTCGTGAACGGAGTCGTAACGAGCGTCACGACCGACTTCGACTAGCGTCAAGCTTCCCACCAGCCGCCAGGATCACGCTTGAAGCCCGCCGTTGTCGCACGGCCACGACAGCCACAATGACAACCGCGATGAGTCCAAATTGGCCCGCGAGTCGAGCCGGGCCGTAAGCCGAAATGCGGTACGCCACCATTCGAATGCTAGCGCCGAGGGACATGGATCCCGGCGCCCGTCCCTTTTGCGTGCCACGTTGCTGAGAAAGCATCCACGTGAGCAACTCACACTTCTCGAACGCCGGCGTCCAGCAGTCGTGCACGGATGCCGGGAACTCCGTCAGGTACGCCCTTCCGCCGTGGCCCTGAAGTGCCGCGATCGTCCGCCGGACACCATCAGGGGGGCAAGGGCCGTCGTACGTATTGTGAAACGCCCACACCGGAACTCCGGCGAGCTTCTCAGCCCCGACGTCGCTGAGCCCTGTCGACGCCATCGGCACCAGCGCGGCAAACAGCTCGGGCCTTCGCGAGCCCAACGTCCACACCCCATTCCCGCCAGACGAGATGCCCGCCAACGTGACGCGACTCGGATCAATCGGATACCGGGCCAGAACATCGTCGACGCCGGCGGCAAGGACGTTGGCCATGTCGTCCGCATCAGTGGCATCCGTCGTCCAACCCGCATTGTTCTGAGGGCACTGCATGGCCATCAAGGCAAACCGCTCGGAGCCCTTAGCCTCCGAGGACATCTGAAACAGCTGCTTAAGATAACGAAGATGGAAACGTGCCTTGCGCGGCCCATTGGCTTCGCCGCGGCCATGCATCCAGACGATCAGCGGCAGTCGGTCATCGGGCGCGGAGGCGGGGGGAATGAAGACCTGATAAGTGAATGGCTCTGATGCATATCCACGACCCGTGTATTCGATACTGTGCTCGCGGAACAGCTTTCGGAAGACATCGATGCTGGGAAACAGTTCCTCGATCTCCCGGACCGTCAACCCGCCCACGTCAGCGTTTTCGTCTCCCGGGAGTTGCTCGCCGTCAGTAGGAGCTTCCGCCCGTAACTCTTGCCGGATCTCGACGTCTGAAACCTCATGGCTGGCATCAGACATAGCCCAGGCAAAGATCACGGCGGCGGCTATCTCCAGCATCACTCCACCATCCGCGAACCACTACTCGGAGTAGTACTTCTTCTTAAGGTACAGCAGAAACACCAACAGGCACGCCTCGGCAGCAAGCCAACCCTTCCAG
>Ga0075471_10002398_pt1 | contig 12311 bp, 16 predicted proteins | sample DEB19_08_DNA_2_FD_74787 | JGI IMG/M metagenome (GOLD analysis project Ga0075471, IMG submission 74787) | Aqueous microbial communities from the Delaware River and Bay under freshwater to marine salinity gradient to study organic matter... | ecosystem: Environmental > Aquatic > Marine > Coastal ... | reverse complement strand
CGACGCGTGATCCAGCCGTACGTAGCCATGCCTACCTCCTTGTCTCAGGCCAGGCGAGATTGCCCAGACCTCATGGCGGTGCTATCATAGCACCGATCCAGGGAGATTCCATGCGCGGACCGATGATCACGCTCATCATGGCGAAGAAGAAGGCCGCGGGGCCTGGCGGCTACTTCGACACGGACGAGGAGCCGGAGGAGATGGAGGCCGAGGACTCCGAGGAGACCGAGGAAGAGGACATGGAGGACGAGGGAGAGGACGAGGAGAAGACCGTCCCGGAAGGCAAGGCCGGCTCCCCTGATGAGCTCCGTGCGATGGCCGAGAAGCTCATGGCGCACGCCGACAAGATGGACAAGGCAGCGCGCGCCAAGAAGTCGATGGGCTTCTGAGATGGCAAAGCCCACGACGGGGCCGGAGGCGGTACGCGAGGAGATGACCCTCGCGGAGAAGCAGGAGAAGGCGCAGCAGATGCTCGACGACATGCCGCTGCCTCCGGTCAAGCCCGAGAACATGACCCGCCTGCGCGCCGCCCTGGAGCACACCTACTCGGGAGGCCGGTACGCGAAGCTCCAGAAGGTGGCCCAGGAAGTCGGCGTCGACCCCGACGACCTGGTGGTCTTCACGACCATCGAGAAGCGGCGGGCCGAGGACATGGACAACCCTGGGGTGTCCTCTGCCAAGGCTTCGGGGGAGTTCCAGATCATCCCCGACACGCGCCGCAGGTTCGCCCACATCACCGACCCCGATCCGTACGTGCGGGACGCCAAGATCGCGGCGCACATGTTGAAGGACATCCAGACGCGCCTTGTGCCCTCTCGCAAGTTCCTGGTCGCCGCCTACAACACGGGCGAGGGGACCCTCCGCAAGTGGGCCTCTGGAGAGAAGAAGGAGCTCCCCCAGGAGACCATCAACTACCTGGCCTACGAGCCGGAAGTGGTCAAGATGATCGCTGCGAGGAAGCAAGAGCGCCAGCGCCTGCGCGAGTCGAACGCTGCCCAGTCAGCGGTGACGCCTCCCATCCCAGAGCCTGAGTACGGGTTGGGCGTCGCCGCCAACTACTGGCGAGGCAAGCCCTTCTAGAAGTCGGACTGGGCCGCGCGCCGCATGGAGTCCATGATCTCCTTGTAGCTGCGGGTGTCGGCCTGCTCGGTGGTCGCGGTGCGGTTCGCGCCCATGTTCGCCATCGCCAGGTCCGCGGGAAGCGGCTCAGGCGTGGCGGGAGCGCCGTACTTCGCGCGCACCATCGTCACGGCGTCCTCGGGGTCCGCGCCGCCGGTGCAGAGCACGCAGAACATGTAGAAGGCGTCGTCGTTGTCGTAGACGTCCTTCGCCTCGCTGGTGAGCCAGGTCTCGACGTCCGTCACGGCCGCCTCGACGCGCTGCTCCTCGGCGACACGCTGCTCGTACTGCCACTGCTCGACCTGTTGGCGGTACTGCTCGCGCTCCTGCTCGAGCGTGGAGTACTTGTTCGACCACTCGTCGACCGCCTTGCGGCTGTTCTGGTCGTACTCCTCGCGCAGCGCCTGGAGGGCCGCTTCGTGGGCCGCCTTGATCTGCTCGATCTCCTTCTGCTTGGCGGCGAGAGGGTCCGCGTCGCCCGTCAGCCAGCGCTGGACCTCCAGCTCCTGCTGACGAAGCGTGGCTTCCTTCCGGTCCAGCTCGCGGCGCCGGGACGCCGTCTCCTGGAAAGCCTTGGAGAAGCCACGCTCGAAGTTGCGGTACTTCTGCTCGAACCCACGAACGAGCGTGTTGCGGGTGGGCTCGTCGAGTCGGCTGATCCAGTCAGCCTTCTGGAGGGCGTCGAGCTCGCCGTTCCAGTCGTACACCTGGGGCGCAGCCTCTTCGACGGGGGCCTCTGCGGGCGCCTCGACGGCTGGAAGCTGGGTCTCGGGGGTCTGGTTCTCGTCATTCGTGGGGTCGAACATGGGGCTCCTTGGGGTTGAACTACATCGACATCGGGGGCTCGGGCATCATCGGGGCCTTCATGCCCTCCGACTCGCCCTTCATCTCGTCCTCGCTCCCCGCCGCGGTCTTCTCGAGCTGCATGCGGAGGGCCATGTCCTTCTCGAGCATGGTGGCGAGCTCGGCCGGCGTCTTGCCCGCGAGCTTGTCCATCGACTGGGCGGCATCGTACATCGCCTGCGCCTTCTCCATCGGGATGTCGAGCGCCTCGGCGAGGGGGCCGACGTCCACGGAGCCCTCGGCAGACGAGCCCTCGGGCATCGTGGAGGAGAACTTCTCCTCCTTGGGCAGCGCCGGGCCCTCGCCGACGCCCGCCTTGCCGAGGATGCTGTCGATCTCGGAGACGAGAGGGGCGATGTCCTTCTTGGGGTCGAGGCTCTTGGGAAGCTGTTCAGCGGCCATGATGTTCTCCTAGCACGGATTGAGAGAACCGGGGAGGTATGGAGAGACGGGCGGCCCGGTCCGCTTCGTCAAACTGGGTAGTTGCTGGGGTCCTGCATCAGCTCGAAAGCGACGGGGAGCCCATGCATGATGGTCAACCGCCTCGGTACATACCTGCGCTCGGCCGTTTCGCGGTCCTCGACGACACTGACGTCCTGGTCTGCCAGCTCTTTCACGATGCGGAGGTCGCGAAGGTTGGCCCGAGCGGCCTCCTGGGCCTCCTGGAGGTTGATCCTGGCGCCCGACATGCTGAACCTGGGGGTCCGAATCACTTCACACCTTCTGCCTTGGCCTGCTTCGCGGCCTTCGCGGGGTCCTGGTTGGCCCTGAGCGCCCCGTTCGTGGCCTCCAGGACCTTCCGGTTCATCGCTTCGACGCCCTGACGGAGCAACTTCTCGTCCTGGCCCGCCTTCTTCTTGCGCTCGAAGCTCTTGTGACGCATCTCCTCGATGCGCGCGGTCTTCTGGTTGCGCGTTTCGGGGATGAACTCGACCCTCGAGGTGGGGTGGCGCTGCTTGATCACGTCCATGTTGCGGTCGAAGTCCTCCTTCGTCTCCGCTTTGCCCAGCACACCCATGTCGATGGGGGTGAACGAGCCGTATCCGTGGCCGTAGACCTTCGGCGCCTGGCCGTGGGACCAGTCAACGACGCGCGATCCGGCGCACGAGGGGCAGTTTGGTGGGGTTCCGGCGTACCGGACGTCGCTTTCGACCACCTTGCAGGCGTCGCAGCGCAAGTCGTTGAGAGGCATGGGGCTCCTGGGGGTAGATCAGGTCAGCGGCGAGGGCCCGCCGACGATGGCCGCGCCCGCGGGAGGCGGTCCAGGGGCCATCTGGGCCTGCTGCGCCTCCGCGGGGGTCAACTGCGCGCCCTCGGGCGGCCCGGCAGGGGCCTGGCCGGCCTGCATGGCGAGCTGCGCGAGCATTTCGGGCGGGATCGTGGGGAGCCCAGGGGGTAGACCCGGTCCCGCGGGGGCCGGAGCGCCCTGGGCGGCCGCCATCTGCTGCATCATCGCCTCTTCCTGCGCCTTCAGCTCCTCTTCGGGCACCAGGAGACGGGCCGGCAGGCCGACGCTGTTGATCAGCTCCTCGATCAGCATCCGCTTGTTGATGTTGGGGTCCTGCGCGAGCACCGGGAGGAGCTTCAGCAGCGTCTCCGACATGACCGAGGGGTTCTGACGGATGGGGTTGTAGCTGACCATCTTGAAGACGACCTCGACGTCGGCCAGGTTGGCGACCGAGACCTCTTCCCAGCCCTCGGAGCCCGTCACGCGGACGAGCTTGGCCTTCTTCATGTGCTTCCGCGCCAGGTAGAAGCACTTCTCGGCGACGTCCTCGATGGCCGTGTTGATGTGACCCTCGCGCGTGGCGAGACGGGTCCGCATCTGGGCGTCAATGATGGCCATCTCGGTCGCCGTGCGGGCGCCGGCCACCTGTCCGCGGGCCGCCTCGGCCAGGGCGCTGATGAACGCGGCGTCGGCCTCCTGGCGGTTGACGAAGTTCTCGACGCCCACCGGGACCTGGGGCATCGGCATCTCGTAGAACAGCGTGCCCAGGGAGCGGATGCCCTCCGAGTTGGTCGGGCTGATGGGCACGAACGAGCCCGTCGCCGCCTCGACCGCCTTGTTGAGGTCCTCCTCGGTGATGAGCTCGCTGTTGAACAGGATGCGCGGGATCATCAGGTAGACGATCTGCTTCATGTGCGTGAGCAGGTCGTTCATCGTCTCCTGCTGGTTCAGGACGAGCTGGACCTCGGAGAGACCGTTGCAGTCCACACCCGACTGGTTCAGGCTGAACATCGAGTAGGGCACGAAGGTCAGGGGAGCCTCGAACACCACGGCGTCCGCGCTCGCGACGTAGTGCTGCACGACCCTGTGCTCGACGTCGTAGTACTCCCACACCGTGATCCACTGGAACGCGTCGCGGATGGAGGCGGCGTCGCTGTTCTTGTAGTCGTCGGTGATCCAGCGGGGGTAGCGGTCGGGCTTGATGTCGGCCAGCTTGTCGGTCTTGTACTTGCCCGACTTCACCTTCGCGACGAACTCCTCGAACGGCATCACGACCGCCTCGATCCAGTAGCGGATGTCGTCGACATCGCGCGCCGTCTGGTCGAAGAAGATGGCCCCAGGCTCGAGGACGCGGATGGCGGGACGGTCCTCCTGCTCGTTCCAGCCGACCTTGAACACGCCACGCTTGCAGAGCACGGCGTCGATGAGCGCGGTCGCCGCGCGACGACGGATCTTGCTCGCGTCGAAGATGTACTCCATCAGCCCGTTGACCAGGGGCACAGCGTCCTGCGACGCCTTGGTGCGCGGGTTCGCCGCGACCTGGGGGTTGGGGCCGAGCAGCGAGCTGATGGCCGTGTCGGCGATGGCGTAGATCATGTTCTTCGAGCAGAGGAACGAGGGGATTGCTCCGTCGGCGATGTTCACGTCGTTGCGCGACGTGAAGAACTCGCCGCGGTAGTACCGCCGCGCCTTGTCGAAGTTCTTCTTCTCGTACCGCTCGTAGTGGCGGCGGTGACGTTCGATCAGGCTGGCGAGCTTCACGACCAACTCCGGGATGCAGGGCTGAAGGGGTTCCTGGCGGCACGCGCCTGCATGCTCTTGAACCGGTCCAGGTCGCTGATGGTAACGCGCGGACCGTCGGTCTGCTCGACTTCTTCGTTGGCGACAGGCGACCCATCAGAGACGAACTTCCGTCGGCTCAGGATGTCTCCTGCCATGACCGCGGTGCGCGCCAAGTCGAAGTGCTTGGTGTTGCCTTCGCCGTCGCCGCGACGCTCGCGGCGGGACCCGTCGTAGTCTAGGAGCTGGTGCAGCAACGTGCGGGAGCGGATGGTGATGTCGTTCTCACGCAGCATGCGGACCAGGCGAGCCTCGGCTTCCTGGATGCGCTTGTCGGTGGCGTACCAACCTGGGTGGTTGCGGTCGGTCCAGAGCAGGTTCTTCGTCCCGCGGTCCTTCAACGTGGCGATGCAGGCCGCGGCGTTGGACTCGACCGCGAGCATCGCCGTGCCGTTGTAGCGGCGCTGCACCACCAGCAGCCTGCGCGCGAACGTGCCTGGGTCCTCTCGGCCTTCCCAGACCGCCACCTCGCGGCGCTCCTCGGTGTCCCAGACCGTCAGCGCACTGTAGTCACCCGAGCTGCCGAAGCCGGCGGGGTCCGCGCAGACCAGGTACTTCCGGCCAGGCCGCGGGTGCTCCATCTCCCAGCTACCGTGCGGGGCGTTCGTCGGAGGCGCGATGCAGTCCTCCTGCCGGGCGCGCAGCACGTCGATGGGCATGACCGGGTTGGTCTTCCCGAGCCAGCCGTCGTAGGGGTCGGACGGGTACTTGCAGGAGAACAGGCGCGGGTCGCCGACGAACTCGGTCCGCAGACCCTGCCGACGGAACGCCAGGTTCTCCAGCGTCATGCCCTTGTGCATCTTCAGGTACGCCATCTCCTCGTCGGTCGGGATGAACCCCTCGACCGGAGAACGGCACGACGGGTCGAGCCACCACTCAAGGAACACGGGGTGGAAGCGGCTGGCGCCCTGGGGGTCGAGCGCGTTGCGCCACATCGTCTCGTAGTGGGAGCCCGAGGCTCCTGGCGTCGACTCGAGGATGACACGGGCGTTGGGACGCTTGTTGACCGCGGGGAAGATGTTGATGGCGGCCTTCTGCTGCCACTGCGCCTCACCGAACTCGGTGATGAGCAGGCGGTCGATGGAGCGACCGACGGCGGGAGAGCGCCCGCCCGCCGTCAGGACCTTGATGCCGCCGCCGTGGCAGAAGTGGATCTGCGTCGTGCCTGGCTTGCGCCCGTTCTCGACGGGCACCTTCACGTCTTCCGGCAGCCGGTTGTACGCGAACAGGATGCGCTCGAAGATGTCCTCGGCCGTGTCCTGGCGCTCGGCGATGAGCACGCCCTTCACACCCTCCAGGTACATGCAGTCGCGCAGGAGCAGCATGACCGAGGGCGTCGTGATCTTGGCCTGACGGAACTTGCTGGTGATGACCCACCTGTGGTCCGAGCAAGCCTGGAGGAACTTCATCTGGATGTTGGTGGGGTCGAGGTAGCCTATGCTCTCGTCTTCCCTCACGATCTGGCACATCGACACGAAGGCCCACGGCGTGCTAAACATCGCATGGACCTTGCTCATGTTGAGGTGCGGCATCGACACCAGCTTCGCCCCGTTGGGGAGCGCGGCGGGGGCCACCGAGGACGGCTTCACCATCTAGGTCTCCTGAAGGTATGCTAACACGGTAACAGGAGGTCGACATGGCCAAGAAGTGGATCCAGGAAGCCATCAAGAACCCCGGCGCGTTGCGCGAGAAGATGGGCGCGAAGGAAGGCGAGACCATCCCCAAGGGGAAGATCTCGGCCAAGATCTCCGAGCTCCAGGGCGAGGCGAAGGGTGACAAGGAGCTCTCCGCGGCCAAGCGTACCATGCTCAAGCAGCTCGTCCTGGCGCGCACGCTGGGCGGCATGAAGAAGGGGGAGTGATGGACAACAGCTCCCTCAACGTCACGCTCTCCGAGCCGCACCAGGACGTGAAGAACACCACGCTGCCCGACCTCCAGGCCGCCAAGGCGAAGCAGAAGCGTGCGATGCTGAAGAAGCTCGTCGTGAAGGCAGCCTCCAGTGGCCGATAGCTTCAAGCCACCCCCCAGCGTTCGCGCGGCCGCCATCCGCGGCTTGATGCTCCGACGCGAGCAGTCGAAGTCGCAGAAGGCCGGCCTGGACACCAAGCAGGCGTCGGCGCAGGGCATCGGCTCCGGTGTCCAGCGCGCCTCCGACCTCAAGTCGGGCGCGGCGCTCAGCGAGTCCACGGTGCGCCGGATGAAGAACTACTTCACGAGGCACGCCAGCAACTACAAGCTCGACCCGGGCAAGTCCCCCAAGGAAGACAAGGGGTACGTGGCCGGCCTCTTGTGGGGTGGAGACGCAGGTCGAGGTTGGGCCAACAACATCGTCGCGCGCCTCGACGCGCGCCGGAAGGCAGGACGCCGATGAACCGACGCGAGGCACTCCGCAAGGTCTACTCCAACCCCGAGCTCAGGGAGCGCATCAAGAAGCGCATCCTGGCCGGGGGCAAGGGCGGCCGCCCAGGTCAGTGGTCCGCGCGCAAGGCCCAGATGGTCGCCCAGGAGTACAAGGCCAAGGGCGGCGGCTACCGCGGCGGCCCCTCCAAGGGCCAGTCCAGCCTCAAGCGCTGGACGAAGCAGGAGTGGACCACGCCGTCGGGCAAGCCCAGCACGCAGGGCTCCAAGGCCACGGGCGAGGTCTACGCGCCGAAGAAGGCCATCGAGACCCTACGCTCGAGCCCGGGCGGGATGGCGAAGCTCGCCGAGGCCACGCGGAAGAAGCGCGAGGCTACTCGGAAGGGCGAGCAGTTCGCTCGTCACGGTCTTCACGAAGGCAAGGATCGCTAACGTGGACCCTCTCACCCTCACCCTCTAACTCGAAAAAATCTTTGTGCAACCCCTTGCGCGACAATAACCGCAGCGGTACTCTCATCGTGCACCTACAAGGTAGCTTCGGGTAGCCGCAAGGTCCGTCGACTCCTGGTAGGCAGGCGCAGCACTGGGTCCATCCCTCTCTGACCAGGTCGGTCAGGGCCGCTCTGCGCCTGCCGACCATTCCACTGGAGTCCACAATGGCCATCTCCACCGAAGTTCTGAACACCACGTTCGCGGACCTCCGCGGCCCCCTGATCAACTCGTTCATCCGCTCGAACGAGCTCCTCGACGCGCTCATGAGCAAGGCCCGCATGCCCAGCCAGGGCGGCAGCCTCATCGAGCGTTCCTTCGCGGGCGGCGCCCCGTCCCGTGGCGTCGGCGTGTTCGTCGGCGACGAGCTCCTCAACATGACGCGCCGTCAGCAGACCAAGCGCTTCCAGGTTGAGCCGCACCGCATCGTCGCGGCGATCAACATCCCCAAGAAGGAGCTCCTCTTCAACAGCGGCAAGCTCGCTGTGATCCGGCTCATCGAGGAGTACCCCCAGACCACCCTCGAGGGTGCGAAGGCCGACCTCAACAAGTACTTCCTCACCGGCTCCAGCCGCGGTCTCGTCTTCCAGACGGCCGACCTCGCGGGCATGCTGACCCTCAACGGTCAGATCACCACCGGCATCGGCACCGGCGTGACCAACGGTCTCCTCGACTTCGAGGCGCCCGGCACGCAGGTCCAGACGGTCCAGAACGTGGCGAAGAGCTCCAGCTACTTCCACTTCAACAACTTCAACCAGATCACCGCCTGGGCGACGGACGGTCTCCCCGTTCTCCGCAAGACCTACCGTCAGTGCGCTCACTACGCCGGCGGCATGGGCAAGGGTCCGGACCTGGTCGTCATGGATGACGACACCTTCACGAACTTCGAGGACAGCCGTCTGTCCCTCGTTCGCATCGTGACCGTCGAGGACAAGACCGAGAAGACCAACACGCTCGGCCTCGACCTCGGCGTTGCCAAGGTGTACAGCTCCATCGACCTCGACCGCGCCAACTTCAGCCCGGCCGGTGGGTTCACCCCGAACAACGGCGTGACCTACATCCTCAACACGGACTTCCTCGAGTTCCCCCTCCAGGAGGCCCCGCAGATCACGCCGTTCACCGAGCGCGTCGGTGACCAGGACGTCGTCACGGCCATCTTCTCGATGCAGGGCAACCTCATCTGCACGAAGACCCCGGCCCAGGGCTGCGTTGCTGGCGGCGCTCTCTGATCTGAGTCTCTGACCCTTCAACTCTTCAAGGAGACATCCACATGTCCTTCGCGAACAATCAGGTCTTTGGTGACGACGTCACCGCCACCTACTCCACCGAGGTCTACCCCCTCGGCACCGAGCGTCTCGTCCTCGGCTCCCAGACGGGCGTCGGCGACCAGGTCTGGATCTTCGTCAAGACCGACGGCGATCTGGTGGCGGGTGACGTGCTCCAGCGCAAGCTCACGTCGACCAACGGCAACGTCTCCCCGTCCGTGGGCACCGGCGCGGTGAACGCCGCGTCCTTCGCTGGCGTGGCTGGCGGTACCGTGACGGCGGCGACGGCTCCGTACTGCTGGATCATCAAGCGCGGCGTGGTCTCGGCCAAGTCCGCGGCGGCCACGGCCGACAACTTCCTCGTTGTCGGCGTGACGGCGAAGTCGGTCACGACCACCGCTTCGGCGACCACGGCGTCCTTCGGCTACGCCTTCGCGGCGAACGCTGGCGGCTTCGTGTCCTGCTACATCAGCGCTCTCTGATCGTAGCAACCCCGGCGTAGCCGGATAAGGGGCGGGCATGGATACCTCTCTTGGGGCACTCCGTGCCCGCCTTTTCAACTTCCGGTCCTGGGACTCGACCGGGACCACTCTCGACAACCGCATCCGCGAGGCGATGAACGTCGCTCTCGACCGGATCGCTGGCGATGTCCCCGAGGCCATCGTCCCCGACGACGCGCACATCGTCCTCTTCAAGGACATCGAGGGGTCGTCGTCCGACATCCAGGCGACGCTGAACACGACGGCTGACAGCAAGGTGCTGGAGTTCAAGGACCTCTCGGGGGCCGTGCTCGACCCGGCTTTCTCGCCCTGGGTGCCTGACACGACGGGGACCTTCGACGGGATCATGCACATCGAGCTGCCCGACACAAAGGGCCAGTACCACCGTCGCCAGTGCCGCGAGTTCTGGTCGGCGACGGACCTGCTCGGCGACACCCACTACTACGTCACCATCGACCGCCCCTGGGAGACCGGGACCGACCTGCTGATGAACTTCCGGCTCTACCAACCGGAGTTCTTCGTGGCCGACGACGTGATGCGCGTGCTCGAGCCCGCCCGCATCTACGACGAGACGCGCCAGCAGATCTGGGGCATCGACACGGGCGGCGCCTACCGTCAGGACCTCGTCGACTGGCGCGGTCAGGACAAGGGTCGCCCGTTCCGCTTCTGGCGCGGCCGCCACTTTCAGCTCCCTGCGCCGACCAAGGCACCGACCGTTGCCGCGCTGACCGGACAGGAGGGCACGCCCTGGGCGGGTCCGGAGTGGGAGGGCAACTTCAGGTTCTGCTACACCTACGTCTGGGGCCGTCGCGACCTGGAATGGCAGTCGGCACCGGGCGGTGTCCGCGACCCGCAGTGGGAGAGCGCGCCGTCACCGGTCATCTCCTTCACGCAGACCCAGTCGTCAAAGACGTTCGCGCTCGCCATCACCGGGACCAACATCGACGCGATGATGGACTTCGGAACGACCGGCACGCTTCGCTTCGGCCGCAGCGGCATGCGGATCCGCATCTACGTCGCGCGCGACTCCGTTGACACGTCGACTTCCTACGGCTCCGGGTTCAATCGGGTCGAGACGGACGGGCGGTTCTACCTACTCGGCGAGGTGGAGCCGACCGTCGGCACGTTCACCTGGAACGGCTCGGCCATCCCCGACTACGACCGGCCGCTGAAGCACAGCACGGGCTACTACGCGTACTCCTGCTACCCGCACCAGGACGCCCGCTACGAGATCGACCTGCGGATCCAGCGGCTGCCGCGGGTTCTGCTGAATGACCAGGACACCGTCCCCATCCAGCGCGATGCGGTGACGGCGTACATCGAGCTCTGCCTGCACTACATGGCGCTCAACGACGGCGCGGACCAGAGCGGCGCGGCCATCCACAAGCAGCGCTACGACGAGCTCGCGCGCCGCCTGCGGAAGCGCTACGCCAGCCCCGGTGGGGTCGTCGAGCCGACGCCGCTCACGGGCTACCAGGTCCGGTTCCGGTACGGACGCTTCCGCGACGTCTAGCCACGGCGACAAGGTGGAACCGCGGTGTTATGCTCTTCGGGCAACCCCAGGAGCATCATGCCTTCCGTCTTCGCCCGGCCGGCCATCGGCAGCATCTTCGAGCGCCAGAACCTCAACGGCCTCTCCGAGGAGTCGGCCATCGTCTGCGTTCAGTACAACCCCCAGGCGGTCGAGACGGCCTGGCAGGGCGTGCTGGTCACCAAGAACGGCTTCGAGTTCGTCTCGGGTCAGGCCGAGCACCGCAACATCCACGACTGGCGCCCCAAGGGCTGGGTGACCGACGGTCTCGGTGGCTGGGCCGACCCCAGCTCGGTCCCGGCGGTCGCGCCGGTCGCCACTCCGGCGGTCATCGTGCAGCACAAGGACGGCAAGCCCGTGAAGAAGGTGGCTCCTGCGGCGCCTCCGGTGCTGGAAGAGATGGGTGAGCCCTCGGTTGGTGATATGCTGACCGCGGCGACCCCGAAGCTCCCTTCGGTGTCCATCCCGAGGGTATGACGCATGGCAGGCCCCGATAACCAGAGGAACCAGCAGCTCGTCATTCCGGCCGGGGAGTCGGAGATCAGCTACACTTCGCGCGCCCTGACTCAGAAGATCGTCAACTTCGAGTTCACGGTCAAGCGGACGCTGGCGACCACCATCGGGCCTACCCTCTACGAGCCGGATCGTCCCACGACGCCCGACCCGTCTCTCGGGTTTGGAAAGATGCACGGCATCTTCCACACCCTGCTCCTGGGCGGGCAAGCAGACATCCTGCTTGTCCGCTCCGGGACGAAGCTGTACCGGCACGCCGGCTGGCAGCGCGGCTGGGAGGAGCTCTACTCGGGGCTCACCGACGACTCGCGCGCCGGGACCTTCCCCGACCAGTTCGTCGTCATCAGCGACAAGATCATCTGGACGAACGGCATCGACCGCCCGCTCATCATCGACGCGCACGGCGCCGTCCATCCGCTCGGGTTCAGCCAGACGCCGTCACCCCCCTCGGTCTTCGGGCCGGGGCAGTACACCGCGGGCAGCACGTTCTACCCCAACGCGGCCGGGTACTCCTGGCGCGGCGACATCGGCACGCCGGGCGACGTCCTGAGCGGTATCGACGGCGCGCTCCTCGATGGTGCCTGGTACTACTACACCATCCTCGAGGACATCTACGGCAACCTCTC
>Ga0075471_10002395_pt1 | contig 12317 bp, 11 predicted proteins | sample DEB19_08_DNA_2_FD_74787 | JGI IMG/M metagenome (GOLD analysis project Ga0075471, IMG submission 74787) | Aqueous microbial communities from the Delaware River and Bay under freshwater to marine salinity gradient to study organic matter... | ecosystem: Environmental > Aquatic > Marine > Coastal ... | reverse complement strand
GGGAGCATGCTGGCCGTCGAGGGCTCGGGGCGGAGCGTGGCGGCTGATTCGAGCCGCGTGCTCACCACGTGCACCACCGCACCGCGCCGCTGGATCCGGCCGTGCACCACGAGCACGGCCGCGCGGCGGGCGGCGAGGTCGGCCTGCTCCCACACGCCCGGGTGCACGACGATGTTGGCGGCGCCCGTCTCGTCTTCGACCGTGAGAAAGATCATGCCCTTGGCGGTGGCCGGCCGCTGCCGCGTGAGCACGATGCCGGCCACGGCCACGCGGCGGCCCTCTGGCTGGCCGACTGCGTCGGCGATGGTCGCCACGCCACGGTCGGAGAGCCAGTCGCGATCGAACTGGAGCGGATGGCCGGTGAGCGAGAGCCCTGCGGTGCGGTAGTCGGCCACCACCTCTTCCTCGGGCTCGAGCGCCGGCAGGAGGCTGCCGCCGTCTTCTTCGTCATCGTCATCGAGCCCGGCGAGCAGAGGCCGGCTGCCGGGACGCTCGAGACACTGCATCGCCTCCCACACTGCGCGCCTGCGGTCGAGGCCGAGCGAGGCAAGGGCCCCGGCCCGGGCCAGGTGCAAGAGCACGTCGCGGTCGAGCCCGGCGCGGCGGGCGAGCTCACGCGGCAGCCGGAAGGGGCCGTCACGACGGGCCGCCTCGATCCGCAGGGCTGCCGCCTCGCCCAGGCCATACACCTGCTCGAGCCCCAGCCGAATCGCCGGCTGCTTCGCTTGATCGGCTTTCAACCGTCCTTCGAGCGTGGCGTGCCAGCAGCTCGAATTGACGTCGGCCGGCAGCACTTTCACGCCGTGGGCCTTGGCATCGCGCACGAGTTGTGCGGGGGCATAAAACCCCATCGGCTGGCTGCCCAGAAGCGCGGCGGTGAAGGCGGCCGGATGATGACACTTGAGCCAGGCCGACACGTAGACGAGCAGCGCAAAACTCGCGGCATGTGATTCCGGAAAGCCGTATTCCCCGAAGCCGCGGATCTGCCCGAACACCTGCTCGGCAAACTGCTGCGACAGGCCCCGCGCGAGCATGCCATTGATGAGCTTCAGGCGAAACTCCTCGATCAGCCCCGGCCGCCGCCAGGCGCCCATCGCCCGCCGCAATTGATCGGCCTCGCCCGGCGTGAAGCCCGCCGCCACCACCGCCAGCCGCATCGCCTGCTCCTGGAAGAGCGGCACGCCGAGCGTCTTCTCGAGCACCGCACGAATCTCGTCGTTGGGATACGTGACCGGATCCTCACCCGCCCGCCGGCGCAGGTAGGGATGCACCATGTCGCCCTGGATCGGCCCCGGCCGCACGATTGCCACCTCGATCACGAGGTCGTAGAAGCAGCGGGGCTTGAGCCTGGGCAGCATGCTCATCTGCGCCCTGCTCTCGATCTGGAACACGCCCACGGTGTCGGCGCGAGAGATCATTTCGTAGACGGCCGGATCCTCCGCCGGCACCGTGGCCAGCGTGAGCCGCGGCCCCCCGGCCCCGGCCACGAGGTCGAACGCGCGATGGATCGCCGACAGCATGCCGAGGGCGAGGCAATCGACTTTCAGGATGCCGAGTTCGTCGAGGTCGTTCTTGTCCCACTGCACGATTGTGCGGCCTTCCATCGTGGCCGGCTGGATCGGCGCCAGATCGCAGAGCTCGCCGCGGGTCATCACCATGCCGCCAACGTGCTGCCCCAGATGACGCGGAAAGCCGATGATCTGGCCGACGAGCGCCACGAGCCTCGTGCAGGCATCGCTCGCAGGGTCGAGCCCCGCCTCGGCCAGCCTCGTCGGCAGATCTTCCACGCCGTCACCTACGTCGAGAGCCTCGGCGAGGCGATCGACACGGTCGAGTGAGAATCCCAGCGCCTTGGCGACGTCGCGCACGGCCGAACGCAGGCGATAGGAGATCACCTCGGCCGTCATCGCCGCCCGCGTGCGGCCGTAGGTGGTGTAGATGTATTGAAGCACCTCCTCGCGGCGGTCGTGCTCGAAGTCGATGTCGATGTCGGGGGCCTCGCGCCGCTCGCGGCTCACAAACCGCTCGAAGAGCACGTTCATTCGCGCCGGGTCGACCGACGTGATGCCCAGGCAGTAGCAGATGGCCGAATTGGCCGCCGAGCCGCGACCCTGGCAGAGGATGCCCCGGCGGCGGGCAAACCGCACGATGTCGAACACGGTGAGAAAGTAGGCCTCGTAGCCGAGTTCGGCGACGAGCGCGAGCTCGTGGGCGACGAGTTCGCGAACCTTCTCGGGGATGCCGTCCGGATACCGCTGCGCGGCCCCCTTCCAGGCGAGGCGTGCAAGGTGCTCGCGGGCCGTGCGGCCCGGCGGCACGGTCGCCTCGGGGTAGTCGTAGTGCAGTTCGTCGAGCGAAAACGTGCAGCGCCCGGCGATCTCGACGGTGCGTTCGAGGACGCCTGGCAGGGCGGCGAATCGCTCGGCAATCCGCTGCCGCTCCTGCAGGTGCCGTTCTCCGTTGATGAGGAGCTCGCCGCGGATCGCATCGATCGTGCTCCCGAGCCGCACGGCGGTGAGCACGTCGGCGAGGGCGAGCCGGGCCCGCTCGTGATAGCGCACGTCACCGGCCGCGGCCACAGGCACACCGGCCAGCCGAGCCACCCGTGCGAATGCCTGCAGGCGATCGTCGTCGTCGCCCTCGAGCGCCACCTCGGCCAACGCCCAGAGCCGATCGTCGAACACGCTTCGCCAGTGCGCGAGGTGCTCGATCGGCTCGACGAGCCCGGCGAGCGGCACGCCTGCCAGAAGCCCATTCGATTGGGCTGCAATGTCGTCGAAGGTGAGGACGCATCGCCCCGCCATGCCGCCGCTGGCTTCCTCGGCAGCGCACGCATAGCCCTTGGTGAGCAGCCGGCAGAGGTTCGCATAGCCCGTGCGGTCGGCCACCCAGACGACGAGCGGAGCGGCGTCGCACGGCTCGAGGTGCGCGCCGACGACAAGCTTCAGCCCTGCCTGTTTCGCTGCGCCATGCGCCCGCACGATGCCGGCGAGCGTGGCCTGATCGGTGATCGCCAGGGCGTCGTAGCCGAGCGCGGCCGCTGCCTGCACGAACTCTTCCGGGTGCGACGCACCGCGCAGAAATGAAAAATTGCTTGTGCAGTGCAATTCGGCATATCGCGGTTCCATCAGGCACATACTCCGTGGAGAAACCAGACTCCGTCTTTCAGCCTCCGAAAGATCCAAAACCGCCCGCCTGCTTGCGTTTCGACCATGTAGTAGTCGCGCCGCACGATCGGCCCGCGCCACCAGGCCGTCTCGATTCGCTCGGGCCCGTGGGCTGCCGCCACATCGTGCACCTCGCCACCGCACCGAAACCGCACCGGAGGTCGGCCGGCATCAGCCAGGGCAGGCACCACCGCCACGACATCGAGCGGCACGGGGCGCGGCGCGAGCCAGATCGGCCGCCGCTCTGCCGGCGCAGTTGGCGGCCCCTGCGACACCGCCGCCGTGCGCGAGCTGCCAGATGCCGAGGCTGCAGGCGGCATGCCCACCCAGGCATGCTCGGGCTGCGCGTCGCGCACCAGGCGCGGCTCGAACACGGCCTTTGCACCGAGCCGGCCGGCAAGGCGGTCGAACAGCATTCCGACTTCAGCCGCCGCCGACTCGCTCGCACCGGAGAAGAGCGTGCGCTGCCGACAGAGGGCCGGGGCGGCCGCCACCACTTCCACGACGATCTCTTCGATCTCCCGTGGCAGTCGCACGCGGGACATCCGCAGCCGTACGAGATCCACGACATGGCGCACGGCGATCGAGGGCCGATACAGCCCGACATCGATCACGACGGGAGGGCAGGGCTCCTGCACGCCGCCATCTGCCCGCCGCTCAAACCGCACCTGCAGGGCGGTGATCCCATCGCCCCGCGCCATCAGCGGCGCCGCGCACCGCCCCACGAGCCGTTCGAGGATGGTCGCGATCGCATCCTCGCCCATCTCCCGCAGCGACATCGGAACGTCGAACTGCTGGGCTGCCCGCGGCAACTCCTCGCCGAAGGCCGGCGCGAGCGGCTCAGCGCGGGCACCTGTGAACTGCGCCAACCGTACGGCGAGCGCAGGCGAAAACCTCGATGCAAGGCTCTTGCGCGACACCCTCAAGACGCCACCGATCGAGTCGATGCCCACCTCGCGAAGCGCGGTGAGCACGTCGGCCTCGAGCCGCAGCGCCGCAGCCGGCAATATCGCCAGCGCCAGAGCCTGCTCACCTGGCGGCACGATGGCAAACCGGCGGCGCCGGTGAAACGGCGGGGTGTGCCGCAGATCGAGCCGCTCGGTGTGGTGGGCAGCTGCCCAAGCCGCTCCCGGCGTGTCGGCGATGGCCACGCGGGCATGGATGCCATGTGCAGCGAGCGTCCACACAGCCGTGCGCACCAGCGACGCTTCGCCACCGAAAAAGCCCGCCGTGCCGGTGACGTCGAGATGCAGGCATTCGGGCCGCTCGGCATCCTCGAGCGCCACGATCGGGGCGAACCGTCGGCACTGCCGCGCCAGCCGCTCGAGCGCCGCCCGATCGGCAGTGGGATCGTCGGCTTCAACTTCCGCCATGTGGCAGGCCCGCGACCCATGCGCGAGCGCGAGCACGGCCATTCCCTCGGCCAATGACATACCCGACGGGATCCGCGGCACCGACGAACGCCCGCCGCCGCGTGCCGATTTCGTCCACGGCGGCAGCGCCCAGGCCCACGACACGATCACCATCACGCCGCGACGTTCGCGCCGGCAGACGAACACAGGCACCTTGCGCAGGGCGGGGTTTTCAACAAGGCGTCGCTGCACGGGCCAGCGCGGCAGCCAGATCGTCATGATGCGCGGCATGCGACCTGCTCCCGTTCGTGAACATATGGCGCGGCTACCCACGGCGGGAGCATCGCCTCACCACCGCGTGCCAGATCGAGGCCGATCTCGACCGACCGTTCCTGCAACTGCACCGTGCTGGCCCACGGTCCGCCCACAAGCGAGAGCTGCAGCCGGCGCACGGCCAGGCTCCCTCCCGACCGTGGCGTCACGGCAATGCGTGCCTCCGCCCAGCTCGGTTCGCGCCGGGCCACGAATGGCCGCACGAAGAGCCCCACGGCAAGGCTCGCCCGCGCCGCAAGCTGCCAGCGTCGCATAGCCGTGGAGTGAATGGCTCGCGGCCAGGCCACAACGGCCGCCACGCCACGGCAGCGCAGAGCCTGGTCGATCGCCCACAGCTCGTCGGCGTCGTGGGCGGGCCGGGCCACGACGAGCCGGGCAGCATGCCACCCGCTGGCTCCTCTCTGCCTGAGCCAGTCCAGCACGGCCGGTGGATGAAACCACCCCTTGCGATCGACGACGACGATGGCGGATGCCGTGTCGCCGGCACGATCTCCATCGCTGGCCAGCCGGCAGGCCACCGCACAGGCGAGCGCGGCCGCCCCCGACGCCTCACCGCCCGCAAGGCACTCCACGAGACTGCCGCGCCGCACGCCGCCGGCTGGCAGAAGCCGATCGAGCGGAGTGAACCCGGTTGGCACCACATCACCCCTGTGCCAGCCGGCCGAAAAACCAGCGAAATCGCCCGCCTGCGACACCTTTTCAAGCAGCCCACCGGTGACCACGGCCACACCTCCAAACTGTTTGTGTACGCACGTACACCATACGTCCCGTCCCCCAAGCCGTCAAGCAGGGCGCAACGGCCTGATCCGGCGCGAGCCAATACGGCCCCCATCACCCACCTTTGAAGCAGAGCGGGTCTCGAGGCAGGTGAAGCCGACGGAAGTGGTGATCACACAATGCGATGTCACCGTTGAGCCGGCGAAGAAGCCCCCGGAGGCGACCGCCACCCTGATCGTGCGGGTGACGGAAAGTGCGATCGACAAGGGAACGCCGGGCACGGTTCTCACGGGCGTGAGGGTTCTGCTCCACAAGAAAAAACGGCACTTGTCTCGTGCAGGATGCAGACGGCGAGCAGATCAGGCTGGGGCAGGGCAGCCAGAGCGACCGACGGTGAGTCAGGAATAGCACCAGAGCGCACCGCCTCGCGGGCAAAGCGGGGGTCTTATCCGGCGATTATGTCCGGATAACGCCACCTGGCCCGAGAACCGCAGCTGATCGAACCGTGGGCGGCAGAGAGACTTGCCGTAGATATCACGCGATGCCCGCTGAGTATTATCTAGCGAGCGACGGGCGTTACGCGGTTCCGTAGAATTACAAGTTAGGGCACTCATGCGACGCCATCACGCTGCTTTGCTGATGCTGGCACTGTGCGGCTGCGAATCGCGTGCGCCGCAACGGCCGGTGATCATTCGCACCGCCGATCTCGACGCTCACGTGGGCGAGGTGGTCGTCATTCGCGGAGAGGTCAGCGACACCAAGATTCCGGGCATCCTTGGCGTCGCCGTTCGGTCAGACAATCCAGATCTTCGGGGGCGGCGTGCAGAAGCAATCGGCGTGCTTCAGCGGTATGAAGTCTCGTCCGAGGAAATCACGAAAGCCGACTATGCAAATCAAGGCTCCGGCGTTTTCTATCGCCTGAAGGAAGTTGACTCGGATCGTGAGGCAGCCGTTAAAGCCGTCCAGCCCTAACCACGCGATGCAGCGGACTCGCGGTAAAGCCAAGCGAACTAAAAAATCCAAGGTCGTGAGCCGCTGATCACAACCGTTCGGCGGCTTGGCGACATTAGGTTCCGATTCCATATTCCATCGTTGACGCAGGAGAAGTCGATGAACACGACGCAATGGACGACACTGGCCGTTACCGCCTGGCTTGGGGCCGGACTAGCGCTGGCCGGCGGCGGGGCAGATGACGTCAAGAAGCTGCAAGGCAAATGGACCGGCAAGGACGATATCGGTAACAAGATGACGCTGGTATTCGAGAAGGATGGTTTCACACTTGACGTCGGTGGCAAGGCCGAGGGCAGACTCAAGGGTACGTTCAAAGCCGACGCCACCAAGAAGCCGCACGACATGGACCTGGCAATCACGGAAGACCCGTATGCGGTACTTAAGGGCAAGAAAATGCGCTGCATCTGGGAAATCACGGGCGACACGCTCAAATGGTGCGCCAGCGAGCCAGGCAAGGCCACCCCGCCCAAGGAATTCAGCGACAAGGGCGACCAGTTGTTCGTGAGATTCACGCGGTCGAAGTGACGCTACGGTAGTAGTCCGCCGCCGAACCATTTGCTGCAGCAGACCGGCCACGCGATTTAGTTGATCAAGCTTCAGCGCCGCTCCCGCGCGAGCCGGCTGCTGAGCATTGGCGTTCGCCAAGAGCGATGGCCGGCCAATGGTGGGTCGCCCCCGAGTTTTCCAGCTCCTTGCCCGGGCGGTAAACTAAGCGATGGGTTCGCTGTCCATCAAAGGAGAATACCCGTGGCCGTCCGCATCGATTCGTTGGGCATCGATCGCCTGAGCGTGCGCGATCGTCTAGATCTCATCGAGCAGATCTGGGATAGCCTGCCGGAACAGGTCGAACCGCAGGACATTCCTGATTGGCATGTGGCGGAACTCGCCGCACGCCGCAGCCGTGCCGCCGAATCCCCCGGCGTCGGCAAGCCCTGGCGGGAAGTGCTAGAGCGGCTTGAGGGTGGTTCGTGAGTCTGCCGGTAATCCTGCGGCACGAGGCAGAGGTCGATATTCAGGGGGCCCGCGACGAGCTTGAGGCCGTTCGTGTTGGCCTCGGAAATCAGGCTCTTGCTCGAGTTCGGGAAATGCTTGCCCGCATCGAAAAGATGCCGGAATTGCATGGCAAGGTTTGGGAAGATGTGCGTGCCGCGAGGCTGAAGCAGTTTCGGTATGTCGTCTACTTCATCGTGCTCGCAGATCGTGTCGAGGTGCTGGCTGTTCTCCACAGCGCTCGGGACCCTTCGGCGTGGCAGTCCCGGGGATAAAACCCACGGGAATGGCGAACCAGGCGTTGGAGCAGACTCGCGATAGCGTCCCGCGGCATGGCGACCCGGTTGGTCGCGAGCTGCTCAACTTGGCCGTTCGCCAAGTGAGGCGTGAGTGTTCACTCATGAGTGCTGTTCAGAATCACCATCTCCAAGACCTCGACTCCGACAAGTGGTCAGTTCGTGAGAGCGCCTTCAAGGAACTCTTTCGTAAGGGTGCAGATGCTGTTGAGACGCTCGTCGCCGGCGCGTCCCATGCGAGGCCCAAGGTACGAGCCGCGTGCATCGCGTTGATGGACCACCTTGGCGACGCGAGTTGCTGTCAGTCTCTCGAACGCGCGCTCAGAGATGCATCTCCGCTCGTTCGCCGGCATGCGGTTCACGCTGTCGGGTGCCAAAAATGCAAGTTGCACCCATTACCCATCGACATTGTGGGAACGCTTATCGAGCGCATAATAGGTGACTCCAGCCCAAGAGTCCGCCGTGTAGCCGCTCACCAAATCGGGCTTCAGCCTTATGATCCAAGGGCCATCGACGCGCTTCAGCATGTGATCGCCGTGAGCCGTGATGCCGGGCTTGTATCTCGGGCAAGGCGTGCCTTATGCGAGCAGATGTCGCGTGCCGAACGAAGCGACGCAGTGGAGCCGCGATGAATTCGGTCGATGTGGTTCGTCCGAGGTCGTGAGGTCGTTGATCGCGGGGCATTCATCGTGGCGAGCCATCGCAGGTTCCTTATCGAAGGACGAAGCGGCGGCCTCTGGGACCGTGGCCTCTTGCATTCCAGATTTTTCTGCGGTCAAACCACGGCAGTGTTTCGAGCCCCCTCCGGCACGGGTTGCCGCCACCGCATGAGCGATGAATCATCAGGAAGTGGCAGGGGTCCGCGGAGAAAATCCCGCGGTAACGCACGGGAGCGGCTGGGCGTCGCCCGCCGCGAGAGCCCTTCCGGAGTCGCGTGGGAGCTCATCCATCCGCGGTGCAGCCGCCGGCGGCGGGAGGATATCGAAGAAGTGGAGGCGATGGTCGAGGCGGGGGAGACGGAGGTCGCGCGGGACGAACTGGTCTGGCTGCTCTCCGAGTGCCCCGACTTCCTCGATGCCCACGTTCAGCTGGGGCTGATCGCGTTGGAAGAGGACGATCCCAAGTTGGCCCGCGGCCACTTCGGCCGGGCCTATGAACTCGCCCTGCGGGCCCTCGACGCCGCCGGCGGGCCACGATCCCTGCCCTATGTTCTCGATGGCAACAAGCCCTTCTTCCAGGCGGCCAAGGGGCTCGTGCACTGCCTCGTCGAACTTGGCCGCCGGCAGGCGGCCAAGGAGGTCTGCCAAAGGCTCGCCCCGCTCGACTCGACCGACCCGCTCGGCATCCAGCGAATCGTGCAACGGTGAGCACCGGAGAGAGGCGGTTGCCGTATGATGCAGCCGCCGTGAGCCTTCCTTCGAACACCCTGCGAGGATTCCGTTCCATGCCAGCGCGTGGCCACGCTTTCGGAAGAGCCCTCGCGTTCCTGGCGATTCTCGTGCTGTCGGCCGCAGCGATTGCGGCCGATCCGGCGCCGCAGGCCGCAGAGACGATCCGCCTCTGGCAGGGCGACGCGCCCGCGGCCCGCGGTGCCGCCGACCACGACATTCCGACCGTGACATGGTGGCCCGCGGCGCCGGCCGCGAGGCCCTCGGCGGCGCTCGTGATCTGCCCGGGCGGCGGCTCGCGGAACAACCTCCTCGGTGACGATCCGGGCGAGGAGCTGGCGACATCGCTCTCGGGTGAGTTGGCCGCCCACGACGCAGTCCCGCCGCTCTTCATCTGGCACACCTGGGAAGACAAGGCGGTGCCGCTAGAGCCGATCCTCGAACTCTGCCTGCGGCTGAAGTCACTCGGCCGCCCCTTGGAGCTTCACGTCTACGAGACCGGCCCCCACGGCCTCGGGCTCGGCGTGCGGCCCTATGACCCAGGCGGGCAACTCCATCCGTGGACGGTGGATTGCCGCCGGTGGCTCGGCAGCCGAGGCTTTGAGTAAACCCTTTCCATCCGGTCGTGAGCGGCACGCGCATGCAGGCACGATTCATCTCCCTCGACGGCATCGACGGCGCCGGCAAGTCTGCGCAGATCGGACGGCTCGCCGAGTGGCTCAGGTCCCGAGGCCAGGCCGTGACGACCTGTCGCGATCCCGGCTCGACGCCGGTGGGCGACGCCGTCCGTTCGATCCTGCTCGACCGCCACGACCTGCACCTCGCCCCGCATGCCGAGATGTTTCTCTACATGACGGCTCGCGCGCAACTGGTCGCCGAGATCGTGGCGCCGGCCCTCGGCCGCGGCGAGTGGGTCGTGTCCGACCGCTACCTGCTGGCCACCATCGTCTATCAGGGGCATGCCGGCGGCCTCGATCCGGAGGCCATCCGCACCGTCGGCAGCGTGGCCACCGGCGGTATCATGCCGGATCTCGTGCTGCTCCTCGACGTGGATCTCGAGACGAGCCGCCGGCGGCTCGACCGGCCGCTCGACAAGCTCGAGAGCCGCGGCGACGACTTTCGGGCGCGGCTTCGCGCCGGCTACCTCGAGGAGGCGGCCCGGCATGGCGAGCGGATCGTCGTGATCGATGCGACGGCGGGAATCGACGAGGTGGCGGAGAAAATCCGTACGGCGGTCGTGACTCGATTTCCGGAGCTCGCCTGAGCCGAACGGCGATCGAATCGACGGAGGAGCGGCGATGGCGTGGCAGGGCATCGAGGGGCATGATGCGATCGTGCGGCGATTCATCGCCGCCCACGAGCGGGGCCGGATCGCCGGATCGTACCTCTTCGTCGGCCCGCCGGGCGTGGGCAAGGGCTCCTTCGCGCTGGCGCTCGCCAAGTCGCTGACCTGTCAGGCGCCGCAACCGGGGCTCGTGGCCTGCGGAGCCTGCGGCTCGTGCGTGCAGGCCGATGCGGGCAGCCATCCCGACATCGACCTCGTGCGGAAGCCCGACGACAAGGCGACGCTGCCGCTCGAACTCTTCATCGGCGACGACGAGCACCGCATGCGCGAGGGACTCTGCTGGCGGATCCTCCTGCGGCCGGCGCTCGGCGGCCGCAAGGTGGCCGTGATCATGGATGCCGACCACTTCTCGGAGGAATCAGCCAACTGCCTGCTCAAGACGCTGGAGGAGCCGCCGGATGCCGCGGTGATCATCCTCGTCGGCACGTCGCCGGAGCGGCAACTGCCCACGATCCGTTCCCGCTGCCAGGTGATCCGGTTCACCCCGCTGCCTGCGGAGGTGGTGCGGAGCGTAATCGAACGCGAGTCGCAGGCGGCCGCGACTTCGGTGGATTCGGCGACCCTCGATGCCTGTGGTCGACACGCGGGCGGCAGTCTCACCCGGGCGCGGCTTCTGCTCGACCCCGACGTGACGGCATTTCGGACGCGGCTGCTCGAACTCCTTGCGCGGCGGCCGCTCCCGGGCGTCGAGCTCGCCCGTGACACGACGGCATTCGTCGAGGCGGCCGGCAAGGAGGCTCCACCGCGGCGGGCCCGGATGAGGATCGTGATCGATGAGGTGCTCGACGTGTTTCGTGGGGCGATCCGCGGCGCTCCGGAGGCGGGCGACGCCCCGCAGCGGAACGCTGTCGCGGCCTGGGCCGCTGATCCCGACGCGGCGTCATCAGCCATCGATGCGACGCTCGCCGCCGCCGCCGACATCGATCGTTTCCTGAACGTCAACGTGGTGATCGACGCCTGGACGGCCGTGCTCGAAGAGCCTCGTCTCGCCCGCTCTGGCTGATCCGGCATGCGCGATGCGAGCGGCTTCCAGCGAGGGTTCACCCGTCGCCGCACGGCCGCTCGAATGGTCGCGGCCGAAGGCCACCCATCCTGCCTGCTCTTCCCAGCCAGCCGCCCCTCGGCTCGTCGGGGCGGCGACCCTGCGGGCCAGGACCGCCGGAATCGATTTTTCCGATGGTGCCTGTCGATCCATGCAGAGGGATTGGCCGGCGCGGCCATCCCCCGGATTCTTCGGCAGGCGGGCGATCGACATGGCGACCACGAGCGGCACCGCCGACCGACGCGCGGGCTTCATCGTGGGCTCCGCCTTCGTTGCCGGCCTGGCGCTCGCGGTGGTCGTCGCCGGCCGCAGCCTCTGGGAGCCTCCGCGGGAGCCGTTCTTCGGGCTCGAAGAGACCCCTGTCGAGGCCGAACGCCCGCCGGTGGCCATCGAGGATCATCTGCCCGCGCATGCCGCTCTTCTCACGCAGAAGCCGGTGGTGACGGCCCCGGTCGCCGACGATCGCGGCCCGGCGGAACCGGCGATCACGGTCATCGATCCGTCGTCGCAGATGCGGCCGGAACGACTGGCCCTCGGCGATGCGGCGGCGCCGATCGTGATGGCCGTTGTGCCGCAGGCGCTGCCAACCGCGGGACGCAAGGAGATTCCCCCGCCGGCGCCGGCGGCCGTGTCGCAGGGCAGCGTGGCGCCGCCGCTGCTGCCCGCGCCCGTTCCC
>Ga0075471_10002394_pt1 | contig 12321 bp, 5 predicted proteins | sample DEB19_08_DNA_2_FD_74787 | JGI IMG/M metagenome (GOLD analysis project Ga0075471, IMG submission 74787) | Aqueous microbial communities from the Delaware River and Bay under freshwater to marine salinity gradient to study organic matter... | ecosystem: Environmental > Aquatic > Marine > Coastal ... | reverse complement strand
CACCTGGTTTACGTCGTTCTCGGGCGGCTTGGGATCCCCACGCCGCAGTTCAGGCCCGACTGGTACTCTGCAAGTCGGATCACGATCGCCCGAGACCTGTTGCGTTGGGGTGAGCGGATCCCGCAGCCCGTCTATGATGGCGACGTGGCGCTCCTCCCACAGGAGGCGGCAGCGTTCGCGGTGACATGGCAGAACGGTCTCCTCTACATCAACCGTCATCTGCAGAAGGTCGCATGGTGCCCTACCGCCATGTTTCCACCATGCCCCTGCTTCCGTACGAGAAGCAGCTGATCGAAGCACTCGGCTGCACCGAGGAAGAGTACAGGGAGTTCGTCCAGCAGATTGAACGCCGTGCCTACGCTCGGCCGGCTGGCTACGAGCACATCCTGGACATCCGCATGGATGTGGTCTCGATCGTTATCAGCCTGGTCATTGGCGTTGCCCTCTCGGCTGCGTCCTACCTGCTGACCCCCAAGCCGAAGCTCGACAGCGCAAGGAGTCCGAGGCAGAAGCAGCTGGGCAGCATCCAAGGTCTGGCCAACTACTCGCCCACCCAGGGCTTCGAGTCGATCCAGGACCTGGCCAGTTACGGCAACGTCGTCCCGATCGCGTTCACGAAGCGCGAAGACCAGCCCGAGGGCTACAGCACCGGTGGCCTGGTGATCTCGCCGTCGCTGGTGTGGTCACGTCTCAAGAGCTGGGGCAGCTTCCAGGTCTTGGAGATGATCGCGGTCGCCGGCCAGGGCTCCATGGCCAAGCCCGACCGTGCTGGCCTGTTTCTGGGCAACAATGCCCTGGATGGCATCTTCGATGACAAGTTCCAGTTCTACTGGAACGGCGGCTATGAGGTCACCGGCCCAAACAGCCGGCTCAGGGGCGCAAACCTGCGCTACGGCACGCTCGGCATCCCTGCGGCCCCGCCCTACACCGAGGACGCTTTCACCTGCCCCACCAGCGTCGGCGTCAACGACAATGGCTTTTGTGGTGCCTTCACCCCCAGCAACCAGTCGCGCTTTGGCGTCTACGCCGGCATCCCCAACGGCACGCCCTACCGGCCGAACTGGGAGATCATCCCGGTTCTCAACAGTCAGGACAGCGACAGCCGGGACCAGCAGACCACGAACCAGAAAAAGTTTGTGGACCCCTACCTGCGTGACTCCCAGCGGTACGGCGGAGGCAGGTCGTCGGTTTCCAGGGTTGAGTCTGGGATGCCTGGCACCGGCCGCAACTACGGCCGACACGTCGGCGTGGTCTCGCACAACGGCTACACAATTCCCGATCCCGTGAGCGGCAAAGACACCTACGGCTACGAGAGGTGGATTGGCGATGTAACGGAAGAACGCCGCGTAACGAAGGGCGACATCATTGAGATCTACGTCGGCTACGGCCGGCAGAAGGTTGAGCCTTTTGAGGCGTTTGGAACCGCCACGAAGGTGCGCTTAGACGACGTGCGCTCAGCCACTGATGCCGAGGCTGTGCAGTTTGACCGCCAGCTGGCTGTGGGCTCGATGTTCATGATTGGCCGCACTGTCTGGCAGGTGATCGAACGTCCCAACCGGGCCTTTAACCCTGGCGAGGAACAGGTGGTCGTCAAGCTGAAGTGCGTTGAGACGTGGAGCACAGCGCAGGACAAGATCGGCATCGTCTCGCGCAAGTTGATCGAAGAACAGAAGGCGATCGCTTACGGGTCTGACGTTGACGAGACCTGGTATCCCATCCTTAGCGTCGAGTTCGCCAACATCCGCAACACGCGCCCGTGTGATGTAACCGAGCTTGGCATCAAGTCGCAGGTCTGGACGCGGTTCAATGGCATCACCAACTTCAATAGCGTCCCAAGCCCCTACGAGCTGTCCCAGTACAACAAGAAGGACATCCAGGTCCGCGAGGGCAAAAACACCAGTTACGGCCGCCGCACGTCATTCTTCGCCCTCGACGTACGCCCGGCGAACAGTGAGCCCTATCGGGACTACAACAAGAACGAAGGCTTCGTGAACCTGACGCTGTTCGCGGTGACGGGCAGTGTGCCACAGGACATCTTCAGCTTTATCCGCGTCCGGCACCCCGCAAAAGGGATGTTTGAGTTCCGGCTGCGCCCGTTCAACAGCGCCGTCTTCGCGCAGCAGAGCGGCGGCGAGGACACCGTGTTTGAGCTGAACGGTGCCATCACGCCCTATCAGGAGTCGTCCTTCGACACCTACATGGGCACGTTCACAGTGGGCGGCCGGGGCAAGTTCATCAAGCCCCGGGACGTGTTCACGCACCACCAGATGGTGGCGAAACCCGAGCTACTGAACAACCTGGTCTACGGCGAGTGGCGCCCGGCCGATACTGTCGCCGCTGGCGGCCCTGTCTACCTGCGCGGGATCTACTCCAACGTGGACAACCGGGCCGGCGACTGGCGCAAGATCAGCAACATCATGTCGATCGCGGCCAGTCTCGACCCCTACTTCAACAACCTGCCCGAGGGGTACACGCACGTCCTCACCGGCTGGAACTACGACCGCGATGCCCCGACCCGCACCATCTCCATGAACGTGACCCTGAGGGCACGAAAGGAGACTATTGACGGCACCCCTCGGAACATGTGGTGGGAGGTGATCAAGACCGAGGTGGCATCGCTCACCGGCACCTGGCCCAGTGGCACCACATTCTTCAAGTACGCCAGGGACGGCTTCAGCGAGCAGTGGCGCTTTGAGTACGAAGCCTTCGGCCCCACCGTTTACGTCGAGTTCGACAAGCCCAAATCGGAGACCCGCGTCTGGGAGACCTACAGCGCCATCGCAGAGGTCTCCCACTACGGCGACATCATCAATCGCAGCTGCGACAGCAACCCGGAGCATGAGGTCGTCTATGTCAACGAGAGCCTGGCCGAGGACCGCCTGGTCGAATACGACGGCTGCGCCATGGTGGGCCTCAAGCTGCAGTCAGGCAACAACTTCACCAGCCTCGATCAGCTGCGCTGCTACATGCGCAACGGCTTGGAGGTGGAGCTACTGACCGATGGCGGCACCGGGCCCAGCAACCTGTTCACGGACCTGGTGTGGTATCTGGCGACGAACACCGACACCGGGGCGGGCAGTCTCATTTCCCCGTCCCTGCTGGATCGCGACCAGCTGGCCGCTACCGGCCGCTACCTGCGTGCGAACGGCCTGTTCTTTGATGACGTGATCGCGGACGCAATCAACCTGCGCAGCTGGCTCGCGGAGAAATGCCCCTCGATGCTGTGCTTCGTGGCGATCAAGAACGGCAAGCTCAGTGTCAATCCAGCCCTGCCGGTCAACACCGCCGGCGTGATCGACAACGTGGCGCCCAAGATCAGCGCCATGTTCACCGATGGCAACATCATCGAGGGCAGCCTGGCCATCGAGTGGTTGGAGCTGGAGGAACGCAAGTCCTTCCAGGCTGCGGTCATCTACCGCCGGGCTCCGCTTAACAAGCTGCCCCAGCCCGAGACTGCAGTAGTGCGCTACGCCGGAGCCGGTGCCGACGCTTTGCCCATTGAAGAGTTCAACCTGCCCCACATCACCAGCCGCGAGCACGCGATCAAGGCGGCGAAATACTTTCTCGCCATCCGCAAGCACGTCACCCATACGGTCAGCTTCCAGACCCTGCCGTTTGGCCTGTCGCTGGCCCCTGGCGACTTCATCATGGTGGCGGTGGAGGAGAGCCCCTACAGCCCCACCAACAACGGCATCGTGACCGACGCTGGCGTTGTGGTGAGCGTGAGCCCCCTGGCAGATGGCAGCTACTCCGTCTTCTACTGGGACCGCACGCAGACCGTGACAAGCGAGGGAACCCTGGTGATCTCCGGTGGTGTGGCGCAGAACTTGCGCGGCACCGTGTTCTCAGTCAAAAATGCCCAGGTCACAAATCAGGTCTATCAGGTCGAAGCAATCGAGCTGAACGAAGACGGCATCGTCACGATCAAAGCCAGCAACTTCCCAGTGGACTCGCAATCGCGCAGCCTGATCGCCGCCGACGTGATCTCCGGGTCTACCTTTGAGATCATTGGCGAGGGTGCTGAGTGATGCCGTTTCCTACTGCTACTCCCAGCTCGCGCGAGTTCAATGCTGGGACCTACCCCGTCAAGACTTTCAAGGCGCAGTCCGGCGCCGAGGTTCGCATCCTCTACGGCAGCAAGAGGACCGGCATGGAGATCAACCTGGGCTACGACAACGCACCGGACACCGTGGCCGATGGCTTCGTGACGCACTTTGATGAGGTCAAGGGCACCTACGACACGTTCGCGCTGCCCAGCGCAGTAACCACTGGCTGGCAAGGCGCCGCCAGCTCACTCACGGCCAGCACCACCGGCAATCAGTGGCGCTACGCCGAGCCGCCCTCGATCAGCAGCGTCCGACCAGGGCGCAGCAACATCCGGGTCCGGCTGGTCGGCGTTCTCTAGACTGACCACAGGAGGCTGAGCGATGGCAAAGGCTTACACCGGACGCGACGGCCGCCTGCTGCTCGCTGGCGTTGGACTGGTCAAGGTAACCAGCTGGCAGCTGCAGGCCGATCTGGAGCTGCTGGAGACCACCAGCGTCGGAGACGCCGTGCGGACTTTCACGCCTGGCGTGCAGTCATTCACGGGCTCGGCCAACCTGATCTACTACAAAGCCGACGACAGCAGCATCGACGCGAGCAAGCTGCTCACGAAGCTGGTGAAGACGGGCGAGTCTGGCGTCAGCGATGGCGACACCGTGGCACTCACCCTGCGCCTGGCGGACGGCAGCGACCTGAACGACATCACGCTTAGCGCCTACATCACTAGCGCCAACATCGGGGCAGCGGTGGGCGAGATCGTCTCAGCGCAGATCGCCTTCCAGGCAACTGGCGCCCTCACTACGGCGAGCGTCTGATGGCTGTCTACCTCGGCACGTTCGGCAGGGTTGCGCTGAAGCGCAAGTCCAACCAGGGCGCCCTTGAGTCTGTCGTGAACCCTTCTGACGTCAACGCCACGCGGAAGCGGTTTTCGTTTGACTTTGACCCCAATTTCTTAATCACCGGCGACCAGATCGAGATCACCAGCACAAACGGGGCAACCCTGGCATGGGTAAGCACAACTGGCTGGTCAAACGCGACGAAGCAATCCAACGGCAAGTGGTACGTCAACGTCGATGAGATTGGCGGCGTCAGGCTCTACTCCAGCTTCGCCAACGCCGTGAACGGGCTCAGCGCAAACGCCATTGCGCTGGACGCTATCGCTACGAACATTCCAATCAGGGTCGTCATTGCCAATGCCACTTCCCGGATCCTGGGTGCTATCACCGGCTACGAGCTGAACACCCAGCGCGAGGCGATCGACATCACGGCGCTCTCGGATCAGTTTCGGTCGCAGTGGTCCTCACTGATGTCGGGCTCCGGCCGCATCAGCTGCCAGTGGGACTACAAGGACTGCTGTGGTGGCGGCGAATACGAGGCTGCCCAGTACCTGCTCCAACTGGCGCTGCGCACCGAGGTCGGCAGTGAGTTCGATGCTCAGCTATTCCTAAAGGTCGCCGGCTACAACCCTGGAGGCGTGGCAGGCGAGACCAACGATCAGGTTTACTACAACATCAGCGGCGTCATCACCGCTTCTGCCGTTCAGTTTCTGCCCGGCACAATCGTCGAAATGACGGCCGATTTCATCACTACAGGCCCTGTCAAGCTGAAGATTGAAACTGGCGCGATGAGCCGGATTCTCCAGGAGAATAGCGGCCAGATCAGGCTTGATCAGGACGCCACTGCCAGCCTGATGCAGGACGATCCGTCGTGAGCACCAGCGACGGCGGCGCTAAACTCACCCTAACGGTCCAACCCAGCAAGGCAGGAAGCGCGCGATGGCTGACCTGAAGATTTCAGAACTCGCCGCACTAGCCAGCGCGGATCTCGCGTCTGGCGACCTGCTGCCGGTCGTAGATGTCTCGGCCAGTGAGACGAAGAAGATCACCGTCACTGACTTCACTGGGAAGGCTGTAACGCTGATCGCCGACGCAAGTATCCCCGGCGCAAAGATCCTGTTCGGCGCCGGTCAGGTGCCTGGATCGGCCATCGTTACTGGCGCGGTTGGCACCACTCAGTTAGCCGATGACGCGGTGACGGCCGCCAAGCTCGGCAACGAGTCCACCGTTGACCTGGTTACCACGCTGCCGGCCTCAGGCGCGTTCACCGGCCAGCTGGCGCTCGATACCGATGACCTGAAGGTCTACTGCTGGAACGGCTCTTCTTGGCAGTCAATCAAAGCCGCCGGCTCGATCAACACCGTCGTCGGCGGCTCGGCCGGCATCGTGAACGTGACGGTCTCCACCGTTGGCGACACCGTCACGATCGACACCACGCTGGACAACACCAGCGCTGCTGCTCAGTTCCTTGCCGGCCCCACGGCTGCTGCTGGCGCGGTCAGCTACCGCACGATCGCGGCCGGCGACCTACCGACTGCCACCACGGGCGCCAAGGGTGCCGTGCAGGTGAACGGTAACGGCCTGTCGATGACTGGCGACACCATCCAGATCGCCAACACGGTCACGGCCAACGCGGCGACCTATCACCTGGTTCAGTACACCTCCAAAGGCCTCATATCGGCGGGCCGCACCATCCAGTCTGGCGACCTGCCCCTGGCGGGTGCTGCCAGCGTTGGTGCGATCTATCCCGGCACCGGCCTGAGCGTGGCGGTGGATGGTCAGCTCAACCACTCCAGCAGCGTTGCGCCGGGCACGTTCCCGAAGATCACCTACAACGCGCAAGGCCACGTCACCGGCGGCCAGTCGCTCGTTGAAGCAGACATCCCGAACCACTCGGCAGCCAAGCTCACAAGCGGCACTCTCAGCGCCGATGTGATCGCCACAAAGTCGATCACTGGCGCCAAGCTGGCCGACTACTCCACGGTGAAGTTTGGCGGCGCCGGCAGTACCACCGGCATCGTCACGTTCCCGACCCCGGAGTTCACCGGCCAGCAGTTCTTCGACGCCAGCAACGGCGACCTCTACCTCTACGACGGCAACACCTGGAAGCCGATCACCGTCATCTCCGGTGACCTGGTTTACGCCGGCACCTACAACGCCGGAACCAACCGGATGAAGTCGGTCACGACACAGGGATCGGCGGCAGGCTTTGTTGTTGGCGCTGTGCTGCCAGCCGCGTCTGCAACAAACAGCCGCTACTACGTCGTCGTCTCCGACTCTGGTACTGGCGTGGCGCCCGCTCCGGTGGTAGCGCTGGCGCCGCCGGACATGATCGTGTCGAACGGTGCCACCTACGACCTGGTGGACGTGTCTAACGCCATCGCCGGTCAGATTGCGGCGAATATCGACTTCACGCCTTACGGCAACCTCGCAGCCAACAACGTTCAGGTCGCACTTCAGGAGCTGGACGACGAGAAGCTTGCCAAGGCTGGCGGCATCGTCACCGGCGCCCTTGAGATCGGCAGCACCGGCAGCCTTGTCTTCGAGGGTTCTACCGATGACGGCTTTGAGACCACCGTGGCTGTGGTCAATCCGACTGCGGACCGGACGATCACGCTGCCCAACATTACGGGCACGGTGATCACCACCGGTGACACGGGCACGGTGACGAGCACGATGATCGCGGACGGCACGATCGTCAACGCGGACATCAACGCCTCGGCGGCCATTGCCGACACGAAGCTTGCCACCATCAGCACCGCGGGCAAGGTCAGCAACAGCGCCACCACGGCCACCAGTGCGAACACCGCGAGCGCGATTGTGGCCCGCGACGCCAGCGGCAACTTCACCGCCGGCACCATCACAGCCGCGCTCACGGGTAACGCTTCGACCGCCAGCACGCTCCAGACCGGGCGCACGATCTCGCTGACCGGTGACGTCACCGGCACCTCTGGCACCTTCAACGGTTCGGCTGACCTCAGCTTCGCCGCCACCCTTGCAAACAGCGGCGTCACGGCCGGCACCTACACGAAGGTGACGGTGGACAGCAAGGGTCGCACCACCGTTGGCGCCACCCTGGCAGCAGCCGACATCCCGGATCTGACGCTGGAGAAGCTGCCGGACGCCTGGACAAAGCGCTCGGTCCGCGCCGCTACGACCGCGAACATCACCCTGAGTGGCGTCCAGTCGATCGACGGCGTCACTCTGGTGGCTGGCGACCGCGTGCTGGTGAAGGACCAGACAACCGCCTCCCAGAACGGCATCTACGTGGTCGCGGCGGGCGCCTGGGCACGATCGGTTGATGCAGACGCCATCAGCGAGCTGGCTGGTGCCTTCGTCAACGTCGATTCCGGCACCGTCAATGGCGGCAAAGTCTTTGACACCGACCTGAAGAGCACTGACACGCTCGGCACTACAGCTGCGACGTTCTACCAGGTGGTGGACACCAGCCTCGCCAGCAGCACCACGCCGGGCAACGTCGGCACCGCTGCGATCGGCACCTCCACCAGCTACGCCAGGGCCGACCACGTCCACGACCTGCCGAACACGGCCGTCACCGCGGCCAGCTACACCATCGGCAACTTCACCGTTGACGCCAAGGGTCGCCTGACAGCCGCGAGCAGCAACACCACCACTGGCTCGGGCAGTGTGGTGCTGGCAACCAGCCCGACGCTGGTTACGCCGCTCCTGGGCACACCCACCTCGGGCACGCTGACGAACTGCACGGGCTACACGTTCGCCAACATCGCCAGCAAGCCAACCACCCTGTCCGGCTACGGCATCACGGACGGCATCGGCACCGCAAGCAACAACGCCTTCACCGGCGCCAACACCTTCACCAACGCCACCGGCCAGATCTTCCGCCAGGCGGCCACCCAGGACGGCATCCTGCTGCGGGGCCGGGCCGGCGGCACCACGTCGCTGAACGTGGAGATCGTTCCTGGCACCCTGACCGCATCGCGCACCCTGACGGCGCCTGACGTCAGCGGCACGATCATCACCACGGGCGACACCAGCACCGTTACCAACACGATGCTGGCGGGCAGCATCGCCAACGCCAAGCTGGCGAACAGCACGATCAGCGGCGTGGCCCTGGGCGGCACGCTGAGCACGCTCACGCTCGGCACCGGCCTGACGGGCACCTCGTACAACGGCTCGGCGGCGATCACTGCTGCTGTCAGCTATGGCACCACCGCCAGCACGGCTTGCGTCGGCAACGACAGCCGCCTGAGCGACGCCCGGAACGTCACAGGCGGCTCAGCCGGCACCATCCCCTACCAGACTGCCGCCAACACGACCGCCCACGTCACGGCGGGCACCGCAGGTCAGTTCCTCAAGTCTGCAGGCACCTCCGCCCCGACATGGACGACGCTGCAGATGTCGGACATCCCCGACGCTGCCTTCAAGAGGTCCGTCCGCGTTGCCACCACCGCCGCGCTGACCGCGAGCTTTGCGGCCAACGTGCTCACCAACACCGGCACACTTGCCGCGCTTTCGATCGACGGCATTGCCCTTGCTCTCAACGACCGCGTGCTGGTCAAGGACCAGGCCTCGGCCCTGCAGAACGGCATCTACACCGTCACGAACGTCGGCAGCGGCGCGGCTGCCTGGACACTGACCCGTGCGACGGACGCGGACTCGTCGAGCGAGGTTGGCGGCGCCACGGTTGCGATTGACTCGGGCACCGTCAATGGTGGCGAGCTGTGGAAGACGAACTTCAAGACAACCGACACCCTGAACACCACGTCGATGACGTGGCTTGAGGTTCTCTACAACAGCGGCACCTGGGGCATCAGCATCACCGGCAACGCCGCCACGGTCACGAACGGCGCCTACCTGAACGCCGCCCAGACCTTCACCGCTGCCCAGCGGGGCGCCGTGGTCGCGCTAACAGACGGCGCAACGATCACGCCGGACTTTGCCGGAGGCAACAACTTCTCCGTCACCCTGGCAGGCAACCGTACTCTGGCCAACCCCACGAACCAGACTGCAGGCCAGTCCGGCACGATCGTCGTGACGCAAGACGCCACAGGCTCGCGGACGCTGGCGTATGGGGCCAACTGGAAGTTCCCGGGAGGCACTGCCCCTACACTGACCACGACTGCGAACGCGGTGGACGTGATCGCTTACTACGTCGAGTCAGCCACCCGCATCACAGCTCGCCTGATCTCGGATGTGAAATGAGCGCACTTAACAACTCGCTTCTTCTGGGTGCTGCTGCTGATGGCTATCAGATCAGTCGGTCGCTGCGGTTCAACCGAGCAGACAGTGCATCGCTCAGCCGTACCGTCGGCACAGCCAGCAACCGGACCACCTGGACGTTCAGCTGCTGGGTGAAGCGGACCGCTTTCGGTGAGAACGGGCAGACCCTGTTCACAGGTGGCACCGACGCCAGCAACAGCACCCGCCTGGCGTTCGACACCAGTAACCGGCTGGTGGTTGAGAACGAGGTGGCCGGCGTGACCACTCAGTTCCGGGTGACCGCTGCGGTCTACCGCGACCCCGGTGCGTGGATGCACGTCGCACTGGCGGCGGACACGACGCTGGCGACGGCAGCGGACCGGGTGAAGCTGTGGGTGAACGGCAGGCAGGTGACCACCTTCGCCACCAATAACGCCCCAACGCAGAACCTGCAGCTGCAGGTCAACGCAGCCAACGCGCACTACATCGGCCAGAGCTTTACTCCGGCCTACGCCAATTTCTACCTGGCTGAGGTTAATTTTGTCGATGGACAGTCGTTGGCAGCCAGCAGCTTTGGGGAGTTCGACGCCACGACAGGCGCGTGGAATCCTAAGGCGTACACCGGCACCTACGGCACCAACGGGTTTCAGCTGACCTTTGCCGACAATTCCAGCACCACAGCCACCACGCTTGGCAAGGATGCGGCGGGGTCGAATAACTGGACACCGAACAACTTTGCAGTCACTGGCTTTGCGCCTAGGGTTTACGCCACCGAAGCGACAGCCACCGCATCGAGTGGCACCATTCCAAACGGCGGCACGCCTTACTGGATCGACATTCTGCCGGCTACTGCAGACCTGCACTATTCTGGCTCGACATTCCCTGTTCACGACGGAAGCCTGGCCACCGGAGTCTACTGGACCGGGGACGAGTACCTCGCTGGGAACGTGATGCAGGCACGATTCGACCTGCGCGACTTCACAACTGTCACCTCCGTTCGCATCTACTGTGAAGGCATTACTGGGTACGTTGACTATTCGGCAAGATTGCTTGATGCGAGCAAGACCGTTATCGCAGGGACAACTGTTGCGTTTACTGGTAGCGGCGCTAGCTGGCGCACTGTGCCAGTAAGCGGATCACCTCGCTACATTGAGTTTTTTACAACCAGCGGGACGGCCAGGCGTCTTTACCTCTATGCCATAGAGGTCAACGGAGTCGTCCTCGACAACGTTGACACCAGAAGTGACATCGACTCGCTGGTGGACTCTCCTACCAACTACGGCAACGACACGGGTGCTGGCGGGGAGGTGCGGGGGAATTACTGCACGCTGAATCCCGTTGTAGGAGGTGCCAATAGCACACAGATTACCTTTGCAAACGGAAATCTTGAGGCAACTTGGTCAACAGTAGGAGGCTATGCTGTTGCACTCGGAACCATCGGCGTTTCCAGTGGGAAGTGGTACTGGGAGACGATTTTTGCAAGTGGAGGTACTGCACTGTTTGGAATTGCAACAGCAAGCTCGTCCCTGGCAAATTATATCGGAAGCGAGGCCTCTAGCTACGGCTACTATAGTTTAACCGGCGATACATATAACAATTCTGCTGCATCTGTGTATGGTAGCACCTATGCGATCGGTGACGTAATCGGTATTGCACTGGATCTTGATAACGGCAAAATTTATTTCTCAAAAAACGGCACTTGGCAAAATAGTGGCAGCCCTACAGGAGGAACTGGAGCAGCTTATTCGGGTCTGACGGGCACTTTTTTCCCCGCCTATGCAGACGCAAATACCTCAGCCGCAAGTTCTTACGCCGCCAACTTCGGTCAACGCCCCTTCGCCTACACCGCCCCCAGCGGCTACAAGGCACTGTGTAGCACGAACCTGCCGACGCCGACGATCCTGAACGGGGCAACGGCGATGGATGTGGTCACTTACACAGGCACGGGTGCCACGCTGACACCGACCAGTTCGCTGGGGTTCAGCCCTGATCTGGTGTGGATCAAGAACCGCTCAAACACTGCCGACCATGCTCTTTACGACACCGTGCGCGGTGCTCAGGCGCGGCTGGAGTCGAACACCACCGATGCAGAAGTAGCCACCGACGGCGGCCTGACAGCGTTCAACAGCAACGGCTTTACGCTCGGAACGTTGGGGCAGGTAAACCTGAGCACCAACAGCTTCGCGGCTTGGTGCTGGGACGCCGGCAGCTCCACCGTCACCAACACCGCTGGCACGATCAGCAGCCAGGTGAGGGCGAA
>Ga0075471_10002393_pt1 | contig 12326 bp, 10 predicted proteins | sample DEB19_08_DNA_2_FD_74787 | JGI IMG/M metagenome (GOLD analysis project Ga0075471, IMG submission 74787) | Aqueous microbial communities from the Delaware River and Bay under freshwater to marine salinity gradient to study organic matter... | ecosystem: Environmental > Aquatic > Marine > Coastal ... | reverse complement strand
TGGGTAAGAACGTATCTTTAAAGCCCAACGGCTGGAGTTTTTCTGAAACCGCTCTAGGTGAACGGACAGCGCGAGCAATGTTGCAGGCCGACTTCCAACAGCTCCGGCAACTTCGCGGAACATTCCGGGCGGGCAATCTCGCAGCGCGGCGCGAAGGCGCAGCCGCCCGTCGGGCGCGAGAGGTCGGGGGGCATTCCGGGGATCGTGTATAGCTCCGTGCCCTTCGGCTGGAGCGCGGGAATTGATTTCTGCAACGCTCGCGTGTAGGGATGCCGCGTGTTCGCAAAAAGTTTCTCCGTCGGTGCGGTCTCCACGATGCGTCCGGCGTACATCACCTGCACGCGCCGGCAGAACCCAGCCACCACGCCAAGGTCGTGCGTGATCCAGATGACGGCCATACCGGTCTCGGCTTGCAGCCGCTTGATGAGTTCCAGAATTTGCGCCTGCACGGTGACGTCCAGCGCGGTGGTGGGTTCGTCGGCAATGAGCAGATCCGGCTTGGTGATAAGCGCCATGGCGATCATCACGCGCTGCCGCATGCCGCCGGAAAATTCGTGGGGGTAGCTCCGGATGCGCTTGGCGGCATCCGGCACGCCGACGTGTTCCAGCATCTGCACCGCCTGCCGCACCGCCTCGGCGCGCGAGGCCAGGCCGTGAATCAGCAGCGGCTCGACGATTTGATCCTCGATGCGCATGAAGGGATTCAGCGAAGTCATCGGGTCCTGGAAGATCATCGCCATGCGGCGGCCGCGGATGGCGTTGAGTTCTTTGGGTGAGCAGTTCAGCAAGTCGGTCTTGCCGGCGAAGATGGCGGTGCCGCCCTCAATGCGGCCCGGAGGCTGCGGCACGAGGCCCATGAGCGAGTAGCACGTCACGGATTTGCCCGAGCCGGATTCGCCCACGATGCCGAGCGTCTCGCCGTGCGCGATGGCGAACGAGACATCGTTCACGGCGCGCACGATACCGTTGCGCGTGTGGAAGCTGGTTTTGAGATTTTTGACTTCGAGCAGCATTTCAATCTTTTGAAGCGCGGACATCGAGCGCATCGCGGAGGCCGTCGCCGAGGAAGTTCAGCGAGAACAGCGTGAGGGAGAAACAGCCGGCGGGGAAAAATAGCAGCCAGGGAAATTCCTCCCAACTCCGTGCGCCGTCCTGGATCAACGTGCCCCACGAGGCCTGCGGTGCTTGCACGCCGAAACCAAGGAAGCTCAGGAACGCTTCGGTCAACATCACGCGCGGCACGATGAGCGTGCTGAACACGATGACGATGCCCAGCACGTTGGGGATCATGTGGCGCAGGATGATGCGGCGCTTGCGCAGGCCCAGCGCGCGGGCGGCCTCCACGAATTCCTGTTTCTTGAGCGCGAGCACCTGGCCGCGCACGATGCGCGCCATGTCCAGCCATTCCACCGCGCCAATGGCAATGAAGAGCAGGTAGATGTTCCGCCCGTAAATCACCATCAGCAGGATCACGAAGATGGTGAAGGGCAGGGCGTAGAGGATGTCCACGAACCGCATCGCCAACGCATCCAGCCGCCCGCCGATGTAGCCGGAAATCATCCCGAACAACACGCCGATGAGGACCGATACGAGCGTGGCCGCCAGCCCGACCGAGAGCGAGACGCGCCCGCCGTAGAGCAGGCGGGACAACTGGTCGCGCCCGAGGTCGTCCGTGCCGAACCAATGCGCGGCGCTGGGTGCGGTCGCGCCGAGTGCGAGGTTCTGATTCGAATACGAAAGGCCCGGCATGAATGGCGCGGTGAGCGAGGCGAGTGCCAGCACGAGGACGAAAATGGCGCCGGCGACGGCCATCTTGTTCTTGCGCAGGCGCAGCCACGCATCCTGCCACAGCGAGTGGCCGGCTTCGACTTCGGTGATGGGCTGGGGCGGGCTCATTCGAATCGCAGTTTCGGGTTGAGCCAGACTTGCACGATGTCAACGAGCAGGTTCATCACGATGATGAGCACGGCGTAGAACAGCACCGTGCCCATGACCATCGTGTAGTCGCGGTTGAAGCCGGCCATGACAAAGAATTTTCCCAGTCCGGGGATCTGATAGATGCTTTCCACCACGAGCGAGCCGGTGACAAGGCCGGAAATGGCCGGGCCGATGAACGATACCACCGAGAGCAGCCCGCCGCGCAGCGAGTGCCGCCAAACGACGCGCCATTCGCTGGCGCCTTTCGCACGGGCGGTGCGGATGAAATCCTGGCTTAAAATCTCCAGCATCCCGCCGCGTGTGAGCCGCGCGACGTAGGCGGTGTAGTAAAGACCGAGCGTGATGGCCGGGAGGACGCGGTCGCGTGGCTGTTCCCAGCCGGAGGCGTTGAACCACGTCAGCCACGAGGCGAACACCAGCAGCAGCAGCGGCCCGGTGACAAAAGTGGGCAGGCAGATGCCGAAGGTGGCGAAGGACATGGGCACGTAATCGCCCCAGGTGTTCTTGCGCAGCGCGGCGATGATGCCGGCGATCAGGCCAAACGTGAGCGCGAAAGCCAGTGCGTAGAGGCCGAGTTCCAGCGAGACGGGAAAGGCGGACCAGAGCAGTTCGTTCACGGACCAGCCGGCGTATTTGAAGGACGGGCCGAGGTCACCTTGGGCGAGGTGGCCGAGGTAATCGAGGTATTGCTGCCAGACGGGTTTATCGAGACCGTATTGCGCCTCGATCTGCGCGCGGATTTCCGGTGTGGTCTGTTTCTCGGAATCAAACGGTCCGCCGGGCGCGCGCTTCATCATGAAGAACGTGAGGGTCGCCACGATGAACAACACCGGGATTGTCTCAAACAGTCGTTTGGTGATGAGGCGGAGCATTTTTATTTAACCAAGGATGGACACAGATAAACACGGATGAAACACATATCTTGGAGCGCGGCTGTGGTCGCAGACCCAGCCGCAGCAGGTTGAACGCGCTGCAGCTGGTGCTTCGCACACAGCCCCGCTCCGTCCCGACATTCGTGTTTATTGGTGTCCATTCGTGGTCGTAGCAGTGGTTTCCAGATAGACGTGCTTGTAGGGATGGTTGTCCAGCAGCGTGGAGTGCCAGCCTTTCAACTCCGGGCGCTTGAGGCAGACGCGCGTGTAGAAATAGATTGGAATGATGGGCATCTCGTCGAGCAGCAGCGCCTCGGCTTGCTGAAAAAACTCCAGTCGTTGCTGCGGCCCGGGCGCGCTGGCGGCGGCGGCGATGAGCGCGTCGTATTCCTTGTTCGCCCAGCCGGTCTCGTTGTTGCCGCCGCCGGTGAGCCACATGTCGAGGAACGAGTTGGGGTCCACGTAGTCGGCGATCCACGAGCCGCGCGCGATCTGGTAATTGAGGCTTTGGGTGGAGTCGAGGAAGACTTTCCATTCTTCATTCACGAGTTCCACTTCGATGTTGAGCTGCCGTTTCCACATCTGCTGGAGGGCTTCGGCGATGGCTTTGTGCCCCTCCGAGGTGTTGAAGAGCAGTTCCATGCGGGGAAATCCCTTGCCGTTCGGATAACCGGCTTCGGCCAGGAGCCGCCGGGCTTCGGCGATGTCGGCGGGGAGTTTCGTGCGGCAATCGTAGCCTGCGGTGCCGGGCGGCGTAAAGTGGTAGGCGGGTGTTTGCCCGCCGCGGGTGACGTTGGCCGCGAGCGATTCGCGGTCAATGGCGATGGCGAGCGCGCGGCGGACGCGTTTGTCATTGAGCGGGGGTTTGGTGGTGTTGAACCGATAGAAATAAGTGCCGAGATACGGGCCGAAGCTGAAAACATCAGGCCGATTGCGCCGGTAGGTTTCAATCTTGGCCAGCGGCAACGTCTCGGTCACATGCAATTGGCCGGCGCGGAAGGCGCGTTCCTCGCTGTTGTTGTCTTCGATGGGGTAGAAGCGGATTTCGTTGAGCCGCACGGTGGCTTGGTCCCAGTAGGTCGGGCTCTTCTTCACGATGATGACGTCGTTGACGCGCCACTTCTCGAGAGTGAACGGGCCGTTGCCGACGAAGCGCCCGGCGCGGGTCCACTTGCTGCCGCGTTGATAAGCCGGGCCGTATTTCGCGATGGTCGGCAGGTGCACAGGAAACCACGACATATGATTCAGCAGCGGGAGGAAATACGGCGTGGCATTTTCCAGCGTGATCTCCAGCGTGTGGTCGTCCACCACCCGGTAGCCGACTTGTGCAAAGTCCGTGAGCTTGCCGGCGTTGTAGGCCTCGGCGTTCTTCACGACGAAGTGCATGTAGGCATACTCCGAGGCCAGCGTGGGCGTGAGGATGCGTTTGTAGGTCTCAAAGAAATCGCGGGCCGTCACCGGGTCGCCGTTTGACCACTTGGCGTTGGCGCGGAGGTGGAACGTGTAAACTTTTCCGTCCGGCGAAATGTCCCATCGTTCCGCCACGCCGGGAACAGGATGCAAATCCACCGGGTCTTCCGCCACCAAGCCTTCGAGCAGTGCCATGATGATGTGATGCTCGGTGACGCCGGTGGCCACGTGGGGGTCGAGGTCTTTGGGTTCGCTGCCGCTGCCTTTGAGGAGGATCTGGTGACGGTTGGCCCATTCCACGCGGGTCTCACGCGGACCGCAGCTGGTGGTCAACCCGCCCGCCACGCCGGCGGCGAGCAACCAGGCGGAAATTTGGGCGACGGGCTTCACGTTGGTTTCAGTGGTGGCGATGCTAGGGGGCGGCGGCGGGCAAGGAAAGCCCGATTGCGCCGGAAAATTTGCTCGCGCATCCCGCGCTGCTTTTGGACTATGCCCGCGATGATTTCCAGTTCCGAACCCGCTCCCGCCCGGCGTCACCCTGATGAATTTGTTTTGCCATTGGCGGGCTTCACCGGCACACCCGAGGAAAAAGACCGGCAATGGCTGGAGCAGTGTTATCGCGGCGACAGCGAGCGGCAACTCACGCTCCGGGCGGTGTTGATCGGCGGCTGCCTGGGGATGTTCATGGCCGTCTCCAACCTCTACACCACGCTCAAGATCGGCTGGGGCTTCGGCGTCTCCATCACCTCCTGCGTCATCTCGTTCGTCGTGTGGAACGCCCTGTGTTCCGTGGCGCGCGGGCGCATCACGCGGATGGGCGCGCTGGAAAACAACTGTATGCAATCCACCGCCACCGCCGCCGGCGTCTCCACCGGCACCACGCTTGCCACGGCGTTGGGGGCGCTGCTGCTCATCCAAGGCGTGCATCAGCCGTGGTATGTGGCGGCCGCGTTTGTGGTCTGCACCGCCGCCTTGGGCGTGTTCCTGGCCATCCCGATGAAACGGCAGATGATCAACCACGAGCAATTGCGCTTCCCCTCCGGCATCGCCACCGCCGAAACCCTGCGCAGCCTCTACTCGAAGAGCCCCGAAGCCATCCGCCAGGCCTATTCCTTGATTGCCGCGCTCGTCGCCGGAGCGCTCATCGGATTATTCCACACCTACGGCAGCCTGGTGGAACAACTGGGGGATAAAAAACACCTCAGCGCCGGCCTCACCAAAGGGCTGGGAAAAATTCATCCCCAACTCACCGGGTGGATCGAAGGCGTTTTCCACAGCTTTTCCGGGTGGCTGGAGAAACTTTCCACCAAGCTCTACCTGCCGGACGTTCTCGCGTTCGGAGGGATGTTGAATCCCTTGACGCGCGGCCAGATGTCCGGGCTCGCGTATGAGCCGAGCGTTTTGCTCGTCGGCGCGGGGATGATCACCGGCTTGCGTGTGTCGCTCTCCATGTTTGGCGCGTCGGTGTTGCTTTACTTCGTCGTCGCGCCGTGGCTCGTGGGCGTGGATATCGCCAACGTTGGCATCGCAGGCTATGTGCCCTCGTTCACCCTGAAACCCGACGGCAGCTTCAACCCCATCCGGTGGGCGCTGTGGGGCGGCACTTCGGTGATGGTTTTCTCCAGCCTCATGCAGGTGGCGCTCAACTGGCGTGCCGTGTTGAAGGCTTTCATGCTCTTCAAAAAAGAAGAACGCGCCTCCCTGCATGACGCGGCGGAATCCGTGGAAGTCCCCAACTCCTGGCTCATCTGGGGCTTGATTCCCATCTCCATCGCCCTGATCGCGGTGCAATACTTCGCTTTCCACATCGCCGTCTGGTTGGGGATCGTCTCCGTGGCGTTCTCCTTCATCGCCGCCCTCGTCTGCTGCCGCTCCACTGGCGAGACCGATACGGCTCCGGTCGGCGCGATGGGCAAGGTCACCCAATTGCTCTACGCCGTGCTGCCGGGTGCCGCCGGCAACATCACCACCAACCTCATGGCCGCCGGCACGACCGGCGCGGCCGGCGGCGCGGCGGCGGATTTGTTGACCGATCTCAAGAGTGGCTACCTGCTGGGTGCGAATCCGCGGCGGCAGTTCCTTGCGCAATTCTTCGGCGTCTTCTTTGGCGTCATCGCCGTCGTGCCCGCGTGGTATCTGATGGTGCCGACCAAGCAGGTGCTGGAAGCATTCAACCCGCCCGCCACGAACATGTGGAAAGCCGTCGCCGACCTCCTCACCCAAGGCGTGCATCTGCTGCCGCGCACCGCGCTGTGGGCGATCGTCATCGGCGCGTTCGTGGGCACAATCCTGCCGGTGATCGAGAAGCTGTGGCCCAAGACCAAGACCTGGCTCCCGTCGGCGATGGGCATCGGGCTTGCGTGGGTGGTGCCGTTTCAAAACTGTTTCTCCTTCCTCATCGGCGCGCTCATCCTCACGGTCTGGCAAAAGATCAGCCAGAAAAACTCGGACTCCTACTGCATCCCCGTGGCTTCAGGCTTGGTTGCCGGCGAATCGATCGTGGCCGCGTTTATCGCCATCGGTTGCACGCTCGTGGGATTTCTGCTCACACAATAAGCGTGCCCTTGGCCGCTGGTTTTTCACTTGTAACCGGGAACTTGCAACCGGCAACATGAGTCTATGTTCACAGGCATCGTTGCCGAAGCGGGCGTCGTCGCAAAAATCAAACCTGCGGCCAGATCCATCCAACTCACCGTGCGCGCGGGCATCACCGGCCGCGGGCTCAAGCTCGGCGACAGCCTCGCCGTCAACGGCTGCTGCCTCACGGCGGTGAAGATTTCCCGGCGCGCCAAAGCCACGTTCGTCCAGTTCGACCTGCTGCAAGAGACGTGGCGGCGCACGAACCTGCAATTCGCCAAGGCCGGTTCACTCGTGAATCTGGAGCGGCCCTTGAGCGCCAGCGGCGAATTCGGCGGGCATTTCGTCACCGGCCACATTGATGGCGTGGGCAAGATCATCCGCTGGGAGCGCGCCGGCAAGGATCACGTGCTCGACATCGCCGCGCCGCCGGAAGTGATGCGCTACATGGTTTTCAAAGGCTCGGCGGCGGTGGACGGCATCAGCCTCACCGTGGCCGCCGTGCAGAAGAAAAGTTTCCGCATCTGGATCATCCCGCACACCTACGAGATCACCGCGCTCCGCGACCGCAAGGTCGGCGACGCCGTGAATCTTGAAGCCGACATGCTCGGCAAATACGTGGAAAAATTCCTCGCCGCGCGCGGCAAACGATGACCGCGCCCGAACCGTTCTTCAAAGGCTGGGCCAAGCCCGGGCCGATTCCGCCGGGCGCGCTGACCGGCAAACCCGCCGTTGCGCCGGGCGAAACGCTCGACGCCATCAGCGGATACTTCCGGCTCTTCCAACTCAAGGACGGTCACCGTTTTTCCACCGACGACGTGCTCACGGCGTGGTATGGCACGAGTTGGTGTCCCACGGCGCGCACGGTGCTGGACCTCGGTAGCGGCATCGGCACGGTGGGGATGATCGCGGCGTGGCGGCTGCCGGGCGCGCGGTTCGTCACCGTGGAGGCGCAGGCGGAGAGCGTGCGGCTGGCGCGGAAATCGGCGGCGTGGAACGGCCTGACCGAGCGCTACGAAATCCGTGAAGGAGATTTCCGCGATGCGAACGTGCTGCGGGCGGAGGAGCAATTTGACTTGGTGCTGGGCAGCCCGCCGTATTTTCCGCAGGGCAGCGGCGTGGAGAGCGAGCATCCGCAGAAACTGGCGTGCCGATTCGAATTGCGCGGGACGGTGGCGGATTATTGCACGACGGCGGCAAAGCATCTGGAGCGCGGCGGCGTGTTTGCGTGCGTGTTTCCCATCGCGCCGGCGGAGCAGGAGGAGCGTGTTTGCGCGGGCGCGGCGGCGGCAGGGCTGGTCATTGTGCGCCGGCGGCCCGTAGTGCTGCGCGAGGGCGATCGGCCGCTGATTGGTCTGTTCGCGATGATGCGCAGGGAGGATTTGCCGGCGGCGATGCGCGGGCGGACTTGGAGCGAGCCGGACTTGATTATCCGCGCGGTGGACGGGACAATTCATCCCGAATATGCGGCGGTAAAGCTGGCGTTCGGTTTTCCGCCGTGAATTATCCACGAGCGAATCAAAATCGAGGTAGGGACGAATCACCGAGCCGCCGTCCCCGCGCCGAAAGCGTGGTAGAAACCACATTATTTCATAACTCGTTCCGCCTGCTCGCGCGGGGACATCTCGGCGAGATGTCCCTACGCGTTTCCGCTGCATTGACCTGCGGGCGGCAATCTGGTGACAATCTGGCATGGCAACTGAATTGAAGATCGAGAAACTCACCACCGGCAACGGCGCGGCCCCCAAAAAAGGTCAGGCTGTATCGGTTCACTACACCGGCTGGCTGACGAACGGCAGCAAGTTCGATAGTTCCGTGGACCGCGCCGAGCCGTTCACGTTCGTGCTGGGCGCGGGGCAGGTCATTGCGGGCTGGGATCTCGGCGTGGCGACGATGCGGATTGGCGATAAGGTGAAGCTCACCATACCGCCGGAACTCGCGTATGGTCGCGAAGGCTATCCCGGCGCGATTCCGCCGAACGCCACCTTGGTCTTCGAGGTCGAGCTGCTGGCGGTCGGGTGAGGGCGTTGCGCCTCACACAAAGTCCGCCAAGGCCGCAAAGGGGACACGAAGTCGCGCGCTCGCTTTCCCCTTTTCTCCCCCGCTCTCTTTCGCGCGGACAGGCGGGGCGCGCTGTCCTATTTTGAGGGCAGTTCACAGTGCGCGCACCTCACTCGTTGATGTGGATCACTTTCGCCGGGGGGAAGCCGTTGAAGAACGTCGCCGAGGCGTTGCTGTAGGCACCGATGTTCTCCGCGTAAACCAAATCCTCAATGTCCAGCGGCGGCAGATGCTCCGATTGCGAGATCGTGTCCAAGCCGTCACAGGTCTGGCCGAAGATGGCGCAAAGCTCTTTCTTCCCGGATTTGAAAGCCTGAAGCGGATACTGGCAATGGTCAAAAATGATACCGCTGAAGGTGTGATAGACGCTGTCGTTGATGTAATAGCACTGCTTGCCGTCGCGCACGGCCTTGCCGATGACGCGGGCGACGCTCGTGGCGGCGGTGGCAACGAGGAAGCGGCCCGGCTCGGCGAGAATCTGGATGTCCGGCGCGAAGAGGCGCTTGATCTCGGCGTTGATGACCTTGGCCAGCTCGCGGAACGGGCGGACGTGTTTGTTGTAGGGCGCGGGAAAGCCGCCGCCGATGTCGAGAATCTTCAGCTCGTGGCCGCGCGCCTTGGATTCGCGCATGACCGCCGCCGCCGCGTTGAGGGCCTGCACGAAGTTCTGGAAGTTCGTGCACTGGCTGCCGACGTGGAAGCTCAAGCCCTCGACCACGAGGCCGAGCTGGAACGCCGCTTCGATCAGGTCCACCGCCTCGCCGGTGGCGCAGCCGAACTTGGAGGAGAGTTCGCATTGCGACCCGGTGTTATCCACGCGCAACCGCAGGACCACGCCGGCGTGCGGAGCATATTTTTTTATTTTTTGCAGCTCGGTCGCGTTGTCGTAGGTGACGAGCGGCTTGTATTTGTCGAGCGCGAGCAGGGTTTCCTTCGGCTTCGTGGGGTTGGCGTAGATGATCTTGTCCCAGATGAAATCCTGCTGCGCCTTTGGGGAAAGCTTCTTGATGTTCTCATAGACCATCATGAACTCCGGCATGGACGCCACGTCGAAGCTCGCGCCGCACTTGTAGAACGTGCGGATGATGGCCGGCTCACAGTTGGCTTTCACGGCGAAGTAGCATTGGACGTCGGGCAGGTGGCGCTTGAATTCGGCGTAATTCCGGCGCAGCACGTCGTGGTCGATGATGACGAGCGGTGTGCCGTGTTTCTTGGCGAGCGATTGGAGCTGGGATTTGGTCATGGTGATGAAATGTCGGCGAGACTTTCGGGAGTTCGCTCCGGCGGCACAAGAATTTTTTTCAGGTTCAACACTCGAAGGCGCCGAACAATGCCCGCAGTTCCTGATCCACCAGCGTCGGATCGGCGAGGGTGCTGCAGATTTCTTCGCGGAGGAGAGCCCGGTAGCGCTTGCGCAGCCGGTGGACGGTGACCCGCACCGTGCCGGCATCCAGACCGAGAGATTCCGCGATTTCCACCGCCGCCGGCTCGCCCCGGCCGGCTTCGAGGAAGATGCGGAGTTGCGCGAATTGCTGTGCCTTGCCTTCGGCCTCCCATTCGGCCTGCAGCCGCGCGATGACTTGGGCGAGCAGGGTCAGCGCCCATTGGCGGTCGTATTCCTGGTCCGGGCTGGCGGCGGCGGCGGCGACTTGAAACCGGTTGTCGGCGGTCTGCCAGTCCAGCGAGAAGTGGGTCGCCCCGCCGCCCCGCTTGAGGCGCTGGGTGCGATCCCATTCGTTCGCGAGATAATGTTTCAGCGCCGCCAGCAGAAAGGCGCGGAAGCGACCGCGCTCGGCGTTCAGGCTGCGCAGATAATTTTTTTCCAGAAAGCGCGCGAAGAATCCCTGCACCGAATCTTCGGCATCTTCCGGGGAATGGCCGCGGCGCCGGACGTAGGCGTAGAGCGGAAACCAGTAGTTGCGGCAAAGCTCCTCCAGCGCACCAACAGAGTGCGGTTTGTGGTGCTGGCTTGCCGCAAGCACCACTGACCAACGGGTCGTGGCGAAGGAGTCGCCCGCAGTGACCGGGGCTGGCGTGGCAGTCATCATAAAGAAATAGTAGGAGATACGGGAGGAAAATACAGCCAATAGAATTTTCCCTGGCGGCAGCAAACCAAGAGACGATGCCAGGTTGAAGTGCTTATTGTTCAGAACTGCGTTCCAGTCGCACCGGAGTCAACTCCCTCAAGTGGATGCCCACAGAATAGTTGCGACCGGAGTCCACCATGGCGTCGAGAAGCTCGTAATCTCCATTGGTCACCGAGGCGACTCTTCTAATCGAACCTCGTCCCAGTGGCTGCCCCAACCTGCCGGGATAAATGTCCTGCACGAAGCTTCCGACGACGATTTGCCCTCGTCGATAGTTCGGCGAAATCCGCGGGAGCGGAGATTTTCTTCGATAGAAAAACTGGCGTGAGCGGCGCCAGAGCAAGACAGCATAGGGTCCGGGTTAGCTGCCGAAACTTCCGCCGCCGCAATGCTGGCGCGGCGGGTTGGCATTATCATTTTTTAGAATCAACCTTGTCTGGCACTTTTGGTAGAGTCGAGTCAACGGGGCTTGAAGCTTTGTAAATAGCCTGGATTTCCTCGGCGGAAAGGGCGCGGTTGTAAAGGGACACCTCATCCAAAGTCCCCGGAAATAGTCCGGCAGTCACACCGGCAGCATAGGCTCCTAATTTCAAAGGTTCGTCTGTCGCCTTCAAAATTCCGATGACTCTCCCCTTTCCATCCAATGCCCCGTTCACATAACCCTGCAAATAAGAGCCGTCATAAACCATCGCCACATGATACCAGACACCAAAATTGAGCGTGGTCGCACAATCCAAGATATACCAACTAATCCCCAATTGGGCATGACAGCGTAGCTTCTGTGTCCGACTAATGCCTAATGCCCAATCAATCGTCCTATACGCATCCACACCTTTAGCAATCAAAACCAATGCATTATCATCACCAATGCCTGAGGTTCTCGTATATTTTACCCAACCCTCGATGCTGAACGGCCCAGTCATCTTAACCGCCGGACTACTGGGCACGGTGACGTAGGAATCTTTTCCGTTGAAATTGAAGGCCTTTCCTGTCCTTCCCGGGGTGAAATCCACCCCACCAACCAATGTGCCATCGTTGCCACCAACAGAATCGTTGGCACTTCCCTCCGCCGACCACCGCGCCACTAAGCCCGGAAGCGTCTGTTTTTGTTGCAGACTGCGCCAAGCCGCCTTGAGCCGCTCCCGAACAGGGGAAGATAACATCACGGTCAGCAGCAGCACCACCACTGCGAGCCCTGCCAGGACGCTGCAGGCAACCAAGAAGCCTCTCTTACCGGAATCATCCGCGGCAGCCCCTTCAGCAACCGCCGCCGTGCCGCCGGTGGCTGCGATGGTTTCCACCACGGTCTTGATTTCGCCGGCCTGCTGGTAGCGCAGTTCGGGATTTTTTTCCAAAGCGCGCAACACCACGGCATCGAGGC
>Ga0075471_10002392_pt1 | contig 12329 bp, 9 predicted proteins | sample DEB19_08_DNA_2_FD_74787 | JGI IMG/M metagenome (GOLD analysis project Ga0075471, IMG submission 74787) | Aqueous microbial communities from the Delaware River and Bay under freshwater to marine salinity gradient to study organic matter... | ecosystem: Environmental > Aquatic > Marine > Coastal ... | reverse complement strand
GGCGCCGGTGGCGGGGCTGCCGGCGTTGCCCAGCGGATCGGCGAGGGTAACGGTCAGCGTCAGCGTGCCGTCGGCCAGCCCCGAGAGATCGAGGCCGGACACCTGCTGCGCGCCGGCGCCGATGGTGCCGCTGCCGGTGACAGGCACGCCGCCGCCAGAACTGCTGATGGTGAAGCTATAGAAGCTGCCCTGCTCCGCCCCCCTGATCTCGAAGTCCGCGGACGTGAGGGGGCCGGCGAGGAATGCCACGCTGTAGCCGGAGGGCGCGGCGCTGTCATAGACGACGCGCGTTGCAGTCGAGGCCGCGCTGGCCACGCCGCTGCTGGCTGTGGCCACACCGGCGGGAAGCTGAAGCTCCACCGCGCCCTGCCCTTCAGGCGTGACATCGACCGTCCAGGTGGCGTTGTCGGAGGTCTGGAGATTGGCAGCGGTACCGTTGGTCACGGCAATGTCCGTGAGATCGAAGCCGCTCACCGGCTGACTGAAACTGATGGTAAAGGGAATGGGGCTGGCGTTGGTGGGGCTCGGCGCGGCGGACGTGACAGACACGCTCAGGACTTCGGTGGATTTCACGATCTGCGTGGTGACCCGCGGACCTGCGGCGCCCTCCCTGGAGATGACCCGGATCGCGAGGGTGAGCATGCCGTCGGGAAGGCCCGACACGTCGATCCCCGTGATGGGCTGGGGATCGCTCTCGACACGGCCTACTCCCGTGACCGGTACGCCGCCAGCCGAATTGGTGATCTCGTAGCGATAGCGCGAGGATAGCGGCGGGCCGGTGAGAATGAAGCCGAGCGAGGACTGGTTTGCTGTGTTGACATTGCTTGCGAGGAACTGAACGGCGTAGCCCTTCGGCACTGCGCGCTTCTCGGTGTGGATGCGGTTCTCGCGGTTGACGAAATCGAGGCGGTGGTCACGCCCCGGCCCCGCCGCCGTTTCGCCGCCACCGCCGAAGTGATCGGCCCCGAGCTGGTAGGTGAGCCGGAACCCCGCCTTGACACCGCCGCCGTCATCGGCCGAGACCGTTGCGCCCAACTGCAGGTCCGGGCTCACGCTGTAGTCCGCCGTGAAGCGCAGGCCGGTCTTATCCTTCTCCGTCTCGCGTTCCCAGCGGAAGGCGGCGAGCGTCACGGTGAGGTCCTCCAGCGCGGGCACCGGCCCCGCGATGCCGGCATCCCAGCCCGACAGGGGTCGCTCGTCGAAGCTGTCGTTCAGCCCGGTCCAGCCACTGAGTGCGACGTAGCGGTTGCCGAACAGGGTGAAGTCGCCGTGCGAGGCTTCGAGCCCGATGCTTATGCGTTCATGGCCGATGGGGAACTCCCGGTCATAGAAGGCGTTGACGCCGAGCATCCAGCGGCTGCCGGGCGGCAGGTAACGGTAGCCGAGGCCTATGTTGGCGGTGGTATCCTCCAGGTCCGAGCGAATGGCGGCCTGAAGGAAGACCGTGTGCTCCAGCGCCGCTGACTCGAACAGCGCGTCGATCGTCCGCGCCTCGATGGCGGGGCGGTTGCCGGGATACCAGTCGGCCATCACCTCGAGATTGCGCAGGAAGTGGATGCCATTGTCCGCGCCATAGCGGGTGGCATCGTCCATCAGGCTCGCGACCTGCTGGTTGCCTGCGGCGGCGATGATGCGCACGGCATCATTGGCGATCTGCCGGCGGCCAGGCCCCTTGCCCTCGACGAGGAAGCTCAACGCCGCCTGCTGGCCGAGGCCCCAGAACCCATCGAGCGTGCCGACGAGCAGCGACCCCGAGGCCGCGTCACCCAGCAGGCGCGAAGGCCGCGCGCGGTCCGTCACGGCGCCGAGGATGGTGGCGGCAAGCGCCGAGCGGACGGACCTGGCGTCCATCTCGCCGCCGGCCTCGGATTGCGTAGCACTGCCCGGACCGGCAGGGTCATCCTCCAGCGGAATCAGGATGCGGGCTGCGCGCGACGGTGGAATGGCGAGGGTCCTCATGGCAGGGGGGTGAACGGGAGAACCCTCCGCTGCCCCTTCGGGGGGCATTAACCCATGGCCAGCGCCGCGCGCCCGCTCTGGCGTTGCCGGCGTCGTGCCAGCGATTGGCGCGGCCCTGGCCTTGCGCGCGAAAGCCCACGGCGGAAAGGGCTGCTTTGTTACGATGGTTTCATTTTGCAGTCGGTTGATCGGGCCTGGGGCACAGCAGTGCCGCAGCGGGGTGAGGCCATGGGCAGGCATGCCCTGCCGTGCATCCGGAGATTCCAAGGCAGGCAAGAGGATGAAAAGGACTGCCAGAACAGACACCCCACCACGAAACCTGCGCTTCTGGTGCATAATCGTAAGTCAAACCGACGAATTGGCACCAATACCTATCAGCCCAACCTTGCGCGGAGCGTTTGCGGATTGCCGGATGCAGCCCCGGCTGCCTTGTCCTGCCGGTTCCGGCACGCCCTGCAAGCGGCATCGCAAAGAACTGTTTTTGCAAATCATTCCGAGCGGTTACAGCACCGCACATCACACCCTGTTTCCCGCGCGAACGCACTTGCATTCGCTGCCATAACGGACTAGAGACAGCCCCGGTCAGCGCCCGTAGCTCAGCTGGATAGAGCACCAGACTACGAATCTGGGGGTCAGAGGTTCGAATCCTTTCGGGCGCGCCATTTGCGAACAAAACCACTAACTTTTCCGCCCGCAGTCTGCTGGCCTGCGATGACGGCTGCCAGGCTGGCCTTGTCGCCGATGATCTGGACCTTTTGGTCGTCGACCCGGATCTCGGAGACGACGGACGCGAGATAGTCCTTCCGGGCCTGGATGTCGGCGGTTTCGATCTTCTGCCTGACCAGATCCACGAAGGCAGCAATACGGTCCGGGGTCAGGGCGCGTGATGTTGCTGCCTGTGTGGCAATGCGCTCGAGCGAGGCCTGGGCCAGATCGCGGGTCGACTTGAGCGCGGCGATCCTTTCCTTAAGCTGGGCATCGAGTTCGACAACACCCTCCTCGATAGCGCGGTAGAGCCGAGCGAGCTTGTCACCGGTGTCCCTGATCTCGGCATCCAGTGCGGCCCTGCGGTTTGCAACACCAACGTCCTTGGCAGCCTGACGGTCGACCAGGGCTTCGAGGATCACCGTCAGGCGCTCAGTGGTCAGAAGCTTGTCGCGGACGGCGTGGGTGACCGCCTGGTCCAGCCGCGCCGTGGGCACATGGCGTCCCTTGCAGACCGTCTTGCCCTTCGCATGGCATCCCCCACAGCTGTAGTAGCTGTAGGTCTTGCCGCGCTTGGCCGTGCCCGTACGTGTCATGCCGGAGCCGCAAGAGGCGCAGGCTGCCAGCCCCACCAGGAGTGATGGACCATTCGCCACGCGGGGTGGCGTCACCTTCGGATTATGGGCTGAGAGACGGGACTGGACCTGTTCGAAGAGCTCAAGCCCCACAATGACTGGAACGTCGATCTCGATGATGTCGGCAGGACTGTTGAGACCGCCGGTCCGCGAGTTGCGACGGCCATAGGGCCACTTGTCGGTCGCGTAGCAGGGGTTTGTCAGGATGCCGTAGACGGGACCAACACCGAAGGTCGAGCCGCGCCTGGTGCGATAGCCCTTGGCATTGAGCCACTTCGTGACCTCCTTGACGCCAAGGGGACCAGAGCCCTCATGACCTTCGGCATAGAGAGTGAAGATCAGGCGAACGAGTTCAGCTTCAACGGGGTCGACGTCGAGCCTCTTCTTGATTTTTGAACCCCGGCGTTCTGCCTCGACAATGCGGTACCCGAGCGGAGGGGTCGCACCGTTCCAGAAGCCCTGCTTGGCGGATTCGCGCATGGCGCGGGTCACGTTCTTGCCATTCTCACGGGAGGTGTATTCGTCAAAGATGCCGATGATCTGCCGCATCAGGGCCTGGGAAGGATCATCCCCCGTCGGCTGGGTGACGGAAACGACCTCGACGCCTGCCTTCTTGAGCCTGCGAATGGTCATCTCCATCTCAGCACCGTTGCGATAGAATCGCGAGAAGGCATGGACGCAGATCACGTCGAAGGTACGCTCAGCAGACGCAGCCTGCTCAAGCATGCGCTGGAACACCGGGCGACGATCGTCGGTGGCGGAAGCGCCTGGTTCGACGAACTCCTCGACCACGGTCCAGCCTTGCGCCTCGCAATAGCGTCGGGTCAGGTCGCGCTGAGACGGTAGCGAGACTTCACCCTCAGCCTGGCGGCCGGTGCTGACGCGAAGGTAGAGAGCTGCCCGCTTCGGGGCGAGAACAGGATCAGGCGAACGGAAGTTCATCGGCAGTCTCCTGACGCAAAAACACTCGGAATCGGGATGTTAATGGGACGGGGATTAACCCAGCAAGCGCGCAAGGTCTCCGCCCAGTAGGCGGCAGATCGCTTCGAGTTCTGCATCCGCAACCTGACGGTCGACGGAAAGGTCGGTCTCGACCGTGAAGCCATCCGGCGACTCGACCGACGGCGGACAACAGGGCGCCGGTACCAGCAGGATGTCCGCCTCCCCTTCCCGATTCGTATCTGGCCGCCGCTTGAGCATGCCCGAATGATGATCGGGCTATTGGTGCAGGGCGTCCCCATGAACTCGGGAAAAACCCGTGGGGTTATGGGGAGAAGGGTCATTTCTTAGACTTCGGGACTGACGGTTTATGATACAGGATGTGTTCGATCAGCTTTTCAAGACCTTCGGTGTTGACCTTCAGGGCCCGAAAGACCGCATCCACGAGCTTGGTAAACTTGCCGCCGGCCGTTCCGGTCGCAGCATTGCCAATTATTCCCGGAGCGGCGTCCGCGAGGTTACGGACCAAGGAGAGTCTTGTGTGGTCCGGTTCCGGCCCCCCGACATCAGTGCTCTCCTCAGCCAGGACACTCACAATGGGGTCGCGGACCAACCGCAACTGTGCCGCAAGAAGCCGCGCACCATGATGAAGACCGGCCGACTTTTCCCTGTCAGGAACCCTGACACCCGCATCAGATACCATCCCACCGGTAACTTTCGCGATGAGCTGCGAAGAGGCACACCAAGCGATCGCTTCCCGAGTTTCAAACGGCAAGTCATCGTTGATAAGCGTGGGGTCTTTGTCGAGCACAGCGATAAGCTTTGCGAGTGCCTGATCGACCGATCTCAGGCGGCGCATCCGGACTTTGCGCGGACCACGGCCAATTCGGCTCCCATGGTATTGCTCGAGATCGGCGCGGGCATGTTGTAGCGCAATATAAAGTTCGCGGCGTTGAACGTCGGAGAGACTCAACTCGCGCGCAATCTGTTCCAGCGTTTTCTCTGACGGCAGACCAAAGAAGTCAGGACTTTGCATTTCGTGCCTCCGCAATAACCTTGAGGAATGATCTTTGAGCCTCAAGCCCTGTTGCCTGGATGTAATGCTTCTCGGTTGTGGCAAGCGAGCGATGACCCAGAAGGGGTGCCGCAGAGCAGACACGGGCTGGATCCGCAATCGTAAGCGTCGTCGCGGACGCATCCCGGAATGCGTGCGGGTTAATCGCCTTGCCAAACGCCTCGCGCGTGCGCAGTTCGATACGCCCCGACATGCCTTCCTGCCCAAGGGGTGAACCATCACTGGAGACCCACACGCTGGCGCCCACGTCGCGCGTCCACCGGCCACGGCAGGCTATCAGGACGGGCCGCCAGATACGCAGGTATTGGTTCATGGGTTCGACCAGCATGTCGGCGAGCGGAAGTTCGAGGGGCGCGCCATTCTTCGTCTCAGAGCCAGAGAAGCTCACTATGTACCCCGCCCCCTGGCGGAGAAGGTTCTTGCCCAGTTCGAAGTTCACGAGATTGCGGCGACGCAAGGGGTGAAGCGCCAGGAACGCGATGATGAGACCATCCCGGAAAGCAAGGGCGTGTTCGAGATCGCCTCGATCAGTGGCGCTCTCCATCAACCGCACGCCCAGATCGACCAGTTCATCCGCCGGCCTGACATGGGACTTGCTGCGCACCGGCTTAGCCTTCGAGCGCAAGGTCGCAATGTACCTGTTGAGCAGGCGTGGATCGAAGGCAGGGTCTAGGGCAGCGGTGACGGCCATCAACTCGCCCAGGCGATTGACGATCGTGCCGTCAGAGTTTCCGGCGTCACGCAGGTGGTCGATGTAGGCCTGAACATGGGCCTTCGTGCAGCGTGCAGCTGGAGTGAGATCGAGGGCATCAGCAGCATGGGAAGTGAGGAAGGCGACCCAGCGCCCCCAGCCCTTGGCGTATTTGTTGCGCGAGACCTCCGCCAGATGAGCCAGCCCGCCACCATCATCCTCAAACAGGGACTGCGGCGCACAGGCTTTCGTCCATTGCTGCTGGTCTTCGACCGGCCACTTTCCGATCGGCCAGCAAGTACGTGATGATGTTGCGAGCTCTGATGTCATCGCGCCACCTTCTTGGCGACGACCTTGCCACCGACACCACGTAAGTCCTGGACGAGGTTTTGATAATGACGCGCGGCACTCACCGACTCGGTCCCGGTATAGGCGCGCAACCCGTTCGACTTCGGGGACAGCTTTGCGACAATCCGGCTGATCTTGGCGAGTTCGACGTCATCAACCTTGGCCCAGTATTTCGCTGCGGTCCTGAGAGCATTTGCCAGGTTGAAAGCCCCTGCCCGGTGCTCCTTGTTACCCCGGTGCAGGACCTGCTCGAGGATACGTTTCATCGGCTCCAGGCGGGCAAGATCCCCGATCGTGCGGATGTCATCGGCTGCAACCCCCGCTGCGACCAGCGCCGAGGCAGCTGACCGAAGCTGGTATTCGCGGTTAGCCAGGGTCGAGGGCCTCAGGGCCCGCAAAGGACCGTCCTCGTCGATGACCTCGCCAGCCAGACGCTTCAGGTAGGCATCGACCTCAGCCTTCAGGCTCGACGGAAACACCTCCCAGGGCTGGACATAGACCGTGCGCTTGTCCTCGCGCGGGATCGTAACCTGCGGCCAGCCAGCCACCTCCCCGACGAGTTTGTTCCAGCACCATACAAGTCCATCCCAGGTCTTCTCCGGGGTCGACCGGAGGCGGTTCTCAACGATGGCGTCCCGGAACGCTTCAAGATCGGAAAGTGTCACCCCCGACGGCGCAACACCCCGCCCGCTCAGAAAGCGAAGCAGAGCACTAAGGCGATACCAGCTCGACCGCGGCAAATGATCAGCCAGGGCCTGCCAGGCAGGCAAGACCGTTCCCTTTTGGGCCGACGGCATCACCTTGGTCTTCAGCTCAATTGCCCGGTTCAGGAGCGCCCGTACGTTGTTCCAGCGCAACCGGCTCATCCCAAGGCTCTCAGGTGCCACCTCATCCAGGCGGCGGCGCAGGAGCTTGACGTTGAGCGGGAGGTCGCTGGGCTCGACACCCAGCGCCTTGGCCGCCGTCCGGATGGCGCTGGCGCAGTCGCGCTTGCGGGTCGCAGGCCAATCTGTGCCGACAACGGCGTCCAGGAGATCGGCAAGAGTGGCTTCGGGAGTGGGCATGGCGGCCTCGTGATGACAGGAGCGGACAGTAGTGGAAATTCGTGACTATAACAAGATAATTATGCAGGTTTATTTATATATATTATAATCATGACATGATCGTAAAACTCTGTTTTATAAAGATAATCATCTCTATTCTTTGAGCGCTATTCTGCGCGAAATCCGGACCTGGCGGCCAACGCGGATGTGGGGGACTTCGCCGGCTGCAAGACGCCGGCGCAGGGTTCTCAGGCTGACGCGCAGGACTGAGGCAGCCTCGGCGACTGTCAGGAACTCTGGCGAACCGGACGTCGTTTCTGGGTCGGGGCTGGAGACTGTTCTCTCGGGGCCGGCAACGCGCCGGCGCACCCATTCTGGCAGGAAACCCCGACCAACCTCATCAGTCGTCGACAGCAATCTCGCCTTTACATGCTCGGGACGGGTGCTGCTGTTTAGATTGGGCCGGTCGGCGCCTTGGGCGCTATGCCCACCCTTGCCGATGGGACCTGCGGAAGGCGGTAATTGCTTGCGTGCCATCCCCTACCACTAGACGATACGGTGCTCGCTCAAATCCCCACAACCCCCGCGAAGACGGTCGAAGTTTTGGGGTTGACGGATGTTTCGAACTGAACCCGCATCCGACGCCCCCCACGAGCGAGGGTTCGACCCCAGCAGGGCGCACCAGTTGCGAACAAAACCACTCAATCTTCCGTCCGCCCGCAAGGGTCGAGGGCTGCCAAACTGGCGGTAGTCACATGTGGATGACGCGGCCATAGGCGTCGAGCACGCTCTCGTGCATCATCTCGGAGAGGGTGGGATGCGGGAAGACCGTGTGCATCAGCTCCTCCTCGGTGGTTTCCAGCCCCATGGCGATGACGAAGCCCTGGATCAGCTCGGTGACCTCGGCGCCGACCATGTGGGCGCCCAGAAGCCTACCTGTCTTGGCATCGAAGATGGTCTTGATCAGGCCCTGGTCCTCGCCCAGCGCGATGGCCTTGCCGTTGGCCAGGAAGGGGAAGCGGCCGACCTTGAGCTCATAGCCCGCCGCCTTGGCCTTGGCTTCGGTGAGGCCGACGCTGGCCACCTGCGGGTGGCAATAGGTGCAGCCGGGGATCTGCTCCTTCTTCATCGGGTGGACGTCGAGGCCCTTGATCTTCTCGACGCAGATGACGCCCTCATGCTCGGCCTTGTGGGCGAGCATCGGGGGGCCTGCCACGTCGCCGATGGCATAGACGCCGGGGATGTTGGTGCGGCCGTAGCCGTCCGTGACGATGCAGCCGCGCTCGGTCTTGACGCCGAGCGCCTCCAGACCGAGGCCCTCGATGTTGCCCTGGACGCCCACGGCGGAGATGACGCGGTCAACCGTGATGGTCTCGGTCTTGCCATTGGCCTCGATCGTCGCCGTCACACTGTCGGCGTGGCGGTCGAGCTTCGTCACCTTGGCGGCCAGCCTGAACTTGAGGCCCTGCTTCTCCAGCTGCTTCTGGGCGGCCTTGGAGATTTCGGCGTCTTCCACCGGCATGATCTGGTCCATCACCTCGACCACCGTCACGTCGACGCCCATGGAATTGTAGAACGACGCGAACTCAATGCCGATGGCGCCGGAGCCGACGACCAAGAGCGACTTCGGCATGGCCTTGGGCACCATGGCCTCGAAATAGGTCCAGACCAGCTTGCCGTCAGGCTCCAAACCGGGGAGCACGCGCGGACGCGCACCGGTGGCGATGATGATGTGCTTGGCGGTGTAGGTGCCCGGCCCCAGCTTGTCTTTCGGCTCGGGTGCCTGCGGCTGGACGGCGGGCTTGGTGGGTGCCGTCACCACGATCTCGTTGGGCTTGGTCAGCTTCGCCTCGCCCCAGATGACGGTGACCTTGTTCTTCTTCAGCAGCATGGTGACGCCGCCGTTGAGGCGCCCCGAGACACCGCGCGAGCGCTGCACGACGGCCGCGGGATCGAACGAGACGTTGTCGGCCGAGAGGCCATAGTTCTTGGCGTGCTTCATGTAGTGATAGATCTCGGCGGACCTGAGCAGCGCCTTCGTCGGGATGCAGCCCCAGTTGAGGCAGATGCCGCCCAGATGCTCGCGCTCCACGACGGCGGTCTTGAGGCCCAGCTGTGCCGCGCGGATCGCCGCCACATAGCCGCCGGGGCCGCCGCCGATGATGATGATGTCGAAACTGGTGTCGGCCATGTGAGTGTTCCTTGTCAGCGCCCTCAAAGGATGGCCGGGTCAGGCCCGGCCATGATGAGGGTATTCAGTTCATCATGCCCGGGCTCGACCCGGGCAACCTTTTCTCACACCAGCATCGACAGCGGCTTCTCGATATAGCCGCGGAAAGCCTGCAGCGCCTGCGCACCCAGGGCACCGTCGACCGCGCGGTGGTCCACCGACAGCGTGACCGTCATCAGCGTGGCGGGCACGAAGACGCCCTTCTCCCAGTCGCCGCGCTCCTCGCCAGCCCCCACCGCGAGAATGGTGGCGTGTGGCGGGTTGATGATGGCGGCGAAGTCCTTCACGCCAAACATGCCGAGGTTGGAGATGGCGGTGGTGCCGCCCTGGTATTCATCGTTCTTGAGCTTCTTCGACTTGGCGCGGGCCGCGAGATCCTTCATCTCGTTGGAGATGGCGGAGAGCGGCTTCGCCTCGGCATTGCGCACAATAGGCGTGATCAGCCCGCCGTCAATCGACACGGCGACGCCGATGTCCACGGACTCATGCACCAGCATGGTGCCGTCGGTCCAGGTCACATTGGCCATGGGCACGTCGCGCAGGGCGAGCGCCCAGGCCTTGATGATCATGTCATTGATCGACAGCTTGTAGTTCGCGGCCCCGGCATTGATGTCGGCGCGCAGTGCCAGCAGCTTATCGAGGCGGCAATCGGCGCTGAGATAGAAATGCGGTACCGTGCTCTTGGCCTCGACGAGGCGGCGGGCAATGGTGAGGCGCATCTTGTCATGCGCAATCTCGCGGAAGGATCCCTCCGCGAAGAGCTTGCGCACGCCAGCGTCTGCCATGCCCGGCTTCACCGGCGGAACCGCGGGAGTGGAAGCCTTGGTCGCCAACGCATCCTCCACATCCGCCCGCACAATGCGGCCATGCGGCCCCGTTCCGTTGACAAGGGTAAGGTCGACCCCTGAATGACGCGCCATGCGGCGAGCGAGTGGCGTCGCACGCAGGCCCGTGCCGTTCAGGTTGGCAGCCACGGGCAATGGTGCAGGCACCGCCACCTCTATCGCTTCGACCTTCTGTGACGGTGTGGCGGCAGCGGAGAAGCTCTCACCTTCAGCGACGATCCACGCGACGGCATTGCCGACCGGAATATCCGAGCCCTGGGCTGCCGCATTGCGTAGCACGCCGGAGGCCGGTGCCTCGATTTCCATCGCTGCCTTGTCGGTCTCGATTTCGAAGAGCGGATCGCCCTGCTTCACTGCGGCACCTTCGGCCACCAGCCAGCGCGAGATGCGCCCTGTCGCCATGTCCATGTCGACCTTGGGGAGAATGACTTCCGTCGCCATGACTCAGCGCCTCCCTTCCACCAACCTGCGGATGCCCGCAACGATGTCCGGCACCTGCGGCACGGCCGCCTTCTCGAGCTCCGGATTGTAGGGGATCGGGCTCTCGGAGCCGCCCAGCCGCATGATCGGGGCATCGAGATAGTCGAAGGCTTCGCTCTCGGCGATCATGGCGCTGATCTCGGCGCCGATGCCCAGTGTCTTCACCGCCTCGTAGACGCAGAGGAGGCGCGTGGTTTTCTTGACACTCTCGATGACCGTCTCGCGGTCGATGGGACGGATGGTGCGGAGGTCGATCACCTCGACGTCGATCCCCTCGCCCATCAGCTGTGCTGCCGCATCCAGCGCCTTGTGCACCATGATGGAGGTGGCGACGACGGTGGCATCCTTGCCGGCCTTGCGCACCTCGGCCTTGCCGATCGGCACGGTGTAATGCCCGGCAGGAACCTCGCCCTTCATCTTGTAGAGCAGCTTGTGCTCGAAGATCATCACGGGATCGGGGTCCTGAATAGCGGCGAGCAGCATGCCCTTCGCGTCATGGGGTGTTGCTGGCTGGATAACCTTGAGGCCGGGCACATGCGCGAGCCAGGCTTCGAGGCTCTGGCTGTGCTGGGCGGCGGCACCGGTTCCAGAGCCTGCAGGAAAGCGCATGACGAGCGGCACCGACACCTCGCCGCCCAGCATGAAGCGCATCTTGGCGGCCTGGTTGACGATCTGCTCAAGCGCGAGTGTCGCAAAATCCGAGAACTGGAACTCGAAGATCGGCCGCATGCCCGTGACGGCGGCGCCCACGGCAACGCCCGCGCCACCGAGTTCGGAAATCGGCATGTCGATCACCCGGTCGGTGCCGAAGCGTTCGACGAGATCGCCCGTGACCTGGAATGCGCCGCCATAGACGCCGATGTCCTCGCCCATCAGGAAGACGCGCGGATCACTTTCAAGTGCGATGGCCATGGCTTCCTGGATGGCCTGCGAATAGCTGAGTTCACGAACGGCGGCGTCCATCACTGCTGCTCCGTATAGACAAAGTTGAGCACGTCGGCCGTACTGGGAAGGGGACTGTCCTTGGCGAAGGCAATGCCGGCGGCAATCTCGGCTTCCACCGCCTCGCGCACCTTGGCGATCCCTGCGTCATCCATGATTCCGAACTGCTTGAGTTCGGTTTCGAACAGGCTGATCGGGTCTCGCAGGGCCTTCCACTCCTCGATCTCCTCCTTGGTGCGGTAGCGGTTGCGGTCGCTCTTGGAGTGGCCACGGTGGCGATAGGTCTTGGTTTCGATCAGGCTCGGACCCTCGCCGCGCCGGGCACGGTCCACAGCCTCGGTCGAGGCCTCGGCCACGGCCGAGAAGTCATTGCCGAACACGGTGACGCCCGGCATGGAATAGGCCACCGCGCGATCGGCGATGTTGGCCACCGCGGT
>Ga0075471_10002391_pt1 | contig 12329 bp, 8 predicted proteins | sample DEB19_08_DNA_2_FD_74787 | JGI IMG/M metagenome (GOLD analysis project Ga0075471, IMG submission 74787) | Aqueous microbial communities from the Delaware River and Bay under freshwater to marine salinity gradient to study organic matter... | ecosystem: Environmental > Aquatic > Marine > Coastal ... | reverse complement strand
CGTTGTTGGCCCAGACGATGAAGAGTGCGTTGGTGGCACCGGGCGGGGTGATGAAATTGTTGACGTTGGTGACCAGTTCGAAGCTATCGTGGCCAAAATAGGAAATGTTCTTGTTGGAATCGTAGCTCAACCCCTGCCGCTGCGCCAAAACCTCCACCCAAACCCGGCCGTTGCAATAGCGCTGGCCGAAATAGTTCGTGGAAAAAGGAAAGCTCTGGACATTGTCCGTCGTGGTGCAAACCCCATCCCCAAAGACATAAAGGGAACTGAACGCCGCGGCGGCCGAATGGACGCCCCCGCCAAGCCACACCAACAACCAAGTTAGCGAAGCAAATCGAATCACCGCGTGAGATTATGGCGCGTCAAAATAATGTAAAGTGGAGAGTCGGCGCGACCACTGTCGCCGGCCTCCGGGAAGGGAAAATCGGCTGAAAACGGCCAAATCAACTGCGCAGAACGGCCGCTGAGTATTTTGCTGGCTGGGCAGCCGGCGGCAGGTAAGCTACTGCCCACAGCGTCCCGATGGGAATAACATCATTGATTTCAGACCCCCGCACCATGACCGGCCGGATCGTCATCCTGCTGGCGACGCTCGCCGCCGGGCTGGTTCCGGTGGCGCGGGTTTCCGCCAACGGCTTCCGGCTGGCGGATCAGGACGGCTTGGCCACCGCCCGGGGCGAGGCGTTCGTGGCCACCGCCGACAACGCGGCGGCGGTCTACTACAACCCCGCCGGCATCACCCAACTCACCAACAGCACCATCCGCAGCGGCCTCTACGCCATCCGGCTCGACCCCAGCTATCGCCGGCTCAACGGCGGCGAGACCCACGGCATCGAAAAAAACTACGCCGCCGCCCCAAACTTCTTTGCCACCCACACGCTGGAAAAACTGCCGGTGAGTTTCGGCGTGGGGATCTACGCGCCGTATGGCGGCAGCATCCGCTGGCCGCAGACCACCGGCTTCGAAACCGTGGCCACCTACGGCTCGCTGACGTATCTGCGGCTCAGCCCCGTGATGGCCGTCCGCCTCACCCCCACCCTCTCCTTCGCGGCGGGTGCGATGGTGGATTACGCGCGCATCAATCTGCAACAGGACCTGCTGCCGTATCCCTCGCGCTTCGCCAACTTCTTCAAATTTTCCGGCGACGGGTGGAGCGCCGGATATACCCTCGGCCTCCGCTGGCAACCCCACGAAAAAATTGCGTTCGGCGCGACGCTGCGCAGCGCGACGAGCGTCACCTTTGAAGGCGAAACCGACTTTGAGCTGCAGCCCATCCGCGGCGTCTCCTCGCCCGTGCAACGCGACGCGAAGGCGACCTTTGATTTTCCCCTGACCGCCGGGTTCGGCGTCTCCTACCGCCCGACGCCCAAATGGAATTTTGAATTCAACGCCGATTACACCGACTGGAGCAGCTTCGACACGGTCAACATCGAGATGACCACCCCGCCGCCGCCGCGCACGCCGTTCCGGGCGATCACGCCGGTGACGCTCAACTGGCAGGCGAGTTGGATGTATTCCTTCGGCGTGACGCGCTATTTCGACAATGGCTGGCACGTCAGCGCCGGCTATCTGTTCAACGAGAATTCCGTGCCGGACGATTATTACACCCCGCTGGCCGCCGATCTGGACCGGCATTGCTTCAGCCTCGGCGCCGGCTTCAAAGCCCGCCGCTACAATTTCGATGTGGCTTACCAGTTCGGCTACGGCCCGGCCCGCACCGTCACCGGCAGCACGCCGTCCTCCACCCCGGCGCAGTTCGCCGGGCAATCTGCCGACGGCGTCTATGACTTTATCAGCCACGCCGTGATGTTGACGTGGGGGCTGAATTTTTAAGCGTCACAATCGCGTTGTTTTGGCGGAACAGATATTTCATTCTCAACGCAGCATGACTTTTGTGGACAAAAGCACTGGCCAGACCGCGGGCAATCCCCCCCGCCGGCCGGCCGCGGCGCCGGCATCCCCACAATCAACGCCGCCGGCGCCGGCCGTGGCGGAGACGGAGGTGACGTTTCAGGCCACCGCCGGCCAACCACAACGCGGCGTGCCGCTGCACTTCAACCGCCACACCGTCGTTTGGGAACATTACCATCCGGCAGGCGCGCCCCGGCTTTCCGCGAACCTGGAAAATTTCAAGATCATCTTCCAGCGGCGCCCCATTTATGCCGGACGCGCGGTCGTCAGCAACGTCCTTGATGCCGGCGCCAAAATCATCTGCCACGCCACGCTGGAAGAAACCGGCTGGGCCGGGCCCGGCTTCGCCGCCGCGCCAACGCCCGGGCAACTGCCCCAGGAATTCCAGCGCTTCCTCGCCGGTTGGCAACAGCAGGCCAAGCTGTCCCCGGAATTTAAAGTTGTGGTGGCCGACATGGAAAGTTTTCTCGCTGCCCTGCGCCTCTGGCTGGGCCAGGTGGAATCCGGGCTCCGCACCGCGCCCGGCTTGACCGGCGCAGCGGAACTCGGCGCGGAATTGGACCCGCTCGTCCTGCCGCTGCTGACGGAATTGTTTGAAAAATTTGAGACCGCGCTGCACGCCATCGAGCCGGAGCTGTGGCCGGCCCACCAGACTTTCGCCCGGCGGCAACTGCATCCGCTGCTGCTGGCCGCACCCTTTCTGCACCGCTGCTTCACCAAGCCGCTCGGCTACGCGGGCGATTACGAAATGGTGAACATGATGTTGCGCCAGCCGCGCGAGGGCGCCACGCTCTACGCGAAGATCATCAACCACTGGTTTCTGCAACAGCCGCCGGCGGAGGCGCACCGCAACCGCATCCGGCATCTCGGCCGCTGCTTCCAGGAAACCATCGCCCGCGCCGCCAGCGCCAAGCGGACGGCGCGCATCTGGAGCATCGGCTGCGGCCCCGCGCACGAGGTGCAGCAATTGGTGGAGCAAAGCCCTCTCGCCGACCACGCGCACTTCACGCTGCTGGATTTCAACGAGGAAACCTTGGCCCATTGCCGGACCGTCCTCGCCCGGGCCGCCGCCCGGCACCGGCGCCGCACCCGGTTCGAGTATGTAAAAAAATCCGTGCACCAGCTCTTCAAGGAATCCAGCCAGACCCCCGATACGATGGCGGCCCCATATGATTTCGTTTATTGCGCCGGGCTGTTCGATTATCTGAGCCGGCCGGTCTGCCAACAGTTGATGGATCTGTTTTACGCCGCGCTGGCGCCGGGCGGCCGCCTGCTGGTAACCAACGTGGATGCGGGCAATCCCCGCCGCATCACCATGGACCAAATCATGGAGTGGCATCTGTTTTACCGGCGGCAAGCAGACCTGACGGCCCTGAAGCCGGCGGCGGCGGCGGCCGACAACTGCACCGTTAAATCCGACGCGACCGGGGTGAATCTGTTTTTCACCACGTACAAGCCCGAACGTGAATAAAATCTTTTCCCAGCCCGCGCCCGAGATGCTGGCCGCCTTCGCCACGGACCAGGCGGAGCAGCGTCTGGCCAACACCAAGGTCGGCTGCGCGCTGGTGGTCACGCTCATGCCGCTGGGCAGCACGGCGGATTATTTTGTCTATCCCGACAAGCTGGCGCCGTTCTTCTGGCTGCGCCTGGCGTGCTCCGCCATCGCCGGGATCATCTGGGGGTTGCTCTACACGGCGCAGGGGCGGAAACTGAGCCGCGGGCTGGGCGTGATCTTGCCCGTGCTGCCGGTGGTGTTTCTGGCGGTGATGATTTTGCTCACGGACGGATTCGCTTCGCCTTATTACGCCGCGCTGAACCTGGTGCTGCTCGCGGTCGGCGCGGTGCTGCACTGGACGCTGCGCGAAAGCATCGTGGCCGTGCTGCTCGTGCTGGGCCTCTACGTCGGCGCGGGTGTCTGGTGCGGCAATTATCCCGGCTCGGACGTGATGTTCGCCAACTTCTACTTCATCGCACTCATGGACATCATCGTGGTGGTGGGAACGTATTTCCAGGAACAGGCGCGGTTCCGGGAATTCGCCCTGCGGTTTGAGTTGGATAAAAACAAGCAAGCTTTGGAAGCACAGAACGCCGCGCTCGAAACCGCCAACCGCCAGATCAAGGAAGCCGAATCGCAATTGGTGCAGGCGGAGAAACTCGCGTCGCTCGGTCGCATGAGCGCGGGCATCATCCACGAGATCAACAACCCGCTCAATTTCGTCAAGACCGGCCTCTACACCCTGCGCAACAAAGGCAAACACCTCGCGCCCGAACAGCAGGCCGACTACGCCGAGGTCGTCAAGGACGTGGAGGATGGCTTCAACCGCGTGATGAACATCGTCTCCAGCCTGCGCGGCTTCACCCACCACGACGACGAGAGCCGGGAGGAATTTCTCATCTCCGACCTGGTGGATGCCTCGCTGCGCTTCGTCAGCCATGAGTGGAGCGTCACGATCCGGCTCAAAAAAAACCTGCTGGCCGGCCAGCTGCTTCACGCGAACAAGAACAAGTTGATCCAAGTCTGCCTCAACCTCATCGAAAACTCCCTCGACGCGCTGAAGACCAAAACCTTCCCCGCCGGCGAAGCTCCGACCATCACCATTTCCAGCCGCGTCGAAAACGGATACAACGTCCTGAGTTTTCACGACAACGGCACCGGGATTGCCCCCGAGCATCTGGGCAAGATCTTCGACCCCTTCTTCACCACCAAGGACGTGGGCGCCGGCATGGGCATGGGCCTGAGCATCAGCCACCGAATCGTGGAATCTTACGGCGGGCGCATCCGGGTGCAGAGTGAGCCGGGTCGGTTCTGCGAATTTACGCTGGAGTTTCCGGTCCAAGGCTGACATTAAACAGGCGCGCCGAGGCTATGGACAATTCTTACGACTACAAAAAATTCGCCGTTCTCTATGTGGATGACGAGGCCCAGTCGTTGAAGATGTTTGCGCGGGCATTCAGCGACCAGTTCCGCATCCTCACCGCGGGCACTGCGGCGGAAGGCTTGAAATTGCTGGAGCAACACCGCGACGACATCGGCCTCCTGATGACTGACCAGCGGATGCCCGGCGAAAAAGGCGTGTGGCTGCTCGAGCGCGCCCGCCAACTCCGCCCCAACATCATCCGCATCCTCGCCACCGCCTATTCGGACATGGACGCCGCCATCGCCGCCGTCAACACCGGCGCGATCTACAAATACGTCACCAAACCTTGGGACCCCCCGCAATTGGAGCACACCCTCAAGCGCGGCCTGGAATTTTTCATGGTGCACGCCGAGCGCGATCAGTTGCTCAAACAAAAGATGTCCGTGCTCCACAACATGATGATCGCCGACCGCATCGTGAGCCTCGGGCTGCTCGCGCAGGGCTTGAGCCACCACATGCGCAATTCGCTCCAGGCCGTCAAAACCTTCCTCGACCTCGCGCCCGTGAAACTGCAGGAGGAGAAGCAGAACCCCGATGAGATCCGCAACCCGGATTTCTGGAAAGAGTATTACCTGAATGTCCAGGTGCAGATCGAAAAGATCAACCACATGCTCAAGGACCTCTGGGCGGCCTCCGAAAAAACCTCGGTGGAGTTCCGGGACGAGATTCAACTGCGCGCCGCCGTCGCCGCTGCGGTCATGACCACCGCGCCCCTGCTGGCCGAGAAAAAAATCACCGTCGAAAACCTCATCCCCGACTCCCTCCCCGCGCTGCTTGCGGATCGGCCCAAGTTTGAACGGCTGCTGGAATTGCTGCTGAAGGACGAGGCGGTCAGCCTCCCTGCCGGCGCCAAAGTCACCCTCTCCGCCAGCGCCACTGGGGACCGCATCACGCTTCAGGTGCGCGACAACGGCCCCGGGCTGCCGCAGGAAGCGTTGCGGCTCGTGTTCGACCCCTTCGTGTTGCGCAGCGATACCCCGATGGAATACGGCATCAACCTCATGGCCTGCTATTTCATCGTGCACCATCACGGCGGCAAGATCACCGCCACCAGCGAGCCGGGTCAGGGCGCGACCTTTACCATCTCCCTGCCGTTGAACCCGCACCACCCCGCCGCCGCCGAGGACCCCGACCTGTTCAAAAAAGTCCTCCTCAACGAAGCGGTCTGGGAAAAATTGATATCGTCGGAATAACTTCCACCACCGCCCCCGCCCGGGTTTTCCCCGAGAGCGAAACAGGACTCGCCGCCGGGTGTTTTTCATCCCGGAGCAGACCCGGAATTCATAAGATAAAAAGTTGACCCGAATCCTCCACTCTGGCTTATCCTCTGCAAGAAGCGTTTACGTTCCGGCAGCCGGTGGCAGGGCGCGCCACTCCGGAAAACATTCAGCCTTGAGAACATTTTTAGTCATCGCCGAACATCCCGGTCTGGCCGAAGCCATTCGCGCCGCGCTCAATCCCGCCGCCTACCGCGTCATCCACCGCCTCAACCTCGATGAGGCCGAGCCGCTGCTCGCCCACGGCCTCGTACAGGTGTGCGCCCTCGACCTCGACCTTTCCAACATCCAAGGCGTCTGGCTCATCGAAAAACTCCACCGGCGCAGCGCCAAAATCCCTGTCATCGTTTTCACCGCCAACAAAACTTGGGAATGGGAAGAGGAAGCCTACCTCAAAGGCGTCACCCACATCCTCGGCAAACCCGTCCGCGCCCGGATGCTCAACGCCGTGCTGACCCGCCTCTGGGACGCCCCCGCAGCCATGCCCCCCAGCCCAGCCGCCGACACCGCATTTTGCACATCTGCCGCTGCCGCGCCGCCAGCATCCAACGCTGGCCCCAATCCCAACCAGACCTGGGAAGCCCTCCGTGATTTCTCCGCCATCCTCACGCACTCGCTCGACTCCGAAGCGTTGCTGAAACAATTTCTCCTGCTGCTGCGCGAAATCCTCGGCGTGAACCGGGCCGCCATCTTCCTGCGCCCCGCCCCGGCCGCCCTCGGCAGCCCCCGCGAAGAATCCCGCCGCCTGCGCTCCGCCGCCGCTGTGGGCCTGCCGCAGGGCCTGCTCGACCACCTCGAACTATCCCTCGAAGAAGGCATCGGCGGCCAACTCGTCCGCTCCGGCCGCATCCTCCGCCGCCAGAGCGAGGAAACCCGCAATGACATCGGCACCGCCAAGGAATTTGAAATCCTCGGCGCGCAGGTCGCCGTGCCCGTGCTCGACCGCGAGAACCTCATCGGCGTGGCCGTCTTCGATGGCCGCATCACCGGCGAACCGCTCAGCAACCACGAGCTCGAACTGATTTTTCACCTCCTCGAACAGCTCGGCCTGGCCATCAAGAACATCTGGCTGCACGACCAGGTCACCGCCAACAACGAGATGATGGCCGATGTCCTGCGCGAACTCAGCAGTGCCTGCGTCGTCGTCAGCCGCGACCTCGCCATCCTTCACGCCAACAAGGCCGCCCGCCGCCTCTTTGCCCGCCCCGGCCCGCGCAGCGGCGATCTCGAATTCACCGACCTCCCGCAGCTGCTCGGCGGAAAAATTTACCAGGTCCTCAAGACCGGCACCGCCGTTGAAACTTTCAAATACGAGCCCGAAGGCGAACCGCGCCGCCAGGTGTTCAGCATCAACGTCGTTCCCTTCCAGCGCCACGATTCCCTGCTGCCCACCGCCGCGCTGCTCGTCGTGGAAGACCTTACGCAGAGCGAACAGTTGCGCCAGCTGGAGATTGAAGCCTCCAACCTCCGCCTCGTCAAAACCATGGCCGACCGCATCGCCCATGAAGTCGGCAACGCCCTCGTGCCGCTCTCCACGCACCAGCAGGTTTTGGCCGAACGCTACAAGGACCCCGAGTTCCGCGCCTCGCTCGACGTCGCGCTGGCCGATGGCGTGAAGCGGATTTCCAGGCTCACCAGCCAGATGCGTTTTCTCGCCCGCGACAGCCTCGTGTCACCCCAAGCCTTCCCCCTCGCGCCGCTCATCGAGGAAGCCTACGCCGAAGCGCAGAAATATCAGCCCGGCAAGACCGCCCGCCTCAAATGCGAAGACGCCGGCAAGCCCATCATTGTCACCGGCGACCGCCCCGCGCTCAAACATGCTTTGTCCGAAATCATTCTCAACGCGCTCCAATCCAATCCTGCCGACCCGCAGATTGGAATCCGTCTGCTCGAAAACGCGCTCGGTGGCAGCTACGCCCCCAACCTGAACATCGAGATCAAGGACAACGGCACCGGTTTCACCCCCGAAGTCGCGGGCAAAGTCGCCGCGCCCTTCTTCACCACCCGCAACGTCGGCCTCGGCCTCGGCCTGACCGTCAGCCAGCGCATCATCGAGACGCACCACGGCAAAATGGAAATCGTCCCCTCGCAGACCGGCGAGCATGGCGTGGTGCGCATCTCCCTGCCGCAGGAACTCCCCAGCGCGACGCCGCCTGCGGAAAAAGTGAAGAGCTAAATTTCCGGGAAGCCGGCCGGCTCAAGTCCGACCTCGAAAATTCACTGCGTCCGCCCGAACTTCTTCTCCAGCTCGCGGTAGTTCATCTCGATGAGCGTCGGGCGACCGTGCGGGCAGGTGTAGGGCATCGTGCAACGGCGCAAATCCTCCACCAGATTTTCCAATTCCGGCCCGGCAAGCGGGTCGTTGGCTTTCACCGCATGGCGGCAGACGGTCTTGGTGATGACGTGCTCGCCGAGCCGCGAAGCGTTCACCTCGACCCCGGCAGCCTTGAGTTCATCCACCAGTTCCAGCACAAAGCGGCGCGCGTCCGGCACCTTCACGAACGGCGGGAGCGCATCCAGCAGAAACGTCCGCTCGCCGAACTCGCTCAAGCCCACGCCCAGCCGCACGAGGCCGGCCAGTTGGCCGCGCAGAAAATGGGCGTCGCGCACCGAAAGCTCCACCGTCTCCGGCAACAGCAATTTTTGCGACGGCGCCCGGTCGCCGCGATCCAGCCGGGCGCGCATCTGCTCAAACAGGATCCGCTCGTGCGCCGCGTGCTGGTCGAGCAGCACGAGGCCGCGGTCGGATTCGAGCACCGCGTAGAGTTTGCCGATGACGCCGACAAGCCGGAGCGGCACGCTCAACAGCGGGGCGGGAGCGGCAGAAGATGGAGGAGGGAGGGTGGCGGATGGCGTGGGGCTAGGAATTGCGGAGTGCGGAATGCGGAGCGCGGAACCGGCGGGCGCCGAAGCGAAGCCCATTTGCAAAGGCGGTTGCGGGCCGGGGCGGGCGGGCCATCCGGGTGCGGGCCGGGGTGATTGTGGAAACGACGGCAGCACGGGCGGCGTCAGTTCCGGAGTGCTCCGCACCGGCGCGGGCGGCGGGGCAATCCTGGATTCCGGATCCTGGATTCTGGATTCTCCCGCATGGAAAGCCAGCAGCGCCACGCGCACCGCCTCAGCGACGTGTTTGCGGATCTCAAATTCGCGGTGAAACTTCACCTCGCGCTTGGCGGGATGGATATTGACGTCCACGGCGGCGGGGTCGATTTCCAGAAACAGGCAGCAGACCGGAAACCGGCCTTTCATCAGCGCGGTGTGGTAGCCCTCCATCAGAGCGAAGTTGATGCCGCGATTCTCCACCGGCCGGCGGTTGACGAAAACGTGCTGGGCTTCGCGCGTGCTGCGGGCCACGCCGGGCGCGCCGATGAAGCCCCAGATGCGGAGAGTCGATGGTTGATAATTGATGGTTGATGGCGCTGCGCCTGCCGGCAAAGCGGTCTCAAAACTTTCCGGCTCGGCGGGCGCGGCATCGGCGGTGAGCGCCGCGGTGAAATCTACCGGGACAAGCTTCACGTCACCGAGGAGGGCGCGGAGGCGCTCGCGGACGGCGGGCAGCCGGTCGGAGATTTCCGCGCCGGATTGCTGCGCGGGCAACTGCCAGACGGGGCGCGTGTCCTTGATGAAGGTGAAGGCGACAGGCGGATGCGCCAGCGCAGCGAGCGTGAGGTAATGCTGGATGTGCGCGGCTTCGGTCTCCTCGCTGCGGAGAAATTTCCGGCGCGCGGGCAGGTTGAAGAAGATTTGCCGGGCTTCAATGCTCGTGCCGGGCGCACCGCCAGCGGCCTTGACCTCGGTGATCTTGCCGCCGTTGACGATGATCTGGGTGCCTTCAGGCGAATCACTGTCGCGCTCGCGGGTGGTCAGGCTGAAGCGGCTGACGCTGGCAATGCTGGGCAACGCTTCGCCGCGAAAACCCATCGTGGCGATGGCGGCGAGGTCTTCGGCCTGCTTGATTTTGCTCGTGGCGTGGCGTTCGAGCGCAAGCAGGGCGTCGTCGCGGCTCATGCCGAAACCGTCATCGGTGACACGCACGAGGCTGCGGCCGCCGGCTTGGATTTCAACCGTGATCTTGCGCGCGGCGGCGTCGAGGGCGTTCTCGACCAACTCCTTCACGACGCTGGCGGGGCGCTCGACCACCTCGCCGGCGGCGATCTGGTTGGCGACGTGGTCGGGAAGCAGGTGGATGCGGTTCACAGGGTGGAGCGGTGGAAAATCCCGGTCAGGGCGCGACGGGCAGCGTGAAGGCGAAGACGGCCCCGCGCCCGGGTTCGTTGCGGGCGCTGATGCGGCCGCGGTGGTCCTCGATGATTTTTTTACACCGGGACAAACCGAGACCGGTGCCGTGGATTTTACCGTGCGTGGCGAAAGGTTCAAAGAGCCGGTCGGCGATGACCGCAGCAATGCCGGGACCGGTATCTTCGATTTCGGTGGTGATCTCGGTGGCGGTCCGGTGGAAGCGGACGATGATCTTGCCGGATTGCGGCATGGCGTCGGCGGCGTTGTGGGCCAGGTTCTGCCAGACGCGGCGGAGGCGTTTGGGGTTGAGCGCGACGGGGAGGTCCGGCGGCGGGTTTTCCAATTCGATCGTGATTTCTTTGAGCGCCAGCTCCGGCCGCAGGGCGGCGATGGTTTCCTGGACGAAGGCGGCGTAGTTCTCGCGGCTGAGTTTGAAGGTTTGGACGGGGCCTTGGGCGAACTCGAGGATTTCATTCATGAGTTCGTTGATGCGGGTGACTTGTTTGCGGATGCGGGCGGCGCCGGCGTGGCGCGCTTCCGGGGTGAGGTCGGGCATCTGGCCGAGTTCAGCGGTGAGGCTGATGATGCTCAGCGGATTTTTCAGGTCGTGGACGATGGCGCGGGCGAAGCGCCCCACGACGGAGATCTGTTCGGCTTGGATGACCTCGCGGACGGATTGGGGGTTGAACTCCCACAGCCGCGCGCTGATGTGGCGCAGCAGTTCCATGGCCAGCCGCGGGGAGCGTTCGACCAGCGCCAGCATCGTGTCACGCGGAACGAAATAGACCGTGACATCCTGCAACGCGGTGGCGGTGGCGGACCGGGGCTTGCTTTCCAGCACGGCCATTTCGCCAAAGATATCTCCCGGCCCGATCCGGGCGAAGGTGTGGCGGACCTTGTCGTTGATGATGCAGGAAGTCTGGACCAGCCCGGTCCGAACGATATACACGCCGGCGGCGGAGTCGCCTTCCTTGAAGATCTCCAACCCCTGGGCAAAGCGCTCTTCGCGCACAGCAGCCTTGAGGGTCCGCCATTCCTCGGCCGAGAGATGGCGGAACAGCGGACTGTTCTCGAGCGCGACCATGGCTGAAGCTTAACCCATGCGGCGACAGCGTAAAGAAAACAGATGCCCGCCGCATTCCGGGCCGGGTTGATTTTGTTTTTGTTGCGATGCCGCCTCGCCGTGGCATCATAGGACGCAACGTAGATAAATTATCCGAATTATGAGCAAACCGAAAATCATCGCTTACTTGAAACCCTCCTGCGGTTGGAGCCAGGGCGTCCGCGCCGTGCTGCGCAAATACGACCTGCCTTATGAAGACCGCGACATCATCAACGACCCCGCGCAACGCCAGGAGATGATCGCCAAGAGCGGCCAGATGCTGAGCCCCTGCGTGGAGATCAACGGCCAGATGCTCCCCGACATCAGCGGCGAGGAGGTCGAGGCTTGGATGCTCGCCCACGGCATCGTGACGCCGAACAACATCGAACCGGACGCCCCCATCAACCAGCCTTGCGCGCACGAGATGCCGCAGAGTTCGCCGCTGAATTTCCTCAAGCGCTAGGTTCAACCAAACCACTTCCGCCGCGCCCAGCTCCGGGCGCGGCGGGTTTGTTTTCGCACCCGCAGCTAACTTCCCGCCGTGAAAATCGTTCGCTCCTGCGCCGCCATGCAGCGGCTCGCCCGCCAATGGCAGCGCGCCGACATGCGCATCGGCTTCGTGCCGACCATGGGCTACCTGCACGCCGGCCACATGAGCCTCGTGCGCCGCGCCCGGCAGGCCGCGGGCAAACACGGCAAAGTTGTCCTCAGCATTTACGTCAACCCCACGCAGTTCGCGCCGCACGAAGACCTCGCCAAATATCCGCGCGACTGGAACCGCGACTGCCACCAATGCCGCGCGGCGGGCGTGGACGTCGTCTTCGCCCCGGACGACGCGCAGATGTATCCGGGAAAAGCCGCCGGAAACCACAGCACTTACGT
>Ga0075471_10002388_pt1 | contig 12334 bp, 10 predicted proteins | sample DEB19_08_DNA_2_FD_74787 | JGI IMG/M metagenome (GOLD analysis project Ga0075471, IMG submission 74787) | Aqueous microbial communities from the Delaware River and Bay under freshwater to marine salinity gradient to study organic matter... | ecosystem: Environmental > Aquatic > Marine > Coastal ... | reverse complement strand
GCAGGGAGTGCGCAGCGAAGGTCGCGAGGAGCACGGCGGCCGCCATGAGCTGGGCGAACGTCAAGTTGTTGACTCCGGAGAACCGCCCGGCCACGATCGGTGAGTCCCCGAACACCGTGCTGAGCTGCAGTCGGGATCCCATCACGACGACGCTCACGGTCGTGGTAACGATCATCGTGGTGAGGAGCGCCGCCACCGGCAGCAGCGGTCGGCGCCGCCCGAGGTCGGAGACGAAGCCGAGTCCGAGACCGCCCCCGAAGACGAACGCCAGGTAGGCGGCCGGTCCCCAGTCCTCGAACGGCAGCAGGGCCGCCCAATAGGTGAGGGGCAGACACCCGAGCATCGCCAGGGCCCCGACCTCGACGGCCCGCGGGAGCGACCGGTCACGCCACAGCGCGAACGCGACCGCCCCCGAGAGCAGGAGCAGCACCGTGATGAAGAGTCCAGCGACGGAATTGAGCATGGAATCGCGGAATCCCGCCCGGGCTTCGTCGGCGACGAGACGGTCGAGCCGAACCTCGGCCCGACCGGGGGAAGCCACCGGGTTCGCGGGGCGTCCGTCGACTTCACCGTCGGCGAGCGGTGCGCCCGCGAGTGCTGCGATCGTCGGCCCGACGTCGGAGATCGTGAGGTACCCGGGCTGACGGGTGTTGGAGGAATCGAGGAGACCGGGGGTCCGCCCCGGGGCCCGAAGGGCGAACAGGGTGAGACGGGGCCGCTGCGCCGAGTCGGGCGACGGGGCGACCAGGATCACGGCATCACGCTCCGGATCGACCCGCCGCAGGAGCGCGGCCAGGAGATCGTCCGATGCCTTCCGGGCCCGAGCCGCCATCGCTTCGCCACGGTCGGGCGCAACCGTGGCTCGGTAGGCGGCGGCCCGCCGAAGGTCCGATGCCTCGACCGCGACCACGGAACGGTCGGTCCAGCATTCTTCGAAGGCACCGACCACGGCGGCACGGTCCAGGCGCACACCGAACGGCGCTTCGACGTCATCGACCAGGAGGTCGTCGCCCACCCGTCCGCACGGGACCGACCCGTCGGGGTCGACGACGGCAAGCGCCGCATCACGGGCGGGCGCGACCTCACGACCAGGGTCGGCATTCGCCACTACCCCGGCCCTGACCCCGGCGGTGCGAAGCGCTCCACCGAGCACACCGAGGTCGGCCTTGTAGAGACCGGCCTCGTTCTCGGCCTGGAGTTCACGCATCGTCAACGCGACCACGGCGCCCGGCTCCCGACCCGTGCGGCGCCGAAAGGCCTGGCCCGCCGTCCCGTTCTCAGTGCGCTCGACGGCGTCGAAGATGCCGGCGGCCTGTGGATACGAGGCCAGAGCGCGGCTCGCCGCCCCGATCGACGCGTTGCCCTCGGGAGCCGTGAGCCGCCGACGGATGACGCCCCGTACGGCCAGGTTCGCGACTTCGCCCCCGGCGGCGAAGCGGCGGACGGTCGGCATGTCACCTCGGGCGATGCCCTCCCACGTGATTCCGGGGAGGAGGACGACGAGAACCCGGCGGTACGAGTGCGGCGATGAGGATTTCGATTCTGCTGCGCCGAGCGGGCTCGCCGACGCGGCGACCACCATCACGCTCAGGAGCGCAATCGTCGAGGCGGCGCGCGCCCGGCGGTTCCCCCTCACGCGGGTCGCCCCCGACGGGCGCGCCGCATCAGCATCGCCGCGCCTGCGACACCGACGACACCGACCACTCCGACGATCGCAGCCGAGCCGAGCCGCCCCGTCGGATCGAAGATCCTCACTGCCGACGCGCCGAGGAGGGCGAGTGCCGCCCCGCCCACGAGTATCACGGCGAGGTCAGCGGGCACGAGGCTCGATCCGACTCGCCGGGCCACGTGCACCCACAGCGCCAACGTACTCGCCGTGAACGCAACCGAGTGGCCGATGCCGAGTGCGACCACGAGACCGGCGCCTTCGCTCGCCGCCGCGCCGATGAACATCACCATGACGCCCAGCACCGCGCCGGCTCCGGCGACCAGTGCCGGCGTGCGACTGTCACCGAGGGCATAACTGGCGCGGGCGAGGAGCATGAAGCACGCGTACGGAGCGAGGCCCGCCCCGAGTGACGCCACTCCCGCCGCGAGCAGCTCCGGCCCACCGTCGCGTGCTGCGCCGAAGGACACGATCTCCATCGCCGGTCGGGCGAGTACCACCATCGCCACTGAGGCGGGCACGACGAGTCGCAGGGTCGTCCCGAGAGCCCAGCGGACCGAGTTCCCGAACGCGGCGAGGTGACCCGTTTCGGCCTCGACCGTCAGTTCGGGCAACACCGTGGTGCTGATCGGCTGAGCGAGAATCGCGTAGGGCGCGAGGAAGAACACGTAAGCCACCTGGTAGGCGACGACTCCCCCGGCAACCCCGTTGCCCGCCACGAGGGCCGCACCGAGGATCAGTCCGGCCGCCGCGTTGAGAGCCAACCCCCACGTGGAGTGGCCGACGAGGGCCCTGACATCGGGATCCCGGGCCCCCCAGCGGGGCCGGAGCCGAAACCCGCTGCGCGCGACCGCGACGACGAGAACGCCGACGAAGGCCAGCACTCCCCCGCTCCCGGCGACGACGAGCAGCAACCGGGCTCCGACGTCGAGATCGAGTCCGGGGTCGGACCCGGCCACTGCGGCGAACACGAACAACGAGATGATCATGACGACCGAGTTCGCCATGGGCGCGACCGCCGTGACCACGAACCGGCGCCGGGCGTGGAGCACGGCGGTGGCGACCGCTCCGAAGGCGTAGCAGAGGACCTGCGGTACGAAGAACACGAGGAGGAACGTCGCGAGCGCACGCTGCGCGGGCACGACCCCGGGGTCTCCGGCCCCACTCGTGAGCACGCGGGCGAGCAGGCCGGCGCCGAGCATTCCGCCGAGGGTGACCACGGCGAGGCCGCCGAGGGCGAGGCCGAGCAGACCGCCCGCGAGCCGTTCGGCGCCGGCCCGGTCACCGGCGTCCAGTCGCGAAACGAAGGCGGGGACGAGCACCGCCGACAACGCTCCGGCGGCGAGCAGTTCGAACAAGACGTTCGAGACCGAGTTCGCAGCGAGGAACGTATTGCCGAGGTAGGTCGTGCCGAGGACGCCGGCAATGACGAGGACCCGGACGAGGCCGAGGAGACGCGAAACCGCCGTTGCGCCCGCCATACCGGTGGCGGCCCGCACGACGGCCGGACGGGTCACGGGGCGGGAGACGCAGCCGGCTCGGGCAGGGGCGCGCGGGCACCGGCCCCGTATCCGTAATGCCCGACCGTCGACGGCGCCGACACCGCGAGGACCGTCGTCACCACCCCGGGAGCCAGATCGGCGTCGTCGACCGTCGACACCCGGGCCGCAAGCGTGCGGTCACCGCGGATCGGCGCCAGCGCCGACCCCCGCTCGGGCACCGGAGCAACACCCCCGTGATCGTCGTAGGCCTCCGCCGCGACCACCGGAGCGCCGGCTCCGGCCAACGACCGGGCCAGGTCGGGCAGCACATCGGTTCCCGCCAGGCGGCTATCGGTTCCGGTCACGAGCACGACGCGGGCCCGACCCCGCGGGAACGCCGCGAATGCGGCGGCATCGCCCTCGGCGAACCGGACGAACCCGTCGGCCCGCAGGCGATCGAGGAGAGCGGTGCGAGCGCCCGCCGCTCCACCGGACGCGAGCCGAGCGGCCAGAGCATCGATCGCGGCCGACCGGACCGCAGCATTCGTGCCCTCGGCACCGGTCAACGCCTCGAGCGCGGCGACCTCGTCGTCACCGTCGAGCCGCCACGCCCCCTCGAGCCAGATCGTGCCCGGAACCTCGGCTCCGGCACTGCGGAGGGCGGCGACGAGTTCGCTCGGGACCCGCCCGTCGACCCCGGCCTCGGCGACGACGACGACCGGTACCCCGGCCAGGCGGTCGCCGAGCGTGTACGCAGCACTCCGGCGGGCGAATTCCTCGCCCCGAGCGGCGGCATCGGCGAGCCGCTCGTTCTCGGTCTTCACGGCCGCAGTGTCGCGTCGGGCGGTCCGGATCTCGCGGTCGAGTCGATCGACGATCGACTGGTCGACCACGGTCGAACCGACGAGGATGCCCAGGCCCAGGGCACAGAAGACGGCGATCAGCGAGATGAGGTGAAACCGGAAGTTGACCATCGGCGGTGCGAGCCTAGAACGCCACCCCGCCGCGCCGGGGGGCACCACCCGTCCCGATCAGAACCACCCGGTGAGCTGCGACCAAGCCCGCTCGAGCATCAGGCGGAACCCGTCGAGGAACACCTGGAGCGAATCGGACGCGACGACCATCGCCAGCATGGCCGCCACGGCGGAGCCGACCAGGAGGAAGAGGTCCCGGCGGCGCACCCGCCCGGCGTAGAGCCGACTCACACCCTTCGCGTCGACGAGGACGGGGCCGAGCCGGAGGCGGGTGAGGAAGGTCGAGGCCATCCCCTTACGTCCCTTGTCGAGGAACTCGACCATCGTGGCATGGGTCCCGACCGCCACGATGAGGTCGGCCCCCGCTTCGTAGGCCAGGAGCATCGCCACGTCCTCGCTCATGCCCGACGCCACGAACGTCTCGAACGACAACCCGGAGTCGACGAGGCGCTCGCGGCCCGGCCCCCGACCGTCGGGGTGCACGTGGTGGACGAGTTCGGCTCCGCAGGCCATCGCCGCGTCGGTGCAGGAGTCGAAGTCGCCGACGATGAGATCGGGTGTGAAGCCCCGCTCGAGGAGAGCATCGGCTCCGCCGTCGACCGCGATGAGTACCGGCCGGTACTCCCGTATGTAACTGCGGAGGGCGTCGAGGTCGCTCCGGTAGTCGTGGCCGCGCACCACGACGAGGGCATGGCGGCCGCGGAACTCCGCCCGCAGGGGCGGCAGTGCGAGCGGCGCGAACATCGTCTCCGCCTCGCGGTCGATGTACTCGAGCGTGTTGTGGGCGAACCGCCGGAGCTCGGACCCGATCTCGGCCTTCGCCGCCTCGGTTCGCCGACCGATCTCGGGTCGATCGAGCATCTCGCCCACTGCGACCTTGCGATCGTCGACCCACACCCCACCGTCACGCAACTCGATCTCGGTGCCGTCGACGACGAGTTCCATGATTTCGGCACCGGCGGCGTCGAGGAGAGGTATCCCGGCCTCGATGATGATCGCCGGTCCGCCATTCGGGTAGCGGCCCGAGATCGACGGACTCGCGTTCACGACGGCGACGACCCCGGCCGCCACGAGGGCTTCGGCCGCAACCCGGTCGATGTCCGCGTGATCGATCACGGCGATCTCGCCCCGCTCGATCCGGCCCGCGAGATCCTTCGTTCGCCGGTCGACCCGGGCAACCGCGCGGACCACGTCGCGGCCGGCCGCGTCCCCCCGGGCCTTTCGGCGCTTCACCGCAGACCCCGGGCCCGGGCGAGCAATTCCTCGGCGTGGCGGCGAGCCGAGTCCGAATCGTCGAGACCCGACAGCATTCGCGTGATCTCCCCGACGCGTCCCTCGCCATCGAGCGCAGCGACCCGGGCGACGGTGCGAGTCCCGGTGGTCGCCTTCGCCACGGCGAGATGAGCATCGGCCGCGGCCGCGACCTGGGCCAGGTGGGTCACGCACAAAACCTGGCGACCGGCGCCCAGCGCGGCGAGCGCCGCCCCTACGGTCATGCCGGCCTCGCCGCCGATACCGGCGTCGACCTCGTCGAAGACCACGGTCGGCGGTGCCACGGCCGACACGAGCCGGATCGCCAGCATCACGCGCGAGAGCTCTCCCCCCGAGGCGGCCCGGGCCACGGGGCGGGCGGGTTCTCCCGGGTTTGGTGCGAGGAGGAAGACCACGTTGTCACCACCGTCCTCACCCGGTTCACCGTCGTGCACCTCGACCGTGAACTCGGCCGCGGGCAACGCGAGATCACGGAGGCGCGCCGTGACCGCGACCGCGAAGGGCTCGGCCACCGCTCGACGGGCCGCACTGAGTTCGCCCCGCGCCGCGTCTCCCCGCTCCTCGGCCGCCGCCCGCTCGATTTCGAGCGCGGCGACGTGCTCATCGCGCTGCTCGAGATCGACCAACCGGGCGCGGGCCGACGCTGCGAAGCCGAGCACGGAGTCGAGTCCCGGTCCGTAGCGACGCATGAGGTCGCGCAGGATCGCCCTCCGGGCCTGCACCACGGATAAGCGACCCGGATCCGCAGACAGAGTTTCCGTCAGATTCCGAACCTCTGCCGCGAGGTCGGCCGCCTCGGCCTGTAGCCCCCTCAACCGCTCGACCAGTGACGCGAAGGCGTCTCTCCCGCCGAGAGCCCCGAGCGCGGCGACAATCCCGTCGCCCGTGCCACCGGCGAGCGCCCGGTGGGCGACGGTCAGCGCCTCTCGCACCGCCTCGGCGTCACCCAGGAGTTCGGCCTCGGCCGCGAGGCGCTCGTCCTCGTCGGGGTCGAGGACCTCGGCGGCTTCGATCTCCCCTATCTGGTGTCGGAGCAAGTCGACCTCTCGGGCCCGAGTCTGCTCGTCGCCCCCGAGCGAGGCGATGCGCTCGGCGACGGCTCTCGCGTCGGCGCGCGCCGTTCGGTAGGCAATCAGCGCGTTCCGGGCCGGGTCACCGGCGAAGGCATCGAGCACCGCCCGCTGCGCGGCCGGGGTGAGCAGAGCTTGCTGGCTGTGCTGCCCGTGCAGGTCGAACAGGTCGGCAGTGAGGGTCGCGAGCTCGGCCGCGGTCGCGAGGCGACCGTTGACGTAGCCGCGCGACCGTCCCTCTCGGGGAACTACACGGGCCAGCACGACCTCGCCCTCGACGAAACCATCGGGCAGATCGGCGGCGCCGCAACCCTCGGCGATGAACCGGGCTTCGACCCGGGCTTCAGCCGCCCCCTCGCGCACGAGCGAGGGGTCGGCTCGGCCGCCGCAGAGGAGCTGGAGGGCATCGATGAGCAGGGTTTTGCCCGCCCCCGTCTCGCCGGTGATCACCGTGAGCCCCGGCCCGAGGACGACCGTCGCCTCCTCGATGATCCCGAGCTGTTCGACCCGCAGCTCACTCAGCGTCACCCCCACGTCGATCAGCGGTCCGGGAGCGCGAACTTGGCCTTCAGAATCTGGTGGAAGTCGCGGGGAGTCAGGGTCGCCAGACGGATCGGCTCGGGCGCAGCCGAGCACGTCACCCGGTCGCCGGCTCGGAGGATCCCGAGATCGCGACCGTCGACGGTCAGCCCGGCTCCGGCTTCGCCGTCGACCACGAGGTCGATGCGCTCGTGCTCGGCGAGCAGGAGCGAACGATCGAACAACATGTGGGGCGAGAGCGGCGTGAGGACGAGGCACCGCATGGCGGGCGAGGCAATCGGACCGCGGGCCGAGAACGAATAGGCCGTCGTTCCCGTGGGTGTCGCCACGATCACCCCGTCGGCTGCGTACGAGGTGAAGGGGATTCCGTTGAACGCAACGTCGAGGCGGATCGTGTGACCGGCCCGCACGCGCTCGAGCACGGCCTCGTTGAGCGCGAAGTGGAGCTCGGCCCCGGCCTCGGTGACGACTTCGACCGTCAGCATCATGCGCTCCGACACGGTGAAGTCGCCCGCTACCAGCCGGGGCAGCGCGGCGACGAGACCCTCGGGCTCGAGTTCGCTCAGGTAGCCGAGGTGACCGGCATTGACTCCGATCACCGGAACCGGGGCCGGATAGACGGTCTGGACGGTGGAGAGCATCGTGCCGTCGCCCCCGATCGACACCACGATCCCGGCTCCGTCGGCGATGCCGACCGCGGGCGCGGCATGGCGGTCGAGTCCGCAGGCGGCCGCTTCGGCTTCGGGGATGCGCACCTCGATCCCGGCCTCCCCGAGCCAGGCGGCCGCAGCCCGGGCCGCCTCGCGCGCGGGCGGACGTTCGCGATTCGGGACGAGAACCACACACTCGATCACGCCGATGCCGCCTCGCTCACGGAGGCCACGACCTCGTCGATCTCGGCTTCGACCAGGGTGACGGGGCCCCGCCGGGCGTGAACGAGGAACTCCGCGTTACCTCGGGCCCCCCGGATCGGAGACGGCGCGAGGCCTCCGACACCCAGACCCGCATCGCCGAGGGCCGCGACGACCTCGCGCAGCACGCGGGCGTGCACCGCCGGATCGCGCACGATCCCGCCCCGCCCGACTCCGGTCCGCCCCGCCTCGAACTGCGGCTTCACCAGGAGCACGTGCTCGGCCCCCGGATCGGAGACGGCGACGAGATGGGGAGCCACGGTGCGCAGCGAGATGAACGAGAGATCGGCCACGCACACCGTCGGCGCCGGATCGATCGCGCCCGGTCCGAGAGCGCGGATGTTGGTGCGTTCGCGCACCGTGACCCGGGGATCGGTGCGCAACGACCAGGCGAGCTGACCCCGTCCGACATCGATCGCGGTGACGTGGGCGGCGCCGGCCCGGAGGAGACAGTCAGTGAACCCCCCGGTAGAGGCGCCGACGTCGACCGCTCTGCGATCGCGTACGTCGACCCCGAACGCGGCGAGTCCGGCCGCCAACTTGTGGCCGCCGCGCGAAACGTACGCGTCGGTGTCCGCCCCGCGCACGACCACCGGCTCATCGGGGCCGACCTGCCGGGCGGCGGCCGTAGCGGGCAGACCCCCGACGAGGACCCGCCCGGCGGCGATCGCCTCGACGGCCCGGGCCCGACTCGGAGCGAGACCGCGACGGACGAGTTCGGTGTCGAGTCGGCGGCGGACGGTCATCCCCGATCCCCGATCCCCGGCACCCGGCACCTCGACATCCGCCCAAGCCTACGGCGACGGTCCCCCGATCACGGGAGGATCACGCGGGATGCGCGAGGTCCTCGATCAGTCGGGCGGAGAGGGCCCCGAGATCGGCGGCGACGTATGCGGGCCGCGGGTCCGGGATCGGCTCGTCGCCCCCGGGGCCGGCAATACCGGACAGCACCAGGGCGAACGGCCACCCCAGCGCAGAGGCGAACGCACCGTCGGTCGAGGGCCGGTCCCCGACCATTACGCCCCGGGTCCCGAACCGACGGCGTACGAAGGCGACGGCGGGCGCGGCGGGCTTGCCCGCCACTTCGGGTTCGCGGCCCGACGCCGTGGTCACCGCAGCGGCGATGGCCCCCGCCCCGGGCCGGATCCCGTCGGCCGCCGGGTAACTCGGGTCGAGGTTGGTGGCCACGTAGCGCGCTCCGGCTCGGATGGCGGCGGACGCCCGGCACAGACCCGCGAAGTCGAAGTCTTCGTGCCACCCGACGACCACGGCGTCGGCCGGTCCCTCCCGCACGACGACGAACCCGCGCGCGACGAGTGCCTCCGCCACCCCGGGGCCCGCACAGGCCAGGACCGTTGCCCCGACGGGCAATTCGGCGGCAACGAATTCGGCCGCGACAAGCGCGCTGGTCACGATGTCGTCCGGTACGGCGGGGATCCCGTGGCGGTCCAGACGGGCGACGTAGTCGGCGACCGTGTGAGCCGCGTTGTTGGTGATGAACGCAACCCGCAGGCCGGCCGCGCGCAGGGCGGCGACGCCCGCCGCGGCCCCCGGGATCGGATGATCCCCGAGCCACACCACCCCGTCGAGATCGCAACACACGACCGCCCGGGCGTTCACTCCGACGGGTCGCTCTCGGCCGCCGCTTCGGTCCAGGCTCTGCGGTAGTCGGGGTTCTCGGGGCTCATCCCGAGGGCGAGGCGGAGGTGGCGCCGAGCGTCACCTCGGTCACCGGCCCGGAGTCGGCAGAGACCGAGTCCGTAGTGGGCGTAGTCGTTCACGGGATCGATCTCGATCAAGACGCGGAACTCGGCCTCCGCCGCGGCGTAGCGGCCCGCCCCGTAGTAGGCCCGCGCGAGGGCCTCGCGCACCGAACCCATCGCCGGCTCGAGTTCGCGAGCCCTCTCCAACGCGATCGCCGCCGCGTGGACGTTGCGCTCGGCGAGCAATCGGGTGCCCTCGCGGAACGCGCCGAAAGCGGCATCGGTCCCGCTCCCGGTTGCCTCGAACGGCGACTCGTCCACTCGTCGATCCCTTTCGGCACCTCACCGGAACGGGAGGCACCCTGTGCTACAACGCCCTGGTGCCCGCATTCCTGCCCTTCACCGGCCTTCGCTTCGATCCGGCTGCAGCCGGCGCCGGGCTCGACTCGCTGACCTGCCCACCCTACGACGTCATCGACGAAGAGGAACGGGCCGCGCTGGAGGGTCGGGCTCCGCACAACGCGGTTCGTCTCATCCTCCCCCGCGACCGGTCGGTAGACGGCGACCGCTACGACGCGACCGCCGCGCTGCTCGCCGACTGGAGGGCGCAGGGCGTTCTGCGGTCCGACTCCGGTCCGCGCTTTTACGGATACCGGATGCGTTTCACCGACGAGCACGGTGCGGCCCGCCACACCCACGGCGTCATCGGTGCGCTCCGACTGCCCGAACCCGGCGAGAACGACGTGCTTCCGCACGAGCGCACCCTCCCGAAGGCCAAGTCCGACCGCCTCGCGTTGATGCGCGCCACACGCTGCAATCTGGAGCCGATCTGGGGCCTGAGCCTGGCTTCCGGCCTCACCGAGCTCCTCGACGACTCCGTCGTCCTCGCCGAGTGCACGGACGCCGACGGAACCGTGCACGAACTTCACGAGATCGCCGACCCCGACCGGATCGCGGCAATCAGCGGCGCCGTCGCGTCGGCCCCGGTGGTCCTCGCCGACGGGCACCACCGGTTCGAAACCGCGTGCACTTACCGCAACGAACTCCGCGCCGCCGGAACACCGCTCGCCGGGACCGACGCGATCCTGACCCTCGTGGTCGAGCTCGTCGACGACGAGCTGTGGATCGAACCGATCCACCGCCTCATCGATCTCCCCGCCGAGGTCGATCTCCGGGCTCGGCTCGACGACCGCTTCGAGTTCGTCGCCGCCGGGCCCTGCACCCCGGAGGGCATCGATACCCTCACCGGCGCCATGCTCGACCGCGGAGCGCTCGGCCTCGTCGACGCCCGGGGCCTCGCACTCGCCATCCCGCGACACCGACCCGTCGGCCCCGACAGTGCAGTGGTCGAGGACCTCGTCGTGCCGGCGCTCCCGGAGGCGGCCTGGCACTACTGGCACGATGCGCACACGACGGCCGCATTCGTCGCGAAGGGCACGGCCACCCACGCAATTCTCTGCTCGCCCGTATCGGTGGACCAGACGCGGGCGGTCGCGCTCGCGGGCGAGCGAATGCCGCAGAAGACCACGTTCTTCGCGCCCAAGCCCAGAACGGGCCTGGTACTCCGCTCGCTCACCGACAACTGAAACGGCACCCCACCGGGCACCGGTCAGCACGCGTCAGTCGACCGTCCACGTGGGCGCCGAGCGCAGCAGGCCGGCGAGTTCGCCGGGCCCCGACTTCTCGGTCGCCTCGATGAGCTGCCGCTGAGTCGCCTCTTCGTAACTCTCCCGTTCGACGCTCCGGAACACACCGACCGGAGTCGGCATGGACGGGCGATCGGAGAGCCGCGAAAGCGCGAACGCGAGGGACGGGTCCTCTCGGTGCTCGTCGTGCACGACCAAACGGTCGACTCCGACGTCATCGACGCGGACCACCCCGGCCTCGCCGTACTCGTTGAGCGCCACGCCGAACTGCTGCTCGGAACCGAAACGCACCGGCTCGCCGTGAACGAGGTCGATGAGCATGTCGGGACGGGCATCCTTGGTGAGAATGCCGTCGAAGGCGCCGTCGTTGAACACGTTGCAGTTCTGGTACACCTCGACGAACGCTGCACCCCTGTGCGCGTGGGCCCGCCGGAACGTCTCCATCATGTGCTTCCGGTCCATGTCGTGGGTTCGGGCCACGAATCCGGCCTCGGCACCGAGCGCCACCGAGATCGGGTTGAAGGGGCGATCGAGCGAACCGTACGGCGTCGACTTGGTGACCTTGCCTTCCTCGCTGGTCGGCGAGTACTGACCCTTGGTCAACCCGTAGATCTGGTTGTTGAACATCAGGATCGTGAGGTTGACGTTGCGGCGGAGCGCGTGGATGAGGTGGTTGCCGCCGATCGAGAGCATGTCACCGTCGCCGCCGATGACCCAGACGCTCAGGTCGGGACGGGCGAGCGCCACGCCGGTAGCGATCGCCGGCGCCCGACCGTGGATCCCGTGCACTCCGTAGGTGTTCATGTAGTAGGGAAGGCGGGCCGCACACCCGATTCCCGAGACGAACACGAGCTCCTCGGGCCTCACGTCGAGCTCGGGCAGCAGCATCTGGACCGCGGTCAGAATGCTGTAGTCGCCGCACCCCGGACACCACCGGACCTCTTGGTCCGACTGGAAGTCCTTGCGGGCCAACTTCACCGCCACACCTTCTCCGTTGCCGTCGCTCACGAGTTCGACCCCATCGTCTCGGTCTCCAGAAGCTTCATGATCTCCGCCTCGAGTTCGGCCGCC
>Ga0075471_10002386_pt1 | contig 12337 bp, 2 predicted proteins | sample DEB19_08_DNA_2_FD_74787 | JGI IMG/M metagenome (GOLD analysis project Ga0075471, IMG submission 74787) | Aqueous microbial communities from the Delaware River and Bay under freshwater to marine salinity gradient to study organic matter... | ecosystem: Environmental > Aquatic > Marine > Coastal ... | reverse complement strand
CAATATGTATGAGGTGGTAAGCGAAATCAATTCCAATACAGTAGAATCGGTGCAAAGCCAGATCAATTCTAATCTTAACTCAGTATCAATAAAATCTCCTCCAGAAGCGATAGACAGCAACTATTCATATGCATTATCTATTGCATACGATTACTCTTTTGCTTCATCTATTCTTCAGACTACGAGCAGACCACATTTGGTGATAAACAAAGAATTATTTGATAAAGGAACATTGGCTATTTCTTTGGTAAGTTCTGACTCAAAATCTCAATTTAATTTTTCTTCTATACTTATGGAAGATTTGAAAGCTATAGATGTAGTTAATTTGCTTAATAGACAAGAAGGAATAATATCTAAGGTAATTAATGGAAATGCTAATATTCCAGCAAAAGACTTAGTCATAAGTGAAGGAAGGGCAGGTAGGAGCGGTTGGGTATTCCTTGCGCTTTCTTCTAATTCTAAATCAAATAAGGTTGCTTCTGAAGCCAGGTCTAGACCTTTTGATTACTTGAAACTTAAGAATACATCAATTAGTCCTCAAATATCTCAATATAATCCCTCGATGAGTTTTGGAGGATTTCCCACTGATACAGATGCTTACAAATCTGTGATAATATCTAGCCCAATCTATGTATCATCAAATGTAATAAGCGCTCAGCATCAAGAAGACATATCTCCATCTTATGCAAGCATAAACGGGGAAATTATAAAAGTTAAGTCGATGGGGTCAGATAGAATAGAAATTGTCGACAGGGCTTTGTTTGGGACTAGACGCAAGATGCATCTTCCTGGGGATCAAATTATATTTTCAGATGTTAATATATTCGATAGTAGGTTTGGCTCTCAAGATGGTAAATTTGAACAATATAGATGTTTTTCGATGAAAAATACTGGCGATAAGGTCAATATACACAATATATCACTTATAGGAGTATCTAGCTCTTCCGCATCGAGAATAGAGATAGCCATAGAATGGCCATCACTAAATGCTGGTTTGTTTCAAGTAGCATCTTCTGGTAAGAATTTTATTCAACTGCCTATCTTGTCAGATTTGAACGATCAAGAGAAGAATACATTGATTGGGACCTCTGCTGGGATACCATTGCCTAAAAATAATTATGCTTATCGCGAGATAGAAAACATAGAAAAAGATATTGCATTTGTTTCACGCAGTTTCCCATATCCACCATCTACTGGCACGTATATTAAAATGCTAGGATCTAAGGCTGGATATTCGGGAGGAGGTCTTTTTTATCCTACCTCATCTGGAAACTATATATCTGATTTTTATGAAATTATGAGTGGTGATGTGCTAAAACTAGATGAAATATACAAAGAAGAAAAGACTATATTGGCTCCAGGTCAATTTGTATATTTGTGGATAAAACGTAGAATAATGGCTGGAGCAAAGTCTGTAGATGGTGGAAACTTTATGCCAAAAATAGAATTTGAGGTATCTTAATGCTGATAGGAGACAATATAAGTATATTATGTTCAGATCCATTTGTGGATGTTATATCCAATTTAAATTTAACCATAGATGGTTCTCCAGTAATAAATAAAGTAAATAATGAGGTAGGTTCTGGAGTAGTAATAAAATCAAATCAATACTTTTTGCTAGACAAGCAAGATGTCTTTTCAAAAATGCAAATAAAAGGTACATTTGGATTCTGGCTGCGTGCGCCTTTGATAAATCCTAGCAATGCCATGCCCATACTGGGGATAGGAACTAACGGGACCATTTCAGGTAGTTCTGTACCCATCAGTGGAATGATTTATTTTTATTTAATTTCAAATGAAGAGGGGCAAATTTATTTCAGAATAAGCATGCATGCCTCCGAATCGGACATAAGAATTTTTTACTATGGTCCTATAGAACCATTCCAATTGAAGCATTTTATTTTTAGTTATAATTTAAACGAAGGCTTGATATCCTTGTACTCAGATGGAGCAATAGTTGATCTTCTTCGTGAATCATCTGGTAGCTCATCTGGAGCCATGCCGATTAAGATACTGCATAGCGCAAGTCACAGATTGTTATTTAATAAGTTTTCTTCAGAACCTTTGTCATTGGTAAGAAGCGGTGGTTTTGAGATAAGTGATGTATTAATATTTTCTGATTATGTTTCTGAAATATCTGATATTGCTGTTATTATAAACGATGGAGGTTTGAATTTTGCTCTTAGAAAAACTGGAACTCAACAAGGTTCTTTGCCAAGTATGTCTCTTCCTGCAATATCATCTTCTTTCAAAAGAGGCAGAATAAATGATAGCGTTTCAACTGCGTTTGGCGTATTGGCAGGCACAGAGGATGGTAATATTCTTTTAGGAGTGGAGAAATTTTGGCAAAAAAAGATATCTTTTGGAAATCCTGAAGAGGTAAATAAAGTAATATTTTCAAAAACATCGTCTAATTTTAAAGCCGATATCAATGATGGAGGTTTCCTTGATGTTCGGGGTGCCAATTTTCAAATATTATGATGGATCGTTAATTTCAAGGGCAAAGCGCAAATATTGTGTAAATATTATTAATGGCAATATCAATATCTGAACTAAAAATAAACGGCTCTATAGCCAGCGGCAATCCCATAGATATAAAAACGGGTGGATTTTCCATTTCATGGAATTTAACTAGCGGTTCTGCTGCTCAAAATACAATAAGTATGAGAGTATCTGCTTCTAGCGCCAATCATGGCACAGATTCTTTTTCATCTGAAATAGTAAAATTTAATTCTCTACCAGTTTCAGGAAGAATCCAAAGGGTTAATTTTAGGAAGGCACTATCTCGTAATCAGATATTATTTGGACAGTTACAACTTATAGCAAGCGATGGAAGCTCGTCAGGTTGGCATGTTTTCAAGTTGTCTGTGCCGTCACTGCCATTTGTATCATCAGCTGCTATTTCTCCTTCCACTCCAACTATAAATGATGTCTTGAGTTTAAACTACTCATTGTCCGCGATACCTTCAAAGGGAATAGAGATAAAATGGTTTAAGAACGGGGTCGAGCAATCGATAATAGAGAATAACAAGTCAGTTCCTGTTGGGTTGCTTTCTCCTGGAGACTCTTGGCATGCAGAGATAAGACCATTCAATTCTTTTAATGAAGGAAAGATTTTTGTCACATCATCTGTAGAGATATCAAAGCCAATTCCAGTCGTAGATCAACTGGAGATATTGCCTAGAGATGCAACTGTAGATGATATATTAGAAGCAGTTTATAAAGTATCTGATTCAAGCAACTTTTATAACAATATAGATGACGAAACAGTTTTTGATTGGTTTGTAAATGGCACCTTAGTGGCAGAAAATTACGGTAAGTTTGCCAGGCTTATTACGAATCCCAATGATGAAGTATATGTAAGAGCTAAGCCAAAGATGCTTGGCTATGGATCTTCTTCTTTTACATCTGACAGTATATATATAAAGAAGTCTGAGTTAGTGGTGAAAGACATATATGTAGATGGCAATAGGGATGGAGGAATGACATACAGTCCGTCTCCCATGGTTACTTGGTCTATAGATAGTAGACGAACTAATGATGTAGCAAGTTTTAGTATAAAAATCGGAACAGTAAATGGATCTAATGAATTCGGAGAATTCTCAGTATCTGGAGATGTAAGATCTTTTAAGATTCCATCTTCGATAATATCTTCTGGTTCTGAATATGTTGTAACCATATCACCAGTATCTCAGGATGGTGTTGATTATTTCTCCAATTATATAAAATTTAAGACAAACGGATCGCTTTGGCGAGATGAAGTGGATAATTCAATTGGTTGGACGCTTTCTGTAAAACTTGCAATATCAGCAGAAGATTCTCAGTTGAATTCTGGATACGCATTGATTGTGTCAGACGGAAGTTACTCTTTCAGGGTGGAGTTCTTTAAAAGTCTTACGCGCGTGGTGGCCAGTTCTTCATCTTTGACTGATACGGTTGTAGACAATTCGATGCCTTCTTCGCTACTCATCGGAGTAATCAATGATTCATTGACAGTGTATAGGAATGGAATTGTAATATTTAACATCCCAAATGCTCTTTCTATTAGATCTACTGAAAAAACAATAAGATTTGAACCTATAGTCAGTGGTGATGAGAGCTCATTGAATCTATATAGTATTTTTATTTCCACTTTAGGTATGAAACTTCCAGGAGATGCGGATTATGGTAAGGTTTCATTTTATAGGGTGGCTAGTTTGCCAAATGCTGAAATAGCAGCTCTGGGAGAATACGGTGATCAGGTTCTTGTCGGCGTAAACAACAGATATCCAGATGACTATCCATCTATATATCAATTTAATCCAGTTGCCCCAAACATTGATTGTGACATATCGTCGTTCAATGACTCTAATTTTTCTATAAAAAGTATCAGCTCATCGAAGGTGGGTGACTTTGTTGGAATTGGAACCAGCAGGGGAGTTACTACCGTTTCTGGTGGAAATCCATCGGTGTGGGACTCGTCGTACGACTATGCTATATCTGGATCTTTTGATTCTTCTGGATGGAGCACTTTATATGATTCTAATGATCTTATTACATTCCCGAACGGAAAGATAAGAATAAATACAAAACCGAACAAAAGTTCTCAGATTATACCATTGATATCTAATGGTAATGTAAAAATTCTTTCTATTCAACAAAGGGGAGTGTTGCAGTCTTACACTTTCTCATTTAATAATCTCACAAAAACTATAACTGCCACCAGAAATCCTTCTTTCCCCAATCTTATTCAATCCATTCAATTTGTTCTTTCCGATGAAAAAACTATTGAGCAACTGGCATCTGAAATATCTTCAGCTAGTATTTCTGCTTCTTCTGCAACAGATATAAAAATGTCTTTTACATACAATGTATCTGTAATGAACGAATATTACTCTGTTCCTTCTACGTATATATCTTCCTTGGCTGCTTCTTCTGGTCAGTATGAGTATCAATTTTACGCAAGCGCGTCTGAGCTGGGAATAGAGGGGAGCGATGGCACACTTAATACTCTGCCATCTTCATCAAGAGGAGGGGCTTATATATCTCAGGATATTATGGGCACGCCATGGTACGAGAAGATAGATCCTACAAGAGGTTATACTATAGACATAGATTTGTCCGTAAGCAGTCTTGCAGAAGCTATTGATTCCTCTAATGACTCTAAAATGTCTAACTTCTCTTTTAGCGATGGATCTTATGTAGCGGACATTCAGCTTGGTACAAATTTTATAAAATCTTCTGGAAAAAAAATCAGTATAGATCTGACTACTGAAAACAAACTAAGACTAACAGGAAAAAACGGTCAAGTAAAGATCTATAATAAGCAGATATCTGGCAGTCCTGAGATAATGTCATTCCGCATGAATGAGTTGCATTCTGATGTAGGCGCTTTTATAACTGCCAAGTCTATTCTTATAGGTAACGATGTCCATGCTATAGGATTGATGTCTTATGGTGGAAAGGGAAATTTTTATCATAGAGTATATAGAGATGGAATTTGGATTGATTACGGAAGAGTATTTGCTGAAGATGGCGATTTTGGCAATTTTGATATTGATTCAAGTGACAATGATATAGTTTTAATTTTTGAATTGGCGGCATCTGGCAGGAGTGAGATAGCAGTAGCCAGGAGATCATCCGGTGGATGGTCTTCCATGCTTAGGATCACAAGCTCTATAGGTGAAAGTAAGAACCCAAAGATATCAATAGATGATAGAAAAGGCATTCATGCCATATGGGAAGATAACAGATCTGGTCAATACAGAATATGCTATGCTTATCAATCTGGAAACGAATATGAATGGGCTTCGTCGGCATTTGGTCAGCAAGATTTGATGCTGACAAGCAACGACAACGAATGCAAGAATGCTAATATTGTATTTAGTAATGGTCATATATACGTGGTATATGAGAGTGTTGGCATTGGGGGGTCTTCGCAAAATTCAAGTATAAACTTGATATCTAAATCAATAGACACAAACCAGTGGACTGGATATGCAGGTTCTGGGGCAGAAATGCAGATTAGCAATATATTGGCTATTTCTCCTAAAAAGCCATTTATCGCGGCAGATAGTCAAGGTAGGATTCATGTTGTTTGGACTGCATTGCAGGGCAGCAATCCAAGATATAGGATGCATCATCGATATTTCAATCCTATTGGATCTAGTATAGATAATACTTCTATAGTGACTCCTACTGTGGAATTAAAAGATATTGAAATTGAATCAGTTGGATATGATACTGAGAAAAACATACTTGTTTGTTCGATGACAAGAAGCACCCCTAGCCTGCAAGCTAATAGTGATGCAGACGCAAACAGCATGTTGCCATCAGAGCTGTTGTCATATGAGCCAGTTATTATCTATTTTAATTGTAATACAAATTTATGGAAATCCAGAATTATAGTTATTACAGATTCTTCTGCATCATCAATTAAGAGCGATTTAGTTATTCCTAAAAAAATGAAAGATTTGATGCCAGTAATATACAAGACTTATGGCAGTTTGGGACTATCTCAAAAAACTGTAGGAAAATCATTTGCATTGCCTTCTAGTTATAGCGGAGTTTTAATAGATATTAATAGTGATCCATATAAATCAATTGATGATGTTATTTTTGGTTTGAAAAATGAAAAGTTTATAAGAATAGGCGACTTCGGAGGTGTTCTTTCATCGGATATGACCATATCTAAATTGTATATCTCTGGAAGATCTGCTGTATCTCCTCTTAATATTAACGCAATATATTCATCAAAATATAATATGCCTATTATAGGGGTGTCTTCTCTTGCGGTTTCCAGTTCTGGAGATGTGTGGATTGCCGGAGGAAACAGAATATTATTTTATGATTCTAATAGAGATGAAGTATTTGAAGCTACAAATGGAGATTTCTTTTCCCGCTCCAGGCTTAACCTATATATAAATTCAAGTTCTGATATTCAAAATATATTTTTTGACAAAAATGGCTTTTTCTACATACATATAATAAGTGGTGATGGTTCTTCTAAGCTTATAGCATCATTGGGAGGAAGTTATTTTGCTGAGGTAGATATAGATAAAAACTTTTCATTGGCAAAGATAGATGAAGGCGGAGATTTGGTTTTTGTATCAGATGATGGGGTAAGGATAATAAAACAATTCTCCTCTAGATTAAAAAATACTTTGTTGGAGTTTGCAGTTGCTGAATCATCCATTCCTATCAAGATTGACATGCCAGATTCCGAATTGCTTTATTCTGTATCTGTGCAAGCTTATAATGGTGTCGTAGCTGAAAATGGAGATGTTTATTTTGCATCAAATATAGGACTTATAAGATACAAAGACTATACGGACATTTCTGTATTTGATAAAAGGATGGGCACCGATCAAAATGTGATAAGATTTGTTGCGGTAAGTCGCGATAACAGGATATTTTGTGCAACATCAACTAATGTATTTGAATTTTTAGGTAATAATTTCTATCATATTGATTTGTTTGGTTATGAAAAAGTAGGATCTAGTATTCCGCCAAGCATAGACGGAGATATATCGGGAATAGCATGTTTGTCAGATACGCTTGTCGTAACTACTAGTCAAACCGCTTACTTTGCCCAAGAGATAATAGGAAATGGCATAGGATCATTGTGGTCTGCAAGAATGCTACCCAAATCATCCCTTGCACTCGAAAATGACACTTCCTCAACATCTGTAGTTCGTGATAGAATACGGATAAATGACATAGATGTTAATGCTCTTGGAGGTTTATCCGCTGGAGTTGTGCCAGAAATATATATAAATGGACATCAGGTATCTAGGGGATTCTCACTTTCAACCACTGAAAAAGTGGTGGTTTTCCAAGCTCCTCTCCTTCCTTCAGACTCAGTGTCATTACGCTTGAGAAAAGATATTTATAAAATAACAGATCTAAAGCAAAACGAAGCTGAGATTGCAGCAATAGGAAAAGAGAGCAGAAAAATACTTGAAGTGGGTGTCGTTGATGGAGAATATGGCTGCATTATAGGAGGCACAAGAAGTCACATAGATTCATGGAATTCAACATTGAAAATTCCTCATGATGATATAGTCCTTGATAGAGAAGCTCCTGCTGGAAAAGCATCTATATCTGAAGTGGTTGGCAATAATATAGTAAAGATACATATAGATCCAATACCTGGAACATCTGAGGGAGATGACCCATTTGATGCTGTGAGCGGAATCGACAGTGTAGTTGTAAGCAATTATGATAATTTTACTGAAGATGGGATAACTCCCTCCGAAGTAAGACCATTCAATTCGGATGTTTTGCATACTCTTACGCCGACCGCTAATACAGGCAATTTGATTACGAACATACCATCAGGATATGGAACATCAATAGTTTCAATAAAATTTTCTGGAGATGTAAGGAGTAGGGTTGCCTATTCTACTGGTTCTCCCGCTTCTGTGTATATTTCTGATACTGATTTGAAATTTGAAGATGCACCAAGCATATCTATGTTCGGAGGATCGACTGACTTTGAGGTGACCGCCATGTGCGCATATCGAAGTAAGCTTTTTGTGGCAGCATCAAGGCGGGATGGAACTGGAAATGCGGTGTTGTTCGAAACTGCTGATGGCATATTGTTTACTCAGGTAGCCGGAGTGTCTGGATACCGCATATCAAATATGGCAGTGTCAAACTTTGACAACAAAATGTACATCGCTGTAAGCGGAATCCTTCAGCCATTGAATGTCAATGTCGGTGAGTTATATAGTTACGATGATAATTCGATTCAGCTGCTTGCTACTAACTTGAATTCAAAAGCAAATGCAGTAACATGTGTAGATAGATTTGTATATATAGGCACTGGATCTCCAGCTAGGATATATAGATATGATATTTCCAGCGGTGGTGTCGAGATAGTTATGTCCGAGTCTGAGAACAATGTAACATCACTAGCAACAGTTGGCGCTGGAGTGTATGCTGGTCTTTCTGAGTCATCGCGCATAATGCGTAGCAATAACCCTTCTTCTGAGTTTGTGCAGTCTTTTGTGACTATAGCAAATGATGTTGTGTTTGGCGCAGCTTTTGACATAGATGCAAGGACGGTTCCTTACTTCAGCGTTGGTAATGTGCTTTTCGCATACTCAAATGCTTGGTCTGCAGTTGCGCGAGCATCTAGCGACATTGTCGGAGCTTGCATAAATGAGTTTGGAACCATTTTGTATATATCTCAAACTGAAGTTAAAGCTCTTTCCATAACCGTGTCATCCTTGAGGTATGTGTTCGTCAAGCTAATTGATCGCGCTGGAAACGAGACTAATATAAGGAGCGAACCAGACGAGGTTCCTACTGATGGAGATGGCTATAATGATAATTTGACCATAAGAATATCCTCTCAAAGCACGGAAGGTCAAAATCTTCTCGTGGACAACGGGCTTTCTAATACTCTAGTGGAATATGATTTGGATGGAACTCCATTGTTCACATTGCCTGGAGACTCTCCTTTCTATTCTGGATTGCGCATTGAAGAGGAAATGGGCGTTTATGAAAGTCCAATATTGGCTGGAGCGAGCGGACACATAGCTTGGGGTTCAATACAATGGACTGGATCAATGCCAGCTGGCACGGACATAGAGATAATGCTTAGAAGCGGCTCGACTAGAGAGGCACTTCTATCCGCTCCTTATTCCGTAAGATATTCATGGCCTGAAAGTGGAGCAGATATATCCTTCCTTCCTGGTTCATTTATCCAATTTCAGATTCGACTTAGGACAGCCACTTCTATATCTCCGAGAGTCGATAGTCTTACTATAACGGAGAGCGCAGGATCGACATCGAATGTGATAACAACGATGTTTGAGTTGCCTTCCAATTTAAGAAGAGGAATAATAACTACTGATTCCCAGTTGCCAAGTGGATCCGTTATAACTGCCGCCATCAGCCTTAAAGACTCGACTGACTTTGCTGAGTTTCAGGAAGTCCCTATAGACAGGCTGTTTGAGCCATCACCGTCTAATAATGGGAATAAATTAAGAATAGGTTTTAAACTTGTTTCTCCAAGCGTAGAAAACAACATGCAAACAGGTACCCCTGTTGGGTGTAACTCACTTCCTCTGAGTCTCAATACCATGCAATGGTCTTATGATAACGAGCTTGTCGGGACTATATCTGCGGACTTTAAAGTAGTTTTCTTCAGTGATTTTAATACAAGCAATCAGATACTGTCCGTGGACACCATATCATCTCCTCAACTTTTTAAAATAGATGGAAATCAATTCCCTTCGGATGGAGGAGCGCTTTTTGCCTCTGGACAGATGAGATCTCTTTCTTTGATTCCAGCAGGATTTCCATTTATATGTGACACATGTTATTATGTAAATATATATTCTTCTATAAACGGAGCAGACTTCAGTCCAATATCTCCTGTAAAGAGGGCATTTAAGAAGCAATGCGGAGTAAATTTCCTTGATGTTATATCATTTAGCTATCAGAACCGTTCTACGAATGGTAGATTCCATTTCAGAATATCATTGTACGATGATATTACTAGAAACAATCTTGTAACAAGTTTCTTTAGTTATTACTCTGTTGTTAATTGGTCAGCCGATGGAGTAGGTGTGGTGTCTGATGGAGTGGCAATTGCAGCAAATCAGACGCGTTTAATTCAATTCATAGTGCCAAGAGTTGATGTTCTGGAAAGCGAAAAGACATATTACATAACTATACAAGCATATAATCTAGATGATCCTGGAGCTGGGTTCTCGTTCAATGACACTAGCTATGCTTTTAGGCTGCGTTCCATATCGGACAATACAACATGTGGCTCTTCTTCGAATGTTCCTGTGATCAGAGGATTTTGCATGATGTTTGAGCTTGAAGATGGAAGACTGGTAAAGATGAGGTTTGATGCATAATGCCATTTAATACACCAAGAATCGGTATTCCTTATTTTGGCAGGGGCGAGATATATAGCGCAACCACCGATGCTGCAAGAATGGGCATCATAGATGATGCTTTAAAATCAATTTGGGAAGTTGTTGGAGACGGAGTAATAAAAGGTTTTGAAGTAACCAAGGAGTCAAACTCAAACATAAAGATTTCCTCTGGGATAGCGATGGTCAATGGTATCATATCAAGATTGCCATATGATGCAAATCTTAATATAGATTCTGCTGGATATGTCTACATAAAGAAGAAAAGAGATTTTGGAGGATATGGTCTTTACTCTGCTCCAGCGTCATTCAATTCTTTTATAAACCCTTCAATGAATGAATTAGCCGCATCGGTAGAAATTGATGCAAGCAATTCTGTCGTTATATCATGGAGCAAGCCGATATGGTGTGACTTTGTCAGGGTCTATAGGGTTGTTTTAGGAGATGTGAAAGAGTTTGTAGGATATTCCTATCAGTCAAGCATCATAGACAGTGCTGCTCCAGAAGGAACTGATATTGAGTATTTTATAAGCGCCATACAATATGATGGAATAATAAACGGGATAATAAGTTTAGGAAGCATATCCACTCCTCCGTCTATTTCGCCTCCTCCATTGCTTTCTAATCTTACATGCATACCATCTCATAAAGGCCTTTATGTTCATTGGGATATACCAGTTAATGCATCAATTTCATCAGTAGATATGACGATACGAAGCATATTGGGAACTTTATCAAATGTGGAGGTTCCTGCATCTTCTGGATCGTATCTATTTTCAAATTTAGAAGTGGGACTTCCGCATTACATAGATGTTCAATCCGTATCTTCATCTGGAGTGCCATCTGCCACCAAAACTATATATGGAACTCCTATTTTCTCTCAAGGTCCTATTTCTCCAATAGGACCTTCAATTATTGTAGAAAGAAATGCAACCACATCTCTCTCTTATTTTAAACTTAATTGGCAGAATCCAGTAACTACTTCCCAGAATGCAGACCCGAATTCTCCAGGACAGTTGGACGATGCAAGTGGAAATTTTCCATTCTTCAACATGGTGCAAATACTAGAAATTTCATCTGATGGTATAACGGTAAGTTTTACTGGAGAAGAATTTGCAGCATCTGCTGAAAATGAGACCCTTATAGATTCATTGAAATACAGAAGCGCAAATGGAGAGTTGCTTTTTAGATCGCTCAGGTCTAATACAAGATATATAATATCAATTCGAAGAATGGTTAATGGTTGGTATTCTCCGCCAGCAAAAGTCTCTGTCAAGACCGGAAATCTTGGGGCATTGGTACCTCCCTCAAGTGGATCTGCCAGCATTGACAATCAAGGCAAGATAGTTGCAACATGGAATCCTATTGCAAACTCATCTGCAGTATCCTATAAAATATCTTTAGATAGTGCGAGCATAATCAGCCGTACGCGTACATATGACGATCCTCCTCTTGAGGTTTTT